>ERZ795047.97-NODE-97-length-112052-cov-18.380341_pt1 | contig 112052 bp, 112 predicted proteins | sample MGYA00375131_ERZ795047 | MGnify/ENA primary metagenome ERZ795047 (study PRJEB30176, sample SAMN05720228) | activated sludge metagenome | isolation source: Anaerobic digester | place: Japan | collected 2015-05-20 ... | reverse complement strand
CACGAAGCAGTCTCGGCCCAACTTGCCGTAATATCATACGTGTCAACCGGCAGATAAGAGGCAGTATTAGCCCACGAAGCGGTTTCGGCCCAACTCGCCGTAATATCATACGTATCGACCGGCAGATGAGAAGCGGTATTAGCCCACGAAGCGGTTTCGGCCCAACTCGCCGTAATATCATACGTGTCAACCGGCAGATAAGAAGCGGTATTGGCCCACGAAGCAGTCTCGGCCCAACTTGCCGTAATATCATACGTGTCAACCGGCAGATAAGAGGCAGTATTAGCCCACGAAGCGGTTTCGGCCCAACTCGCCGTAATATCATACGTATCGACCGGCAGATGAGAAGCGGTATTAGCCCACGAAGCTGTCTCGGCCCAACTTGCTGTAATATCATAATCATCGGGTAGTAGATATGATGCAGTATCAGATAAACTTGCCGTTATTTCATATCTTTGATTTTTTAAATAAGAAGCGGAAATACTTTCAGTAGCATATAATGATTGAGTTGCATATATACTCTGCGTAGCATAAATACTTTGAGTAGCATATTCTGCTTGATCTGCAAATTCAGAATGAACTGCATTTTCGGCGACTGACTCAACCATACTAGCAGTCAATGCATGAGAAGCGGTTATATAAAAACTGCTGGTAGTAATTTTTACCCAATTTATATCTTCAATTCCACCCAATAATTGATAATGTGATTGATCATCTTCACAATATACAATCATTCCCTCATATCTCCAAGAAGAAGAAATATAACCTACGGGACAAATGGGATAGATGCCCGGCTGATATAAGCTATGTGTAGTAGTCCATGTGTACTTTAGATCGGCAGGTTGGGCCGATGTAATTCTAAAGCCAGCATCTACAATAATAGCCATATCTTAAAATTTAAATTGATAATTTCCATTGGGATCAGATACTAATGCCGTACGATAAACATAATACGAAAAGCTCCAATCCTCATCTAATCCTGTGCTATCTACCTGTTTTGTCATTTTTATAAAATTTCCCAATACTTCAAAACTATTAGGATCTAATATAGATGTCAATTCGCCGTATATAGCCGGATAACAAAAATATATGAATTTTACATTTCCTACCAAATTTATTGTTCTATTTCCTTTCGGTTGAATTAATTTAGTTAAATTATTATATAATCCCGATCCATTTAAATCATCATTATCACTTAATCCATATAAATATGGATAAATAAATACCGCCGTTCGAGTTGCAGAGGAAATTACTATAGGATTTCCATCATTATTGACATCTATAAAACTTTGATACGTATGATTTTCTTTAATATTATTGTCCGCATGTGAAAATGTATAAGGTGGAATAGAGGGCGCAGTGTACCATAATCCTCCATCTTTTTTAATATATCCACTGGTAAATAAAGTTTCATCATTTGGAGTTATATTGGTTGTTATAGTAAAATTTTTATAAGATCCCGTTTCGAAATAACTCGTTCCAGCGTTAGACATAGTAATAGTTGCTGGTAAAAATGGAAAGAAAAAATTTTCAATAAATTGTTTTAAATCTTCCCCCCCAACATTTAAATTCATGTATGGACCTCTTTTTATAGGTCGGTCCCCATTAAATAAAATAATACTGGAAGTTTCTGATTCGATAGAATGAGTAGCATAAATGCTTTGTGTAGCATATATACTTTGAGTAGCATATGTAGATTGTTCTCCTTGTCCGCCGCCAATTTTATATTTAGCAGCCCAAACATCAATGCGATCCGCTGTCAATTCTCCACTTGACGTATGATAAAAAATAATATCAGAGCCAGAAATATTTATCTGCTCATAATATTGATTAGTCGCATCTCTTTGTATAAATGCTGTTTCCAGCTTATTAGGTTTTTTATCTGCCATAGGTCTCTAAAATAAATATAAAGAGAACATAAGAATTAAGGAATATAACTCCGTTTTATAACTTATAATTTAATTAAAATTTTGATAAAGGAAACCGCCGCCACGAATTATTATTGTAAATATAAAAATATTCAATGTCAAACATTATATCGCCGTCTTTACCTTCTTTAGATAAATCCATTTCTTCTAACGGTACTCTTTTCCATTTTCTACCTGAATAAATGTAGAAAAACTGTGAATTAGTAGTTACTACTTGTCCGGGGTTTCCTGTAACTGGTATATTATCCGAACAATCGGGGGTAAAGTCAGTTAATTCCGCACGTCTCCATTCATTTTTATAATATACATAAAAATATTTAGAATCATATGAAATATTTCCTTCTTGTCCTGTCGAATTTTTTTGAGTTGGTACATGAACAATGCGTAAAAATAGAGGAACTTCTTCCACTTTAATTCCTCCATACAAACTATTATCAATTATATTACTATCTGTAGAAATTCGGGGTTGTGGTATTTCTGTATCTTTTTGAAGATTTGGATAATATGGACTTTGCCATTTTTCTCGATTAGGATCGATTCTATTAAAATCATGTTCCGAAGTTACTGTTTCCAAACCAATAACTACTTTTTTGGGTGTAAGAAATTTTTGAGTGGTAAGAATATGATCTTCCAATTTAGTCATGCTATCTGGTAAAATATATCCGTGAGTAATTAAATCAAATTCACTCTTAACAATTCTTTCATCATTAGCTTGAAGTTCTACTGTATGTCCATATGATTCAATTTTTGTACGGAACCGAAATCCCTTTTTACTTCCCCAATAATCTTTTGTATTAAATTGGAACGTTTCAATAAGTTTATTCATTTGTTCCACATATGCCGTCCATACTATGAAATGATATGTAAGGACCATATGATTGGGCATAGTAATATTATAAACATCATTAATAGGAACATTTCTCCCCATCAACGCCGAAAATTGAGTATATGCATTTTTTTCGGAATATTTTTTCATTACCGGAACGTTCAAATAACGATGGAAAAATTGCAAAGTGGAATCAGCTTCCGAATTAGTACGTTTCAAAATAACAGCAGGAAGAATTATTTTTCCTTGTTTATCACGAATATATCCGTCTCGTCTAGCAGATACCCATCGCTCCGGCGAACCATAAAAGAAAGGCACTTTAACTTGTTTTCCTTGATCTTCTACCTGTAATTGTAATTGCTCAAGATGTAATAATATAGTCTCATCAATGTCATATAAACTAATAGTAATGTTTTTTTGTTTATCAGTATCTCGACGTACTTGTTCAACCCGATTAATCGACTCCAGTTTTTCAGCCCGTTCAATTGGTGCTTGAATTGGGTTGGGGGCGGGATTTCTAACATTACCTTTCCATCTTCCCATATTTACGATTGCCTTTCTACCAGATCCACTTTACTTATGCTGGTATAGTGAGTATTAACTATAATGCTAAAGGATTTATCGGGAATTCCTCCCAAAAATTGCTCTTGCACTACATCAGTTATTTCATGATAACGGTCATTAAAAAATATTATGTCTCCAGTTTGAGGGAATAAATCGACTTCTTGTAAATCTTTTTCCATAAATTTGAAGGCAACATTTTGTTTACGTTCAGGACCAAAATCATCAGCATCCGTTGTAATATCGGCTCTATCTACTAAGCAAATAACCTCAACGGGAGGATAAAACACTTTACCACTTGAAGGAGAACTTTCTCCATAAATATTAATTCGTGTTTGTTCTGGGCACACCGCATATATTAAAACTTCAGTTTGAATAACATCGCCCAACAATTCATCATTTATTCCGTTGATGAATCCTATATCTCTTTCTGAAAAATATCTTCCGGGCAATGACATAATTATCCTATATAAATATACATTGGTACTCCACGCAATGTTGATTGTAATTGTTCATTAAAAGCCGCCTGTTTTTCCATTTGAGCGAATTTTCCAGCAGCTTCTAACATTTCTTTCAAAGTATCCATAAGACGTTCTTTTGTTTGTTGTGCTTCCGAACGAAGTTCAGCGCCGTCTAAAGTTACTTCTCCTCCGGGAATGGGTATTGTTTGATGCTTCTGTCTAACAGCACCCAAAATTTCTTTACAATTAGCTAAGAAATAATCACGAATCCATTGTTTTCCTGGATCATTAATCGTTGAATATGGATGATTTACATATGGAACATTAGCAAAATCAGAAGAAACAGCCTGTGAACCAGTCATTGGAGTATTTGATAATGCCCCCATAGAAGATCTGTCAGTTTCATTTATATATTCAAACCACAATTTAAAATTAAGGGTTGGTACAGGGAAAATTCTCAATTTATTATTTATAATTTCAAATGAATATTGACTTTTACGAACCATATCATTAAATTCAATGGCTTGCATACGCAATAAATCTTCAAAAATAGGTGTCATTAAAAATTGTACGGCAGGAGAATATGCTCCGAATCCCAATTCTTGTAAAATATTGGAATAACTCATACCAGTCATAGAAAAGGGGTCATATATACGTGCGCTAGCGGGGGGTCGCTCATGAAATACCCGTTTAACTTCTATTCGATCACAATTTTCTTTAGCATCACCAATTAAATGTTGCAAATCATAATTTTGCGTTCCAGCAACAACCGGAATAGATACTCTTTTCCAGTCAATTTTTCCGCCGGTCCCAGCTTCAGAACCATAATCTTTAGCTAAATTAATAATTTGAGGAAGTCCTGTTCCTTGTATATTGCGTCCAGTAACAATATCCGTTCTTTTCTGTCCCTGTAAAGAAAGCATATTATTTATCATATTATACTCATTTACTTTAGCATTATAAACATTACATGCCTCTTCAAATGCAGCATAAAAATGTATATCTATCATTTCAACCGCAACCGCAGGGTATCCCAAACGTCGGGCAGCCCAGATCATAGCACTATAGCAATCTTTACAGAATACAGGATCCGAATCATATTGTCCGAAGGGGGTATTCCCCGGAACGGCAGACCCGCTTCCAGGAAATCGAATTTTATCTTGATTTGATACGGCCATATTATTTATAAATTAATTACAACTCTTCTTATAAATATGCGAATCTTATCCTTTGATACTGATATTTATTTATATTAAATTAACAAATATTTAAAATTTATAAACAAACGACATGTCTAAAATCAATTTATATAATTTATGTCCTCTTAATGAAGGAAATTTAACGCAATCTTATTGGGATACGGGACACGGGGCTTGTGGATGTATTTTCATTGCAAAAGACACAGGAAGAATTCTTTTATCCCGCCGCAGCAGCATGGTTGATTATGAACCCAATACATGGGGAACTTGGGGAGGAAAAATTGATGAAGACGAATCAGTTTTACAGGCACTTGACCGAGAAGTAGAAGAAGAAACAGGATTTTCGGGGCGTTACAAAGTTACGCCTCTATGGACATACGACGATCCTCGTGCCGGATTTAAATATTATAATTATTTGGTCGTAGTTCCTGAAGAATTTAGGCCCGAATTGAATTGGGAAAGCTCTGGATTTGAATGGTGCGAATGGGGAGACTGGCCCGAACCCTTACATTTCGGAATGATTGCCCTGTTAAAAAATGCTGGACATAAAATTCAAAGTGTGGTAAATTTAATCCGAAAGAAAAATGCAGAAATTTTAGAAGCTATGGATACTCCTCCACCGCCACCACCGGCCCACATAATGAAAGTAGATAGGCCCGCTCCAGCGAATGTCTTGGGACAAAAAGAACTTATGGACGCATACATTGTTGCCGCCACCGTTTGGGGAGAAGCTCGAGGAGAGGGCCCCCGTGGACAACAAGCCGTTCTTAATGTAATAATGAATCGGTCCAAAAATGACTTTTCCAATGCCCGTGGAGTCGTATTGAAAAGAAAACAATTCTCAATGTGGAATAACATTTCTAATCCTGAAGAATATGCCTTATCATTAGCTCGATCAAAATCTAATGATAAAATTTATAAACAGATTCTTCAATTGGTAGATGCGGCTAGAACCGGAAGACTTCCTGATATTACAAAAGGAGCTACACATTATTATAATCCTGAATTGGCTGACCCTGTATGGGGGAGAAATATGGATAAAATTAAAATTGGAAAACATGTATTTGGCCAAGCAGATAAAAAAAAACTATAAAAGAAATTAGTGAAAAGGATTATAAAATTAATTATTTAGGACTTGTAGGAGATGGAATTTCTGAATATCAAATATACAATGAAGCTTCACGTTTAGTATTTGAATATGAACGGACCCGAAATACATTTTATTTAAAAAGTATTGCAACCAATCCCGAATTTCGAAATCAAGGATATGCCAAAAATTTACTAACTTATTTTATTAGGTTAATAAAATCTAAGGAGGGATATTTAAATACAGGACATTATACCGATTCGGGTGAATCATATATTGAACCCGTTATTAAACGATTGGCTCAAGATTATGGCGTAAAAATATTAACCGAATAATTTTAAATGTTAAAATTAAAATCATTATTAAATATCATTGATACTATCCCCGCAGAATTTTCAGTAATCAAGGAGTCTATAATAATAGAATCTAATAAAGAGGAAAAGGCATTAGAATTTTTAAAAGAATTAGTTAAATTAAGTCCTTATAAAGGAAACGTTTTTCTTGCCGGTGGCGCTGTCCGGGACATGGAAATGGGACAAAAACCAAAAGACTTGGACGTAGTTGTTATAGGCGATTCCAATGGAAGCATTAAATTTACGACATGGATTGCAAAAAAATTAGGAAACTTTAAAGGACCCACTACTCCTCCACCGAAACCTCCTCCACATATTGAAGTGGATTCTAGGGGTTATCCAGTATTTTCCCCCGATGAATCGGATCCCGAATTAATAGATTATTTAAAAAAATATAATGATTATTATCATTCTTTTACTAACCCGGTTTTATTTCCACGATTTGGCACCGCAAAAGTAAATTTAACGGGAACATATAAAGGAGTTAAATTAGATGGAATGGAAGTAGAAGCTGTATCTTCTCGAAAAGAAACCTATATCCCCGGCAGCAGAAAACCTATTGTAACTCATGGAACATTAAAAGACGACGTATTCCGTAGAGATTTCACAGTTAATAGTTTAGTTATGGATCTAACTACTGGTGAAATATTAGATTTAACTGGAAAAGGAAAAGATGATATTAAAAATGGAATTATACGTACTACCGTTAATCCCGAGATAATTTTCAAAGAAGATCCTCTTCGAATGTTGCGGGCTGTACGATTTATGGTACAAAAGGGATGGAAAATTGACCCCGAAACGGAAGAAAATATTAAATTAAATGCGCCGTGGCTACAACACATTTCTAAAGAAAGAATACACGACGAATTAAATAAAATGTTAATTTCTAAAGATGCTCCATCAGCCATTAGAAAATTAAAAGAATTAAATCTCTTATCCTTTATATCTCCCGAACTTGTACAAATGTCAGGAATGACACAAAATATTCACCATGTACATGACGTTTTCGACCATACGATGGAAGTTCTTAAAAATACAAACCCCGAATTAATAACACGTTTAATGGCCTTATTCCATGATGTAGGAAAAATTGCAACTCGAAGCGAAACCCCCACCGGAGTACATTTTTATGGGCATGAAGAAGTCGGGGAAGAAATTGCCGAAAAAATTTTAAGAAATCTAAAATATCCTAACGATATTATTGATGCCGTAAAAATGGGTGTAAGAAATCACATGCGATTAAAACAATACGGAGATAATCCAGTAAAATTATCAGATAAAACTTTAAGAAAATTCAAATTTGAACTTGGCAATAACATAGAACATATACTAGATCTTATTCATGCCGATAATTTGGCACATGCACCTGCATCGGCAATGCCCAATCAAATTGAAGCCGTTCGAAACCGATTAAAGCAATTAGATATAAAAGTAGAAAACCCGTCTTTGCCTATTAATGGTAATGATATTATTAACCTCGGAATCCCGCCGGGACCAAAAATTAAAGAAATATTGTCGGTAGTTTTAGAAGCTTGGTATGATAATCCCAATTTAACTAAAGAAGAAGCCATTGAAATAGCTAAAGGATTTATATGATTAAATTAAAACCATTAATCAACGAAATAATTGTTAAGGATTATTCAAATAATAATTATAATTTTCATCATTTTTTAATGTATAAAGGACAATTGTTTTTATTTGACAATATAACACCTTTACGTACTATTTTAAAATCACTCGAAGATCATGTAAATTATTCATATTTAGAAAAAACCCGGGGAGATTTCCACGAGTTTATCCAGGCCATTTCTGAGTCTGGACCGGATATTATATCGGGCGTATGGGATCCAAAAGAAAAACGTCTTACAATATATGGTTATTACATTGATCCAACCAGTTCATTACAAGTAAAAAAAGCTGCTAAGGCATTGGGTGCCAAAATTATTAATTTTCCTCATGCGGATTATAGTGGAGATTATGATACAGATACCGATTACTCCATTAAGAAATTAAAAGGAAAAATTCCTAATATAGTATATCATGGCACCGCAATTTCAGAATTAGAAAGCATATTAAAATATGGGTTATGGCCCGGAAAGGGATCGGGAAAATTTATTGACCAAGATATTGTTCACGAAGACCATGTTTTCTTTGCCGCTTCATTCCATACAGCAATATTTTATGCAAGAAATGCAGTACATAATAGTCCCAGCAAAAAATGGGGAGATGCTCCCATAATTTTAGAATTAAAAATACCCGATTTTTCAAAAATTGCTCCTGATTTTGATGCCGATGGTTCTTCTAAACCGCTGGGTGGATTATCATATTATAATCATTATCCTTTTGAAGTTCAACCTACACACGATTTAAAAGCAATAACCGCATCATTAGAATCAGGAAAATGGGGTTATAAAGGAAGAATTCCGGCAAAATTTATTAGGTGGGTATGGTATTATAACTCTTATCTAAAAAAATGGAAAAAATCAAAACCTTCTACTTGGAAAAAATTGTTGGATAAATGGGATATTGAAAATATTATCTTTAGATTAGGAATGGACCCAGAATCTTATTAAATTATCCAAACACCTTATATTCTGGATTAGTTCTAATAAAATCTTTCATTTTCGGATGTTTAAGAGCTTCTTTGAAACATTGATGCCACGGCTTCTCTACCCAATTTCCTACATCATTATATCCTTCGGATTCTTTATGTATTTCTGTAGCACAAGATTTCCATGTTGTTAAGGCTTTTCTTTTCCATCGTAATTTATCTTCACCCCGATTATTTCGATAATGTATTTCAAATTTTAGACGGGAACCATCTTCAAAAATAGCTATAATATGATTCGTACCTTCATATAAACTATATTTTTTATGTAATTGAGAAAAGTTTTCATTGATACTTTCTGCAAATCCAATACGATCCCGATAATTGTGCAACAATTGAGGCATCTTTTTTTCTAATAATGATAAAGGAATTCCTTTAAAAATTTTCCCCGAAGATTGTACAGTAATTGTAACTCTGGGACCAGGATAACCATCATCTCCTATTTTTGAATCTACATCATTATCAGAATCATCTTCTTCCATAATTTCCCAAATTCCCTGAATAATAATAGATAAATCTTCAGATTTTAAAAACCAAGTTTGTATATTAATGTCTTGTCGGTCTGCAATCATAATTTTCCAGCCTAAATATTTCATGGCATAATTACGACCATCTGTAGAACCAATCCCACAAGCAACAAATACTGCTTCTTTTACTTGTTCGGGACTAGAGTAAATTTTATTTTCAATAAGTTTTTCAATAAGTACTAATGCCGCATTTTTCTTGGAATTTTCCCACTTTTCTAATTCTTCTCTTGTTAAACGATTAGATGAAAGTAACACATTTTTAATTTCATCCATATATTCGGTTAAATACCCCACTTCATCTACTTCGAATCCAAAATGAAACAAAATTTCGTTAGAAAGATAACTAATTACAACCGATTCATGATTACTGTCTCCCAAATCTCCATCGGCATATGTAATTTCTCCCGATCCATCTATCCACCATTCACCCCTCTCATGTAATTCGGCTATAAGGTTAGATTCATTAATATTATCCTTTGGCATTTCATAAATAACTTCAAATTCAGGATTTTCTTGCACAAATTTGGATAATGTATTGGCCGAAAAAGATTCTTGTAAATCACTTCGGCTATCTGAATAACTATCTTCTGGATCAGGAGCCTGTATAGTTGGCTCCTTATCCAATTCAGTATTTTTGTCAGCATCCTTATTTATTTTAGAAATTTTTCGCTGTTTAATAGATGGAGGTAATTTATCTTTAGGATCGGGAGCCTTAGAAGTAAATTTAGTCTCCAAAAATTTACTTAATGCACATAAATGTTTACATAACCCTGGCCCATAATCGCCCACCCCACCTTGAGAAACGGGACGGGGAGGAGTGCCTATATTTTTATTATGAAATTGCCATCCCGTTTTATTTTTAGGATTCCCTAATATACCCGCTCCAACCTCAAAATTATTATATGCAAATCGGTATCTATAATCGGGACAATCACAATCTACCATGCAATTATATTCATCGGCGCTTTTTTTATCCGAATTTGAAATCCCGCCGGGCTTTAAAAATTGTATATATCCATGCCACCGATTTCCCGTACTAGAAGGATTAGATTTATATGTAAATGTCCATGCTTCCGAGTCTTCTACAGCCCTTACTAATAACGACCGGGAACGTACCGTCTTAGATCGGTCAACCCGGTTGGATTTAGGATCCAAAACATAAGGAATATTCGTACCCCCAGTATTAAGTAAATCACGGAAAGTCATCGTTTCCGTTAATACTTCTTTCAATATTTTAGAAAAAGAAATCATTTAATTCGTCTAAATTTTCTTTATAATTTATCTGTCTGAATTCCATTTTGATCAACCAATAAAATTACCGAACCGGCATTTCCACTTAAATATGCCCTGTGAAAAAGACCATTGGTTATAGATTTTAATAATAGATATGGTTTATAATCCGATTCTACCACCCACGGAGTTTGATTTATTACAATTGAAGTTCCCGCCCCAGTTCCGGTTAAGTATATTTGATAAATTTTCCCATCAGTAAGGTTATATAATAACTGAAATCCTAAATCATTACTTTCCCATCCAATCGAAGTAGGATTAATATAAACATCTACTGAATTATATGGCCCAGAAACATTTATTTCATACCAATTATCATCGGTTTGAGATTTCATCCATAACGTCCCAGCAGGTGCACCCGGACCAACTCCGTCGTTCCATCCGGGGCAATTAACCACATATTTTTTCCCGGTTTTACTATTAATGACAAATTTTTGAATCATAAATGCTTCTTTATATAAGTATTATATAGAACCGAATAAATACTTGCATTTATTGATTCAAAAAGGTTAATTTTAATTATATTTTCGGAGTATTAGAAGAATGTGGCTTATTATTGTAATATTATATTAAGATTCAATTTAAAAATCAAGATAATTTTACAATAGGCTCCAATTTTTTTCCAGGTAATGTATCAAAATGAGATCGATTAGAAGAAATCCAACTATCTATATTATTCCATTTAAGTGTTTTAGCAAGTTCATCTGATAAATTTATATATGTAGGGCCCAATTTTGAACAGCTTATTATTTTAGAAATAAATAATTCTTTCCAGTGATCGAAGGATTGATATATAATTGGAGAACTATATGTTTCTAAATCATAATATGGTATGCTAGTAAAAATTAAATCGGGGGTTATGTTATCAGAAAATTCCTCAATTTTACAGTTATGAATAATAACATTTTTCCATTTAAATAAAGATATTAAAGTTAACAATTCTTTATAAGTTTCTATATTTGGTTCACAACCAATATATGTTCCACTTGGATATTTTGCTTTAAAACCAAACAATCTTCCGCCAAATCCGCAACATGGATCAAACACAATAGGCGATGGATTTTCTCCTAAATAATGAGTATAAATTGCCGCAGCTAATAACGGTTTAAAAAACGATATAGTATGTCGACGAGCCGATAATCCCCGCAACATTTGATGTAAACTAAAATCAAATACTTCATTAGAATTATTATCTCCAATACGATAAGAAATAATTTGTTTCATTATATTATCATCACCCCAGGCATCAACCGGAGATTTATTTCCTTTATATGAACTATGCCAATAAGATTTAAAAATATGTTTTAGTAATTGAACCCCTATTGATGAAATATTATTAGAAAAATGTTTGGTTTTATTATTAAAAATTGTAGAAATATTATGTGATGAAATATTTTCAATTATTTTCTGAGGGTTTTTATCTATTGGAGGATAAGGAAAGTTGGGGTGTAATATTCTTAAAAATTTAAGTAATAACCAAATATGTTTTTTTAAATAATCCCTACCTTTTAATTCTAAACATGCTTCAAAAAATTCTTTTGCTATAATAGGAGTATCATGGTTAATTTTAAAAGAATAATTATAATTCCATTTTTTAATATCTTCAATTGATTTTATATTGGATAAATCTTCTTCTCGAATTCTAATTAAATTTGACAGATTAGACTTTTGCTTATCTGAAATTACATTGGGCAAACGACGAAAATTTAGTTTTTCAATTTTGGAAGGATGCCAATAACTACCATCTATTTCAACTAACATATTGTGTTGGGGAAGATAGAAGTCTATTAATCCATATTTTGTTTGATATGATTGTACAAACGGTTCATTATTTTCATTTAATATTTTTTTAAATTCTATTTCAATAAAAGTATTAGTTTTATTTGTAATATTATCTGTTATTCTTTCCATTGCTTTTATGCTCATTTTTTCCTTTGCAAGTTCGGAATGACTTAATCCGAGCATTGGATTGGGGTTATGACTTGAAATATAATCACGTTTATAAGGATAATATGGTAATATTTTAACATTTCGCCCACATCCACATTTACATTTAGGACGTTCCCCCTTAAAAACATGATTTAATATATAATCTTTTTTAGAAATATGATGTACGTTTTTAATATGCCACCCCAATAAATTTCCTGAAGGAAATTCTTCATTACATATTTCACACTTTTGCCTTTTAACTAAAGAATTAAGTCGATTTTGATATGATAGTTGTCTTAATTTAATCGGACGATATTCGGGAAATTTTTTAACATATTCATCTGGTAATATATTATGTGCATCTCGAAGATGAGTGTGCATTCCAACCGATTTAAAATATTTTTTACATATACCGCACTGTATTTGACGAATGTTCCGAGAAGACTTAGTAGTTAAAGCTCTAAATTCTCCATGTAATTTAGCATATTCATCAGAAGAAATTTTATGTACATATTTTAAATGCGACCCCATTCCATACGAAGAAATTCTATTTTGACAAATTTTACATTTAATAGTTTTCGCTTTATTTATAACTCGTCTTTTCATGTTAATACATATACCAGATATACTAAAAAGATGCAAGTTTTTATAAATCTATAATACGTGCAATAAAAAAGGGGCTTCCTTTTTGGAAGCCCGTGATAGGGTATTTTACGTATAGTATCAATTATACCTGATTCGTATCAGATACGTAGATCAATCCATAAAATTCTGGACGTACGATCTTCTTCGCATAGCGAGTCATAACCCCACGTCTTGGCGTGAAGTTAACAGGATCGTACACCAATGGAGTTTGGATAAGTGGAATGTACGGAGCGTACACCGCACCAGTTTCTAGGAAGTTATTTCCACGGAAACCCATCAAAATCAAGTTTTCTTGCATGTATGGGTTTTTGTAAACCTGGAATCTACTTGCAAAGCTACCTACCCGACTTACGCCCATTGCGAACTTGGCCGAATCGCCATCAGTATTGACTACGAATCCGGGAATAGACTCAAGGATGGTGGCTACGTCTGGCCCGACGACCATAAAGTTAGCTCCACCACGCAACGTCAATTGGTGAATCTTGTTAGATACCTTTTGAATCTTGTTGCCAAGAGTCTGATACCAAGTTGCCTTGGTGTAATATCCACCTGCGCCTGCTGTAGTCACATCAACCACTTGATAGGAATTAGCTCCCGTCTTAATGATTTCACGATTCAAGCGAGCGCTCCAACGCTCCTTATTGATATTTGGAGCATTTACAATAAGCATATCCAGAATTTCAAGATCGATTTCCATCGATACATATTCTGACAATAGAGCCGTCAATTCGGCCTCGGCGTCAACCGAGTGGTATGCATTGAGGTCTTGTGCTAGCTCCGGCGTCCAGACTGCTTTCAACTTACGAGTCTTCGCTACGATAGGTTCGGAACGAAGTTCGAGATTGACTTCAGGAATACCAATATCTTTGTTAAGACCAGTATCCGTAGCCGAAGATGCACCTAGCTTATCTTCAAAATCACCCCGAGAGGTATCTTTGGGTTGTAAGCTGTAATTAATTTCAATTACTCCTGGGTCAGCGCTAGAACCAGATCGATTTAAGGTAATCATATTCGCATTTGAAGCAGAAACAACAAACACAGCTTCTTTTCCACTGAACCGAGTGAAACCCGGATACCATGTTACGAATCCCGCATTAGCAGATGCAGATGTCGTAGTATTTGCTGGCATGAAAGTACGAACGTTATTCAGATCCGGATAGGATCCGGACGCAGACAATACCTCATCCGTAAAATCTACAGTAGTAAGCGTATATAATTCTTGGGCTACCAATGATGCCGAGATATTAGCGTTAATGGGGTCATTTGCATTTCCCGTATCAAAATTAATATCAGCAAGAGAAGCTGTACCAACTCTAATTTCAAATACTCCTTTTTGATCGTTTATGGAATAGGCATTGTGGCCCGGACCATAGAGACCGCCTGCTGGAACATTGGTAGAACCAAGCTTCCAGTCGTCAGACCCCGAAATACCGCCAAACAATGACGAATAATTCGATCCTTCCACGTCTTTAGAAAATACACCCGAGGTGGTTCCATATTTGAAGTCCAAATAGAACACCAATCCCGAAGGAAGGTTCATTGGTTGGACCGATACGAATTCCTTGGCTGCAATTTCAGCAAAGACACGGCGCACCAACGGAAGCGCCACACCAGCCCATTGCTCAGAATTGGCTTGGGTGCCGGTAATTGACGATTCTTCGATTAGCTGCTTTGCTTGACTTTCAAGCAAAACGGCCATATTTGATTTTTCAATGTCGTTTTTAAGTCCTTCAAGCAATCCGGTCTTTTCCCACTTATGGACAAGTCCCCGTGTCTCAGCCATGAGACGTGCTTGTGGATTTAACGCATTAGTTAATAGTTCTTTTACGTTTTCCATAAAATTAATTTTTCCTTTTGTTTATTATCTCGCATTCAGATTACTTCGATGACACCTTGATTCCTGCGAGTTTTTGGAATCGAGTTGCCATTTGATTTACCGCACCTTCCGAGATGATAGTCTTGGATGGTTTGGTGGATCCGACTGCGCCCGATGCGAGACCTTCGGTGATAGATTGGGAATTAGCCGAAGCCTTCATTTTTCGTTTAATTCCAGCAGCACCGAAATTCAATGACTCTGCGATATTGGCGTAGGTCAGTTTAACTTCACGAACGTTTTTGGCGAGGTCAAACATTTCAACAACTCTCATTTTTTGATCATTATTCATGTTGTATTCCTTAAACAACTTGTTCGTGTAAAGCAGTTTGGCATTCAACAAGTTGACCTCATTAAGCTGTCCTTTAATATACTTAATGACTTCTTTGGCTTCATTAAGTTGTCTTCGGAGAGTTGCATTTTCAGCCAACATTTTACTTGGTGTAGAAAGATTGGTTGAAGTTGCATTCTTTCCTTGATTTGGCCGAGAAGCTTCCGTTGGATCTTTGGCTACCACTTTAGGCTGCCCCACCTTGGGGAGTCCAGTTTCTGAACTTCCACCAGAAGCATTTCCTCCTCCCATTGCGGGAGTAGAAAGATTGCTCTTAGTAGCATTGGGTGATCTATTGGGACGAGCCACTTGATCATGTTCCTTAGCTACTACTTTAGGTTGGTCAATATTTGGAAATCCATCTTCATCATTTCCGGACTCTAGTTTCGATGACGAACTAGCATTTTTTGTAGGACTTGATGAAGCACCGGCTTTTCCACCACCAATTCCTGAAGATTCCAACTTAGTTTGTTCTTGAATTGTGTCTTCTTCAAGCTCGGCTCTTAAACTTTCTAATAATTCTTCCAGATCGATTTCTTCAAGATCTTCTTCATTTACCTCATCGGCGGGCGGTTGAGGCACATCCGATTGAGGCATTGGTTGTGCCGCTGGCGCACCAGGAGCGGAAAACGCATCAGGTGCGGCGGGGGCTGCGGCCCCAGGAACACCATCTGCCGGAGGAACTCCCATTGAGGGGTTGCCCGGCATAGCGGGGGCACCTACTGGGGGAGGAGGCATTGGGGCACCGGGAACATATGGAGGAACCGGAGGCACTGGCGCACCGGGAACCCCTGCGGGAGCCGGAGCTGGAGCCGGAGCCGGAGCTGGAGCCGGAGCGGGGGCCGTAGTATTAGGATCGGCACCAACGGCTGGCTCGGGTACACTTTCAGTTTCGGCGGCGGCCTCTTCTTCTAACTCTTTGATAAGAGCGTCAATTTCGGATTCATTAATTTCTGGCAACTTTCCATCGAACTCATCCCCGATGGTATCATCCGGATTCAAATTGGGTGTAGAATCTCCCAATGGATCAAGAGTTTCCAGACTGTCTCCGTCATTCATTCCTTCCATAGCATCTTCTTTTAATCGTTCAGCAAATACCTTTTGGTATTTTTCAGTAAAAGCTTCTTCTAAAGCCACTTTTGCGTTGGCCATCGATGTCATACGTACGGCCTTAGCATCAGCAATAGCTTCTTTAAAAAGGTTACTTTCCATATTATTTCCTTTATGGTTTTAAAGTTATTAGAACTTTAATGAAGTTATTATAATAGACCCATTTTGGGTCCTTTAGGCAACATAAAAATGCAGCATTTATTTTAATATAAATAGTAATATTTTTACAAAAATATCAAAAATATGAAAAAATTTTAAATTCTTATATATTTTTTATCTTTGAGTCGCCAGAAAACTCCTACGTCTTTAGCGTAGGAGATGAATGGTGAAAATCATCCCTGACTCTCAATATACATTCTGATTGTTTCCGAAGATACATCACCAGTTGAGCAGGCAAAGTATCCATCACTCCAAAAGGTCTTTTCCTTCCAAAAATGAGTTTTCAACAATCCACCGATTTGTTTCCAAATTCTATTCGTGGACACCGCTTTCAATCTATTGACGATACTCACAATAGTCAGTGTAGGAGGATAATCTATCATCAAATGGATATGGTCTTCGTTACATTCCATAACTGTAATATCAAAATCTGACTCATTGGCAATATCTGACATAATTTGTTTCATCGCCTTGTTGATAGGATAGGTCAACAATTGTTTCCGATACTTAACAACAAATACAAGATGTATCTTCAACAAGTACTTGGAATGTGATGCTGTGTGATACTTTTTCACAAAATTTTTGATGTTTTCTTCTACCATCTAATATGTATATTCCAGAAACACAAAGAGAATAAATATATTAAGTGAAACAGGACTATACATTTAAGATGAGATTGTATCCTAACAAGGAGCAAGAAGTTCTGTTGTCCAAACACTTTGGTAGCATCCGATGGACCTACAACTATTTCCTTGACCGAAGAACCAAGTTCTACCTTGAGGCGAAGGAGAAACAACTTGCCAAGAAAACATTGACCTATGTGGACATGGCAAAGGAATTGACTAAGATTAAAGCAGAGAAAGAAACTGAATGGTTGAATGAATGTAATGCTCAATCACTCCAACATGCCATTAAGCATCTGGACGGAGCATATAATCGTTTCTTTAAGAAACTGGCAAAGTTTCCTCGATTTAAAAGTAAAAGGAATAAACAGTCGTTCCGTGTTCCCCAGTTCGTATCTATTGAGAACGGACGGATATACTTTCCAAAGTTTAAGAAAGGCATAAAGATTGACCAACATCGTGAAGTAGAAGGCGAGATTAACTATGCCACTATCACCAAGAACAAGGCAGGGCAATACTTTGCCTGTATTGGTGTCACCAGAGAAATCGCTCCAAAGATGAAAACCAACAAGACCGTTGGTATTGATTTAGGTCTTAAAACATTGGTGACTTGCTCTGATGGACAGAAATTTGAAAACATTAAAACCACTAAAAAGTATGAAAAACTATTAAGAATAAGACAGAAAGCGTTGAGTCGTTCCAAGAAAGGCTCCAATGGCAGAAACAAAGCACGATTGAAGGTTGGCAAGGTCCAAGTGAAGATTGCCAACATTCGTCATAATCATCTTCACCAAATAACGTCCAAACTAATTCGTGAGAACCAAACGATTGTTTGCGAAGACCTTGTTGTAAAGAATATGATGGAAAATCATTGTCTTGCTAAATCCATCGGAGACGCATCGTGGGGCGAACTCGTAAGGCAACTAACCTATAAGGCAGATTGGTATGGAAGGAGATTTGTGAAGATTGATAGGTTCTTTCCGTCATCCAAAACCTGCTCTCATTGTGGATTTGTGAATGACAATCTCTCATTGAACATGAGAGAATGGGATTGTCCACGATGTCAAACTCATTTGGATAGAGATTGGAACGCCTCACAAAATATCCTTCGACAAGGATTAAATTTAACCGTAGGAACTACGGAGTTAGTGGCTTGTCCTGACATAAGACCCATTAGAAATAATGGGCAGTTGGTTGGAGCCGAAACCCCTGCGTCTTTAGCGTAGGGGTAGTTCATTAAAAATTACTATGAATTGAATAAAAGAATTAGAATATTAAGAAAAATAAAGTATATTTATACATATGAACAATAAATTATATAAATCACGTTCCTTATTAAAATTATTGGAAGTGAGGCATAAATTAACTTTAGAACACAAACAAAAAATTCTTAAAATATTAAAAGAATCTAGTGGAAATCCTGGCGGAGAAACGGATATTACATACGCCGACAACCTTAATGTTTGCGAAAACGAATTTACAGGAACCGGAAATCCATCTTCAACCGAACCAAATGTTATTGCTAAAGTGTTTGTTACAGGGGCCGATTTTGATAGTTATATAAGACAGCGAAGAGGAATTCAATTTACTGCCAAAGAAATTCAATCTATATATAATTATAAAAAATTTCGTCCAACTAAAATAGATAATTTTCATGTAAAATATGATATTACTGACCCATTTGGAAATAATAATACAACAATTATAAAAAAATTAAAAGAAAGTGGGGGATTTTGTTGGACTGCATTTTCAAAATTTGAATCGGCTAATCAAAAAGATTCACAAGAATTAGACGAACCGGATAAAGAAAAAGAAGAAGGAGAAGAAGATGAACTAAAAGAACAATCCCTCCAACAACCGATGCCCCAATCCGTCACTCCCCCACAACCGGCTCCAACTCAACCGGCTCCAACCCCTCCGGCGACTCAAGCAACACCCGAGCCTTTGAAAAATTCTCCTTCCAATCAAGATGATGATGATGAAACCGAAGAAGATGAAATTACAGTAAGTGATACGATACGAATTAGTAAATCAATTATATTTAATAATGAGACAGAAGGCGCAAATATTTTATCACGTTTTCTTAAAGCATTAAATTTATGATAACTTTAACGGAAATTTTACATAATATTGAAAAAGAAAAAAACGACGGATATATTAATCTTGACGATTGGAGATGGCCCGACGTTGATTATCTAGTATCAATGGGATTTTCTTTTAAAGATGATTATAAAATGGTTAGTGATTTAAGTACGGATGAAGAAGGAAAAAATAAAATAACTATTTATAAAAAGAAAGATAAAGATGGGGATGGTAAAACGTATATCTTCTTTTTTATTGATGAACCTAAAAGAGGAATTAAAAGATTTAAAACTTTTAATGATGTAATTGACTATTTTGATAATTATAGTCAACCAATTTTTGATAAAAACATATAATACATAATTTTGAATATATTTATAGGCATATGAAAATTCCGAAAACTAAAAAAATCACTTTAAAACAAATAATTGAAAATGTTGATAAAATTCCATCAACAATGGGAGAACTTAAAAAATTAACTCCTGACCAAAAGAAACAACTATTGGAAATGGCCTGTACGTTTGAAGAATTCGGGAAAGTATTTCATAATATGGATGAGATTTTAAATACCACAAAAAATCTTGTTCAATTTCATGAATTAGCCGAAACATACGCCCTGACTGAATGCCAAGAGTGGTTTGATCAATCGATTGTTAAAAGAAATTTTCAAGAAGCCAAGAAAAAAGTAATGGAATTTCAAAAATTAGCTAATGAATGCCATAGAAATCAAGTGCATTTAAAAGTTTTATATGAAGATCTTATGTTTTTATATGAACGTTATTATGATACTACGCCCAAAGCAAAAAAAGATGCTGAAAAAGTAGTACAATTAGAAGATTTAGAAAGAATATGTGCTTGGTGTAAAAAACCTATGGGGACATCTCCTTCGGATTCATCCGGAACTACTCACGGTATATGTCCGGAATGCATGGAAAAATTCAAAAAAACATAATAATTTATAATCAAAATCTTTTATTTTTCCTTCTTAAATAAATTCGCTTATACCATTTATACAAATGGGTATTTGTTCTAAGATGTCGCATATATTGTAGAAAAATTCCAGAAATTGAATTATTTTTCATTTAATAATTTTTCCAGAGAGATTCGGTTTTAGTTTTTTTCTTATGAGTTCCCGTTGTTGTTTTTACATCAAAATCAATACGAGAAAATTTTTTTCCAAGCGGCCCATATTCTAAATTATTATATCCAGAAATTAATACTTTTGATTTTAATTCCAAAACGCAATTTATAAATTTTACATGATCTTCTATGGTATAATCGTTTTCATAACGAGTATTTCCCCGAGTACTAGGATGATAAGGAGGGTCGGCATATACGAATACAGAAGGATCATCATATTTTTTCATCAACTCTATTGCATCCCTCTTCTCGATAATAACGGCAGACAGACGATCATGTAATTCTTTTAATCTATCGACACTGGATAAGAAATCAGAAGTGGATTTGCTCATATTACGACGGATACAACAATTTATCGACCATCCACCTATACCATTATGAGAACTTCTATTAACATACCAAAAATAATATGCCCGATCTATAAGAGACAATTTTTCTTTAAGTTTTTCCTTATATTCTCGTCTCAATTGCGCCGAATATAAAGACAAATCACACTTGTTTTTAAATTCAGAAAATAAATCCGGATCTATTAAACATTTAAATAAAGAATATATATTTTCGTTTATATCATTAAATATCTCTACATGACCAGTTAAAGGACGAGATAAAAGTACTGAAGCACTGCCTCCATAAGGCTCCAGATAAATATTATAATGACTGTCCGGAGGAAAGTGGGGAAGTATTTTAGAAATCATATTGGATTTCCCTCCAAAATATTTAATCGGCGGTTTCATTTTTAAAAAATTTCTTTTTCTTTTTTTCTAGCTTTAACAACTCTTCTCGAATATCCATTAAAATTTTCCCTAAATTATTTTCGCCCTCTCCCGCTTCATTACATCCCCAATATGTATCTCCCCAATTATTTGTCTCTTTAAGTTCATATCCCTCGGTCATTAACAGCATTTTATTAAGTTTTGAATCATTTGTAAACTTTTGAAAGCACAGTTCTCTCATAAGTCCCAACTTTTTTTTATTCCATTTTTCTTCATCAAAATATGGTGATTTTCGTCCCAATCTTTTTGCTTTGCCAGAACTACACCGTGTAAATTGTTCTCTCAAATGAGGGGGCCATTTTGCAGCTTGAAAAGCATGTTCTACCGATGGAAAATATAATCCCTCTAAACATACCGCCGTTTCAAGTATATAAAAATTACTTAAAAAACTAAATGGACCAAAAAATCCATATATTTTTCCATCCTCATGTACCGCATATTCTGGCACTGTAACAGGATCGTTGCATATATTAATTTTCATATTATATTGGAATGTCGTGCAATTCGTCTGGAGTCCATCCTCTCCAATATTCGGAGTAAATACTATTATACAATTCATTTATTTTTGTAGTATTCACTTTTTGTGGAATTGGCGTGGGCTTGCCCTCGGAAATAAGTTTTTTATGTCGCTGATATTCGGCTTCTAATTTATTATCCATTTCTTCTTTGAATTCCATTACTTTATCAAATGTCCATCCACCATTTTTAATGAATAATATTTCATCGGCATCTATACCTTGTCGATTAACAATTACTTTCCCCTCAGAAATAATTTCCATTCCCATTTTCATAAGCCGGATCAACTGGGAAGCATGTTTCGAATCATATCCACATTTTTCTTCCAAGGCTCTTCTTTCCGGATTTCTTTCCGTCTTCCATTTTACCCATGACTCATATGTTTGTTTATCTTTAAAGTATTTTCTTTCCCTCTGGATATATGCAATAACTTCATCGGAAAAATTGAAATCCTGAGCCATATTATTAAAGGCTGCATCAGAATAAACATCGGGCCAATTGGAAACAGAAACTTCTTTATTTATTACGCTAGACAATAAATCCCAAATGACATCTTTAAGTTCAGACCGTTGCATTTCATCCATTGTAAATTGGTTTAAATTCCATCTTTCCACTTTACTTTTAAGGTAATCAAATACTTCTCCAACCCCTCGCTTGGAAATTTCGGGCAAACCATAATCTGCACGACATGGCTTTTTTAATTCTCCCATAACAATCCATTTTCTATGCCGCTCAATTTTTTTGGCTTGAGCACTGGCATATCCTGAAAATGTAAATCGAGCTTTAGTTGATAAAAATAAATTTCGATTCTCTAAAACCTTCTCCATTATTGGCTTTTTAATAAAATGTTGTTCGGGAGAAGTGTGCAATAATTCAATAATATTTGGATTAACGCCTGCCGCCAAAATAAAAAATTTCCTCAATGAATATATGGAACTTTCAAATTTAGGATTGTTAGGATTTTTTAAATGTTGTAATGTTGATTCGATAGCTGGATAATTTTCTGCTTGCTCAAAACGATCAAACAATCCATACTCTATTTCGGGTGGGGGAATACAAATTCCCTTAACATCTACATCCGAAAATTCATTGGCAAGACCATACGCCCGTGAACCATGTAATGTAACGTAAATTGTATGTGCATCAATCCATTTTAGATTCATGCCATATATTATACGACATATTTGAAAAAAGTCGAGAAAATTCTGCCAAATTAAATAATTTCATCTACAACCCCCAATCGTTTAGCCTCGGAGGAAGTCATATACCAATCTTTTTTAAGATTATAAATATCTCTAAGTTTCAAACGAGTAATTCGAGTTTTTTTCACAACAATTTTTTCCATCATATATTGAACTCGTTTTGCTTCTATATATGAATCCGCAACATTTTTAACTTCACCAATCAATATTGTACTAGCTTGATGATACAATGGAGTTGACATTTTATATGCAAATCGTCTATGTCCCGATATAAGAATAATAAATCCCGCACTCATAGCACAACCAGTAACAATAGTATGAATTGGAGTTTTACTACTTTCCATTACTGATACCAACCCAAATGTTTGATATAATAATCCTCCATAAGTATCCAAATAAATTTTTATTGGTGGACGTTCGTATGGAAATTTATAAAAATCATATATTTTTTGATGTCGTTCATCTTCTTCATTAATTTTAATGATATTTTTAACTAATTCTTCAATAGAACTTTGATTTACTTCTTTACTTAAATACAAATTTCTATCCGTGGCTTCAATCGTAGGTAAAGATAATATATATTGTTTCATCGTAACAAAATTATTTAATAAAATTCCAGTCGACCGAATTAAAAGCACTTAAATCTGTACCTCCGGCATAGGAAATACTGCTTTGTAATGCTTGCGTGATTTCCGCTATTCTTTCCATATAAGTGCATCCCCTTTCCAATTCAATTGTTAACCCTTCAATATTATCATTATTATGTTTGCACTCATATGATGTAGAACCCCTATAAATTTTCTTTCCGTGTACAATTCGAGCCGGAGAATCAATACATTCTGCAAACCACCGTCCACTCATAACCATATCGGCACCTAGCACCAACGCTTTAGCTACATCTCCAAAATGTTTCGCTCCACCATCTGCGATTATAGGAACATCTCGATCTCCGTTTTTGACACAATCTAAAACTGAATATGCAGTTGGAGCATGAAAACCCGTTTTATACCGGGTAGTACATATGGAACCTTGTCCAATTCCGCATTTTACTACATCTGCACCATTATCTGCTAAGTATTTATATCCATCCGCCGTAGCAACATTCCCGGCAATGATTTTAGGACATCCGTGATGTGGAAACAATCCTCTAATGTATTCTAACATTTCTCCCACTTTTTTATGATGTCCATGTGCCACATCAACACATAGCCAATGGATTCTTTCGTATCCAAGTGTAGAAATAGCATATTCTAAGTCGACTTTTGATTCACCATTTATTCCCAAACTTAACGAAACTAAAGGAAGATCATTTTTTTCTATATAATCTACAAATTTCATTGTTGCCCCTTCAAATCTATGCATTATATAAAAAAATCCCTTTTCTGATAATTCCTTTGCCCGATCAAAAGAAATTACATCAATCATATTTGATGGAACCACTGGCAAATTAAAATTATATCCACATAAATTTACCGAAGTGTTAGCCAATTTTCTGCTTTCTAAATTAGAATATTTCGGAACTAATGCTATTGAATCATATGTAAATAACTTATTTTTTCTCATAACTTTTTAATGAACTACCCACCCGCTAAAGCAGGCGGGGTTTCTTCCCGCACCAAAGATAAATACAAGTACAATCTTTGCACATATAGACCCCAATATATACGAAATTACAAACCAAATCAACTTATTTTATTTTGAAATCGTTTTAAAATACACAAACCATTGTCGAAGCCAATTTTTCTCTGGGTATTTTTACTTCTCTAAAAGAAAATCCATTAATAGTTTGGGGTTCATAAAAAATAATTTTTTTTCCATCATAATATACATTTATTGCATGTAAATTATATCTTCCTGGCTCGCCCAAATTTAATATAATCCATCCCAACGACGGATAAAGAGCATCGCCGGTACGAATAGCCGATTCCATTGCAAAATTACATGCTAAAGTAGCATATTGTCCACAAACAAATAATTCCGGCGTATATTTTGCATTTAAATCTTTCATATGTGCCTGATATGCATCTGTAAACTCTCCTAAAAACCACTTAGAATTTAATATTCCATATATATTTGAGAGGGGAACATATGTAGTTCTAGGCACTCCAGCTTTTTCTAAAGCATCTCCAATATCTGAAGATGTAGCAGTCATTATCGAATATTCTCCCGTATGCACCTTTTCAGTTTCGCCGGGCATTGGTAAGAAAACCCCCTCCATCATTTCATACTTTGCCGGAGGAGGTGCCTGTAATAAATCTTTTCGGTTTGCTTTTGAACAACCACCAGATAAACTAATAACAATCAATCCAATTAAAAGTATAAAATATTTAATCATAGTATTAATAATCTTGAGGAGTTAAAAATGGTGTAGCATTGGCTTGTTGTGCATATCGACCATGTGGATGATGTTCTAAATTTAAGTTCAACGGCAGTTCGAGATTTAAACGTGATAATTCATCATAATAATTTTTATACATTTGTTTAGACCAGAAATTTTTTTCAAATCCAGAAAAATCTATTTTTATACCTTCACGATACCTGTTTTTATTATACCTAATTTTTTGTAATGCATTGTTTAATATTCGTCTTAATTTAGCACCATATTGTTTTTTTGTAAGTCCTTGTAAATCATATTTAGCATCAATAATTCTTTGTACCATTTTTGAAATAGTGCCCAATTCCATATACAATCGTACCACAACTCTTTCAGGATAAGTAAGTCCACTATTTTCAATAAAAAAATCCGATTCTTCCTTAAAATTATTAGGTAAATACATTTCTTCTAAATCATTTTCTTCCGACTCTTCTTCTAACCTCCGCATTTGTTCATTCCATGCAGGATACGGATTTTCAGAAACCGAATTAGGACCTTGGGAAAGCGGATCAAATCCTTCATTTAACAGGTTTTCCTGCAAAACTTCAAGAATACATTCTTTTATTAATTTAATTGGTTGGTTGGATATATGCATTAATTTTAAAATAAAATATTCCGTCTTTCTCATAATGTACCGTAATACATACAAACCGACAATTTCTTATTATAAAATAACCTTCTTCTTCTGAAATTTTATGGAAAAGCGGGCGATATATAGTAGTAATATTATATACTCTATTTGGAATTATCGTGGATTGTTTTTTTATAGTCTCATGTTTTAAATATCCTCCTAATTTAAATCCTCTATTGTTCAATAATTGTTCGGGTTTTGTTAAAATATTTCTAAAATGCGAAATCTGTATATAATTCCTTGGAAGGTCTAACTTTGTTCTTTGCAAATTGGGCGGAACATATACAAATACAGCATTATTTTGAAGATAATGGGAAGCAAATAATTTACTTAATTCTTCTCTATCTTTTATGGTTAGTCGAGTTACACTTCTTCCTTCCTGCAATACTTCATTTAAATAATAATTATCATTTTCAGCAATAACTTCTTTAACGCATTGTTCTATAAACCGTTTAAAATTATTAATTTTTATTTTATTTTCGGATACAATTTCATAACTTCCCTTTCTCAAAGGAGTATTTGGTTCTCCTTCATTAGTTACATCACATATTTCCGGCTCTCCTTGTCCCAAATTTATATCCACATATATTTTATTAGTATTTATATCTTTATATATGGGACGCCACCACTTATCAGATTTATTAAGAGGTTTTAATAGAATTTTTACTGGACTTGTTCGATCCCGAGGCGTTGGGCGAAATGTCTTAGTAATTGGATCGAATCCTATTTCATCCCAATTTTCTCCATATTCTCTTGATAATTCTTGTTCAATTGCCTCTTTTATTAAATTTTTAATTTCATGAATTTTCATATTATCCGATTTCCAATAATATATTTCTCACTATATCATCGGTTTTTTCCCACCGATTTGTTATAGGATTTTTAACAATTCCCTCGGACAAAGGAGTTTTTCCGACCGGATACATGAACGCCCCATATGTAGAGGGATTGGACACAAAATCAAACGCTATTAATTCAAAGTCATCATCTACAACCGAAACATCTTCGGAAATTTTCTTTAAAGTTCCCAAGCCTCGGCTAGAAATACCTAATTTAATACCATTTTTAAATAATTCCCTTAAAATATTTCCGTTGGGAGTTGTTAATACTTCTACAGTACCTACTAGATCATCTCCGACCCAATGCATTTCAATAACATTATGAGACACATTTTTAAGATTAACTACCGAAGATTCGGGATGGTCTAATTCTCCCATAGCTCTCCGTTGAGCAATAAATGTCTTGGAATATTTTTCAGCTTCTCGTATAAGAACTTCGTCCGGATAAACTCGTCCATTTTGATTAGTTTTTCCCTTTCTTTGTAATATACCTTGTACTCTAAAAGGTTGATTCGGATGTTCCGTCGATTCCCGCAATAACTCTTGATCGAGTTCAAACGAAATACATTCCATTAAAAGTTGTCTTCTTTCGTTAGTCATATGATTTATATTTCATTAAAAATAGTTTTTTTGATTCTAAGTTTTAATTCTTCTTTACTTTTATCTGGTATTGATTCTACCAAACTATATTTAATATTTTCTTTATTTTGTTTTGAAAGCAAATCTTCAATGACAGAAACCGTAATTCCTGGCTTAATTAATTCAAATGGTATTAAAATTTCAAATAAGATTACATCTGTTTTTTCATCTATTTTCTTTTTCCATCCTAATTCTTTAACAAAATCTCGCATTGAAGATTGAGACTTTTTAAGTATATTAGGAATCCACGGTTCAATATCAGAAATAATTAAATCTATAGAATACCCATCTCGAAGTGGGGGGTCGGGTTCTTCATTTATAGGAGTTTCCGCAGGAGTATTTCCGGCGGGGGCCAACTCCATCGACTGATCTTGGGTATCAGCTACCGGGTGAACTGGATGTTTAGTAGGCGTCTCAGGTTTATTTACTTTCTGGGGAGAAGGTTCTCCGGTCGCTGGTCCCAAAATTTGTATTTTAAAATCGGTTCTTAAAAAATATTCCTTGGGCTTTGGAGTTGTAGAATCATGAGCAACAACAACATAATTTCCATAATAATCATCTATGGAAATTCTAACAATATCAAATTCATAATCTTTTACATATTGTTTATATCCTCTTGAAGATCGGGCCCTCACTCGCTTTCCAGCCAAGCGAGAAGATATTATTTTTTCATATTGTAATCGAATTTGCTGAGTTGCCCCATCTACCATCCGTCGAAAATTGGCAAAATCTTTCCCAAGGTCATAATATTGACCGGCGGCACCATAAGATTCAATTAATTTCTTTAATTTTAACATTTTTTATTTATTTCATTATAAATAGTTTTAATTACTGATTCATACAACGGATCTGGCTTTCTTTCCATTTCTTTCCTTCCTATAGGAGTTAATGTATATCCAAGAGTATTAGATCCTTCAACTCCTTTAACACTCCCCCCTCTACGAGAAAATGCTCCAGGAATCATATATCCGGTCGTACCACTATCGGTGGTTGTCATTTCTCCTAACGGCTTTTTCTTAAAAGCATAAGGAGTTGTTACTGGTGATGCGGCTCCCGAAGTTGATATTTCAGATACATCTCGTCCATCTTCGGGTTTAATATAATATAAATCTTCTCCAATTTTGCTAATTTCTGCCGTTTCCATTCCTCGGGTCCTTTGCAAAATATATGATGGCATAGATGATTGATGTTGCATATCTTTAATCATCCATTCCCCAGACCCTTCTGCTTTTGGCCATTCTTTATTAACCAAATCCATGAGATGTTTTTTATCTAAAGAATCAAATTTATCTATATTTGCTAATTTTATTGTAGATCCCCACGCCCCACTATTTAATTTTTTCCTTCCAAATAAAGTTGTACCCACCTTGAAAACCATTAATATATCCATTCCCGATTGTTTCCGTTTTAAAATGTATTTATTTCCCCGATTATTACTAATTGGCACAATTTTAACTACATTCCATTCAAAATCAGATGGCCATTTTTTATTAGCCAAATCTTTTATGTAATCTGCATCCGAAATTTGATTTTCAGAGTTTTCTTCATTTATTTCAGAAGGTCCTAACTCTTTCCATTTTCCCCCCGATTTTGTATCTGAATAATATAGATATAATTTATTATCAAATTGTCCTATGTATATTTCTTCAGGAACAGGTCCTTGGTGTTTAAGTATATATACTGTGCCTCCAAATCTATAAGGGTCGACTCGTTGTATAGTCCAACCTCCACCCTTTGCAGGCCACATTTTATTTACAAAATCTATAATATATTGATTTGAAGACTTATTTTCATTTAATTTAATTTTTTTATTTTTAATTCCTGCAATAGTCAAACAGGCAATTTCAGATATTAAACGAATCAAATCTTTTACTCGTATTTGTCCCTCTTTTATATCCATTCCTCCCACATCAAACTTTTTTACAAACCATGCTAATTTTTGCTTCATTTCTTTAGTTGGACATTCATTATAAAAATCTAAAATTAGATCAGTAGTTATTAAATTTTCTTTTCCTCTTTCAATTAATGAAATTAATTTAAGTACTAATACATCTTCTTTACTCTTTTCTTTTTTACCTCGAGGATCTTCAGGATCTTTAAAAGAATCCATATGTTTTTTCGGAAGGTTTATATTTTGCGAATATATAGAATGATTTTTTTTATTAATATGATCAATGTATATATTTTTAAATCTATTGGCCTTTCCTTCGGGATACTTATCATTTCCCCGAAGCCATTTATCTAGTTGTTCAATTTGATTAATTTTAAAAAATCTAACTAATCCACGCCATTCCCAAACAATTAGAGAAGCTTTAGGTATATTGTAAACCTTTTCCCTACCCTTAACATATGCATATTCATCATATTTCCAATCAAATCCCTCGGCATGTAAAATCATTTCAATTGAGTCATTAAACCTTTCACATCCCGCACATTTAATTCCATGAGACCCCAAAATAATTCTTAAATTTGAAAAATAATCTAGTGGAAAAACTCCATAAATTTTTTCTATTGATTTTAAAAAATCATTATCAACTTCTATTTCACTTGATATATTTTTGGGTTCTCTTTTTTTAGAATTAAGGTTTTTTAAATATTCCTCAATAAATTCAGTTGCTTTATTTTCAGTTATCCATTCTTTTAAATCGGTTGTTAAAGTTATAGATTTTATTAAAGAATTATCCCATATCCAATAAACTTTTCGAGTCCTGGGATAATAATAGCATTTTGTATCATTTTTTATATAAGATTTATCAAGTTCATCCCACATATAACCAGCATCTTGCAGGAGATCGTGATATGTTTCCTCCATAGGTCCAGAAGAAGTAGTAATAAAATTTAGAAGAGTCGGATTAACCGGCTCTACTCCGTATTCATCGGAAAGTTCACGTAATATGTTATAATCAATTTTCATATTATTCTTTAATCTGGCGCTTTATCTCTTTAAGTAATTCATAAGATAACATTAAAACCATTACATGATTATCTTTAACAATTTTACCCGGATTAATTTTATCTAACTGATTAATAACTTCTTTAATTTTAATTTTTATTACATCCGAATCTTTAATTTTATCAATAGAATCGGTAAGGTTTTTCTTAATTTCCGTTATTTTTTTCTTAACAAATACATCAAAACTATTTGTATTGGCAACATTACAAATATATTCTCTTAAAACTTCCCTTTGGTTTTCATCTAATACACTCGAATATTTTGCATTAAATTTTTCACACAAAAGCTTATAAGTAAGAAGACGTATATCCTCAGTTTGAGATTTATAATGATTAATAAGTTCATCTTCAGGGTGGGCAACAGGTCGTTTATCAATAATATGCTCAATTATGCAGTTTTTAGCTTGATATACTTCTTTAATCTCAAATTTATAATCGGGAGATACTACGTCTTCAAAAACTTTATAAATAGACGCCAATATTCTATAATTTCGTATTGGCGCTTTCATTAATTGTTCAATAGGATATTTATCTTTAATTTCTTTAATTAAATTATATTTTAATAAAGTAAGTTTACGACTGCTAAGTTTTTTTCGTGTTTCTAAAATAATCGTAAAAAATCGTTCGGCATGAGGTTCGTCTTTAATTTTTTCAGTTAAAATAGTATTATATAACCTCCACTCTTTACCAAGTTCAGTGGACTCATTAAAATATTTTCGTAATAATTCCGAAGCTAAAGAATGTTCTCTTCCCGCAATTATATCGGCGGTTACTTGCTTCGTTAATAATTCAAATAATATTCCTGTATTTCTAAATTTAGAATGACGCTTCTTTTTTTGCATAATATTTGACGTTGCCCTTCAACTGTTTATAAATATATAAATAATACATTAAACGATAAATTTATACTAATATATCTATAAGTTATTCTATAATATTACTTTCATCTAACATTGATTTACTTCCAGTCGGGGAAGATTTCTTAGTTTCTACAAGTAATTCGGATTTGGTTTCTTTTTGCGTTTTAGATAAAAATTTAGACAAATTACCTATCATTTCCTTATCTACTATTGGTTTGGATCTCTCTTCTAAACGATGTAAGGGAGATTTCTCAAAATTATGAGAAATTGGACTAGACCGTTTTCTCTCACTAGATTTTTTCTCTTCGGGGTCTCTTTCATGCTCCCCCAAGGGGTCTTCTCCAAATGCATATTCTTCTGCTTTTTTTAATCCTGACTGGTCTCTATTTTCTTGAGGATCGGAATATTCTTTTAGTGGGGATTCTTTATCGGGACCTTCTTCTTCCCCCTCTCCCTCATCTCCTATATCTAAATCTTCTGGACCTTCGGCGTCGGCCAATTTTTCCAAATCGTCGGTATCAGATAGTCCGCCCAATCCACCCAGGCCCCCTCCTCCACCGCCACTACCCCCTCCTCCACCGCCACCACTACCCTCAATTTTACTAAATGGCTTGGCGGGGTCATCTCCATCATTTTCAATCGAATCAAATCGGAATCTTTGTTTTGCATCTTCAACAATTTCTTCTCGTATTACTTTAATATCGTCTTCAGACATATTAAAAATATTTTTATAGGCCCAATTATAAGAGAAAAATTTATTTTCAATCATATCAGTAGCTACCGATACTTTGTCCGACCAAATTTCAATTTTTTCTTTTTCAAAAATAGTTGAAGGATTAGTTAATTCTAATTCAAAATCCACTAAAGATTCATCTCTATATCCCTGCGCATATAGATGTATAATAGCTATTTTTGTTAATTCCGACGTAATAATTCGTTGCAATCTTTGAATAGTGCGTGCAAATCTAACATCTTCGGACGCCAAAGTTGCTTTTCCTGATACCGTTTCATCATATCCTAAAAATGCCTTTGGAATTTTTAAAGATGCCATCAGCTTATTTCTTAGATATTCAATGTCTTCTGTACCAGTCCATTCCATTCCACCCAAAGTATCAATTTTTGTTCCACTATCTCCCCCACGAACCGGAATGTAATAATCTTCAACCATATTTTGCAGGTTAAATCGTAAATTATAATCCCCAGTATTCTCATCTATATAAGGAACCTTTTTCATTTTATTCATCAAATTTTGTACGTGAGTATCAATTTCATTAGGAGGCAAATTTCCCGTATCTATATAAAATACACGCTTTTCCGGAGCACGCATAATACGATGAATAAGCATAGCATCTTCCATTAGAGAAAGTTGTTTCCACACTCTTCGAGATCCCTCTATTATACTTTTTCCATAAGGAAGAAAATTACTATCTGAAATTAGACGAAAGTGTGCAATTTGATAATTTTCTAATACCTCCGCCTGAGCCGTATCAGTAGGTCGAATTTGGAATTTTACATATCGCTTATTATATGGATCGGAATTTTCAATGCGTTCTACGTTATATGCTGAAATTGGTTCTACCATGTATATTCCATATTCGGGAGTTATATACAATTTTAAATAGAAATCCCCATATTTACACATATTTCTTACCCAACTCCATAAGTTAAATCGGGCATTGAGAATTTCATCAAATAAATTTTCTAATATTCGTTTAACATTATTATTATTTGAATGTACAGTAATCATATTACCCACTTCATTTGTCGTTAAACATTCATCCGCATAAATGTCTAAGGCAGAACATATAATGGGGTCAAGATCCATCGTATTTCCCACAATACAACTATCCGTTGCAAAATTGGCGTATTTTTCAACGGTTACATCATAAACATCAATTTCTCCAACACATTCAATTGAAATAATTTTATGATTAAGGGTTGTTTCTACATTTCTCTTAAAAAACTTCCAATTAATTCCTTCCTTTTTAAGTCTCCTAGTTAATGTAGAATGATTGCACCCGATATGTTTAATAAAATCATTAAGATTTATTTTTGAATATTCTTTGTAATATTCAAAAGCCTTTTCTTGAACATTATCTAATGTTATATCACTTCTATAATTTGGATTTTTTTCAGCTTCTCGATCTTGATCTTTTAATATTCTTTTTAATGTAACTGACCTTTTTTGGTTAGATTCTGTTGTGTGGGGTTTTCCATAAAAAGGATTTTTATTTCCCCGCCGTCCATTCCATCCATGAAATTTACGATTTATATAATTAGGATGTGTTTTTAATTTTTCACATTGAATATCATAGTTTTCCGGCCCCCATAATACATTTTTATTATAATCCGAGTGGAATTTTTTGTGTTCTTTCCAATCCATTATACATAAATTTTCCGGATTATTATTAGATCCATTAAAATCACTATGATGAACAACCTCTCCTCGTTTTAATTTTCCATTAAATTGTTCTGCAATAATTTTATGCTCAGTCTGCCATCCATTTGAAAAATTATATAATCTTCGATATCGTTTAAATCCATGTTTATTATATCCATATTCTCTTTGATAAAATGGCAATATCGAATCTCCTACCCTTAATTCAAATAAACGCTTTACACTTCCATCTCTCATATAAAATGGATGCTTTAAGCTTCCTATTATATGTTGTCCATTATCAAATGTTACTTTATAACCTAATCGTTTTCCTTTTTTCTTTCGAGGATGATATGCCCGTCCAAGTTTTATAGATTTTGTTTCTTGATCATATGAAAATACCCAAAATCTTTCTTGGGGCGAATTTTTATATTTTTCGGATAATTCTTTAATAGTTGGTTTAGATCCATCAGGTAAAGGAATAATAGTATCGGGTCCTATACAGTCATAATCTCTAAATAAATCCATTCTAGCTGCCTGATAGGACAGAGAGAAATCCCGAGTATAAGCATTATATGCAGTAGATCGAATACGATTAAACCGATCCCGCAATGAGTTGCGGTCGGTAGCATACATGATACTATCAGTATCTTTAATTTTTAATTGCTTACCACCAACATTACGAACAATAACATCTGTAGAAAAAAGACGTTTTAATCTTGCATATAGAGATTGGGTCTTTACATTCATGACATCATCTTCAAAAGACCGTGTTCGCATTTGATTCAAATTTGGCGATTGATATTGTTGTTGCATACTATCTATTTTTATTTATTTTAATTATAACTTCTTGTTATAAATATGATAAATTATCCCAGAAGCCACTGTAAATCTTCAACGTTTTGATTTCCTGTTCCTTGTTGGCCAGTTTTCATGGTCCATTGTTCTGACCCCACTTGCCTCAATCTAGTTTTATAAAAAGGAGTTTGGTCCATTTTATTCATATACATTTTATCTAATGTGGATCTGATTAGGTCCATTCCTTCTTGGCGAAGCCTTAAAGCAGTATCTCGAATCCACAATCCAATAGCTAAAGACATTACTAAATCATCATTATATCCTTCCATAGCTACTGCCTTATTATTCTTCCAAATAAATGTTTCTAATTCAGCACAAGTTCTTTTAGAACGTATTTCTACAGCCATATCTCTAAAATAATGAGCTAAATTATCTATAATTAAAGGACGAGTTTTTAAGTTAGTACTAAATCCCGGAACCATTTTCTTTTCTTCAGAATAAATTCGATTAGTTAATTGTCGTTGAACATCTACATATTTTAAATCAGCAGAACTATAAAAAGTATTTTTATATTCTCTATCTATAATTTGTTGTAAAGAAGCCCACCCATAACTTTCTCGTTCAACAACCAATAATGCATCATTATACATTGTTGCCAATTCTACCAAAAAATTACCAAATTCTTTAGTTCCTAAGCTTCCTTTGTATTCTGCTACTTGTGTAGGAGATCCCCCAGTAATATCTAATACATGGCACGCTGCAAAGTCCTCTCCGTCTCCCCGAGCCACGTCGGCGCTAACAATGTATGAACGGGTAAAGTCGGGATATTCCCAAATCCATAGTCCCCGGTCCGATCCTCTAACTTCTATTGGGTCCCTAACTTTATTTTTCTTATAAAATTCTATAATAGTTAAATCGACAACACTATCTCCTGATGCTAAAAAGTCACAATCGAATTCTTGAGCAGCCTTTTTTGCACTCCCTTGCTTTTCTCCTTCAACTCGCCGCCATTCTTCATCACGGTCCGGATGTAAATGCCACGGCAAATTAATAGGATGAAATGTATTTTTTCCCACTCCATTTTCAACCCCCTCCTCGGCTCCTACCCACATCTTATGGAACCAATTACCAATTCCTCGTGGAGTGGAAAGTATAATTATGTTACCTCCAGTCGATAGGGCAGGCTGCGCAGAAGTCCACAATTCTTCGGCATCATCAATTAACGCAGCTTCGTCAATAATAAGAAGAGACAACGCATGGCTAACTCCCGATTTTTTAGTAGTTGAAGATGCATTAATTTGAGAACCATTAACAAATTTTAATGATAACCTGTTATCTTCAATACATTTTACTTTTAACCATGTAGGTAAATTTTCATTGGCAAATCGGACTTTAGTAATAAGTTCTTTAGCAACTTCTTGTTTCAATGAAATAAGAAGTATTTTTTTATCATTGTGAAAAAGCATTAACCATAATGAATAAGCCGCAACTAATGTAGAAATCCCCATTTGCCGGGATTTTAAAATAATATTATTTTTATAATCATAAAATGCTTGTAAAGTTTCTTCTTGAAATTTATATAAATCAAATAATATAGTACCACGAATAGGATGTTGAATTTTTACATAATATTTCATAAAGTACACGGGGGAATCCATGCACTTTTTATATTCTTGCTTAATTAATTCTTGATAGGAAATTTTATTAGACATAATATTTTAATTTAAATCTTTTAACTTCATTCTTAAACTTTCGTTGATTTTCTATTCTAATTTGACTTAATAATTTAATTCGTTTTCGTATTAATTTTAAATCCTCTTTAGCATTTTGTAATATTTGTTCACGATTAGTATTTTTCCATCGTTCAATAAATCCTTCCGAATTGCATACCATCGTAACGTCACCATTGTCTTCTTTAAAAAATTTAATGGTTTCAAGAACCTTTGCTTTTAAATCTTTTAAATAACCCAATTCATTTGAAGATACTTTCATGGCTTCATAATAGGGATAAATTCCTAAAATTCTTAATTTAGTTTCATAATCAATGAGACAATCTGTACATAATTTAGTTTTTCTATATAAAATTTGATCGGTTTTTGTTCCCCACCTTATTTCACATTTGCACTTTTTACATTTATCTATTCCTCGTGCTTTTCGAACCGCCTCGGCCATTCGGTTTATTCTTTGCGGACCATTCTTTGTTTGTTCCCATTCAATTCCGTTTGCATCGGCCCATTTCTCGCCTATTTTTCGTTTAATATATTTGTTTCCAGTATATCCAAAAACACTAACCGGACGTACCCCGGCCAAATAGTCTTTTATTATTTCAATATTACTTTTCATAACTCATTTTATCATTTATCCATAAATATTAGAATTTAAACTTATACAATTACATTTTTACTACCATTTAGGTCGACAAAAATTTTTCTTCCACGATTTTCGCCGTATTGAACTGCAATCGATTTTCCTTCGCCATTAGTTGTAATAACATTTAAATAATCTCTCGTTCCCTCATAATCATTTTCAACGGGCACCACTTCTACATCCCTAATATTAGTATAACATATTCCGCCCTCTCCATCTTGGGGGGGTGAATGTTGGGGAGGACTCCATCCCAAAAGAAATTTTCCTCCGGGACATCCTGGAATGTTGGGCAAAAAGAAACTTTGTGAAACCGTCAAACTTCCCGATACAAACGATGTATGTTCTGGATCATAATTACTCTGACCTATAAATACAAATAAACTTGCACCATGTTCATCAAACGATTGTACTGTTTGCAAATTTGAATATATTAAATTTGAATTTATATCAAATAATTCCGATTTAATTTGCCACGGTTCATTGGCCACATTTATTTTAAAAGGAACTCGAGTTGAAAAAGAATCGGGAGAATATCCATAATCACCATATTCACCAATAGTCAATTCGGACAATGTAGGGTTACAGTGATATGGAACAATAACAAGAGTACCATAATAATCATCGGAAGGAATAAAATAAATATATTGTTTATCCGAAAATATTTTTAAATCGGTTTTGTCTAAAATAGAAATTTCTCCCAATTTCCATCCATATGTAGGAATATACGTTTTTTCTTTTTCTATGGTATTAGTTGAACTTGTAAAATAAAATTCTAACTTTGATGAAAAATCTTCAGGAGATTTTTCAACAATTAAATCTAGCGATAAAACATATAAAGATCCCGACTTTAAATTTATAAAATTAGAACTATAAGATTCTCCATATAATTCATTATATTCCTTTAAATTATATGGCCGATAAATATGGTCATTATCCTTTCCTTCAGGAGCAGCCATTTTACATATTACATAACTCGTTCCATCAACAGTATTAAAATTTCCCTCGACATTTTTAATTGTCATTGAATTAATATTTGGAAAAACCGAATGCAATAATTCAATACTATTAGAACTGGTACACCAATATTTATTAATATGCCATTGATTATAAAATTCCCCTATAAGATTATAACTTTTATTTGGAGTTATTGGGTCCACTAATAAATTAGTTGCTCCTATCGGTTCATCAATAAACAATTGAAAATCTCCAGGATATAACATGCTCTTCCGATATACTTTGTGCCGAGATACAAGTCCTGTAAAAGTTCCGAGATTTCGATACGTAACTTCAGCATATGACTCTTTTTGGTATGTAACATTACCTCCCGGATCGGTGTATTTGTTATAATCATATGAAGCAGTATTATATGACACCCATTTATATGACACATTAAAATTTGCTATATTTATATTTGTTACTACTTGATCCTTACCCGCAGTAATAAAAAAAGCTCGATCTAATTGTACCGTAGTACTATTTAATACCTTTTTAATCTTAAATGTTTCAGTATTATAAGATTGCATTTCTTTATACGAAAATGGAGTTTGTATAAGTTGAGTTTCAATATCAATTGTTTTCCCTTCCATTTGCGTATTAAAAGATTTAGTAGGATATAAGTGTGGAAGAACATCATCACTATTATTTGGAATAAAAGTTAAACGATAGTCAACACCGCTTTTCTTAGGATTAATAGATTTACGAATCGTATCTTTTTGTGGAATTATTGCATTAGAATAGCACGTACCATTAAAATTTATAACTTTATTTACTGTTTGAGCCACGTCATTAGAAATTACATTATATAATAAAGACCGGGCTTCAATAATAGGCTTTGTTTGAAATCGAGTTTTAGATATATTTTGTAACGTTTTATCAATTGTAATATTTCCTATCCATCGTACAATTTCATTTTTTGTTGTAATTCCTACCAATGCTATTTTTCCCGCACCATTATATGTTTCATTATAGATATGAATAGCTACAACGAATCTAGCTACATCAGTATATTGTGTACTACTTTTAGGATAATCTAAATATAAAATATTTCCATTAGAATCAATACATTGTACTTTAATTTCGGCTCCATCTTTTAATAGACTGCTTCCATTAAATGAAAACGAATTTTTTCCCGCAGTAAATATAGGTTCGAATTCTACAACATCAAAGTATTTGGATAAAAAAGCAGTATCATCAATATCCACCTGCATGGTGAACAATTGATGATCAACTCCTCGTTTTCCTAAATTTGAAAGTAATTGTATTGCCATATGTATATAGGATAAAATACCCTATATACATATTAAAGTTTAAACCTTTTCGGGCTGTTTAGGCTGCCACTTTTTTCCCTGAAGTGAAAATTTTTTCTCCGACTCTTCAACCATTTTAAGGTGTTCTTCTTCTTCTTTTAATCTTTTTTCGGCCTCTGCCTGTATAATTGGAAGACGTGAACCCGCAACTAAATTAGATATTCTATGCAATGCGCCATCTACATATTCTTGGCTAATTTCACTTCCAATATATTTTCTATTAGTTAAAATTGCCATTTTAGCTGTAGTTCCACTTCCCATAAATGGGTCATAGACAATATCCCCCTCTTCGGTCCAAGTAATAATATGATCTTCCACCAATTGTTCGGGGAATGTCGCCGGGTGTTTATATGCTATTTTTGTATCCTTTGTCCCAAATCCATATCCATTGGCGTACTCCCATATATTTGTTCTGGAACCCCATTTTTTATATCGTTTACAATCTTTCAATTTTTCTACCGTTCCATCTTTCTTCTTTCTCTCTCTAATCAAGTTCCCTTCATTATCTCGGGTCGAATTTCTACCCCAATTTGTATGACCCGCCCAGCGGTTAGGACGATCTTTAATTATATTTACAGTTTTAGGTGAACCCTTTGAAATAACAAACATATACTCAAAAATCTGAGCATATCTTCTTCGTTCGGGAAACCTCATTCCGGCTTTTTTATATAACATTGTATCATGAATATTGAACCCACATTCTTTAAAATAAATTGCTTGTTTGAATGAAGTAAGGCTTTCCGATCCATTTTTGTCTATTGAATCTCCAACCACCCATACTATCACTCCGCCCGGCTTCATGACTCGATATAACTGGCAGGCAATCGATTCAAAATCAAAAGAATACCCATTATATTTTCTCAAATTATCATATGGAGGAGAAGTGACAACTAAATCAATCATATCTTCTTCCATTTTTGCCATTGTATCAAGGCAATCTTCTACATAAATTTTATTAAGTTCAATGTTACTCATATTTAACCTGACTAAAATTCCCGCTGCGGGTTATTTCTATCATCGCATCCACTGCATCTTTTAATTCAAATAAATGTGAAATAATTAGCACAAAATCAAAATTATTTTTCAAAAATGTAAGAAATGAAGCCATCGATGCCAAATTATCAGGATCTAACGTTCCAAATCCTTCATCAATAGAAATAAAATTGGGCTTTGATAAATTAGAAATATTCATTAAAGCTACACGTATAACTATTGAAGCTACAAATCTTTCAAATCCAGATGACAATTCAATCGGCCATCTTCCATAATCATACGTAATATATGGGACAATGTTTTTCCCATCGGTTTCGAATTGCACAGTAAAATCAACTACTTGACTAAGAATAGAATTTACCTCTTTTTCAATCTCCGGAACTGTTGAGCAAATTACTTGATAAGGAATTCCATCACGACTTACTGCCGATAAATAATATTTATATGATTCGACATCTTGCTCCAACCCTTTAACTTCTTCTAATAATCCGGTCAATTTTTTAATTTCAGATTCACATTGACCCTTTTTATTCGATACTTCCAACAATGCTCCATTGGCATTCTTTAAATCAATTTTAATCTGAGATAATTCCAAATTTAATTTGTTTATTTTATTTTTAACTTTTACATTAGATTTAATAGATTCTTCATTTCTTTTATATATTTCAATTTCTTCTTCATTCTTTTTAATTAACAATTCAATATTTTTCAATTCGTTGGATAATTTAGTATCCTTTTGTGATAATTCAGAATGGGTATCTTTTAAATTATTCTTGGATGATAATAAATTAGCATGTTCTTCGTACGCAGTTTCGGCCCATTCATATTCTTTTAATTGCGATTGTAATTCATCCCATTTCTGCATCATTTTATTTACTTCAACTTTATCATCTTCCAATTCATCTCTGGCTTTATATGCATCTTGGACAAACGGATTTTCTACACAAAATTTACATTGGCGATTATATCTATGTGTTTTAAGCTTTTCTACTTTTTCTAATTTTACTTTAATTTCCGCCTTTTTAAGATCCATTTCACCTTTAAATTTCTGTATTTGATTAGATAACGATTTATATTTTTTATAACTCTCCATCAAATTAGAATTTACTTTATTAATTTTTTCGGTAATCTTTTCAATTTCTGATTGTAATTTATTTATTTTTTCTTTATTTTTATCAACTTCATCTTTCTTTTTTTCTAGTGTATTCTTAGATTTTTCTAATCTTTCTTGTAATTCTTCTAAACTTGAAGATGATATTTCTTCTAGTTTAATATAGTTAGAAGTTTCTTTAATTATTTTTTCATTTATGGTTGAAATTTTTTCTTGTAATTCATTAACTAATTTTTCTCGAACTTCAAATAGTGTTTTAATCTGTTCTAAAGATTCATTACATTGTTTTAATTCTTCTCCGTAATCCCTATCATTATGCGATTTAAGAATTGCAGAAATTTCCCTATATTTTTCATTTCCCTTGTCATGTAATTTATCAAATACATTAAGACCAATAAATTTAACAAGCAAATCTTTCCGCTCACTATTTCCCATATCAATGAACGAAGTTAAATTTTTGGCAGATTGAATTGAGGCGGCAGTCAGAATAAAATCTTCATAAGTTCCAACATGTAAACGGATAATTTCATTTGTATCTCTACGGTCCTCTCCGTGCAATTCTATTTCTTCTCCATTTTCGAATTTCCAGAACCTTACCGATACTTTTACATTTCCATTCCTTCCTGCCTCACCCTTACGTTCAATATAATATTTTGTCCCCAACAATTCAAATTCGAGTTTACATCGGAACGAAGTTTTTTGCGAATTGAGAACATGAGAACCCTTATATCCCCGGTCAAATTTATCAAATAAGCAAAATGTAAGAGCAGACAAAATACTTGATTTTCCAATTCGATTTGGTCCAAAAATTCCATATACTCCATTCATTTTAGTAAAATCAATAACATTACCTTCGCCATAGGTAAACATATTGTCAAACTCGAACCGAATTGGTTTCCACAAGTAACTTTTTGGCAATCCTTCACCATCAATCAATTTATTTATTTCTTTATTGATTTTTAAAACGTGTTTTAGTTTATCTCCATCTTCAATTTTAAGAGTTTCCGTAATATATTTTTTAATTAACTCGTTTTGATGTTTAACATCGGTCAATTTTGTTAAAACAATATGTTTACTAATATTATTCGTTGTTAACTTGTTTGTATCCGGTTCGATCCTCTCGTAAGAAATATCTATAATATCCGCTTTCGTCCTTAGATCAGATATAACTTGTTTAACTTCTGTAGCAACAGTTTCGTGGCAATTAACACGCAATCGAACTTTGGCGGGCATTTTTTCCAAATCCGTACTAAGCTTTCCTTTAACTATATCAATAGTAAAATATCCATAATTATTGGGGATTTCTTTGAATGTATATGTATATGTAGATAAATCCCACAACGAATATCCATGTTCTTCTAATGATTCTCCATGATTTTGTTGTATTAATGAACCCACATAATGAATAAATGGTTTATTTTCTTCATAAGAATATTCTTGTATGTCTTGTCGTTTATGTATATCTCCTAATAAAGCTAAATGATGGTCATCAAACATTGGAGGCATAACTGCCGGATTAGTTATTGTATATCCAGTATCTAAAACTGCTTGATCTACCGGACCATGAAATAAAGCTATAATATGCTCATATTGGTTTCTATAAACTTCGGGTATATCTTTTCCCTTAATGTATTTATCAGGAGAATCAAATATACTCATGTTATTAAACAGTATATTTCCTATCCCATATAATCCCGTTTTTCGCAAATAATAGATATTAGGATTTTTTAGTGCTTTAACAATTGGGGTCAAACTATCCAATCTACTTTTATTGGAAAGCATGGCATCATGATTTCCCGAGACAATAACTAAAGGTCGCAATTCTGATATTCGTGTAAATAAATCAACAGTCATATCTACGCACTCGGGGGATAGATCACACTTTGAATGAAAAATATCTCCTACTATGGCTACTACAGTATTTGGTGGAGAATTTTCTATTTCCGAATATAATATTTCAAATACTTCTTTATATTCTTCAATGCGTGAATTTAGTCTGACTTGTATATCAGCAATATGAAATACATGAGTAAACTTTGAGATATTAGTTTTTAATTTTGTTATCATATTTGTAACATTTCTCTAGCTAAATCTAATTCTGTAAAGGGTTTCGCATTCCGTATGTATTTGTGCGTTGCTTTAAATCCTAATTCCGAAGGATCTTTTCCCGGTAATTTAATGACACACAATTCAACATCATGCGTCATATCTCTTTTTATACGTAAATAGTCTTTAATAACATCTTCTTTTGCATCTGAATCCAAAATCAAATTTATTCGTTTTACTTTATTTTGAACTAATGCACTACGAATTCCCTTGGTCAAATATTTTCCAAATAATGGTATGGCATTATTTCTTACAGCAAATGCATCAAAAACTCCTTCTACCAAATTTATAGGTTCATTCCAATTAATAAGTGATTCAAATCCCACCACTTTTCCCATCGGTATATTTGGCTTTTTATATGCAATCAAGGAATTATTGTAATACTTACGACCAATGAAAAAATTTAATTTTCCCTTGGCGTCATATGAAGGAATTATAATATATCTTTCATATTCCCCATCTTCACAATATCCTATATTATACCTGTAAATATCGCTAGCTGTCAATCTTCTTCTTATTAAATATGCCAAGGCATTTTTATATTCGGGAGATTTTCTTGGCAAATATAAAGGATGAAATTCAGGAGGTAACTGAACCTGTGAATCATCTTTTATTATTGTTTTTTTCCGTAAAAGCCGTAAATCCCCCGTTAATTTAAAAATGGCTTCCCGGTAATGACTTGAAGCATTTAACTTTTTTAATAAACTTCCAAACGTTCGCCCCTTAGTATTACATCTCCAACAATGGAAATATCCAACTTTTGGTCCAGAAATAGCAATTTCTAATTTTTTAGTAGTTGGATTTTTATCTGGACAAAATGGACAATGATATGTAGCTTGTTCTCCACCTTTTCGCAGGCGAGCCTGCTGCCCCAACAAATCGTTGAAGATAGATACAAGTTCATATTGAATTAACATTTGAACAATTTACCAGAAATTGAAGAAATTTTCAACTTATTTTAATTTCTTCTTTCAAGAAAGAATTATCAACATTTTCTAACGTCTCATCTAGCCGAGGAATAGCCATGTGAATAGGAATTTCATACCATTCATTTTTTATTTGTAATGCAAATGGTTCCATTAATTCTTTTACTTGTTTTTCTGCGGCATAAACATCAGGATGATGTATATAATATTCTACTTTATATCTCCTAGAAGGATCTGAAGTCTGATAGGTACGAAGGCGAGATTTAATATCCGACGTAACGCCAACCTTCACCCATCCCTCATGAGCGGGATTTGTAATAATATAAAGATAGCCCGATTTCATGGAATTTTAAATAGACTTTGGTACTTTGGGTCAGAATGCATGCAATCATTACATATCTGTTCTTCATCATCTCTTTGGAATTCTTGCCAATTACCTTCATCAACTATATAATAACCTTCTGTAATAACTGCACCAGTGCCAGAACAAATACCAATTGTAACATTTACAATTTTTCCACACCTATCGCACGTTATTGTAATCTTTTTCATACTAATAAATATCACGCCATTGACGTAATCATGGCATCATACATATCTCCATTTTTACTGTCGGGATTTCCCCGACTATTTATTTTATCAAATTTATGTAATTGTGGAAACAATTCATCAATTTGTTTACGAACAAATTCTTTTCCATTCATTCCCGTAATTCGGGCCTTTCCAAAAACCTTTTTGCGAGCCGTTGAAGCCCCAATTAAATTCACAGGAATTTTCCAGTGTTCTGATATAATGTATTCAAAGACTGCATTAAAACGTATTAATTTAATAATTGTTTGTTGATTTGTTCTTCCAAATTTAAATCCTAATAGCGCTGCCTCTAAATTTATTTGTTTAACTTCAGAAATATAAGAAGATTGATCTATAATAGAAATAATATGTAATGATTTTTCTTTATTTGAGTTTATTTTAGATATATCGATAAATCCTGCATCAACAATATCTTTTCCATCATATATTGCCCATCCTGCACACGTTGTTGATGCATCAAATCCTAAAACCATAATTAAAAGTACAAAAAAAATGCTTCACTTATACTAATATATAGTAAAGCGAAGCAACATGTAATTAAATAAGTTACGTTTGGTGAAATGGAACGGCGTGTCCATACCGGCGACTATCTAAACCTCTCACGAACCGTGAAATTCCTGCTTGACCTCCGGTTTGAACCATAAGTAATCTGGATTCTAACATTGGCACCTTAACTTCAAATCCGTTGGGGTTTTGGAATGCTTGACCATTGGCGCTAGATGCATCTATAACACGCCCCGCAACATCCGATCCATCGGGAAGTCCATATTCTGATACTCCTTGAGTACCCCCAGATTCAACAACTTTAAAACGAGATTCGAGTTTTGGGATTTTAGTCTCAAACCCATTTCTAGTTTGAAATTCTTGCCCCTGGGCACTTGAAGCATCAATCATTTTACCTGCCGGTACTTCCACGTGCGGTCCTTCTAATGTTTCTTTAACATCAAATGCACCACCCGCACGTTGGTAGTGAAACCTTCCGTCTAGGTTAATGTCCAATGAGTTTCTTACATTTGGTTCAGGCATAATTTATTCCTTTTATATAAATATAATTAAAAGTCCATTTTAATCACAAAATTTATTGGAAGTTCGGGCGTAATTTTAATAGGATTTCCTAATTTTGCCACCGCCACCAAATCTAATCCATTATATAATCCAATTGTTGTTGCCATTGGAGCTAAAAACGAACCCGTTTTATCAATTGCTACCATTTTTTCATATTGGAAAAAATCTGGATTTATGTATGGAATTTGATTTTTTAGTGTCAATTTATTCATATGATCAATTATATCACTAAAAATTTTTCTCTTACATGCAGGGGTTATATATTTAGCATAATTTTCTTGAGTTAAGCGATTGGAAAAATATTTCCATAAAATATTCATGTCTTGGTTATCTATTTTATTATCCTCATTAAAATCTAAAATTTCTTGCATTGTTACATCTTCAGTCTCCCATTTTAAAATACATTTTTCAGACAAATCATCTGTTCCATATAAATTATAGTTTTGTTGATACCATTTAAGTAAACTTTTTTCATCTTCTTCAATTATTATTGAAGAACTCCAATCGGTTGATATTTCTTCCCCAACAAAAGATGAGTGTTTATATTTCATATATCTTAAAATTACATCAACATCTTGAAAATCAACTTTTCCATTTTTATTAATATCTAAAACCGAAAAATTTCTTATTATAGCTGTAGGATTAGTACTAACATTAAATTCGCCGGGATTTACAGTACAAACAATTTGTTTTTCAAAAATTGTATGTTGTCCCTTGAAATTTAAATTATATTCATAACCATATGTATTTACCGGATCTAAAAATAAACCTTCAAACATAGAACCCGAAGTCATAATAATGATTTTTCCATTTCGGTAAAAAACATTTCCTACATGGAATTCTGGACGAAAATTGTGAAAATTATAAATATAAGATTTTCCAGATATATCATCTAAATCGGTATTATTACTATGTGTAGTATATATATTAAAATCTCGATTGCTATCTACTAGAACCATTGGCGCTCCAACCACTATTGATTTATTAGCAACGGCGACATCAAATCCATAACTTCGATAGGGAGACAAATATTTTTTCTTCTTTTGATAAATATTAATAATTTCCCAATTTAAAGAAGACGTATTTTTCCCCAAAAGCAATGTTTGACCACTGAAAAGATTTTCATAATTACTGTCACAAAAATGTAATTGTTCAAGTGTACCTTCTATATAACATGAATCCAGAGTTTCTACATTTACTTTAGGAATCCCCGAAACCGCATAATTTCCATGTATATCCACTGACCATCCCATTCGATTGTTTTTTAAAACCTTTTCATTTCCATATGTTTTAAGAACTTGTTTAAATAATGATGGATAAGTTATATTATATTTAAATGGTAATTTATAGGAATAAGCTTTAATTGGAGATGAAAATGTAGTGTAAACTATATTTCCCGCTTTCGTAAATGCTAATTCATTTGGTTTACCAATAATTGGATACCTAACGGGCCCCGAATCCAAATCGCCATCGGGATAAACAAAAATTTCATTTGTAGTTCCCATTAATAAATACAAATTTGTTGAATCGGAAAATACCCCCCATGAGCCATATGGAAGTGGATAACCTCCAATATCCATATATCGATCATAATTTATTACTCCATCATTAATTTCGTATTGTATATATCCAACATTTTCTAAAGTTTCTGCATTAATTTTAAATAGACCTCCTGGAAAAGCATTTCCCGATTGATCGGCAACTACATAAATATATCCATCCAAGTAGGCCATGTCATCTACTAATGCAACATCAGCCCAATAACCCTTAAATTCTTCTGTTGAGGGATCCCATTCCCATTTTATTTCGGAATCGGCTATTCCATAAAAAAATTGTACTTTAACAGAACTATACTCTAATGTATCTGTATTTATTTTATATACATACCCTCCTCCACAAAAATATATCCATTTTCCATCGGGAGAAAAAACTCCCCCTCCATGCATTGCCGGATTAATAAGATGATCAGACGATGTAGAAACAACAACACTTTTAATTACATTACCATTTGTAATATCTAATTTATAAATAGTCGTTTTATAATTGCTTCTTAACATAGTATATAAATAAGAATTATCAGAAGCAATGGGAGGAATAGCCTCGGGTACTGTTCCTCCTATAGATGCCGTTCCTGGGGTCCAAGTAAAAATAATTTCTTGTTCGTTTATATTGTTAGGATTAACTTTAATTATATACCCCTTTTTTCCACTTATTGCATCATTTCTAGTTACAGTGGTTATAAAATACAAATATTTTGTTCCTTCAGAATATGTTACTTGGCTTATCCATCCATCAACGATACAATCAGACCACGTTTGGTCCGTCAAATTATTATCTGGATCGTTAAATACGAATAATTTTCCATCCCATCCCCCCCCATATATTTTATTATTTATATTTATAAGAGCATGAGGTTTTGTTTCATTTCCTGCGAATGAGGCCGAAAAATTAAAAATACTTTTTGCCGTTGAATTTGGAGTATTCCATCTTATTTGATCATTGGGAAACCGAGGATATTCGTAAATTTCATCGTCTGGGTGGGGGCATCTTTCAAAAATATAAGTAGCACCTTGTTGATATAATTTTGAGCCACTGTATTCATAAAAAATACGATCATATGGAGCACCAATAATAACTGTGTCATTATATAAAGATACTGCCGAACCAAACCCATTGGATTCATTCATAACTGGAGTTTCATCCCAGGGCAAATATGGAGCAAATGTCATGGGTTGAATCGTTTTGTCCGGAACAAAAACATGTGATTGTGTCCATGCTTCATTTATATATTCAAAATAATATGCTTTTTGATGTGAAAGATTTCCACACCCCACAACTAAACTATTACTCAAAGAACTTGTACATTTATTTAATTTTAATGAATATCCAAATTCCATTCCGGGCTCTGGATTGGGAGGTTCCAATTTTTTAAATAATGACCATGTAACTACAGTATGAGGTTTCCCTTCAACATAGCTAGTTGTAGGTTGAGCTTGGTACAAATATACCATCCCCGTAGATCCACTAATACTAGGAGACCCCACTGCCGCCCAAGCACCATTTATGGAAACGGATTTTCCGAAGGATTCAGAATTCCATTCTTCGCCTCCTAGATCGGGATCATATAATTTGTAAATTAAACAATTTGATTCAGAGTCGGAATCTGGGGTTTCTGTAATTCCCAAGTCATATATTAGGGCTGTAGCAATAGAAGAAGTAAGGGAATATGCATATGTTTTTACCGCTTGATAAAAATAAGGGGACCCTACTATCAAATTCTTATTGTACATGTCTATAGAGTAACCAAATGAATCTTCCAATGATTTAGTGTAATCATTTTTATCTATTTCTATGCTTTTTGATCGTGGAAATTTATATTCGACATTTTTTTCAGTCATCAAGTCCCAACGATCATATTCGGGGGTAGGATGTTCTCGGGAAAGAATTACCGCCAATTCTTCATATGGTTGATATAAAGTTGCTATATGATCATGTTCATCCGTATTTTTATTATAACGAAAATAATCTATTGAACCCGTACATAACCGCTCTTCATTTTCCGGATCGTATCTCAAAGTAGAAGGATTAGAAACCGCCACATAGTTTCCATATGTTGCTACGGAATATCCATAATTTTCATTTTGTACTTTAACATACATAAATTATTTTCTAATTTTATTCGAGTTCAGGATAAGTTGCTTTTAATTGTAATATATACGGTTCTCCAACTGTTGGAGTTATTGTTAATGTACCCGTTTTTTCCCCCGAAGTATCACTTGAACTTGAAATAAATAATGATAACGGTCCATCTTCCATATTATATGGAAAATCGGGATTTTCAGGTTGTTCAAAATTTGCACCATCTACAGTTATACTTTCAATTGCTAATGGAAGATCATGACTGTTAATTATAAATTCATATTGTGATGTATTAGAAACCGGATCCGGCGCTTGAATTGATTCAACTTCATTAAAATCCGCTATTTCGCCGCTTTCTAATTGTGTAAAATTCCATTCTATATAAAAATGTGGGAGTTCAGCAGTTACATCTGGAACTTCTAATGATGGTTCTTCAGGAGCATCTTCCATATTAATTGTAACAATATTACTATATTCGCTGTTCAATCCAAAATCCATTGCAGCTTTAATTCTATATGAAACATTAAATGGCAAAATTTCAGTTAATGTATCATCTAAAAATGCAATTTCTTCTTTATCTACATCCCATTGTTGATTCCATGTATTTCCGCCATCTAACGATCTCTCCAAAGAATATGAAACTGTATTCCCCCCGGGAGATCCATTAAATTCCCATTCTAACATTACATTTGTAGTATAAGGAGCAACTTGTTCGCCAGATAAAACCGGAGTTTCTATAGAAGGACTCTGAATTACTAATTTTGAAATTTCACTCATTGGTCCCATTCCATAATCATTATATGTTCTTACCCGATACCACGGCTCATCATTCCACCACAAATTTTCATCGGTATAAGTAGTAATAGATTTGGGACAATTTAAAATTTCTTCCCACGTACTTCCTAAATCCATAGATCGTTCAAGAATATACCCTTTATGATCGTGTAAATTATAATTCCAGCTAACAAGTGATTGTGTATTCATATTTATAATTGCATTGATTCAATAGTAATATTTCCTACTGGGGGAATTCCCGCCGGTAAAGGACATTCATGGTCAGCAGTTTCATCTCCTTCTATTATTATATTTTTCATTGGGCGCAATTCCTGAGATTTAGAAAATAAATTTTTAGACGCAATAAGATTTCCCCTCGAATCATCAAAAATATGTACTATATCGTCTAAATTAGTATCATTAAATGTAACACTTCCTTCTACTATTTTATCTCCAAAAATAGTATTAGGAATACTAAAGACTCTAAATTCATCCGTTAAATATCGATTTGTTTTGCTTAATGGAAAATCAAAATTTTCCATTCCAAAAATTTGAGTTGGATTGTTATATTCATTATAAAATGTATTATATATTTGATTATAAATTAAAGATTTATAAGAACCGTTTCGATTTTTAGGTCCATTTATACTAAATTTTTTAGATATTCCTATTTCTTCTTTTCCATGTTCAAATGTTACTTTGTCTAAGTCCTGTTGGTCCACCAAAATATTACAGGAAGAATTCCAAATGGGAATATTACCGAAAGTATAATCAATATAATCTACTGCAACAAATGTATCAGGAATAGGAGAACCATCAACCAATTCTTCTAATAATATCAAATCTTCCGAATCAACATTTTTAAGGTTCCATTCTTTAATAGCATTAAATGGAGTTACTGTAATATCTGATTGGTTTAATTGTTTAATCATATTATTTTTCTATAATATAAATATGTAGTAACCAATAAATAAAGTAAAAGTTTTCCTATTCGCAGGAAACGTTTTATTAGAAAAATGGAATATAATTAAAAATCCAATCTAACTTTAATTAATAACTCTTGATCAAATGATTTCATAGCTGGACGGCTTAATTTAGCCACGGCTACAAGTTCATTATTTTCATTATACAACCCTACAGAAGTAATATATGTTTTTGGATCGTTGATAAAATCCGTATTATAAATAGTTCCTTTTGCATGAATTCCGTCTGTACCATCATAAATATATGTCGGATTATTACTATAATTAAAATCCCGATTCATTACACGAACAAAATAATGACGAGCCGGCACATATTCACTTTTACGGACTTTCATTGTTCGTTGTGCTAGAAGCATAGATATAAATAAAGTTCGATGATTGAAAGTATATCCAATACTATCTGTAAAAAATCCATCATTAGTTTTTCCAGGACGATATGACCACAATCCATGTGGGACTACAGGACCGTCTCCAATTCCATATCCAATACCTTCCCCATTATTTATTCCTAAATGTTCTGCCACCCGACTAGCATTAAGCACAATAATACCATTGGCCGGATAAAATAATCCTAGTCCTTCATAAGTTGCTGTTTCTGGAGGATCATCTAAACTTCCTTGAATTATTTGATATTCATTTTGATTTTTTGAAGTATAAATTGAATCATCAATAAGAGTCAACATTTTATTTCCCGAACCACTTAATGAAAATTCTAATAATCCTTCATCAATGCGATCTTTCATTTTATATGACGAGAAATCAATTACCCAAATATCAGGAGCCTCGATTAACCGTTCACCATCCCGCATTTTAAATACGTCCGCATCGCCACTTCTTAATAGAAGATTTTTATATTGAGTATAAATAACTTTTGTAGGATTTGCTTTAATGCTTTCCACTTCTCGTTCCCATGATCCACTACCAGCATCTCCTCCAATATGACCATACGTTATACAAAAATATGGATCTGAATTATTACGATATGATACCGCCGGATAAACATTGGTGTAATACATAGTGCGGCGTACATCGTAATAAGACGTTCCATATGAAGGGGACGGCGTATTAGAACCAGTCAACGTCCAAAAATCATCTACTATGTAACTCTGGCTCCAATTAGTAAGTCCATTAGGCCAAAACCCACTGGCAACCCGGGTTGTCCGCCCGGCTACAATATCTTGTTCAGGATTAAATTTTTTAAATATCATAAAATTATTGCGTTGGTACAGTGACAGTTACTTCAATAGATATACTTCCTCCCGATTCATTGCCTACTATAGTTAAATTTGTAGTTGTTGTTTTTCCTAAACTGCTATTAGGAATAAACCGAAAACTGTTTCCTACTACAACCTGAGCGCTAGTTGTATTAATATCTCCGGCAAAAGTAGGAACTGTATTTGATACTACATTAATGGCATTTGATTGTTGTACAATTAATGAACCAACATTCTTATTTCCTAAAATAGCAGTATATCCCGCCTGTAAATTATATGCCGGATTAGTTGATGGTGAAATTAAAATATCTCCAGTATAATTTTTTGTAACTAAAATTTTATCTTGTGCAATAGAAATTACTGGTATTGCTGTAACTCCTTGATTTAAAGTAACAAGCTTATATTTCATCACTTGTGTTTCGTCCGTTAATGGCTCAAATATAGGAGTATTTCTAATGGCAATGTCATAAAATGCACTTCCATTTGGATGATTAGGATTATATAATCTATAATCTATCTCATCATCAGCCAATGCAAAGGAAGTAATATTTAAATTTCCATGTTTTGCTAGCAACTCTCTTCCCTTTTTGGTTAAAGTTGCGTCAACAGTAATAGATTGATTGTCAATAAAGGCCATATTTCTTTATAATTGTTCTATTCTATAAGTATTATTCCAAATCGATTTTTTATTAATTAATTACATTATCCGTCTGAACATATTTCAAATTTCCGACTTGGAAAGATTGAACTGGTGGGGTTCCATCTTCCAAACTATCTTGTCCGACTGTGGTTTTTGTTGTTTGTTGATTTCTTATATATACCCCCTCTTCAAATGATATAGTACCATCATAATTTTTACGTAATTTTCCTATTGTATTATAAGAATATAAAGAAAATAAATGTCTTTTATGCGAATAATGGTTTCGGGGATACCCCTTAATTATTTCAAAATAACATTCATCGGACGAAAATCGGGGCGTTTTCATTCTTTGAGTATATTCTTCGTCATCTTCTTTAAATCCCTCTACATATCCATAAACCCGTCTTCCATATGCAGCAGTTAAAAATGTATTAATAGGATAAATATAATTATTGCCGGTTTTTGTTTTATACCCAATATAATTACTATATATAGAATTGGGACTGTTTTTCCACGTTCCCGCTTCATGTTTCCATAAAGGAGGATTGCTTCCCTCCACATAATCATCCTCAACCGAAGGATCTTGATTTTCCACCGATTCAGTATATACGTATTTATAATAAAAATCTTGACTTACTACTACATAATCATACAACCATACGGATCCCGTTTGGTATTTATTATCCAATATATTACTGGGTTCTTCATAATAAACACCGTTTTGTCTATCGTTGGTTCGGTTATATGCTATATCTGTATTTGCATCAACAATTGTATTTTCTTTTCCGGTCCAACCATAAGATCCACTTTTTAAATATCTAGTTTTTACATACGGCCCTTCTTTAGTATAAATGGTATATTTTTTCCACCGTTTCATTAAAAATGAAGAGCTTCCAGACAACGGATGTTGTCTCTCGATCATGTTAAAAAATATTTCTCCGTTCATACAAATTCTGAGGGCACTCCTTTTCCTGGGCACCCAATTTTTACTCTCCATCCTGTTGTAAATAGAGGACAATGCACTATAAGTTTAGCAACAATTGGTTCTCGTTTATTTTTGTTAAAGCTTATTGTTCCCTGACCTATTCCACTTATAGTCAAACTAGGATCATGGTCTTTTAATGCATCAATATATTTCGTAGCATTTATGGAATTTCCGTAATCTCCCACCCAACCAGTATCAATTTTTTCTTCACCATCCCATTCTAATATAAATCTATCTGGAATGTTGTAAGAATCATATCGCATCCACACCTCTCCTGTATCCGTACCAAGATCTATTATCTTTTCATAAGGATTCCCCCAGGTTCGCACTCCACCCGAAACTTGCAATAAACCTCCACAATCAACATCCGCCATAAGTACATTAATATTTTTAGTTGTTGATTTACTATATCTTCCCGAAGTAATTGTTAATTTAGCAGTATAAGTTCCTTTTTCCGGATATACATATACCGGAGAATATTCATCTTCATCAACAGGTCCTCCTGGTATTACTTCTACTGTTTTTGTTTCGCCATTTCCAAATTCCCATTTATATACCACTGGAAAATTGGGATTGGCGTTTACCACACTAAAATTTTTAAATTTTACTTCGGTTTTATCAGCAATCGCTTCGGTTATGACTACCATATCTTTTTTATCATACAGTTCAAAGGAAGGAATAATTTCCGGTTCATTTACTCTAATATAAGCATTTTTAGTAGCAGTATTGTGGAATCCACTTAAAATAGTACCATTATATGCGGTTAAAGACACATTATATGTTCCGGCAAATTCATATATATATCTTGGATTAGTGGAATGTTTCAAATTGGGGTCTATAGGAAAAAGTCGTGGAACACTAATATATTTATCTTCATCGCCAAATACCCATTTAAATTCTTGAGCATTTAAATATTGACTATTAAATTGTACATCTAATGGAGCATATCCCGATCTAGGATTTCCTATGAAAGAAACATATGGTAATAATATTAACGATTCCAATTCTTCTTGAGATAAAATACCCCCAGCAAAGTGCCCCATAGTATATGGATCTGTAAAATCTCTAATATAGTTCCCACCAAAATTAGCCGGAAAATCTCGTAAAGGCAATGCTACATGCGATGCAACAATAGATGTTGAATGCTCCATTTCTGCATTAAATGCAGAAATATTTACAAGCTTCTCTTTACTACCATAATATGTAGATGTGGGGGTTTCTAAAAATAAAGAGGAGCTTATATTAATTTCACTGTCCATTTTTTTAAGCTGATATTTGGGCCGCTCTAAGATTGACGGCTCAATTAGAACTCCAATAAGGGGTTTAGCTCTAGCAGGAATTACATTTTTAATTGCTTCAAATATTGATTTATTAAAATAAAGTTTATATAAAGTTAATAATTCATTGAATAAGGTTTTACTTCCACTTGAAGGCATATATAGATCTGAATATTGTTTTCGTAATAATTTTAATGAGGAATATTCAGATTCAAATTGATTTGCCGGATCTCCTATTGAATCCATTAAATCACAATTTCCTAAATAACGAACTATATCCCGGTTTTTAAAATCTTGTGGATCAACAAAAATTCCGATTTGATTGGAATCGGGAGCAATATTATAATTTAATGTATTTGTTGATCTATTTAAATGATCAAATCTAGCTTCAACTGATTGTGATACATAATTAATTTTTTCATTTCTAAATTTATTAGGGCCATATTTAGATACATTCCAAGTACTCGGATAATCAATCACTTTGAATTGCCACGGATAACAGGATTGAGATACAAACCCCGTTGGAGAACATTTATCGGGTATTAATTCTTGCGCTCCGGCCCAACTTCCCGAATTTATCATGTAATCTACATTTATTCCGTGTATCCCATATAATTTTTCAAGTCGATCTTCCGAGCCATCGGAAAAATATGGATTTCCATTTTTCCAAATTCCTGTCCATTCACCATTAACTAATTGCTGACGTTGATTTACAGGATAATCATAATGCATTCGAAAAATTAAATTTTTATGTGGATCCGCACCACTAAATACATAGGAGTTTATATTATTAACATAATTTTCAAAATCTTGATCTGTTAATGCCGAAAACCATGTTTGTAATTTATCAAAACATCCATCGTATCCTCCCCGATTCCAATAAGTAAACCATCCACCAATTCGAATATTTCCTTCACCACTGAACCAATGATTGGATGCCGTATCATAACAGATACCACTAGAAGTTAAATGTAATATTTTATTTCCCGAATCATTTTGTTGCACATATAAATCAAATTTTGATGGAACGGACAAATCATTTTCCGTATATTCAAACCCATCATCGGGCATATTTCGTCGTAACATAACACTATATATGCTACCATTAAACATCGGAAATTCTGGGCTATATATTTTGAAAATTGGAGAATTTTTTGTTCCAATCCGGAAAAATAATTTTCCACTATTTGGTTTATATGTACGAATAAATCCAACCGACCATTTTCCCGTTGCCAATTCATCCGTATTTTCTATATTTGAGTTATCAAATCCTCCCATTAATATATATTCATTATTTTTAGTATATAATTTAGCATTGTCCATACTAAATTTGAATAAACACGTTCGCATTCCAGGTGGATTAGATAAATAATAAGTATCGTATTGAGATGCAGTACTCCACTGTCTTAAATAAACCCGCTCATATGTAGTATAAGAAGCATTTTCCGAAAGATAATTTATTCCTCCATATTCTCTAACACTTAATAATGAAGATGGAATTCCATAACAAGATAAAATAATTTTAATTGCTTCTTCTGTACCTTTTGTTTTATAAATCTGAGGAAGGTTAACAAGTAATCTATTTCTTATAATTTTTAATCTTTCTTCGGCGGATAAACGATTTAATTCTTTTAATTCATTTGACGATAAATAATTATTCAAAACATTTGATTGCTCTAAAGTATCATCTATATTCCATCCAAATGCTTGTAAAATATAATCTGCTATTCGTCGAGTAAATTCTTCCGATTCATTATTTCCAACTTTTTTTTCTGATGGCAAATTAGAAATGTAAATATAAATATTATCAAAAAAATGTCCGATCATTGTTAGAAAAACGATATATTCATCATTTTCCGAATCAGATAAAATATATTCTGGACAATTGTTTATAAAACTATCTCGATTTAATTTATCATAATGAACAGCCTCGGATTCCAAATCTTTAATATAACTGGCGCTAATAAAAGATTTATTTTCATATTTAAAAAATCCTTTGTCATACAAATAGGATTCATACCCATCAAATGTATTAATAAATTCATCTAATTGATTTTGAATACTTTTATATTCATGTTCATAATACGGATAATTGCTGCCACTTGATACAATAAACTCATTATTTTTTATGTTTAAAATTTCTATAGCAGAATTTAATCTTGAAATATTAATCATTTTATTTTTGAATATTTTCAATCGCATTTCTGCCGAAGAAAATACAACAAAATTTTTAAAATCGGTATAATCAATTGAAAGGTCTTGAATATTTTTACTAACAACTAATTCTCGAGATATTAGATGTTCTTCACGTAAATCGTCTTCGGTATATTTTAAATTAGTATTGGTAAGACTAATATCTGGAATTTGAATAGAAAAATTAGGAGCACCTATTTTATATGTATCTTCAAAATCAGAAAATTTTAAAATAGCACTGACAATGTAAGGGGATAATGAAATATTAGATACCCAACAATTAGATTGAATATTAATATCAATAGGAAGTTCCGATTGTAATTTAATAATTAATGTTAGGGGGTCTTCGGGCGATTCTCGTTCATCTATAAACCCATTATTAATAATAGGAAGCAATCTATTATTTCCAAAATTTAGTGCATTTTTAAATGGAAAATAATATTTGTTATTATATTCTTTAGCCAATTTTTTTGAAATTGGAGAATAAAAATATTTAACAAAAAAATCATAAACCGCCGTTTTAGCATTTATATATGGCTGAATCGGATTAGCCCCCAACATTGAAAATTTTCGCTCTATAGAAGCCGAAACATATCCTTTAAAATAATCATCTAATTCTTCAAATCCAATTATTTTTGATGAATTTTGTAATAAGAAATTTATAAAATATGTTTTAATTCCTTGTAATCGAATAATATCTGATTTTAAATTAAAATCTATAGCCGATTCTAATGATGAATTATATATCCACTGATCTTCATATAAATTTTTAAAAAATTGTATTATAGAATCTTCCGATGTTAAGAAAAAAACATTTCTTATAGTATTAATTTCTTCAGGGAAATTTTCTAATAATTGCGAATAAATTTCATCATATGGACAATTTTTAATAGAATTAATATATAAAGGCGATATATCTGAAATCAATACTTTTTTATGGCAATATGCATCATATGCCAATGTAGAATTGCCCATCGGTATTAATTTAATTTCTTTTCGAGATGGAGAAATATCTTTAATAACTAATGGCGAATTTTCATTTCCTGCCATTTCCCGAATGAAATTATAAGTTAAAAAATAACTACCAGATAAAATATTAAAAGAGGATGAAAGTTGTTCAATGGGATTAACTAGAATTTTTTCATGCCGATAAAAAACGAATTCCGAATTTAATTCATTATAAGAATATGTAACTGGAAAATTTAAAGGATCAGTATAAGAAAGAGTGACAGGGACATATTCTTTATTTTGATATATTGTACTCCAATTTAATAGTTTTTTATTTCTACTCCAAACTCCTAATTCTATAGCATCCCGTTCCGAAACCCCATACCAAATATCTGGTTTATTTTCGTTCACAAACATTAAATGTTCTGTTTGTGTTAAATACGATCCCGTATTTAAACTGGTAGAATTTTCACTTATTAATTGATATGAAGAAAATATCATATTATCTGGTATATTCGTTGTGTTTTAAAGGTGTATATGGAAAATCTTCTGAAAAATCACTTTCCACTCTTCCTTCACCCAATGCTATTCTAAGTCCTAATATAGTTTGTTTAATTGCCATTTGATCAGCAACAGATCTATTAGATTCGCTAGCTAATATGGCCGAATCGAGTTTAGTTTTTAAAGATTCGTTTTCTTCCTTTAATATTTCCATTTGTTGAGTAAATACACTCATTGCTATGGACTCTTCTTTTATTGAAGAAGTGACCGGAATAAATTCCTCAAATTCTACATTATAAAATTTATTTATTTTATTTTCATCCATCACCGGATTACTTAGTGGAATGGATAAATAAACATGAGAAAATTTGCTAGATTTTTCATTAAAAATTGCATTTCCAGAATTATCAAACTTATAGGTATAAGTTCCATTCTTTTTAAATTCATAAATGTCTTGAGAAAAATTATTCATATTATAATTGTATTACCATTATCTCGGGCGCTCCTGCCGGAGGATAAGTCGATTCCGCCGTAGAACCTCCCCGAACAATTTTAAAAATTTTACCTGTATCTATTGTATAAGTGTTATTTTCATCACTAACTTGAATTAAAACACGATAATATCTTTCTTGTGGTAATCCCGTAGTATCCAAATAAAAATAATTCCCTCCGGGATATTCACAACTTATTTGAGTATAATTATCTGCCGGAATAACAATTTCATCGGTTTGATTGTCTTTTATTGCATAAAATGAAGTGCGGGGCAATATTTCAGGAATAGTATATTGTTCTTGTTGTGGAGATCGACCAAATGATTTATGAGGAAATTTTTTCCGCCCAAATACAAATATTTTTATTATATCTCCCGACCTATATACAGGCTGTAAATTTTGTAAATTTATAGAAAATTGCCCGCTTGTATCAAGATTGTTAAATTTATTAGTAATTAATTCAACGCTACTTGTATATGAATAACTAGAGGTATATATACTTCCATTAAGTTGTAAATTTAATTCTACTCCTGCCTGAGCACCTTCGGTAAATTTTCCAACAAAGCTTGCACTTTCAGATCCGGAAATAGTATAAATTCCCAATGCCGTTCCTTTTACATATTTTCCATGTATATACGCCAAAGCATATGGTTCAAATCCAGAAGGAATGGGAATATTTATATTTGTACCTAAAATAGCTGCCTCGGTCCATCGACCAGTTAAAGATGCACTCATTAATTGATTATTAACGTAATACGCCGTAAAATTACTACCACTATATACACCATCTATAAAAGAACCCGTTACTAAATTTGCATCAAAGGTTTTCCCACAAGACCCCGTTATAACCGATTGACTTATAGTTATTATTCCACACGCTTCTCCAATTACTGGAGAATCGATAATATTTCCCGAAGATCCTGTAGCTAAAATAAATCCACAAAATCTATTATAAACTGGATCTAAATAATATCCAGTGCCATATCCCGATAAGAAAGTGGCGGAACTTGTTAATAATCCTTCATATTCTCCAAATGGTAATTCAGAATATAAATTTCCCTCAACTACACCATCTATATCAATTCCCGAAACTCCACCCATCGTTTCAATGATGTCTTTAGTTTCATCTATAGAACCACTAAAATAATCTACCGTAAATGTTAAATCACTTCCGGTAATTGTTCCCGAAACTTGCGCATCGGTATAAAATGATCCAGTAAAACTTCCCGTAAATTCTTGTACTAATTCATCTTGAAATAAATAATTACTAGCCGTTAGATAATTTTTAGTAATAGTAAAAATCGAACTTCCCGTGAAATTTCCACTAAATTCTCCATTGATGGATGAACCCGAAGAAATTGATGCCGAAATCCACGGACCATCCGTTTTAATTTCTACATTTCCCGTCGTAATACTTCCTGTAACAAATGTAGCATCATTCCATGCTACATCCAAATATGGAGAATAAATTGTATTAGTATTTTTACTGAAAAATTTCAGCATGAAACCATATGCCGTTCCAACTAATTCATCGGAACAATATACAATAAACCCATAATTAGGAATTTCTCCACTAATCCATTTCATGACAATTGGCGTTACATCCATTCGTACATCAGCCGATTGTTGCGAAAAGTCCTGCTTACATGTATCTTCTAAATGCCACGTTCCTCCGCCATAGCCAAATACAACTGGAAGTAATTCGGGATTGTCTATAAAATTTATAGCAGATTTAGGTCCGGTTAAAATAGTATCATTCCACTTAATACCATCGTTTTTATCTCGATATATCCAATTTGCACCTCTATCGGATCCTCCATCCGATAAATAACCTATTCCTTTATCCCAATCTTTACTAATAGGAGAAGCATAAATTGTATATTCAAGTGGAAGTTGAAATTCATTACATATTTTTATATTCAAATAAAATTTAGGATCTGTTATTTCACCATTAGCTATTGATTCGGATATTTTATTTAAATTAAATTTTAATAATGAACGATATACATATTGAGAATTTACTACTTTCCAGTTTTTTTCTGTTCGAACATCAACTCCCGAACCAGTTCCTTGTAAACATCCGTTAATTCTTACAAGTTCTCCATCAAATTTTTCGATAAAATCAGGTGCAATAATTGATCCACTAATCATTCCTGAAATTTCACTTCCCTCTATATTACCACTTATTTCTACTGGTACACTATCTATAATTCCTTTAAAATATGAAGAAGTAAATGATAAATTTTCTCCAATTATCGATCCCGTAGCAAATAAAGCCTCTCCATAGAAAGAACCTTCAAAATTTCCTGTAAAAGATTCTACTCTCCCAGTTAAAATTTCATTTTTATAAAAATATTCTTTGGTTTCACTGAGATATGGTCTGGGAGAATTAATGGTGCCCACCTGTAAAATTTCGTCGAGACCAAAATTTTTCTTTTCTAATCCTTGATGATTAGTTATAAAAGTATCTTTTTCGGGATAAATAAAATGATGCATAATTATATTCCTTTATCTGCTGGAATTCTAGTCATAATATTACCTTCTGGTTCCAATTTAAATCCATGTTTACCATACAAATTTTTTAAAAATGTCGTAGTTATTTTTCGCTTTTCTTTAGAATTCATTAAATCTATCATAGGAGCCGGTTCTAATTTTAATATTAAACCGGCTTCATCTGCTGCCGCCGTAATTGCTTTTAATATTTCTTTGGCCTTTCCTTTATTCCTATATTCGGGATTTGTTACCATTGCTTGCATAACATACCCATGTTTTAATGGTTGGCTCGGATCTCCAAGCCAAACACGGCCTTTATACACATATATATCAGTTCGATCTAATGCTACTTTAATTGTATGATCTTTATCTGTAATTGTAGGATAAATATAGCCATGTCTTCTAAATGCATGTTCTGACCTTGCCGGATCATGAAATTCGAGGCCATATTTTGGAAGTATAGAAATAAATTTATCTATTATCCCATCTCCACTTTCTCTCAATAAAGACTTTAGCCGAATCATATATCTATAAATATGAAAAAATGAGAGAAATTCCGGGATTATTTTTATATTCTAAAATTATAAACAAGCGCCTATTATATCGGAACTGGGGAATTTAACTTCAAAAACTGAAGGATCTACAGAAGGATAAATTATACCATTTTTAGTAGCAGCTTTTATATCATATTCCACAGGCGAATAATCTCCATCTAACGATGTTTTATTTGTAATTTTAACATTAACTACAGATTGAACTCCATTTACTTTAGCAATTTCTAATTGTAATTGGCTTAAATTAATAGGTTGAGAAAAGTTCCATTTATCTATATTAAAGAAATTTTGAACGGTTTTTATACAACTTAATAAAACATCTTTTTTATTATATCCTTTATATACTGTAATAGAAAACTCAACCCCAATATTTATAATATATCCATCGATAATATTAATTCCATCGGTAATTATACGATATTGTTTAAGATATGTAATAAGATTTTTTATTAATGCTTTATTTGGTTTAATAAGACGTTTTTGAGAATCATATGATAATATATAGACATTAATAGCAAAAGGATTTGTTATATCATATGATACTTTCCTGAAATAATTATTAACTCTATTATCAATAACAGATCCATTATTATTTGAATCAATAACCCCATCTAAAATTTTATTTATCCCTATATTTAAATTAGAATCCGATACAATTTGCGCTTTGGCAATTGATCCAAATTGAGGAGGAAGAGAATAGATTCTTACTAAATAATCATTTTGAGTTACGGCACGATTTTGAGATGCAAAATGAGCCATTGCATTTAATTTAATTTCTTCATTTGTTTCGGCATCTTTCCCCCCAACCACAGGTTCCATATTGGTTACTTGTAATGAATTTTTGACAGTATTTAATAATTCGACTTGTTCCGGAAGAAGTCCTTCGGATGGATTATCAAATAATACTGAAGCTACATTTTTTATTTCATCACTTTGACAATTACTATTTAATCCGCCACCTATTAAATATGTAATAGTCAATACAGTGTTTTGAGGTGCCATGCCATAATTTTCATTACTAAGAAAATTGCTCGGATCTAGCGGAATATTAACTCTGGAAGAGTTAACCAACCCCACTCCAAGTAAATTAGAATCAAATGTAACAATTTCATCGCTCGTTCCACTTATTCCCGCCCCAAATTGAATATAAGTGTAATTTTCTTCATCTACATTAACAACAAATCGACGGGACGTTTTTAAATATTTTAAAATATATGGAACTGAATCTCTATATTGAGACAATGAACCTTCATATTGATCAATATTAGGCACTGAAATGGGTACTAATTCTTGTGCCAAATATTCCGTTTCATACCAATTATTATCATCTGAGTCCACAATACTCAAAATAGAAAGTACATTTTTTTCTCCCAATTTAACAGTAAAATATGGAGAAGGAGATCCAACAACTACTTCTTTAGTATAAATTTGTCCAGCACTAACCGATCCCTTTTTAGTTAATAAGAAAAATAATGGGGTTCCATCTGGATTGCGAGAATATATTTCCTCTTTTCGGGGAGATGCAGCCGTATTAATAGAAAAATCAACTACAGAATTTAAAATAAAATAAGCATTCTCATTCGTTGAAAATTGAGAATTTTCTTTAATTATTAACATGTAATCTGGATCGGGGAAATAATTTCCCATTCCATCATCTGCCGCCGGACATAATTGCATTAAAGTAATTTCACCAATTGCTGCTCTTGCCGGTTTGATTTTATATCCCATTTGAGAGGCTAAAGAAACTATATTTTTTCTTTCCGTAGCCGAAAACATTTGCCCCTCTTTAAAGGCATAATCAGTATAATAACTTAAAACATCTCCAACATATGCCACCTGTTCAATAAACATCATTCCGGGAGAAGCGGGAGAAAAATCTTTATATGTATGAGGAAAATACGTTTTAGAAAAATTAATTAATGATTCTCGAAATTGAGAAAAATCTCTATTAAGATACCGAACATCTTTACTATTTGGAGAAAAATCTTTTTGTATTGTATTAGCCATAATTAAATTTTTCCAGTATTAAGTACAATTTCTACCATATCCTCATAATTTATAGAATTTATTATAAAATGTACTGCTATATATAATTTATAAGTATCTCGATGATCTATAGTTTTATCATCATCAAAATATTTAACTTCGACATTAGATACACCTACTCCGGGAATCCATTGTGCAATATCTTCTTCAATAATCCGGCTTATTTTTTCAATAATAAATTGATCATTTTGTTCAAATATTACATTCCATAAATGACATCCAAATGTTGGATTCATTCTTCTTTCACCCGGTTTAGTTCTAATTAAATTAATAATATTCATGCGATATGCCGTGAAAGTATCAACCGATTGATCAAAATATCCCACTTTCCCTCGACGAAAAGGAAGTAAAATTCCAATTGGATTAGACATAGTGGAAATATTGGTTAAATTCATATTACTTTACAAAATTCTTTTTTTCATCTATTTTTTTCATTACTGCCGAATAATTTCGAGTTAACGCTCTGGCCACTGGATCGGCTAATGGAACTTGACGAGCAACATCTAATGCTGATACCCCCTCGGGTAAAGATTCTAATGGAGCATATGTACTTTCTTGTCCTTCAACTAAATCTGGTGGACGAGAAATTTGTATATTTTTCATTCCATCAGAACCCGCTGTAGGCATTGTTGGCATTTTTGATAAAGAAGGTATTTCATTATCATCCATCATTTCTCCGGGACCAGTCATAGATATTTGAGGAATATTGGACGCTGCCATTGCTACTGATGGAGAATACCCTCCCAATTGCGCCGCCCCACCAACCATCCGCTCTCTTTGTCTTAAATCGGAAGTCGTTTCATTTAAAATTTGATTTATAATAGGATTGTTTGTATAACGTTTCGGAGAAGATTTTGATATATTCGACGAATTTAATTCATTTATTCCCATCGGATTCACTCCGGCAAATAACTCCCGCATAGATAATTCAAAATTTTCTTCACTATTTGTATTCTGTATTGTTTCATTAATTATTGAAGAATCAGGCGATTTTTGTAAATTTTCCACTATATTATGGATTTCTTCAGAAATCAAAGCAGGAAGCTGGGCTTTAAGCTCTTTTTGAACTTCTTTACGTACTAATAATTCAATTATTTGTGTAAGTTTATTGAATTCTTCTTTCTTCATATTTATAAATATATTTTATAATGTTATTATGTATTAACTTTATCTATGATTTTTTCCCCTAAATCCTCCCGGAACTCCTGTTCCGCTCCAGACATTAATTTTTACAGGAGGTTTTCCTTCTTCAATTTCGGCTCCATTTTGACCAGGAGCAAATCCTCCTCCTGTTACATATACCCTACGGCTCATTAAAGTATGTAATTTATCTCTTAAAGCAATGAGAGATTGAACTTGTACAGGTAATTGAGTTTGAGACGGAGATTCTTTCCCTGCATGTGTGTGGGAATGTATATACCAATGAGTATGTTTTAATAACCAGTTACATAATTCATATAACCAATTAACTGTAGTTTGTCCTAATAAAACGGGTTCGTCGGTTTTATCGTATTCTCCCAAATAAATTGCGGGAGAATTTAATACTATTTTTTGGTGAGTAGTCAGTACCATTTGTTCATGAGCATCAACAGTATATTCATTATCCGTAACTATGGCATATCTCTTTTTAGAATAATGAAACGTTTCACCATACCGGGAAGAAAAAATTAAACGGTCTGTATTAATTACAATCTGATCCCCATTTAATATTGGATATTTAAAATCACTTTTCCCTTTAAAAGCACCAACTTCTTCCCCTTTAACATCACTAAACATTCTTTTAAAACACGTCGTAACCCAATCACTTATAGTTAAACCGCTAGTAATGTATATTGAAGTGCCGTCATGATTAATATTTTCTTCAACATATCCCCCCACATTCTTTTCATGTACCGTTCCAATAACTGTTGCCGGATTGGGACTATGATTTAATGTTAATTTTTCTCCGGCCTTTAGAATTTTTCGTTGCCGGTTACGCACAATAATCATAGGATTTCCCGAATCTTTATAATCCGGATATTTATCATATCCTATATCATTTTTACGGTTCCTATCATATGCTCTAAAAATAATATTTTGCCCAAATCGGCTTTCTATATGTAAATCTCCCTCTCGTCTTTTAACTGCCCGTATTTTATTATTAGCCACAAAATATTGCCCCGCATATCCATGAAATCCTGTATTCCCCTTATGATTAGTTAGAGATTCTTTACTCCCCGTTAATATTTCATCCGTAAATAAAATTTTATTGTCTTTCCCAGACGTTTCTCCTTCTATTGCAAAATCAAGATTATTATTTTGCCAATTTTGATAATTTAATTTACGAGAGTAATAAACCTTTTCACCTAATCGATATAAAACAACCAATTCATTTATTAATGGATATTCGGAAATATTAGATTCCAAAGGAAATGCCCATAATAATTCATCTTTATCAGTTGATTTTTCAGTTTGTAGTGGTCTAACTAAAGCCCGTCCAATCCAAGTATAATCTACATCAGTATCTTTGGGCTCTTTATCTTCTACATCCGCAGGCCATCTATTAACATCTATACGAGAATGAGGAAATTCTCCTTCTTTTATCATAGGATGTTTTTCATCCAATATAATATCTAATACTACTGCTAATTCTAATTCATAAAATTCCCCAGGAGTAATAGATATATTACTTGTGCTGGTAGATAATCCAAAACTATCTAATTTCCGTACATCTTTAGGTATTCCTTTCCAGTATGCCATATCATTTTACATCAATTGGTTTATCTATTTCTTTTTTAATTTCTTTTAAATCTTCTAATTCTCGCAATTTAGCTTTCATTAATTGCTCCTTCTCGGCATCTGTTAATCCTGTAGGTTCGCCCCCCGTAGCTTCAATTTGAGCCGATTCTAGCCTTTGTAAAACTGCGGCCAATTTAATCAATTGTTCGTCATTTTTAACCCCTATTTCCAATAATTCTTTAATTCTTGGTATAAAAACTTGTAAGTCATTAGGCTGCGTAATTTGACTTCGAATATCAGAAATTAACGTATCTAGTTGATCTTTTTTACTTTGGGAACGTAAAACTACTTCTTTACATAAATCTTTAAATGTTTTCCCATCATAAATTTCAAAATTAACATTTGCCATATGCACATAAATAGTTATTATTACTTATTCTTCTTTAAAGAAAATTAAATTATAGAATTCCGATCCGTATTTACGTATCCATTTTCAATATAAGACTTTTGAATATTATCATGATATTGTTTCATTCGATTTATAACTTTAGTTATTTGTTGAGTTTTACATGAAGCCATGTCTCTAATATACAAATATAAAGCTTTTTTATTAAATGCTTCAGCCCGATCCGAATTGCGGAATAATTCTATTACTGCATTCGCTATATTTAAATCTCTCTGTTTTGTAAATACTTTTTCGGCGTTTTTTTCCCAAAATTCTACCATTAATCTAATAAAATCCGACATTTCTTGTTGTGCATAATATTTATCATCCATTTGTAATTGAATTGTATTTTCCTCTCTTTCCTCACTTATTTCAAGGTTTTGATTAAATTTTTTATAATTAGTATTATTTAATAATATTAAATAATGTTTAGCTATAATTGAAAAATAAGCAAAAGCTTTTGTCTTTTTATCTGGATCCGTCTTACTTTTACGAGAGGGGTCAAACTTATGCATATTTGCCACTAAATGGGTTAAACATTCTTTTTGTACATCTAAAGGACCCGTTTCAAAATAAGAAAATTTAAATGTATTAAATACATTTTCTACCAGTTTTTGAAATGGATGTAATATCTTTTCTTGAAATATTTTCTCTCTTAATTCTAAATCTTCAGTATTATTATATTCAATAATTGCATCTTCTGTTTCTTGAGTAAAATACATACGGGCCGAATTTTTACTTCTTCTCTTTCTCGTGCGTTTTTCGGGGACGGATTCTGGTATTGTTATTACAAGATCATGAGAAACGGGAATCAACTGCAAAGATTTATTTTTAGATTTAATATTCTTTGAATTTGATTTTATTTTTGAATTAAGAATTCTATTCTCCCCCGTCTTCGGCTTTAATTTAGGTCTTGTCTTAGGCTTCGGCTTCGGTTTTGGTTTGGGCAATACCTTTTTTTTAGTTTCTCGCCATTTATTTTTAATTTTTCGAATTACCTTTATATATTTTTTTCGAATGGGCTTCTTTTTTAAATGTATTTTTGTTGCAACTTTATTTTTCTTTTTCATTGAATCCTTTGTTCTAGTTTTTCGACTAGAGCCAATAATTCCTTAAAAATATTACCTACTTGATCATCCGACTCAAATATTCCCTTTTCATTCATAGATGTAGCAAAAGTACCTTGCCGATCTATTTCACGCATTTGTTCCAATGTCGATATAACATCGGTTTGAAAATCTAATATCCATTCTTCATAAATATCGATTTTTTTAATAAGTCGTTTAATTAGTACAAATAAAATAATATTAATTATAAAGGAAATAATTAAGCCCGTAATCAAAATAAATGTAATCATAATATCTATTCTTCCAAATGAAACTCATCCGAGTCTAAAAATTCTTTTAGAGTTTCATTTGCTTCTTCTACTTTATCCCAATCTTTTTCATCGATTGCATCTTTCAAAATTTCCATTACATATATTATATCAGATTGATCCATAGTATTTTACTAATAGTTTATTAAATTTCTGACGCATATATATAAAACTTTTTATGAAAGATGTTAAATTTCTTCATTTTTATGCAAATAGAATATACTATAATTAACGTATTGTCAACTTATTATATTCATTTTTATAACCAAGGTTGTCTCGGTCCCTTCCCATAAGGATCATGATATTTATGAGTTTTTTTATCAGATGTCTTTAATCCGGACTTCTTTTTTTCTTGTACAATTTCCGGAGATTTAATTAAATTAACTATTTTTTTAAATTTACTTTGATTTTCTTCCGTAGGATTTTTTATGATTTCTTCCGGTTTATTATCTAAAATAGGTTTTATAGTTTCTTTCATAGGTTCTTTAGAAGATAGTTCCGATTTTTCTCCCGATTTTATAACTGGAACAGGAATATTATCTTTGTCTTCTATTCTTTTATAAGTTGCTACATTATAAGCTAAAATTAAAGATATAGCTAAAGGATCAAATACAAAAATAATTATTAAAATAAAATACTTAGCCACTTTATCTAAAGTTGTGCCAAATTGGTCCGCTACAAATTGAAATGTTCGTATATCCTTTTTCCCTGCCGCCGAAAATTTCATATCTGTTACTTGTTGATTTATAGCAACAATTTCATTCATTGTTTGTTGTATGTTTTCATTTTCGGCCCTAATATCCGAATCAGCAGATTTAATTAATTCCGCCGTTTGTTCTTGTATTTGTTTTAATTGTATCGGATTTCTAATTAAAAAAGCATTAGTTAAAGCTTCTGACATACGACTTTCTTGCATAACTCGCATATCATTAAGAGTTTTAATTCTAGCCTTAGATTGTTCAATTTTCTCATTCAAATATACTTTTTTAGATTCAACAACTACTATTTTTTCTTGGGCTTCTTTAAATTCAATTGCCGATTTTTGATACGCTGCCGACAAATATCCAAAAATTCCTAACGAGGTTATTAACATTAATACAAAAACAGCAATTCCGAGATATGTTTTAAGAAATCCCTGTGTTTTTTTCCAATAACGGTACAAAAATATTACTGATACTATTTTTCCAACTTCTAAAGTTGAAGCCATGAATGCAGCAAAAGTAAATGCGCCCGCAAAAAGTGTAGCAATACCATATACAGAAAAAAATGCTGCCGCAAAAGCAATGCTAAGAGCAGTTATACCTAATAATTTGTCAAACCGAATAATTCGGTCAATAATTTGATCTTTCATATAATTTATAAATATAATTATGTCCCCGGCCAATTTACATAACCAACTACTCCATGAGATCCCGTATTGGCTGAACGATAATAGATAATTCCTCGTTCATCTCCTGTATCGGGGTTTATATCTATAACATATTTTTCTTCTTTTCTATCTGTTGACCAATCCCCACTTCCAACATTTGGAATGGCTAAGGTCTTTTCATAAGTAAATTTATCATTTACCCATCCTTCTACGAAGTTATCTTTTGAATTATTGAAAATGTGTAAATATCCATAGGTATTATCAATTAAATAATATTTATGAGTAATAATATTATAATCAAACCCAAAAACATAAGAACGACTTCCATCATCATCATCTGGTTCTAATTCGGGAAATGAATTATAAAATTGTTTAAATTCAATATTATCGTCATTGTTGGTAAATTTCGCAAAATCTATTGAGGGAACATTCTCATTTTTTATCCATGCTCCTGCCGAATAATAAATAGAAGTATATTTTGTGCGTGGAAAAGTACCAACATCGGTTGCAACCCCATACGTTAAATTCAAGAACCATGTTCTATCAATCTTGTTGCTTCCATCAACACTATGAGAACACGGAAGTTGTCGACTTAAATCTTCAAGATCATGTATTTTCTCTATTGAATGATCATGTAAATTAAGTTGATAAAATCCATCATATCTTGTATATAAAACTTTATATGGATTAGTATTATCATAAGTTACTTTATACAATTTACATCCTATATCTCGACTTAATATATTAGTATCTAAATCTAATGAAGTTATAAATTTAACTTCATTTGTTACCATATGAATTCTCGTTAAATTAGTTTTCTTTCGAAGTTCATCATGTGTAAATACATATAAATACGTTCCATCGTGAGAAACAAATGCACCTCCAGGATTTGCTACAATATATGATTTCCCATTTCCTACTGCGGCTCCTATATTTGGAAGATTTTTAGGTTCCCATTGAGCACTTCCCGCATTATACATTAAAACCTGATCATCCGTCGGAGCAGTTGTCGAAATAGATTTTCCACGCAATTTAGTTACTACACTAGAATTTATTGTTCCTCCAACATCTCCCTGTAATGGGGTATTTGCATTAGCGTAATCAACGGCGGAACTATATTTAATGATATACATCATTGCCACATTTCTAGGATATAATTGCCCGTTAAATGCTTCAGGATGTGCTGTTGCTATGGGCCAAGATTTATAATCATAGTTTCCACCGATACTCGTTCCTTGCTGCAATTGTCTTCCCCCCCACGTATTACTTTTTATAGGTACATATCTTCCCGTATATACGTTAGTAGTAGAAACCCATGAACGTGAAATTAAATAAAAATCATTGGTATTACCCGTTCCGTCGACAAAATTTCCAACACCATGATAATGATTTCCTAAACTAGCAGATTGCCCGGATGCAAATGGTCTATTTTCATCTCGATAAATATCTCCTACTGTTGTAGTATTTAATCCTCGCAAAAAGAATCCTCTTAAATCAGGAAGTTTAAAATATTTTCCACTTAAAGTTCTATTTCCATTCTTATCACAAAGATAACCATACCATGCATTTGAATTTCTTCCGGGGGGTACTTTAATTGCGTCATATAAATCATAATAACTTTTAGTTTCTAAAACTTGGCCATCGCATTCTAACCAATTCAAAGGTGCCGTCGTTCCGGCATAAGCCATAATAGTACCAACGGCCACAGTATCTTTCGGCGTTAATTCCATTGGAGAATCTACCGATGATGCCGAATTAATTAAAATTCCTCCCTTAGCAGTCCACAATCTCCACTGAGATTGTATTGGATCATATGTTAACATTTGTCCACTTTTTCCCTCATCGTCTTCGGCATAATATTTATGTGTAGAAATAGTTCCACTTACCCACAAAGAATATGGTTTATATGTCTCAATAGGTTCGTCATTTTTCCAACCACTTTCAGTAATTAAGTTTCTATTAGGATCCATTATTATTTTTTTCCCAAGAAACATATATGGTTGTGCCCCCATTCCTTGCCGAGCGTCTCCCTGTTTATCTCCCAGCGTAGAATAGTATCCAGGATTAGCTGGGAATATCAAATACGAACACATGTTAGGAGGAGGATTAAGATTAGCACTTCCAGTATCATATAATGGTGGAGGACCTATATTTGGTTGTCTAAGAAAACGAACGCCACCCCACGATTGAAGAGTTATCCGTAAATAATTATCACGCTCATCTAAATTATCTACGAAAATATCTAAAGACTTAGCAGGATCAGTATATGTATATTCACTCGGAGGTACATCTAAAATATTAGTCCATCTTGAAAGTCTCAATTTGCGAATAAGCATTCCATTGTATATACTCGAATGTAATACTCGAACAGAATCCCCTCCCGAATGCGGTCCACTATGTATATCCATGTCAACTACATGAGAAATATTAGTTCCTGTATTACCTGTAGTCAGTTCTATTCGAACTCTTCCGAAAAACCCTCCCCAAGGAGTATAAGCTTCACCATACGCCGAATGATCCGAAACCACTGGTTCACGATTGCTTATTGCTGCTATTCTAACCCATTTTCCATTAAATGCATTAGCAATAGCATTGGGTTCTCTTCCTATTTCATACATGCCCGATCCAATAACATTTTCCGTATCGGAACTTCCCGACCAATAATAAGTTTGACAATCTGGGCGTTCTAATAACCACTCATCTTCGACAGATACCTTGTTAGTTTCAGGATCTACTAATGGATAACTTCCCGTTACAAATATCCATGTTGATTGATCAGTAAGTGCCCCCCAAGGAGATACAATAGGATGCTCAGTAAAAAGTCCACGTGCTGTACCTCTTGGAACACCTTTAGGAAAATTTTGCCGATAATTCCAATAGCCGTAAGATTTGAAATCTTCTCGCTTAGTATTCGAAACATCATTTGGATTAAATGAACCAACTATTACAATTGAACTTCCCGGTCTTTTAAATTCAACCGGAGGTTCATTAGATGGAGTTCCTTCATAACTATGTGAATGGTATAATCCACTATCTACACTTAAACAACCATTAGGACCGGGTTCTTTATGTTTTGTCCATTTCGTATAATAATGTATGCTTCCTGTCGTATTTACATTTCCGGCTACTTTGGCATAATCCGCTAAAGAAGCAGTTAAAGATTGAGAAGCAAATGATGCGCTTTCAGCATGATCTGCCCATAATGCTTCAGTAGGTGGAGGATTCATTGCAGTAATAGCTTCGCCAAGTTCTTCAACACCAATACGATAAGTCGTCATTGAACTACTATTAACCATTGGAAGAAAATCTTCTCCTTGCAATGGATCTTCATTTATTGGAAATTCGTTTAATTCACTAATTTTAATTCTATCATCCATAAGTCAAAACATTAAGTTATGCAAGTCCATCCTCGGCCTTGTAAAGTTGAAATATACGTATCAGTTTGCGCAGTATAAGTATTGGTATTACCAATTACATTAACATATCCATTGTTCAACCCCGCTTCAATTAATTGATAAAGAATGCTTTCAATATTAAATTTAGAAATATTACAATTTGCAATATTCATATAAATTATAGTTTCTGGTAAAGCCGGAATAGAATTTAAAAATGTATTATTATTACACTTAAAATATTCTAATGTTTTTGGAAAAGGAGCCAATTCATCTATTTTACTATTTATAATAGACATCGAAATTAAAGATTGGGGCATTCCTCCTACATCAGTTAAATACAGATCGTTTTCTGCGCTAAATTCTATTAAATTTGGCATTAACCAAGCATATTTTACCTTTGAAACAAATAAATTATTTAAATTTATTTTCGTCACTGTTTCTCTAACATTATAACATTGATAATCATACCCAGTAACCCATGATCCATTAGATTCATATAAAAATTGAATAGGAGATTCACTTTGATTAAGAACCTGTAAACTCATTTCCACATCTGGTTCCACTTGGATTTCAGGAGAATTGCTATAAATATTAAATCTTCCTATGCGATCTGGATGTATAATAGCACCGTTCGATGTAGTTACATATACCATTAAACTTCCAGTTGCCATCATTTCTCCCATTAATTTAAACGGCACACTAATTGTTCCTGTATCCTCATTAATCCATAATGAAGCTTCAAGAGGAGACGAATCTAATTCCGTCGTCACGCCACTCCACTTGTTTGTTGCCAGTAATTCAATGGAACATGTAAAATAATTCGATGAAGAACAAGGAATAATAACTGTACCAGCAGTATCAAATCCCGTTCTTACTCCCATTCCACGAGGAGAAGAAATAGAAACTTTATCTAATTGAGTTCTACCTTTAGAATGTGTATGTGCTAAATATATTCCATGATTATATAAAATATCATAATTTTGTTTAACAGCCATAGCATATGAAGCTGTTCCATTAGGTATTCCTTGATATTTTAAATAAGATGCCGTTTCGGATTCTTGCGCATGATCAGCTTCCGTAGCATTGTCTGCCAATAATGCCCTCAATGCTTCTGTTGGAGTAGGAAGTTCTCCTGTAAAATTATCGGCATATGTTGCATATGTCGAATAATCAGAATATGAAGAAGACTCCGAATATGAAGAAGATTCTGAAAAAGATGAAGTAAATGCATAAGAAGAAGTTCCTTTTGTTAATGACGCCGTAAAAGCGTATGAAGCCGTTCCATTAGGTATTCCAGTGTATCTTAGATACGATGCAGTTTTCGCATAATCGGCAAATGCTGCCGAAAATGCTAAATACGTTTCGGCTACTAAAGCATAAGAAGATGTTATTGAATAAGAGCTACTTAATGCATAAGATGATGAACTGGCCGTTTCAGCATTTTTTGCATTTTTTGAATACAATGAATAATCAGAAATAGAAGAAGAATCAACTTTTTTTGGAATGGGCGCTCCTAAAGCATATACTGCCATGTGTGCCCAACTTGCGGTTCCATATAAAGAACCTGTATTAACTTCATCTAATAAGAATGACCCCAAATCTGTTAATTTTAACTTTTTAGATTCATGTTCCGAAACATCGGATAATAACAATAGATCATCCTTGCTTAAATCTTCCGCATGGATTTCTGCTAATTGTGAAATGCGTTTATTTGCCATAATATCCTATATATATAGAATCTCAGAGCCGTTTTATTTTATTGTTTATTTGATTTATTTTAATTATTTCGCTACGTACTTTTTTTATTATAAATTGTACTAATCCGCTTCTAACAATATCTTCTTCGGTAAAACGAAATACATGTATTCCATTTTGACGGCTTTCTTCGTCATCAAAATGACTTAACATCTTCATAAATCCCGTTTTTCCGTTAATATCACTTTGCTCTGGATCTCCTAATATAAATACTTTTGAAAATTCCCCAATTCGTGTAATAAGTGTAAAAAGTTCTTTGTAAGACATATTTTGAGCTTCATCCCCGATTATAACTTTAGCGTTCCAATTTAATCCTCTTAAAAATCCTACAGGTACTCCGGATACCCGTTCTTCCTTTAATAATAAGTCTATATCTTCTTTGGGCAATAACTCCGACAATTTATCTAAAAGAGGTTGAATATATGGTGCCAATTTTTCATTGGCTTCTCCAGGTAAAAATCCTAATTTAGAATCAGCACTTTCTACGGCACTTCTTATATAAATTAAATCACTTACTTTTTTTTCGTTGATCATTTTAAGAGCATGTAATACCGAAAGATAAGTTTTACTCGTTCCCGCAGGACCGGAAACAAATATAATTTTTGTAGATTTATCTTCGGCCAATTTTAAAAATTTTTTTTGAGTTTCAGTTAGTTCTCTTTGAAAAATTTTTAATGTGGCTTTTAATTTATTTCTCTGTGGAATAATGGGACTATGATCAGTTTTAATTTCATTGGGGTGAATTATTAAATCCTTCGTTATTTTCTGGACTTTCTTTTTCATTCGTTTTTTGTTTGATAATTTCACGTAATTGTTCTATGCGTGGACATAACTCATAAATTTCGTTCTCCCGATAATAACTTATTATATGTCGTAAATTAACATCAAATTCTTTTTCGGTAATTGTAACGACAAAGGGAGAATTTTTAAATTGAAATACTTCGACTATAGGGAGTTTGTTTTCGACAGCAAATTTAATTGATGAAACTACATGTTCCATCATATCTATTTTAAATTTACCCACGAAAGTTTTCATTTCTTCATTTGATGAAGGAACAATATATCTTTCGTTTTCTAGTTTTAAAGAAGCCCGTTTCCTTTTCTTGACCATATTCATAAATATCAAGAAAAAATCTATAAATAAAGCATAAATTAACATACCTATACTTATAAGTATTGTGCACAAAAAAAATGGGCGTCAATAAATGACGCCCATTCTCTCATATAGTATTATTTCATCACCTTACTATACGAATCCTCCTTAAATTACCAAACTCTATGCTTTTTTGAATCATATGGTACTACTTCCACCTTTTCACCATATGAATGATTTTTAGCAACTTTAGTCCAAAAATTTACTTCTTCTATACATACAGGGTCCGTTGCCGAATCATATTCTTTATCTGATACTCTATGCCCCTCTCTTACCACAACATATTTTACATCTTTTTTCGTTCCTTCTTCAACAGTAATTTCTGGTTGAAGATCTTCCATAATTTCCATTTCTTTTACGTTGGACTTTTTTCGTTTTTTTCCCATATTATGATGAGGTTATATGTTTTTCTATATACTCGGCAATCCGCTTGGCATCTTCTTTATTTACGATGGCATAATCTGCCCAGGGATCGCCAGTTTCCATTATATGATTACACCATCGAACTCGTTCTTCATGAGAAAGAATTTTTCCCGGATGAGAAGCCCATATAGAAATTTCTAGGGCGTCCTCTTCTTTTACATATTTAAATTCGGCAACACTACAATGACAAGTGCATTTTACAAATATAGAATCTTCCATATTTACTTTGTAATTTTTAAAGATTTAATCCCTTCCATGTTTTCCATATAATCTATTAGCACTCATTGATGTCCATATAGATAGAATTAGAAATATGAAATGAATAAAAAACCATTCCGAATATCCTTGATTCTCGAAAATATACATGAGAATAAGGAACCGAGGTAATATAATTGCACTAATTACATCAAATGCAAAGGGCGTGGTATTAGCGGGTAAATTTCCAGCCCACCACCAAAAAAACAATGCAATTCGAGGGAAGAATAATCCAACGACTAAAAACCAAATTCCTATTTCTGCATTCATAACTTATTAATTTTATATCATGTTACGGATACAATTTTAACATACGTCTTTGGGGATGTCAAGAATTATTTCGGAGCATTTACAAAATTGCTAACTGCCGAAGGAATGGATTCTGGCAAAAGAATAATATTTGATTCATTTGTTCCTATTCCAACGGCATTTACAGCAAATGCTCTAAATTGATATAAAAACCCCGGTTGCAATCCTTTAATTGTTACTGCATTTGTAGCCGAATTAACATATGTTAAATATGTCCAGTTTGTTACTACTGGAGATTTAATATATTCAATTCTATATCCCATTACTAATTCTTCCGGTGGATTTTGAGTCCATGTAAACAGGGCGTCGTACGATACCGTTTGAGGTATGGCAATAAATAAGCTACCCAAAAGTAAAATTGATGCAATAAATTTTTTCATATTAATAAATATTCATATAAACGTGAGAAAGCCGAAAATCTTTCACTGCACTTGGTAATTGATTGGTTATAATAGGTGTGGTTGTTATAAATAATTCGTTTCCTAAATCCGACTCCAATCCGTCAAACCTGATAGATCGTCCAGATAAATAAAACGAAGAATTGGATGGTAGATTCGTGATAGTGATATTAGTAGAATTTTTTACTATTTGATGATTGGTATATTGGCGAGATGCCGGGCCATAATAAATGGCAAATCCGGCAGTTTCGTTAGTATTTCCTTCATATTGTACATTAAACCGTACATTTTCAGTTTTTGCAATCAATACAAAGAAAAATATAAATATAAATATTAACTGTTTTTTCATTGAAAATGGCGGATGGCTGAGGTCTCGATCCCCACACTCTGAGGTGCGTGCCGATTTCGAGTCGGCCCCGGGTCCCCGCCCGGTTAACCATCCTGTTTATCAATCAAAGAAATCTCTGACCCATGATACTTTGGGCAGATCTTCCGGATTCTTATTGGCTCGGTCTATAGCCCGTTGAATTTCTTTATCCGTAAATAATAAATGTTTTTCTTTTCCATTAGGAAATTGCACTCGAATATGATTATATTCTTTCAACGCCGCCCAATGCGGATTTTGATTAATAACTCGCTGTAAATCACCTAAACGTTTTGCTTTCATAATAATATATACTTTCTAAATTGGCGGTGGGGGTGGGATTCGAACCCACGGTGCTTTTGGGCACGCTTGTCTTCCAAACAAGTGCCTTAAACCAACTCAGCCACCCCACCGATCTTTGACATAGTAACTTATGATAGTTAATACCTAGACCTTTTCGCAGTCATCGCTATCTTCGCTTTAGGCCGAGAAACCTGTCATGGTCTTCAATATATTTAAATATTTACTTCTTTTCCACGCTTATTCCCATGTGTCACACACTATGGGGTATTTAATCATCGGTCTATCTGCTATGTCAAAGAAATTTTATTTCTTAAATCATATCATGATTCCGATGATAAATATATTGAGAATTTATTACATTACAACAATTGTATTTTTTTGTTTACTTTTTAATTGTTCTTCCGTCCATATACCATTATCAATATCTGTTGCACAATCTATAATTCTATTTCTATCTCTTAATTCATACCAAAAATGCATCGCAAATGCATCAGGATTAAATACACTTCTTGGATTTTGAATTAAATGTTCTGGTATATATTCCACATAATTTGATATATTCGAAAAGTTTTTTATTAACACCCGAACACATCCCTGATCAGATTCGGTGCGATTTTGGGGCACTTCTTTAATATCACATGTATTTTTTAAAAATAGAACAGTATTTATAAAATTATAAGACCATTCACAATTTCTCAATGCAAAACACCCTGTACATGGCCCATTACAATCCATTGAAATTAAAAAGTTTGTCCTTTTATCAAATGTAGATAAATAATTTTTTAAATCAAAATTTTTATTTATAATTGATATATCTGAATCCATCCATATTATCCAGTCATATTTTTCTATTTCCAATTTCAAAGATAAAAATTTATTCCATTTTGCATGTATTGATGGATCTATAAGAGATGTATGTCGTGTTAATTCAATCCCAGTATTAATAGAAAATTTTTCTAACGTTGGAAATGTAACATCACTTATTTCTTTACGATTTTTATCACTTAAAGTTACAATTTTAATTTTCATATTAACTGGTGGAGTTATGGGGAGTCGAACCCCAACTTTGTGAATGCCATTCACATGTACTACCATTATACGATAACCCCAATGAACTCAAGGGAAGTGCCCTCGGAGTGTCATTACTCCCATACATATATCACATTCTACGCAAAGTGTCAATTTCTTTTTTCACATTCTCTATTTCTCCCCAAATGAGATGAATTCCATTTTCATTTACAACTTTTGTCAATTTGTATTCGTCCATTTTCATTCGGTATTTGTTTTTGGGGTCAAGATAGACATCATAATCCGGTAGATAGAAATCTGGATAATATCGTCGTTTTTGACCGTCATCATCCGTCCACCAAAACATATGACGCTTTCTACTGCGCTCCCAATAAATTCCATTATCATCCATCCATTTTGCCAAATTTACTTCCCATGCCGAATCCATCCACACGTCCCGATACTTGTAGTGTCGATATCCGGTTTCGCCGCCGCAATTTGGGTTGGATATGGCTTTTTGTCGAAGTAGTTCATTGCAGCATATCGGAGAACATACTTGAAAATGTTTAGAATCGGAAAGTACAGTTTTTATAAACGCTCTGTGACAAATTACACAAATAAATTGTTTTTCTTTTGGAAAATGTTTTTTTCGTTGTAAAGAAAGTCTATGAGTTTCAGGATCAACTTTCGATTGAGAATATTTATGAGCACAATCTAACGAGCAACATCGTCTTGCTTTTTTATGAGTAGATGTTTCAAAATCTCGTTTACACCATACACATGTAGATACTATCCTAAACGTAGTGGTTTTATTATAAGATTGGGCACAAGATAAAGAACAGAAAAAATAATCTCTTCCGTTTCGAAGTTGCCGATTATATTCCGAAGATTTAATCTTGAATGAAGCATTGCATTTCCGACAAGTTATTGGTATGGTTTTCACACCAATAAATAGTGGAGAGAAACAGAAATGAATTGGAATACTTGAAGAATGGTGGAGCCGGGGTGAGTCGAACACCTACCTGAACATTGCAAATGTCCCGTACTACCGTTATACTACGGCCCCATTAAAAATGACGAGATGCCTACATTGAGTCAGACATTTTTCTGCCATCACTTCCAGATGAAATTGGTTGCGGTCGCCAGAATCGAACTGGTCCTACAGCTTATGAAACTGTCGTGCACCATCACACTCCCCCGCAATAAAGATCATTTATTATACGACTATAAGTATAATGGAAATTCAAAAAATGTCAAGCAAATTCTTAAATTGATTTTAAATATTTAGGTTTTTGAGGAATATTAGCAGGAGAATAATCTAATACCATTGAAATTTTATTAGTCTTCCAATATGGATTAATAAATATACAACTAAAATTATACAATTCGGTTGACATTCGCAATCCTAAAATTGAATTATTGTTTTGTTTTGCCGACTTTACTGCTCCCGTTATATCAATTTCCTGTACATTAGGCACATCAAAAAAACTTGAATAATATATTCCCTCGGCCCAATAATTTGTAGTTATTAAATTTTTATCATGAAAAATATGTATATCTATTTTTGATCCTGGCAATCCGTTTTGTTGATTTTGCAATGCCAAAATTAAAGTTGCTTTAGAAATCATTTTATTTGAAATTGCAAGCGGTATATTATCTAAATCAAATGTAATAATTGTTCGATTTTCCATCCAATGTTTAGTGGTTTGATGTGCCCCAATATCTCCGCCCTGAAAAAACTCATTGATTTTAATTACTTCTCCGAAATTACAAATGCACATTATATTTGTATATTGTTCATTATTAATAAATCGTATGGAATATAAATTTGTAGTAGTAACTGTCCGAGTTTGCGACAGAATATTAAATGAAACCAAAAAAATCAATAAGGAATAAATCCTAATTTTCATATATAACCGTAAAATATATTAACTATAATTTTTTAATATAAGCTTTAGATCCAATTGCTATTACTTCATGTGGAATTTCATTGAGAAATCTAATTTCTTCAGGTTTATTTATCATGAATTCATTAACTGCTTTACGTACGCCTGGAAATCTAGGATGGTCATAATCGTCTATTAAAATAATTCCATCTTTAATCATTTTGTCATATACAAGAAAAAGAGAATCTTTTATACTTTCATATAAATCTCCATCCAAATGAGCAAATGATATTTGATCCGGTACTTCTTCGGGTTTTAATTCATTAAACCATCCTTCATGTATATGTGGCAATTTTACCCGATCATATTTAAAATTTTCTATTAAAATTTTCTTTGGCATTTGCATATATCCATTGTGATCGGGAAGTCCTTGAAAACTATCATATACATGTACAGGTCGATTTGTTAATTCTGTAATGACTTTTGCGGTGTCTCCGGCATAACATCCAAATTCAACTATAACTCCTCCGAGAGGTTCTGTTTCAAGCACATAATGACAGATATGTATTATTTGGGCCAAACTTTGCATTCCCAATGTTTTATTTAATAATGATATTATTTTTTCTGAAAGTCCTATATTTTCCATAATTTAATTTTATTTAATTTACATCCTTAATTATAACATTTTTCCATAGTTTGTCAATAGAATTTTTTATATCTTCAACATTTCCATAAAATAATATAATATTGTACGTGTTTATTACATATTGTAATTTTGGAAGATCTCGTTTTAAATAATATGCATTTTTTGGATCAAGATACACTTTATAATCAGGAAGATAAAAATCGGGAAAATATTTTCGTCTATTTCCATTTTCATCAATCCACCAAAACATATATCGCTTTTTATTTCTATTCCATTTTATTTTCCGATTGTCCATCCATTTTGCCAGTTCAACTTCCCACCGGGAATCCATTTTATATCCTTTATATAAAAATCTTCTATATCCAAGTTTCCCCCCACAATTAGGATTATTACGAGTCCATTGACTTACAAGTTTTCTATAACATGTATCTCCACATGTTTTATATGTTTCAAATTGTGATCTTATAGTTTTTATAAATGATAATTTACATATTGTACATATAAAAGTTTTTTCTATAGGATATATTTTATGGCGGGGATGAAGTTTATTGTATTCTTTTAATGACGTTGAAATTTTTTGCGGATTAACAAATGATCTTGAATATTTATAAGCACAAAGTTTACTACAGCATTTTCGATGATTTTTATGCGTTGTAGTATAAAAATCATTTTTACACCATAAACATTTTGATATTATTTTGTGTGTTGTAATTTGTGTATTCGACGACGAACATGATAATGAACAATAAAATTTTAATCGTCCTTGTTTACGTTGACGAGTTATTTCCTTTGTTGGTTTTTCACACTTTTTTTACAATTAGCACAAACTATTGTTGTCATTTTCATACAACAATAAATAGTGGAGACGAACGAAAAAGAGTGCAGTTATTTTGAAAATGGTGGAGTTACTGTGAATTGCACACAGATCTGAAAATTGCGAATTTCCTATCCTACTAAATTGAACGATAACCCCATCTATTAAATTGACGGATAGACGGTGAACAACGAAACGACATTGTTGTTTTAGCGTCACCTACGCAGCCCTTTCGGCACCTACCTTATGGGCGTCTATCCGAAATTCTTTAGGCAAATAGCCGATATTCTGTATTATCTTAGACATTTATCTCACAATAAAAATTGTGGCAACGTGCTAATAGTTGCTGCTCCAACCAGTCGTCAATGGGAAACCGACACCCTCGGACATTTAGGATTGCTACTTCTGTGGTCAATGAAATATTTTCTCCCACATTAGGTTTGGTAGTATCGAACTTCCTCTAAATATGGGCTTAACCATATTCAGCGTCTAAGTCGCCTAAATAATTTTCAAAGATCATGTAAAATTATATCACATTAGTTTTAAATGTCAAGTTTAAGGCGCAGCTACTTGTCCGGGACCCCACGGCTCGGGTTCCCGAGGATTTGGAACTGGTTGCGGCTCAGGTACAACTGGAGTCATTGGAATTACAGTTGGCACCGAAGGATTGGCCGAAATTGGCACCATTCCACTCACTGGAACCGATCCTTGCACACTCACAGTTAGAGGAAGTTGCGATATTCTAACGTCCCCCGTATTTAAATTATTTGACGCAATCGCCGCTTCTTCTTCACCTTTCTCACCAAATCTTTGAATTGCTTTTGCTCCAAATACACATGATGTTAAAGCAACTAATTCTCCTGTAATAGGGAATGGTTTTTCGGTAATAGTTCCATAAGTCATATTAAACCCCAGAATTATTAACCACAACAATAAACATACTCTAATAGTAGAAATACCTCCACTATTATCTTCTAACATTGAAGTAATTATTTTTATCATAATATCCTTTTTATTGGTGCTGCTGAGAGGACTCGAACCTCCAAGCTCTTAAAAGCACAAGTACCTCAAACTTGCGTGTCTGCCATTCCACCACAGCAGCATTGTTTATCAGTATTTTCTATTTCTCGAATCTCTTCTTTTTTAAACTTTTTTAATAATCCTTCTTTATCATCTCTATATTGTTTAAGAGTACATAAATAAAAAATTTGTTTTTCGGGTACACTTTCTTCCAAAACTCCTAAAATAAAAGCTTTAATTTCTTCATCGGTAGGAGTCCAATTAAATTTTTCACTCACCGAAATAATTTTTTTGCCAGAATCATGAATTGTAGTAAATTGTTCATCTATAATTCCAGATTTTTTTAATTCTTCCATATAACCACTAATAACTACAAAAGAAATACATAACGCATTAATATTTACGTCTATTTTTATTGGTTTTTCAATATTCACTTCTTCAATTTTTAAAGAAGGTTCAATATTTATTCCATCTTCTTTTAATTGATCAATAATTTTTTTTAATTTTTCTTCTCTATTCATAATTTAATGGTCAGGGTGGGGAGATTCGAACTCCCGACCTCTTGCGCCCAAGGCAAGCGCACTACCGGGCTGTGCTACACCCTGACTTCTTATTAGGTTTCTTTTTCTTTGGACTGAGATTCTTCATTTTGTTCCGTGAACGAGGCTTGGAGATTCGGGTTTTTGGTTTCTTCCGTGCAATTTTCTCCAGTAATTTCAGAAATTTTTCGAGCGAATTCGGCGTCTTTTTCACAACATTCCTTTATTATACTTTTTCCCTCTTTAATTGTTTTTTCATGCGCAACCTGCTCGGCAATCAATACCCGATCTAATTTTAATTTTTTTCGAAATCCATTTAATTTGCTCATAACATTTCATGAACTACCCATCCGCTAAAGCGAATGGGTTTCCAACCCAATCAACTGCAAATTCCGCTAGGAATTTGTCTTACGTCAAGGCAGTTGGCTTAGACGGCGGTTCCCGCCGTTCCCCAGTTCTTATTGAACTGGAAAGTCAATATATATATTTTGGAATCATTCCAAAATCATTATTATATTAACGGGCATTCATCCCACCCGCTAAAGCAGGCGGGTTTTCTTCCCGCACCAAAGATAAATAGTATTTAATTTTTCCAAACTTGGTGGGAAATAATGGAATCGAACCATTGAATCAAGAGTGTCATTCTTGCAGTTTACCACTAGCCTAATTTCCCATTTCATTAAAATAAATAATTAAAAGAAGTATTATACTTAATGGCCATATTAAAATATTTAAAATTAAATATAATCTTGATTCCATTATATGCATATATCTTTTGGGATCTATTACTGAAAAAAGTAAAGACCAAATTAATCCGAGCAATATATAAACAAGTATTTTTATAATCATATTTTTTTAGAAGTTAAGTGCCAATAATTACAATATTTACATTTATATGGCCGTAGTTCTTTTCCTTCTCCCCCACATGAATCTTCAATTATGCGATGAATTTCGGTCATCGCTTTATTTTTTGATGCATATTGAGTTTTCCCTTGGCACTCAAAATGTTGAGATTTGTCATGTTCAAATCCATATCCACACGCATAACAACCTGCCCGGCGCATAGAATAATCTAAGGTATGATACCCATATTTCTTCTTACCACATCTTGGGCAGTTTATCATAGTTATATGTTACATATGGCGGAGGGGGGGAGGATCGAACTCCCGCCCGTTTAACCGGGGCACCGGATTAGCAGTCCGGCCTATTACCACTCTAGCACCCCTCCAAAAATGGTGCAAGATGAAGGATTTGAACCTTCGACCCCCTCGGTGTAAGCGAGGTGCTCTTCCACTGAGCTAATCTTGCATTGGCGGTGGGTGAAGGATTCGAACCTCCGGTGGTGTTGCCCACTTCCGATTTCAAGTCGGATGCATTCGTCCGCTCTGCCAACCCACCAATCAAGTATCGGCCACAGTGTAGCAGATACTTGAAGATTTGTCAAGTATTACTTAATTTCAATTTGTCTTACCGTTTTCGGCTTTCCTTCCGGTTTAATTTTTGGCAAAACAATTTCGAGAACTCCATTTTCAAATTTGGAAGAAATATCTTCCATTTTGATATTCTTTCCAATTGTAAAAGAACGACAAAACGCAGAATGTTTTAATTCTTTATGTAAATACGTTTTGGATTTTGTTTCATCGACTTTCTTTTTTTCACCTTTAATACGTAGAGATGTTCCATCTATTTCCACTTTAATTTGATCTTTTGTTAATCCAGGAACCTCGGCTTCTATAATTATACAATCCGATTCATCCCGCACATCAACTTTTGGATAAGTACCCTTTTCAAAAAAATCCTTATTAAAGTCTTTAAACATGTCATTATATAAGGTATCAAACATAGTTGAAAATGGAGTGAGAAATTCATCTCGATCAACAAATGGAGAGTCAAATAATCTAAATTTTACTGGTAACATATATTTCCTTTCTTTTTTAATTACATTTAGTCAATTAAAATATTTACCCTCACTCAAGGCGTAAATATCGAAAACCACTTGGTCTTCTTTTATATATATTATGTCATATATAAAATATTATTTATTTTAAAATGGCTCCCGCTCCACGATTCGAACGTGGACCGACAGGTTCAAAGCCTGTTATGCTACCGTTACACTAAACGGGAATGGTACTCTCAATAGGACTTGAACCTATATCTTCCACGTTAGGACCGTGGCACTTTTCCATTTAAGCTATGAGAGCATATTAATACTTTTGACAAATCAACGTATTTCTTTTTTCTAAAATTTCCCAAATTTTAAATCTATTTCTTGTAGCCATTTTCCAACATATACTATATTCTTCTCGTTCAGAATCATGCAATATAATATGTCCTCCCAAATTTACATATTTTAATGACTTTTGAAAACATAAAACCCTCGCCCGACCATCTACAATTATCAAATTATATTTTTTATCAAGTTCCGATATAAAATTAATATATGAACTAAAATCATTATTTGGAAGTACAGAACTATGAGTTATAATTTTAGATTTAATTGGTGGACGATAATATAATTCTACTGGAAGATTTATAATTTCTTTTTTTACTTCATTATACCATTCTATATCATGTTCCAACGATATAATTTTGCCTATATTTTTTTACCATACCAAATCGTAGAACCTCCCGAACCATATTCAAATATATTAAAGGGCCTGGGTCCTTTTTCAATGACATTTTCTAAAAATTTTCTTATTTCTAAATCTAATAATGGAAATTTGTTCATATTAAAATTAATTTTATTATATATGGCAGGCAGCCCCGGATTCAAACCGGGAACTCAAGTTTAGAAGACTTGCATGATTTTCGATTTCACCAGCCGCCCTTAAATTTTTTTCACAGGTAAATACGAAGTTAATTTCCATTCTTTATTCCAATCTACAGTACCATCAGGTTTTCCATGAAACCCATCATATATTTTGTTTCCATCAATAGCTACCCAATGTCTTCGATTTTTCTTATTAGCAGTATATGTAAGATGACCAATTCCTAATTCTGGACGTTTTCTTTTACAATGATCCGGACAAGTATAACCCAATTTACGAATACCTCTAACTAAATCTTTAGTATTCATTGGCCCTTCTGTACCGCACGCTTCAATGGCTTTTTTCAAGGAAACCTTCGCAATAACGGCAATAGCTATCGCCCCACAATTTTTTGTACCTTGTTTTTGTTTAATCCATTTTCGCATAAAGTGGCAGCCCTACGGAGTATCGCACTCACGATCTTATGCTTGAAAGGCATATATCCTTCTATTAGACGATAGGGCCGTTATTTAATTTTTCTTCATTTCATCAGCAGACCAATAATGCATAGGTCTATATTCACAAACTATTATGTTAATAGTAGAATATTCAAATAAAGCACGAAACATTGATTCTACTATTATCCAATTTCCTCCGGCCAAAGCACTGCTCATATAATAAGGTACGGCTAAATCTTTTATATCGTGATCCAAAGCATGAGATTTAACTAATTCTAATCCAGTATATAAAGCTTCATAATTAGTTTGTCTTTTATGGGTTCCATATTCATATTGGCCATATACATTATAAATATATTTTCCATCTTTAGCTTGGGCTACCGACATACTTCCTAATCTTAATCGATCTCCCTTTTTTCCATGTTTAATATCGGCTTCATAAGCCTCGGGATATTTTTTCTTAATTTGAAGGGCTACCCCCGAACCCATTGTATGAAAACAATTTGCCTGATGGCATATTGCATTACATGGGTATTTTAATACATCAGCTATAACTTTAGTTATCATTTTTAATCTTTCATTTGAGTATTTATAAAGTGGTAGCACCGGAGGGATTCGAACCCCCAACCTACTGATCCTAAGTCAGCCGCCTCTTCCTGTTGGGCCACGGTGCCAATTATATTGACAAAGAACGTAGAATGACACCTTTCAGGCTTTGCCAATATAACTTCCAACTATCAACTTTTCCTTTCTACTTCGTGTCGCTTCAATTGGCACTATTTAATAGTTGTTGAGATTGGTCAGCGTGGTGGGATTCGAACCCACGTTATTCTTGCACCCCATGCAAGTGCCATGCCGGGCTAGGCGACACGCTGAAAGGGTTGAGATAAGCAATTGCTTCTCAATTCATGGAAATTGGGATTATAAGTAAGATTCCATGCTCTCACCCAACACATTATCGTCCGGTTTCGAACCCGTTATTGTGGTGTGTTGTTTATATAACCTTCTCAACCCGTAAAGCAATATTATTACTTATACAATTCATTGAGATAAATTAATACCCGCATTTCTCTGGATGGGGAAAGAAAATGCGGTTTGCGCAATATGTCCCTTTCCGGAACAAAACTACCCATCATATCCTATACGGGGTGGTGCCTCTAGGATGTCCATTTCTTTATCCACCATAGCAGCATGTCTCACATGCTTTGTTGTCACCGTTCGGGGTTAGACAACTTACCCCTCACAAAATCTAATTCTTTCTTGCATCTGGAACCGAAGATTCCAAAGTTACTTCCAATTCGCCTTTTGGCGCATGAGGCCGAAGCCTCTCCGAAAGTTTCTTGGGGAAATCAAAGTAAAAACACAAATAATCTGTCCCCACATAAACATTGGGTCCCAATTGGCGTTTCACCGCCGAATCAAATTTACGCAAGGTTTCAAAATCTTGGTCTTGAAATTTCAACGTCAACTTCATATTACTTTAATTTTACTAGACATTATACCAAGATTTAAATAAATGTCAAGTAACATTTTGAAATTGGTCCCGTCTCTCCGAGTCGAACGGAGTTCTCTAGTTCTTCAGACTAGCGCAATATGACCCCACCTGCCCAGACGGGAATGGTGCATCCGGGAGGATTTGAACCCCCACAAGCGAGTCGTCTCTTGGTTCGAAGCCAAGTGTGTTATCCATTTACACCACGGATGCTAAAAATTTAAAGTCTTAAAATAATATTACCTTTAAGATCTTCAACTCTAATAGGAAATAAAGGTTTTTCTCCAATGTATTTAATAGCCACAGCATCAAATAAAAATTCTTTTTTAAATTTTAAAAATAATCCTTTATTTATTCTTTCCAAAGTTCGAAACATAATTGATATGATGGTTGCATAATATGAACTCATGGATCCCGTTACACTCAAATTCATAGCCCTCATAGCCCGAGGATTATCGGGTACTCTTAATATAAGCACTGGTCCTGCAAAATGATTTTTTGGACGAACTTCTTTTATCCCCAATGCTTCAGCATGTTTTTTAACAAATTCCAAATGTTTTAATAAAAACTTTTTACAAGATTTCTCCTCAACTTCATAATCAACATCAAAATCTTCAACTGAAATTTTTTGATTAAATACTAAAATAACTTCTCCATCAAAATCTTCTGCTTGTTTTATAGCATCGCCTTTATTTGTAAAAAAATAAAATCCCGATCCCTGATCTCTTCCCGCACCACCATAATGTTTTCCTGCTAAACTTATATCAGTCCCTCTATTTATAATGCCATTTGCTGCTTTCCGAGTAGTTGCATGGTATAATTCCTTCCTTTCTTGGAATTCCCTAAGTAATTGTTTTAACTTTATCATATAAAATCAATCATTTTATATAATAAATATATAGGTTTTAATAAAAACTCGTGAGGGAATTAAATCCCTCACGGATGCTAATAATCATAATAAGGGACTTTTCCTCGATTCTCAATTGAATCCAATCTTGAATCTAAATCCATTATTTCCTTATTTTTAAAAGATAATGATAGAACTTTACTGACAAAATTTACCCATCGCAACATTTTAAGTTTACTTTTCATAACTTTTTATAACGTTTTAAAATTGGCTCCGAGGGCAGGACTTGAACCTGCAACCTTCTGATTAACAGTCAGACGATCCACCATTGATCTACCCCGGAATAAAATTATTTTAATATATTGAATTTTCTTTTCGTTCAATAGAATCCATTCCAATTATAACTGGTTTTATTTCTTGTAAAATAGAAATTATTTCTTTTGCTTTTAATAGAGCCGTAGAAGTATTGGGCAAGGGCCCATGTATGGGACTGGAATATTGAGAATTAAAATCTTTAATTTCATTAATAACATCTCCCAATTGATCAATTAACTTATTCCACGATTTTCCAGTTATAGTCGAATTCGAAATGTTATTTTTAAGATGATTCAATTCCATCTTTGATTCTTTAATGATATATTGTATCAATTCTTCTTTAATTAAATCTTTAATCTCATTCATTAACATATAATATAAATATTCAACGTTTACATAAAAATATATATTAAAGTGGTGGGCATGGTAGGACTCGAACCTACGAAGGCCGTTAGGCCGGGAGATTTACAGTCTCCTGCAATTGCCACTATGCGACACGCCCAAATTGGTACTCCCAGCGGGATTCGAACCCGCAACACACAGATTTTAAGTCTGTTGACTCTTCCAATTGGTCTATGGGAGCGAATATGGTACTGCACCCGGGAATCAAACCCGGAACTCAACCTTCGCAGGGTTGTGTGATATTCATTTCACCAGCGCAGCGTAAAATTGGTAGCCCATCCTGGAATCGAACCAGGGATTTCCCCTTATCAGGAGGATAGTATGCCATTTACTTAATGGGCCATTGGCGGAGACGACGGGACTCGCACCCGCTAAAATTCTCAACCGTGACAGGGTTGCGGCTCGACTACTTTGCCCTCGCCTCCAAAAGTGGTCAGCGTGGTGGGATTCGAACCCACGTTATGCTTGTCCCCGAAACAAGTGCCATTGCCAGGCTAGGCGACACGCTGGAAACTAGATGCATTTTTGAGTCTATCATAATATAGATTAGAATATTGCTGTTAGCATCTAAAATTGTTATTACTGGATTTCACGTCGTTCCGGCTGTACACACCGTCTATCAGGGTCTTAATAAATAACTTACTACTTCGTCCTGCGGAATCGAACCGCTCTACCGGCATATTAGGGCCGGGGTGCTATCCATTACACTAATTGAACGTCTTCACCTTATCTATTAATAAAAATGGTGCGCCGATGGGTAGTTGAAACCCAACCATATCCGGGTAAGAGCCGGGTGCCGGTCCACTGTAGCTTTCGGCGCATTGAAATTGGGGTGAGTAACGGGAATCGAACCCGTATAATCCGAGTCACAGTCGGAGACATTACCATTATGATATACCCACCATTATAAATCTGGCCCGGCTTCCTTTTTACGATATTCTTGAATTTTATCTATTTCTTTAATAATAAAATCCGCAGCTTTACGAATATGTGTTATGTTTTTAGAAATAGCATCTTTATTACCTTTCCAAAAAGCTAAATATGTCGCATGATGCTCTGCGGGCAATTCATAATATCGAATTACAATATAAGAAACCGTTTCTGCTTGTAATTCAGCAACTTCTCTGGTCAATCGTACATCATCTACATCACCAACATAAAACGGGGAGGATTTCTTAAAATGTAATAATTCATGAGCAATTTCATGAATGAGTGTTGCTGCACGATTTACTCCGGCAATATTGCTAGTAATATTTATATGATCTCCTTTAGCCCACCCCATTTCAGAACCCTTTGCATCACCCGTTTCAAGTTTAATTCCCATATTATCGGCCAATTCAGCAGCACATTCATATACTTCATCCGCCTTTTCATTGGGATCATTGCTTCCTTTCCAATTAGGTTCTTCGGGAACTTCTCCCCGCTCGTCTATGGGTTCAGTATCAGAAATGTCAAATACAGTTACCGCCATAAATCGTATTTGCTTATATTCTTTTTCTTTTTTAACGGGATCTAAATCGGTCGAATCTATTCCATCTTCGTCGGGTTCTTCTTTTTTCTTTGAAATCATTGGTGCTAAAATAGTAATTCCTTTAGCTCCTTTTTTAACTCGTCTGTAAAACTTATCTTGCCACTGTTTAAATCCAGCCACTTTTGTTGCACTAGGTCTTTGCATCCAAATAAGCATCGTATTATACCAACTATAAGAACGAAATCGCAGACCAAATTCCAAATATTTTCTAAAAGTTTCAGACGCCTTAACGTCATCTATAGCAGTAGTTAAATCTTCAACGAACTTTTCAATCATTACACTCAACTCTTCTTTACGAGAAAGTCCAGGAGAATGTGATCGCAAATCAGATGTATTTTGTATTTTATCTAAAAGTTCATTTGCTCTATCTGCAAGCTGATTTTTTGCCGATTGATTTATTTTCATTATAATCGGCTTTACACGATTAAATTCGGATTTATCAATTACCCAAGCATTTATTCCAGAATTCCATCTGAATCCAGCCGCATATAACGCACTTTTATTTCGAAAAGTTTCTTGAGAAGCTTTTCTTCGATCTTCTTCATTAGAAACAACAACTAATAAATCCTCGTGCAATTCTAATTCAAGAGCCTCCGAAATTAATTGAGTAGTGTCAAGATTTAATTGAACCGATTGATTCAACAACTGCTTTGATTCTTTTAATAATTGGTATATATTCATGTCATATAAATATATTAAAATTTAATAGAAATTGTTGTATTTATTACATATCAAGATCCGCATCCTTTAACATTTCTTCTGCTGTTTTTTTAGCGAAACTTAATGCAGTACTATAATCTTTAAATTCTAATCTTTATAAATAAATAGTATAAATAAATTCATTTTTTCTATCTAAATTGGCAGAAGGTACAGGAATCGAACCTGTCAAACAAGGTTTTGGAGACCTCGTACCGCCCAGCGGACCTCCTGTTGGTGGAAGCGGGGGGATTCGAACCCAACCTGCCACCCGGTTAAAAGCCGGGTGCTCATCCTTATGAGCTTCGCTTCCATTACATCCCATTGAGTTTTTTCACCTTCGTTGGTAGCCAGCACATCCCTGCACTGACCAGAGTTGGAGCTATATTTGCCGCTCCGCTATATCCGATCTCACGGAACTCTTCTACGGGTGCTTTTTCCGGGAAAACTCAGCACCATTAAAACCCATCCAAATTTTGCCACAAATCCATTTTGCCACAAATCCAGTTTTTTGTCAACAAAAAAACCGAACCTTTTTTGGTTCGGCTCTCATTGACGGCATGTATCGTATTACATCACGTCGAGAGCCTCCCTTCTGGACGATTATAAATGGAGACACTCTTACTATTGAGCGTCCAATCGCCCTCGGCTCTATTCCGTTTTTGTAATCGATTTCTCATACTACCAGATAAATAGTGTTCAATTTTTGTTTTTTACCAATTTTCTTTGGTATTTCAATTTTCGCCAACCATTATACCAGACTTTTAATCAATGTCAACTCTTTTTCGATTTTTTTTTTTCAATTTTTCTTTGGCATTTCAATTTTCGCCTCTCATTATATCAGACTTTTCACAAATGTCAACTCCCATTTTAATATTTCAACTCTTACATTGCATCTACCGGATAATCTTCAAATTCTTCTTTATCATGTTGTAAAATTTTAACATTGTTAATTACATAAGATAATTTTCTTACATCCGAATTATTAATAAAAACTTTTTCTGGTATAAATCCCTTTCCTATAAGAATAAGTTTGAATATTCCTTTTTTTTCAGAAATAGGAATAACAATTTCTGTATCTTTATCTAAATTCAATAAATATTGTTTAAACTTTCCATTAGATATAACATTCAAATATGGAGTAGTGAGAGCATTTCCCATTCGACAAATTTGTAATTTAATACTTTTTATATTATGTAATTCATATTCACATTCGGGAGGCATCCATTTAAATATATTATTTTTACTGTGCTCTACCAAGTACGGTTTATACAATGGAATTATTAATGGTTCCCAGTCTTCGTTGCGATTTTTAAAATAATTAATAAATTTCAATTTCAATTCATTTGTAACTGTAGATTTAAATTTATATAACCCATTTTCATCTTCTTCACATAAATCATAAAAATTAAAATTTTTAATTAATTGATACCTTTTTGAATATTGTCGTTCAAATTTTCTTCCATGATATAAATGATACATTATTTCATCTAAATAATAATATTTATTTCCAATATATTTTTTGATAATATTCGCATATTCATTTATTTTAAAATCAAATGATTTATCTCGCATTGGTAATTCCAAACCAAATATAGAATAAATTGATTTATAATCTCCCCCGCCAACTATACATCTATCATAAAGACCTATATTTTCAAAAAACTCCCGCTTATAAGCCATAGAACCACCCGGGGCACCATATTCCATTTGTTTTGATGTATTTTTATTATAAAATATTACACTATAAATTTGTGATTTATATTTTCTATCTAAACTAAAATTTTTATTTAAATTTTGACAATGAGAATATGGTTGAATTATATTATATTCATCCAACAATTTACTTACTTTTTTCCACCAATTCTTACTGAACCAAATTACGTCTGCATCAACCCAGATAATTTTAGAATATTGTTTTGGAAGTATTTTTGCAGTTAAATTTAAAGCCCGTTCTTTATGCCAAAATATATCTTTAACTTTAAATCTAATTACATTTTCATGTTTAATAAATGGCTCTTCTTCATCATATAACAATTCAGAAATATAGAAATGATCTTTTAATCCGCAGTCATATATAAAGTCTTGAAATCTTAAATAAGTTTCATATCGATTTTTATATTTTAGAGGATTAAAAAATGTTGATATAACTGCTATGTCATTATTCATATTTAAAAATTTTCTATTGGGTATTCTTCATAATTTATTTTTCCATTTGGCAATATCCAACATTTATTAATTATATAAGATAAATAACGATTATCATTACTATTTAAAGAGGTACGTGAAGGTATAAATTCTCTTCCTAATAAAACAAGTTTAGATGTTTGCTCCACTTCAGATATAGGAATAATGATTTCGGTAATATTTTCTAAATTTAATGCAAATTGCTTAAATTTTTCATTAACTATGACATTTAAATATGGAGAAGTATATGGATTTCCTCGTCTATCAATTTGTAGTTTAATACTTTTTATATTCTTCAATTCAAATACACTTGTTGGGGCATACCATTTATATAATGATCCATCTATATTTTTTTCAATCATATATCTTTTATTTAATGGATAAATTAGTTGCTCCCAATCTTCATTCCTATCTTCAAAATATTTAATATAATTAAATTTTACAATCTTTGTAACATTTGATTTAAATTTATACAATCCGCTTTCTCCAACTTCACATAAATCATCAAATGTTAAATTTTCATTCATTTTATATCGATCTTTATACCCCCGATCAAATATTCGTCCATGATATAAATGACAAATTAATTCATCTAAGTAATAATATCGGTTATTTATATACTGAGTTGCTTTTTCTAAATATTCATTCAATTTTAAATCAAAATATGCATATTTTGTTGGAATAGTAGTTTTTAATATGGGCATAATAGATACTATATCTCCGCCACCCATTATTGCCCGATCATATAATCCAATCGTGTCAAAAAATTCCCGTTTATAGGCCATCGCTCCACCTACCAATCCCTTTTCATTAAAATTATTTTGACATATATAAAATAATACCGAATTAGTTTTTCTTTCAGTACTAAAATTAGATCGTAAATATTGACAGCTTGAATATGGTTGAACTACATTATATTCATCCAATAATTTACTTACTTCTTTCCACCAATTCTTATTGAACCAAATCATATCGGCATCAACCCAGATAACTTTGGAATATTGTTTTGGAAGTATTTTTGCAGTTAAATTTAAAGCTCGTTCTTTATGCCAAAATATATCTTCCATTTTAAATCTGATTACATTTTCATGATTAATAAACGGTTCTTCATTATTATACAATAATTCCGATACATAAAAATGATCTTTTAATCCGCAGTCATATATAAAATTCTGAAATTTTAAGTAATTTTCATAACGATTTTTATATTTTAAAGGATTGAAAAATGTCGATATAACTGCTATGTCATTATTCATAATATTAAAAATTTTCTAATAAATAATTTTCATATTCTGTTTTATTTTGTTGTAAAATTTCTACTTTTTTAATTGCATAAGATAATTGGCGAAAATCCCGACTGTTTAAATCTATTTCGGCAGGTACAAATCCTTTTCCTAAAAGAATAAGTTTAGATACTTCTTTTTTATCAGAAACAGGAATAATGATTTCAGTATCTTTATTTAAATCTAGCGAATAATGTTTAAAGTTTCCATTACATATAACATTTAAATATGGAGAGGTATTAGAATTCCCCATTCGACTAACTTTTAATTTAATACTTTTTAAATTATATAATTCATATATATTTTCAGCCGAAATCCATTTGAAATTTCCATTTGAACTTCTTTCAATATTATATGACTTACTTAAAGAAACAATAAATTGTATTAAATCCTCATTTTTAGTTTTAAAATAATCTAAAAATTGTGATTTTATTTTTTGTGAAACAGTTGACTTAAACTTATATAACCCATTATCATCCTTTTCACACATATCATTAAAAATATAATTTTTAAGAATAGAATATCTCTTTATATATTGACGATCATGAAGCTGACCATGATAAAGATGATAAACTGAATCATCTAAATAATGATATTTGTTTTCTAAATATTTACCCGATTTTTCAATATATGAATCTAATTCAGGATCAAACGCTTGAACATTTTCATCTATAGGCATTTTTAATATCGATATATTTGATATAAAATCCCCTCCTCCAATTATATCTTTATCATAAAGTTCAACGCATTCAAAATATTTTCTATTATAAGCCATTGTTCCACCATAATGAATAGCATGAAACGTTGGCAATCCATTATTTATTCGGAATAATCTATGAAATATGGACATTTGAGTGTGATCCAAATTAAAATGGGAATTTAAAAATTTACAATAAGCAAATGGTTGAATTATATTATATTCTTCTAATAATTTACTAACTTCTTTCCACCAATTTATATTGGACCAAATTATATCAGTGTCAACCCAGACAACTTTAGTATATTGTTTTGGAAGAGTTTTTACAGTTAAATTTAACGCTCGTTCTTTATGCCATAAAATATCTTCAGTTTTAAATCTTAATATATTTTTATGATTGATAAATGGTTCATCATTTTTATATAATACTTCCGATACATAAAAATGATCTTTTAATCCACATTCATATATAAAATCCTGAAATTTTAAGTAATTTTCATAACGATTTTTATATTTTAGAGGATTGAAAAATGTCGATATAACTGCTATGTCATTATTCATATATACTAATAAGTATAATATTGAAATATTAAAAAAATAGAAAAAATATTTAGAAGAATAATGGAGTCCCGGGTGGGAATCGAACCCACCTAATGCTCTTTTGCAGAGAGCCGCCTTCCCCAGTCGGCCACCGGGACAATTTACTCGTATTGGATTAGAGCCAATATCTCGGAAAATTCCGATGCTTTGCCATTAAGCTAACGAGTAAAATTGGAGCCACATGAGGGAGTCGAACCCCCGTCTCATCTTTACGAAAGATGCATAATTCCGTTATACGAATGTGGCAATTTTCGTTAATTATGGAGCCGGTGCCCGGAATCGAACCGGATTCTCAGGTTTACAAGACCTGCGCATCACCATTTATGCTTCACCGGCAAATTGGTTGCAGGACTTGGAATCGAACCAAGCTAGAGATGCTTATGAAACATCTGAGTTCACCAGAACTCTATCCTGCAATAAATTGGTGCCACTGACCCGATTCGAACGTGCAAAGGATAACTGATCTTGAGTCAGTCGGTTGTTCCAATTTCCCTTATCCACAGTGGCATTATTCATTCATCTCGGAAATGAATGAAAAATGGGAACATCATTTGTTCTAATTTGCGAACTTAATGACCGAGTGTACCAACGATTTGTATCCAACGGATCAATTCGTTCCCATAATTCTGCTCTTGCTGTACCATCTGCATTTGGTATTTCTGGTGAAATAAATCTAAATTTATGTCCCAAAACATTTGTTACAATTATATCAGATTTATTTTCTGTATATACCTCTTTTGGTTTACAACCCGAAGGTTTACAACCAATAATGGTCAATAGCAATACAGATATAACTAATATTTTTCTCATAAAATTGGTCGCACTGCCCGGTACTGCCCCGAGACTCGGCACTTATCTGGTGCGCTTCGGCTTATAAGACCGACGATGCTCTTTACATTACAGTGCGATGGAGCCGGATCCGAGAATCGAACTCGAACTTCTACTGTACCAAAGTAGCAGGCTGCCATTACATCAATCCGGCATCAAAAATAAATATATGCGAATTTATAAAAATAACAGATAAAACTATTTTTAAAAATTATTATACTGTTATCATATTATGCCAATATTTCATTCTTGCTAACATTCTATCATTTCACACATAAAAGGTCAAGACTTTTTTTCGTATAATTTTTCTAATCCCTTTCCATATTTTTCTTCGGCATATTCTATATTTTGAAGTGGAATCTTTTGTTTGATTTGGAGCACATGACTGGATTCGAACCAGCGTAAGGAACCTTGGAAGGGTTCTGCCTGACCTCTAGGCTACATGTGCTTACCTATTAAATGGAGCGGGTGAAGGGAATCGAACCCTCACTTTCACCTTGGCAAGGTGGTGGGCTACCATTACACCACACCCGCAAAATTGGTAGCTGTTACTGGTTCCGCCCCAGTGCTTTCGGCTTATGAAACCAACGTACTACTATTATACTAAACAGCCCTTCAATCTATAAATAGAACGAATTTAAGAAAACATCTCAAATTTTATGGAAGACATTATATCACGTCAGGATAAATTGTCAAGTCCAAAAATCATCATCAGTTATTTAAGAGTCTTTATCCAAACCAAAATTATATCCCTGTTTATATATTTCCCATGTAAATTCTTTAAGTTTTTCAATTTTAAGAATATTCATAGAATCTAAAGGTGGCAAATGACGAAAATGATCTCGCCATAAACTTTCAAATTTTAATCTTACTTGAGCATTTTTCTTTGTTTTCATATTTTCTATTTCTATTAAGGGACATTTGGCCGGAAATCCATTCATACAATCTGGATATGTTATGATATATCCTTTATCCTCAGCGTCAGGATGATCGCATATCATTACTTCTACATCTCCACCAAAATATGGACACTGGTGATAACACTTATTAATTTCTCTATCAATAACTCGAATAACTCTCATAATTATGAATATTTATTTTTATTTCTATATTTTCCAGTTCGAGATTTAAATAATGTCGTTGCAGATTGTTTAACTCTCCACTTTAAGAATTTTTGAAATCCGGCATTCTGTAAAATAGTTTCTAAATTATTGTAAGTATCCCGCAGTTCATTATGCGACCAAGTTTTATGAATATAAGATTCACACGTCTCGCAAATATATGCTATATCTTTTCCACCCTTACACCGGGGAATCAGATGATGTCCCCGGGTACGGGTGTGCATTTTACATAATTCACAAAAAATATGTTCCGATTTCATTCAGATAAAGAAAGAATTGGCGGATAATTCATTGCACGAATTAAAGTATAATAATTCGTAATAAATTGATTCGCATATTTTTCGGGCGACCGATAAATAATAGTATCCTTTCCAATTGTATTTGTAGCCATGTAATTTAAATTTGGAGGCACACCAGTTATATTACCATTGGTTATTCCTCCCGTAAATAAAAATCCAGGAAAATTTGTACTTCCCTTATCCTTCAGCACAATAGGAGTACTCATTTCTGCACCATTAACCCAAATATTTTGCATCCGGATTTTATTGGAAGGGTCACTTTCTAATCCTTCGGAATTTTTTGCCGTAACATACGCTTCAAATAATTCGGTAGGCGCAATATAAAGGACCGCATTAGTAGTAAATTTGCCTGCAATATTTGTAGAAAGATAATTAACATTAGTAATATTCTTATAATATAATACGTATCCTGTAACCGTATTATCATTGGGCATGGCCCATTCTAATTTGACTTTTTCAGAATTGTTTTGAGCAATACAATTTAATACTGCCAACGAAAATAAAATAACACTTAATTTTTTCATAACACTTATTATAGATTTATTAATAAGAACGGGTGGAAACTTTGTTCCGGCTTCCACCCGTCTGGGGGCGTTAGATTACCCTCCACCATTTACGGTATTTCTCCGCAAAATTAGAATACCAGTCGCAGACCGCCTTGAAGCGAAACTGCACCTTGATCCCAATTCTTCAACTCATAATTACGATATTGGCACTCGGCGTAAATTCCCCATTTCTTATTATAGCGGGCTTCAATTCCTGCTTTCCCAATATACGCCCAATCTTTATTGTCTTGCCAATTATATACCCCACCTATTCCAACATATGGAGCTATATTTCTAAACACCGGGGCTTCTTTGGCCAAAGGCACTCTCAACAAAATTCCGGCTTGTACTTCGTCCACACATACACCCTTGGTTTGATAAAATGGAACGTTGACCTCAGCGCCGACATACTTCCACGGGAAGTAGAATGCTCCAACGGTGAGATTATACGTATAGGGATGTCCAAATAGATGTTTTCCATTAACAGCTTTGGATTCTCCTAGATCGTATCCAGTTGAAAGAGTCAATCCCCATTCTCCTTCATTAAATAGAGAATCAGATTTTACCTTTGCAGTTTCGACAGCTACAGGATTACCTGCGGCCTTAACGGTGGTGTCAGCAGCCAAAGTCGTCATAGCAACCAATACTGCCGCAGACACTCCAATCATCATTTTAGTGAATTTCTTCATTTATTTTCCTTTTGTTAGGTTTTAAAATTGGGCGTTATACCCAAAAGTTATGAACTACCCATCCGCTAAAGCGAATGGATTTCCAACCCAATCAACTGCAAATTCCGCTAAGAATTTGTCTTACGTCAAGGCAGTTGGCTTAGACGGCGGTTCCCGCCGTTCCCCAGTTCTTATTGAACTGGAAAGTCAATATATATATTTTGGAATCATTCCAAAATCATTATTATATTAACGGGCATTCATCCCACCCGCTAAAGCAGGCGGGTTTTCTTCCCGCACCAAAGATAAATATACTACCTTCCAAGATAGTATTTTCATTCTTGGGTATAATTATACCCCAAAATTTCTTAAATGTCAACTTTTTTATGTCCAACTTTTTAAAAAAGTTCTATAATATTTTTCAACGCTTCTTCACAAGATTCATTAAATACCAAATCCGCCCGATGGTCTAAAAGCGTATTATTTTCATTTATTATAACTAATGAATTAGTACTAGGAATTGCATGAATTAATTCAGAAATAATACTATTTTCTAATGAATTTCCCATCGTTATCGTTAAATCGCATTCTTGAATCTCTTTTCTTACTATATAATCAGTACATTCTTCTATATCTTCTCCATATAATACTATATCAGGTCTAATATAACCATTCTTACATCGAGTACATTCGGGTTTAGAATCTATATTTAACATTTTGTATGCGGTGTCAAAAGTATATATTTCACCACATTGTTCACTACACCGCCATTGTGTCACATTCCCAAATAATTCTATTACATGTTTAGAACCAGCTTTTTTATGCAAATTATCCACATTTTGTGTTATAATCCATGTCAATTTCCCCATTTCTTCTAATTGACGCAACATTTTGTGTGACTCATTGGGTTCTTTTTCATTAACCTTTTTGGCCCAATCTTTATAAAAAGTTAAAACTAATTCGGGATTTTTTTCTAACATTTGAAGAGATAAAAGTTCTTCAATTTTATAATTTTTATATTTTTCAATAAAATATAACGCATCAGAAGAATAAAGATCAGGTACTCCACTTTTTACAGAAATACCATTCCCCGTTAATGCAATTATAGATTTAGATTTATTAATTATTTCACCTAATTTTTTATACATATTTTTTCAACTCTTAACATTTATTCTCCCAAAAATGAAAAAAGTTTTCTGGAATATTTGAAAATACTGAATATCTAAATGCATCTGCTAAAACTTTCCAACATGATTCATAATAATAGTCAGGATCATTATAATCGGTAACTTCCGAAAAGAAATTGGGAATTCCACTTCCTTCTGAAATTCCCATTCCGGTATGTGCAATTATGCTTTTTGAAGCAGATATTTGCCTCGCTATATCTATATAATCGTACAGCATATGCCACACAATATAACTTAAAACAAATCAAAAGTCAAGAAATTTAATCTTCTTTTTGTTCAACATAACAGGGAATTCGATCAAATTCAAGATTATATTCTTTACACAATTCTAATGCTTTTCTATACGCTTGAAATGCTTCCGATTCATTGGAACTTCGAGATAATGCTTTTAATTTCTTTATTTTATTAAAAATTTCCATTGTAACATTTCCGTATAAATAATTAACCACTTCGGGTGGTTCTTTCATTTCATTCTTTTCTCGTTCCTCTTCCAAAATCCTTTTATTGAATTCTTTTCTTCGAGAATCTTGTTGTTGCTCGGCTTGCAATTTTTTCAATTGTTCTGTAATTAATGATTCCAATTCATTATCTGATAATTCTCTTTCAATTTCATCATGGCTTAATTGCCCCGCTTTTACTAATGCCTCATCTATTAAATCTCGCTGTCTATATCTTTCCGCATCTTCTTTCTCTGTTTCTCGCAACATGAAATATAATAAATTCATAATTGGAGTATATATAGTAGGAATAAATCTATTATTTGCTCTTAAAGATTCCTCTTCCGATAATCCCCGTGAAGCACCTTCGGAAATCAACAACTGTCTTTTTTTAGTACCTTCAATAACTTCATCCTTATATCGTTCCAAATATTCTTCTGCCGCACTAAGTAATCCTTTTTTATCCTGTTTTACTTCTTCAACTTTTTTTGTAAAACGACGACCAAAATCGGGGTCATCTCTCATTAATGTTACTAAAGATAAACTCATATATATTCCTATATTTTATTTTCTACAAAACGATAAAATCTATCAGCTAACGACATAAGATCGTCATCGGATACATTTTCCTTATTATAATACCAATCAATGGCCATTTGTAATATATCCGCACGAATTTCATATGCATTTCTTCCAGAACTATTTCCTCGACTATTTCCCGGCGATCTTTCTTTAATTGCAATTGTATGTTTTTTTACAAGTCCATTTTCAATTGTCTTTTTTATTTCTTTTTTATCAATAGAAATTCGTCCACCAATAAAAACCTTATCACCTTTTGTTTCTACTGAAACCGTTTTGGGTGGTTTTTCATTTAAATCCGCAGGATTGGAATATAATATTGAATTAACCATAGTAAATTCAACAGAATTATTTAATGAATCTGTAGTTTTAAATATAAAATCTTTATTTTCATCAAATCTCACTTCAAGAAATTTAATATTATCTAACCCCCGTTTCTTTAATATTCCATTGATAGTTCGTTGATCTTCTTCCGGCAAACGATTCAATATTAATTTAACATTATTTTTTAAAGATAACAATATACAAATAGTTGATGAACCCTCATCCGATAACCATTTGGGATAAGTTGATAAATATTCTTTAAACTTTAAAATACATTCTGATATTTCTTTTTTATTTTGTTCTTTCCATTTAGTTACATCATCTATTTCATATGTTTGAACTGAACCACTGAAATTTAAAGAAGAAGAATTTAAGGAAGGTCCTTCTACAATAACATTTGAATCCAACGACCCCGTTGCTTTTATAATCTCATTCATAATTTTTCCTGTGTGTTAAAATTGCAATTATATGCAATGTGTGTGTTTTCCTATATATATCGTTTATATTTTAAAAAACAGTTAAATTATTATTTTTTAAGTGTGGGATATTCGTTCTTTACAAATTCAATTAAATCTAACAATCCATTAAATGTCATTATTTTATCACCGATATAAAGTGTTGATTTTGGAAATGGATTGATTATAATCTTATTATTTCCATCAATATATGATTTGGAACTTTCATCCCAACGGAACCCTGCATTAGTAATATGTTTCTCAAACATTGATCCCATTTTAACATTTTGACTTCCATCTATTGTTGTATGCCTTAATGAATCGGGAGAAGTTGCTCCGCTGTTTTTAGCGTAATGTGTAAGTGCCCAATTAATTGCTTCTAAAATTTTCATCTTAGATTTTCCAACAGAATACGTAGTTTTTATTATAAATGCACTATCATCCGCATAAAACTTTATAGTATCACTATTGTATTTATGTATATACCACACTTCATTCCCAACCATTTTAGGAACAAATCCAACAGAAACTAATTTTGATTCATCTTCCTCTGTTAAACGAATACTCTTTTTAACCCCACCATCAATTCCCACATGAGCCGTATATAACGCCTGACTTGTTGCATTTGGCGGCAATGTCTCATTAAATATAGAATCCATTGGAGAAGAAATTTGAGCAGTTTGAGAAGTCTGATCTGATAAACTTTTAGCTAAAGATAATTTGTGTATATTTCGGGATAAGAAATTAAATGCATCATCCCAAGTATTAAAAGAATAAGATTCTTTAGAATTTGTAGATAACCAGTGGAATATTGTATAATCATCCTTTCCTTCTACATTAAGTTTTTTAATTGAAAACATTGGCTTAACATTTACATCTGTTTTTCTAAACACAGTGTATTCTCCAGCCTGATTTTGAACAAATCTATATTGAAATTGAGATGTTTGTACAAATGTTTGTGCAATTAAATTTTGTATGGAAGCCTTTTGTTCCTCTTCTAATGCATAAGGCCGATCCGTCATCGGCAATGTCATTTGTGACTTAATTTTTTCTGGGTTCGGATGAGGTTTTGCATGAATCGTTTGTTTTTTACAATAATTTAAAGTTTCTTCCCATGAATAAAGAACATTAAATGTTGGCGAATTATTAAAAGTACACATGTATAATCCATTACTAAAAGCATACATTCTAAATCTTACATATCCTTTAAAATACGCCTCATACATTTGATCTTTCCATCCCATGTTACATTCATCTAAAAGAATGGCTTCTTTTTCCCTTGACAATTTGATTACGGTATAACTATTAATAAACTTATTTTTTTGTGCTTCATCTACATTATGAAGCTTCTTATTTGCTCTTATTAAATCCGTCCGGTTAGATAAATAATCAATGGCTTTTTCAAATGTATTAAAATAAATGAATTTATGTTCTAATTCCAGAGAGATAATATATTTTTTGCGATGTTTACTAATTTCTAAATATACTGGTTCTTCCAACGGTTTTTTATCCGTTTTATAATTAACTTGAATTCTAAATCTATTTTTTACATTTCGTGGTTCTTTATATGTATATTCTGGGTTTGTAACATCCGTGCTTTTTTCCGGAACTTCTTGGAATCCCAATTCAATTAATTGATCAACTTCTAATGGAGTAAATTCTTCTGCCGGAGTATTTCTTAATTGATATATAGCATATTCTTTTCTAGCTTGAGGATTAATACGAGAATAAAATGATAACAATTTCTTAACTTTTAAGGATACATAAGGTATAAAATTGACCCAATGTTGCATTCGAAACCTTCGATCCAAATGCACACGAGTAACAAACATCGGCCCCTTATCAAGTAACGCTCCAGTATTATGCTCCAAACTATATATGTAATCAATTATTTCCATTGTTTCTTCAGGAGTCGTAACTATTTCGCCACTATCAATCGATTTTTTTAATCTTAAATATGCCGCCGTTGCGACGCCCCACGCAATTCCCCCATAATTTGAACTCCATCGTAACTTATTAAACGCATCTTCTATTAATTTCCAACCAATTCCACTCTGTTCCAAATTATTTTCTACTCTATTTACTATAGAAAGACTTATATTTCCTTCGGTCAACCTTGTTTTAGATAATTGATCCATGTATTTTTTATACGTGGATTTACTTATTTTACCCGCTCTTAAAAGATCTCTTAATTTTGTACTTAATTCAATTTTTTTCTGGGCCACTTTAGATTTTTTATCAAATTCTTGATATTCAGGATCCAAATCCGTGTCTTTCTGAAAATATTTACTAGAAGGATTATGTATCCCCGCATCTAAATCTGGCAAATCCGGTGCCTCCTCTTCCCCGTCCTCTTCTCTATCTTGATTTTTTTTCTTTAATTCCTTCAATAATAAATCAATGATATGAATTGCTTTTGTAACAGTATATTCTCCATTTTCTAATTTCCAAAAATTTAATAATTTATAAATTTCTTCTGCCGAAAACCCATAACAATGTTTATTTAATACTTTTTCAAATTCCTGTATATCTATAAACGGTCGTTCTTCCACCACATTTCCCCCTTTAAAATATTGTAATTCATTACTTTCATGAATACTAATAATTTCACCGGCAAAATTTTGTAATGACGGACACTTACCTTGAGCAATATAACGAAATTCTTGCCTTAAAGCATGTCGCAAATAAGTTTCTAAGTTTTTACCCGTAGTATATACTGCTGAACTAAAAAATTCATCAATCGCATATAATGCACAATTAGTAATAATCCTCTGAGAGTCGGGATGTATCGATGGAGTAAATATACTACCAAAAGGTTCTGTTGAAGTCCATTCTTCTCCAGTGGCATCTTTGGATCTAACCTTTTGTCTATATTCCTTGGACATTAACCCAAATCCATATTCTCGCCAAAGACTATATATAGCATATAAATCATAAAATAATTGTACTCCCCCCTTACGAGGAATTATTTCATTCCGACTTATTTTACTATAATATTCATCATCGAATACAGGACCCGAATATGAAATTTCTTTTAAAAAATGCCGCCTATTTAGTTGATCTTTTAATAAAATTGCCATAATTTTCTTTGTATAAATATATTCAATAATTATATTATATACAAGTAAATACATAAAAAACGCCAAGCATAACGCTTGGCGTCATCCAAAATTGGTGGACCTGCCGGGAATCGAACCCGGGTCTCTAAAAGAATCAAAATCTGAATCTACATGTTTATCTTATTTTTGATTTCATCGTGTTCGATAATAAGCAAACTAAACGATATAGAATGATATAGTGACCATTCCTTCACGCTGATAATTTTAACCACCAGCAGTTTTCTCGCTGCTAGCTCAACACCCTCATAGCGAGAATCTTTGGGTGTTTGGTGTTATGCTAAAGCTAGCTCAACACCAGCAGTTTCCTCCACGCCGACAAGCGGCATAGAGAAATCCACCGAGGCCAATTCGTTTAATCGGTTGGCAGTTGTTTTTTTGATTACATTTTTTAAGAGGCCAAGCAATCTTCCTCTACATGCATCAAATATCTCCTCCCTTAGATCGAATCCATGTCAGGCCCATTTTTCAAAGAACTGTTTATAAATATACTACATCTCCCTCAAAAAGTCAACCTCTTTTTCAAAAGATTTTTCCACTCCCCACCATTCTGATATAATATATCTCCAATAATTAATCGTTCAACCTTTAATTCGGAATTTTTCTCTAAAACTATTTCACCCGTGTAAGTAAATGAAAAATTGTTTTTAATATCTTCAATGTCTTTTTCCAAAACCAACATCCACAAATATAATTGATTATTACTATATTTTAGTTTTAATATATCTACATGTTTATCTTCAATTCTTTCAAGTACCCTACCCCGTTTTTCTAATTCCGCATTAAATCCTTCTATTGCATTTTTCCAAACCAATTCAGAAATTATATATTTTTCCAATGCAACCGGATTCTCAAGCAACATTTCTAATTCAATTGCTCCAGAAAAAATAACACTATTAAAAGTAAATATCATAACTATAATATACCAAAATTCCCGCCAGTATATCAAATATTATTTTTATATAAATTTTCCTCTAAGTAATCACTACTTCTAAATAATTTCCAAAGATCACGATCTACCTTCCCAATATACTGATTTAAATCCTTAAACGTAGCCGCCTCTTTAAACGCAGCATCTAATTCACCATAATAATTTGGAAACTTATCAATAACTGTAGTCCGTGTATTATGCACCGCATTATTTAACATATTAATCGCCAATAAAATATCATTGGGCGAACTGGAACGGTTTAACATTTCATAATGCGTAGCTATTTCTTCCCACCGTTCATTCCTCCTTATCATATCACTACGAAAAGTTTTTCTCATCAATCGATAAAGTTCCGAGGGAGAAACTTGCCTCAACTTTTCAACATTTTTTTCAGTGTCTTTTACATCTATACCATCAAAAGTAGGAAAATCCGGATCAATTCTTCCCCGATACATATACTTGGCAATTTGGCGAGCAATCAATTCTTTAAATGTTTTTACATATTTTTTCTTAAAATAATTTAAATATTCTTTAAATAAAAATTCGCCAAAATCCGTCCTTAATAATTCAGAAAAATATGTCTTAATTCCATGCAAAAAATAAAAATTATATACATCCCTCGCCGTAAGAGGCACCTCAAAAGACCAAGTATCATCTAATTCCAATTCTTTTTTATTATCTTCTTTTTTCGAAGAACTTTTTTTCTTAGCCGCTTCTAAATATCTATTTCGGCTTTCAATGGCTTCAAATAAAATATCTTTTAATTTCATATATAATTCCTCAATTTTATATAAATATATTAAGAGTATATAATATTTGCGATAAATTGATATTCTAATATCCAATATAATATCCAAGCCAAATAATAAGGATAATATACACACCACCAATCAAGTAATATTAATTCTTTCATTTCTTCTCCTCCGCCGCTTTCTTTCTTCCCACTCTTTCTGTTCCATTTCTTCAATAAATTCTACTAACTCCCGACGAATTAATTCCAATTTTCTTTGCTGTTTCTTACCCGCAAACGACTTGTCTTCTAATAATTGAAGGCTCGAATTTTCCAGAATAACCATCAATTCTTCCAATAATTTTACTCGGCTCTTTTGAAATGATTTCATGTCAATACATAATATCCAAATCCAACAAAAATAAGATTTATGTTGACAATTTTATAAAATGACGTATAATTCCCACATGATTGAATCTTGTAATTTGCCAACTAAAAAGACCCGGATGAAATATAATCTCATTTGTGCATCAAAAGTAAAAGCCTTCGCCCTTGAAGTTGCCCGAGCCAATCCCTCCCCAACCCGAGCCAAAATGTTCTCTCGTGTCAGTGAAGATTTCCTCACGGCCTGCGAAGCCAATTTGAAAAATTTCATCCATAACCGAGTAAAATCCCACCCTTCAATTGGAAAAACTCTGAAATAATCCTTGACTTTCATTCACACTTAAAGTATATTGACGACAATGGAAAAAATGACGAGAAATTATACGTACGCTCTTCTGCCAACCCCCGTGCAGCTTCAAGCACTGGAAAACGCCGGAACAAAAAGCAGAATCCTATGGAATGAACTTGTCAGACATACCCGACATGCCCTTCACGAATGTAAAAATGGACGCAGAGCATCCATTATTAATGAATATGCAAAAATGTTTGCCGGAAAAAAACTAACCGGCAGACGAGCCGGTGAAGTAAAAAAATTGGCCGAACAAGAAAATATTTCCATAGAAAAAGCACTGGAATTATTTATTTCAAAACGCATCGAAAAAGATACCGCAATCAAACGTAGAAAAGATGGATCCCGATACCGAAGATTTTCAAATATCCATCTCGCCCGACTTTATGCCGGAGAAAAAGTAAATACCCTAAAAAATCATATTCTTAAAGATGGATCTTCTGCTATTGGGTTCAGTATTCTTCGTCACTGGGATGATTTCTGTAATTCATGGGAAAAAAGAGTACATCAAGCCCCCCGATTTAAAAAGAAAGGACAAACCTCGGCCATCCAAAAACAAATTATATCAACCTCGGCTTTCACATTTGGAAAATATGTAGATTTATCATGGTGCGGTTCCCCCTGTCTATCTCAAGTAGAAATTACCGAAGATCGCCCACTGCCACAAGAAAGTACAATTAAACAAATTTCTTTAAAGAAAAATCCAATTGGGCGATGGTATATTACATGCACCATTGAAGCCGATAAATCAGTTTTTACCCGAGATTTTGGCCCCCCCTACAGAAAAAATTGTAGGTATTGACCCCGGCATGAAATCCGCCATTACAACCAGCGATGGAGAAAAATTTACTCCTAAAAGTCTTTCTAAAGATAATCGCCTAGAGAAAAAATTGCGAAAATTGCAAAGAAAAGTAGATCGACAATTTCGTAAAGGAAATCCCCATTGCTATAATCCAGATGGTACTTGGAAACGGGGAACTAAAGCAAAATTCCGTAGTAAACGATTGCTGGAAACTACTAAACAAATAGCAAAAATTAAATTACATTTTAAAAACGCCAAATCAGATTATTATCACAAATTAGCTATTCATTTTCTTCGCAATTATGATGTCATTGGCATCGGTGATGTAAAATTACATACTTTAGCTAAAGGACAAGGAAAACAAAAAAAGTCTTTCAATACAATATCCCGAGAACACGCCATATCCGAATTCAAGGCCAAAACTAAAGATAAAGCAAATTTGTCCTTGACGCCCAAAGAAGTCTATGATATAATTGAATCATACACTACCATAATGTGTAATTCATGTAAACATATGAATACGGATATTGATCTTAATACCAGAATTTGGAAGTGTTCTAATTGTGGCGCTAAACATGATCGAGATGTAAATGCAGCCATAAATATTAAAAATAAAACAATTTCCGAAAGGATGGCGGCGGCATCACATGCCGTTAGCGGGGAAAAAATTCCCCAAAAGTCCGCATCATAACGATGGAATTGTCCAGCGTGATGCGGAAACCAACAATCGTAAGATGTTGGGCCGATGTCGATACCGTTTGCGAGCGGGTACGTGGTGAACCAAACCCGATAGGCTCTCGCAGTCTGAAAGGGTTTGTTACTGAACAGGATGTGCAAACATCTTATCACAGTGGACACATTCACCGCCACCAATCCGGTGGCCCCTCGCAAAGACAGGACGACGGCATTGCAATACAGGACGTTACAGAGAAGCTCTCGCAACGCCCAAACGAACTAAAAGGTGATGTGAG
>ERZ795047.96-NODE-96-length-112539-cov-12.055155_pt1 | contig 112539 bp, 89 predicted proteins | sample MGYA00375131_ERZ795047 | MGnify/ENA primary metagenome ERZ795047 (study PRJEB30176, sample SAMN05720228) | activated sludge metagenome | isolation source: Anaerobic digester | place: Japan | collected 2015-05-20 ... | reverse complement strand
GAGGCATTCTTTTTTCTTTTTTTCTTCTTTCCGTTTCCGGGGAAGAAAAATTATTAAAGATGAGTTGTCGGCCATATATAAAGTTTAGCATGTTTTGGTTCGAAAAATAGTCAGCCAAATGCTTCTTCCGAATAAATAACATGAATAGTACAAAACGGGAAAATCCAATAAAACAAGTCAGCTATATACCACAATTATACATCAAAAAATCAGTACTTTATAGCATTTATCCCATTTCATTTTCATACCTTTGTACATGATAAAGATAAGCGTACAAAAATCCGATTCCGTACCTTGTCCCTATCAAATCCAAATCACACTTTATTTTACATTAATCCCTAAAATCTTATTACTATGGCTATTTTATCAAACGGTATCCTGGGCGGTTTCTCAGGTAAAATTGGAAATGTTGTTGGCGGTAACTGGAAAGGCATCAACTACATTCGAGTAAAGTCAGTTCCAAGCAATCCCAAAACTGACAAACAAGTAAACCAACGCACCAAGTTCACTGCTGCATTATCTTTTCTGCAACCCATCACACCTTTTTTACGCACGGGCTACAAGTTATTTACGGCCAAACAGACCGCTTTCAACGCTGCCATGTCGCAGGTACTAACCAATGCCATCTCAGGTGAAGCTCCCGACATTACAATCGACTACGCTAAAGCACAAGTATCTGCAGGAACACTTCCTCCTGCCGCAAATGGAGCATTTACTTTTGACAATGGACAAATCACACTTACATGGGATGACAACACTGGAAGCGGTTCAGCAAAAGCCACAGATAAATCGATGTATGTAGTTTTAAATCCGGCAAAAAATGAAGCCGTTTACGAAACTGCCGGAGCCGTTCGTTCTGCTAAAACACAAATAGCAGATTTACCGCCCGAATGGCTTGGCGACACAGTACATATCTATCTTGCATTTATTAGTGAAGATGGAAAAGATGTAGCAAACAGCACCTATTTAGGTTCAGTAGAAGTCATAACAGCATAATGCTGATTACAAAACAGATTAAAAACAAATCAAATTCAAAGCCGACCAAAAGTCGGCTTTTTTATTTTGCACCAAAAACAAGTTGACATTTCGTTGACAATTTATAAAAACAAAAAAGCTAAACGTCTTATTTTCAGAACATTTAGCTTTTTAAAAGTACCCAGAGCCGGGATCGAACCGGCATGGAAGTGAATCCACTGGTGTTTGAGACCAGCGCGTCTACCAATTCCGCCATCTGGGCAACATTGCTTCACAAAGTGTGTGCAAAAGTACGCATATTTTTGAAAATAGAAAAAAGTTGACTTGTTTTTTTATTTTCTCGAAGCAAAAAACCACAGATGGCGGTTTTTTTTCGTATTTTTATTTCCGAAACACAATGTTAAAACAATCGGTAGCGAATGACTGTTATAATTAGATGAAACATATTTGCAATGCTATTATAAACATACATTTATTAACTGACAAAATAAGAAATTCATAATGAGGAATGACAATTATTGCGTTATTATGAGCGGCGGCGTAGGAAGCCGTTTTTGGCCTTTCAGTACCGAGGAAAAGCCCAAGCAGTTTCTTGATTTCTTTGGCATCGGAAGATCTCTTTTACAAAGCACATATGATCGTTTCAGGAAAATAGTGCCGGCTGAAAATATCTTTATCGTCACCAACGATGCCTATGCCTCAATGACAAAAAAACAACTTCCGGAATTGGCCGACAATCAAATTCTACTTGAGCCAATGCGTCGCAATACAGCGCCGGCTATCGCTTACGCCACATATCGCATACGTGCGGTGAACCCCCGGGCAAATATTATTGTGGCACCATCGGATCATCTCATTCTCAGAGAAGAGCAATTTATATCCGATATCAACAAAGGTCTCGATTTTGTTGCAAAACATCCTGTATTATTTACTTTAGGCATCAAGCCCAATCGTCCCGAAACCGGATATGGCTACATTCAAATTAGTGGGGAAAAACTCGATGGGGTCAGAAAAGTGAAAACGTTTACCGAGAAGCCAAATATCGAGCTGGCCATGAAATTTTTGAGCAGTGGCGAATTTGTTTGGAATTCCGGTATTTTTCTTTGGAACGTAAACAGTATTCTGGATGCTTTCAACAAGTACTTACCCGACATTGTTCTTAAATTTAATGAAGGATTGGAGTTATTTAATACGCCTCACGAAAAGAAGTTTATAGACGATTCGTTCCCTTTTTGTCCGAATATATCGATAGATTACGGCATTCTTGAAAAGGCAGACAATGTTTATGTCAATGTATCTGATTTTGGATGGAGCGACTTGGGAACGTGGGGGTCGTTGCACGAAATTGCCCAAAAAGACGAGTTTGACAATGCAAATCTCAATTGCAAGTCATTATTCATCGAAAGCTACAATAATATTGTTACGATGAGTGATGGAAAACTTGTGGTTGTTCAGGGGCTCGAAGATTTTATCGTGGCCGAATCGGATAAAGTGCTCCTGATTTGCAAAAAAAGTGAAGAACAGCGGATCAAACATTTCGTGATGGATGTGAAATTCCGTTTTGGAGAAGAATTTGTCTGAATATACTCAGCCTATTCTTTCATGCAAAAACAGACACGACATAACGGGAAAATCTCGTTTTGTCGTGTCTGTTTTCATCAAGGAACGAGTGTTTCGTTTTTCACTCACTACCGCCAGCTCTTCTTATTTGTAAACCGCAATACTTCTTCCTCCAAAATGACGCAAGGTTTACCCAAAAAGCGCTAAAAGAATAAGAAATTCTGTTCAACCCTACTTTTTTGTTGCTGTTTTTTGCAAAACAATAATTGGGTAATGGTTTTTAATTGTATGCTTTTTCGCCGTGTTCGAAGAAATCAAGCCCAATTTCTTCTTCTTTAGCAGTTACTCTGATTCCGATCGTGTATTTTAATAGAGAGAATAAAATAACAGCACACAGAATTGCCCATCCTCCTACTGTTACAACTCCGATTAACTGACTAAGCAATACCTGGGCGTTGCCGCCATACAGAATGCCTAACGAATCAGGATTATTTGAAAAGAATCCTACCATTAATGTTCCAAAAGCGCCGCAGACCCCATGAACGGAAATAGCCCCTACAGGATCGTCTATTTTTACGGTCTTATCGAAGAACTCTACCGCAAAAACAACCAGCACGCCTGCTATCAATCCGATAATGATTGCTCCTCCGGGCGTAACCACGTCGCATCCTGCCGTGATCGCTACAAGTCCGGCAAGAACTCCGTTCAATGTCATACTGAATGTGGGTTTTCCATACCTCAACCATGTTGTAGCAAGAGTGGCTATACCCCCTGCGGCAGCTGCACCATTGGTAGTTACAAAAATATTGGCGACCAAATCGGGATTGGATAAACCGAGGGTCGATCCCGGATTGAATCCAAACCATCCCACCCAAAGAATAAAAACTCCTAAGGCCGCTAAAGTGAGGCTATGACCTGGAATGGCCATTGCTTTTCCGTTTTTGTATTTACCTCTTCGAGGTCCCAGAAATGCAGCGCCAATTAACGCGATCCATCCCCCGACAGAATGAACAACAGTAGAACCTGCAAAATCGTGAAACGGAGTTTCCATCGCCGAAAGCCATCCTCCTCCCCATACCCAGTGTCCGGAAACGGGATAAATGATTGCCGAAATTACCAAACTATAAATTAAATAAGCTTTAAATTTTGTTCGTTCGGCCATAGCGCCCGAGACGATGGTTGAAGCCGTAGCTGCAAAAACAAGTTGGAAAAAGAAAAAGGCCATATTCGGGAGACCAACAGAAGCCCCATGATCAATTTTTGAAAACCACTCGAACTTTCCGATAAATCCGCTTCCGTTTCCATACATGAGTCCATATCCTATAATCCAGAAAACGACGCTTCCGATGCAAAAATCTATTAGGTTTTTGAACAAAATGTTGGTCGTATTTTTTGTACGAGTGAATCCCGTTTCTACCAGAGCAAAGCCTGTTTGCATAAAAAATACTAAAACGGCCGTTATCAATACCCAGACTGTATTTAATGCAGATAATGTTGATGTGTCCATAAGTGTAAGTATTATTTATTTTTATTCTTTGATGTATAATGATTCGGGACCCATTTCGCCGGTCCTGATTCGAATGGATTCCTCGATGGGTGAAATGAATATTTTTCCATCACCCAAGTCCCCTGTCCGCGCTGCTTTTATTATTGCATTGCATGCAGGCTCAACGAATTGTTCGCGGCAAACAAAAGAAATGACAATTCGTTCAATCATCCTCGTTTCGTAAACGGTAGCACGGTAAATCGAACTCGATTTTTCGTTGCCTACGCCGGTAACTTCCCAATATGTCAAGAAGTCTATTCCTATGTTATGAAGTTCTTCAATTACTTCGTCATAACACGATCTGCGTACGATTGCTTCAATTCTTTTCATATTTTTATTTTGAAATTAATTTGTCTTCTTTACAGAGTAATGCCTGCTACCACATAAAATTTCTGGGTGTTGGGATTTAAAATGACGCTTCCCTTAAGCGGGAAAGAAAATGTGGTTGATATGGGAATGTTTTTTGTTATGCCAACTCCGATATTGCTTATGTTGAAATTGCCGCTGACGGAATGCCAACCATCGCCACCACCCACGAAAATTCGGAAGTTTTTGTACGTATAGTCTGCCTCGAAATATACATCACTTCCCTGTGAACCTGCCCCGCCGGCTTTGTTTATAACGTAGTTAGCCGCAATGTTAAACCCCGAAATCCCGTAACCTCCGTTTATTTCAAAGGCGTGAGATCCTGTTTCCTCACTCGCGTCAAAATAGTCGTTCCCGTTTTCTATACTTGGAAAGTAGTAATCGGTCAAGCCCAGCCAAAGACCGAAATTAAATTGATATTTGGCGAATAAATCGGCTTCGAGGTAGCCGTCCACTCCTGCTGAACCCCAGCCACCGATCGAAAATCCATTCGTCGAAAAGGTTACTGTCGGCTGGATGGAAGAATTTGACAAGTAAAGTCCTCGCCACACATAGGAACTTACGATATCGGCACTCGCCGACCAATTCGAGGTCGTTTCCTGAGCATAAGAGCTCACCGTTAAAACGGCCAATACTACAATCAATGAAATTTTCTTTTTCATAACCTATAAACAATTAGAATTACATAATGAAATAATATTGGTGCAAATATAAATAAAATGATAGATATAATCCAAATATATAATCAAAAATATTTTTATATTGTTTATATTATATCATAATGTAAGAATGTATATTAAGGTTGAGGTTTAATAACTTTGTTGAAAATAAGGGTTTTAGGGACAATGAAAATAAAAGATGTTTGAAGAAAAAAAGTATGCCCGAAAGCATACTTTTTTTCGATTGAGATGCGTTTGAGGCGCATTATTCTATTTTCAATGTGTTAAGACAGATGATTTTCGAAAAAATGTCTATGGTAATAAATTTTGAGTAAAAACCTGATCGAACCTGAATAATATTGACAATCTGTCAAATATCAATTTGATGATCAATTGAACGGAGATGCGGTTATTTCTTCATCTGCTCCAATTTTTTTGCCGAAGGTAAGTGAGCCAGAAACGTTTTGTTGGCATGAACTTCCTGTTTCATTTTAACTAAAATCTCACTTTCGATCGGGAGGAAAATATCCATACGCGATCCGAGTTTGATAAATCCGAGAGGATCGCCTATTGTGTAGCAATTTCCTTCTTTCACGTAAGTAACAATACGTTTTGCCATTGCTCCGGCTATTTGACGTGTAAGGATGCGATACCCGTCGGGAGTTTCGATAACGATATTGGTACGTTCGTTTTCACTACTCGATTTGGGTAGATATGCAGCATGGAAATGTCCCATCTCATGCGAAAGATGAATTATTTTGCCGGTCACGGGCATCCAATTTGAATGGGCATTAAAAAAGGACATAAAGATGGAGATCTGGATGCATTCTTTATTTAGAAAATCTTTTTCAAAGACTTTTTCTATGACAACGATTCGCCCATCGGTCGGAGCATTTACCGCTCCGAGCAGCATTCCGTTGTATATCCGTTTCGGTTTCTTAAAAAAATTGAGCATCATTCCATAATAAAAAGCCGAAATCGCAAATATCAGATAGGGAATGACTGTGTGCCGAAATATAAAATGACTCGCAACATTGATGGCGAGCAAAATCAGCAACCACTGCATCAGTATTTTTTTCCCTTCTTTATGTATCAGCATCGAGTTTTTCTTGTTTTTTTAAATGGTTATAGTTGTGGTCGTTGAATCGAGAACATCGCTTTTCCCTTTCGGGACAGATTTTTTCAGTTGTTTTCGATAAGTGTCGGGAACGTACTGCATCCATACTTCTTGGTTGAGATACGGTACTATTGCCGGAACAACGACGCGTACTCTTTCGAAAAAGAAAGAATTTGTTTTTGTATCCGGTCGGATTATTTTTTCGTTCGTATCGAGCATCAAAACGAGGTTTAACAGTAAACTCAAAAAAGTCATCGATATCCCGATTGAAATGACTCCCCCTAATGTCTTGTTGAAAAAACTCAGATGAACAATTTCGATGAGTTTTTCGATTGCTCTTCCCAAAAAATGAGCCGCCGCCATAATTACAATGAATGCTAATATATAGGACAGGGCTGATGCGACATTGGGCGATATGTCGTGAACATTTTCGACTATCAGGGGTAAAATGTTTTTAGCGACATATCCCGCAAAAACGAGTGCAATCATCAACCCAACCAGGCTGACTAACTGCATTATCATTCCTTTGCGAAAACCCGCGACAAAAGCTATAGAAAGAATAATCAAAACTATCAGGTCGAATGTGTTCATCTTCTTCAATCGATGATCGCTTTTTCCGCATACACTGTTTCTTGCAGAAAGAGTGATGCTTGTTGTGAAAATTTTTCGGGTGATTCGGTTGTGAAATATTTGACCGTTGCTCCCAGAGTGCATCTCATTGCTATTTCGGGATGCCTTGATAGATAGTTTTTCAAACTTTCGGCTACATATTTCCCTTGAGCGATTATTTCGGCACTTTTAGGCAAAAATTGCTTTATTTTATCCAAGAGAAGAGGATAGTGTGTGCACCCAAGAATTATGGTATCTATTTCGGGATCTTTATTGAGCAAATTGAAGATATGTTGCTTGACAAAATAATCGGCACCGGGTTTATCGTATTCCCGATTTTCTATCAATGGAACCCACATTGGACAAGCTTCGCCGGTGATTATGAGTTGAGGATGAAGTTTTTTTAATTCGATATCGTACGATTCCGACTGAATGGTTCCTTCCGTTCCAAGTACGCCCAAATGGCCTGTTTTTGTCATCTCCGCTGCAATTTCGGCCGTGGGTCGGATGATTCCCAACACGCGTCGATTGGGGTAAGCTTCCGGTAGATTTATTTGTTGGATGGACCGCAACGCCTTTGCTGAAGCCGTATTGCACGCGAGAATGACAAGTTGGCATCCACGCTCGAAGAACCACCGAACTGCTTGCCAAGTAAATTGATATACGACCTCAAAAGAGCGATTGCCATAGGGCGCACGCGCATTATCACCCAAATAAAGATAATCGTATTGTGGCAAAAGTGCTCGAATCTCGGATAGGACTGTCAATCCTCCGTAACCTGAATCGAAAATTCCGATGGGCCCCAATTGGTGGTTAAGGTCATTCTTCACGTTTGTGTGGTTTGTTGCTACCGTTGTTTTATCTGATTCTGAGTTTGGCTTTCACCAGCGGATTGGCATCAACGGCAGAAGGTGTAATAAAAGCAATAGATGGGTCGGAAATGTCGTATATAACCGTGAAATTTTGTTCGATCCCGACAGCATTGATTGCCTCTTTTATCCTTTGCCGAATAGGTTCGAGCAGTATCTTCTCTTGTTCCTCGATGTCTTTTTGCGCTATTTTTATGAATTCCTGCATCTGGTTCTCGAGGTTAGTGAGTTCTTGCATTCGCCGGAGTTTGATGTTTTCGGCAAGTGAGGTTTGATAGGTTATGAAGTCAGAATATTTTTTATTATATTCGTTCTGAAGAAGTTGCAATTCCGCCTTGTAACTTTCGCTCAGCGAAGTGAGTTTTTCGGTAGCTTGAGCTTTTTCCGGAACGGCATCTATTAATTCGGCCGTGTTTACGTAAGCAATTACGGGAGTATTTTGAGCTGCAACGGCAGTACAAAACAGAAGAAAGAGTGCGCTTAAGCTATAAAAAAATTTCTTAGTCATCATTCTTGCGGTTTTATGGTTCGAGTATAAAAAATCACTATCCGATTAAAAAAGTGTATGAGACTGTTTGTAATTTTTTATTCTCTGTGTGTTGCGGCAGCATCTGTCGAGGATTGGCAGATGCTGCCGGCAATCAAGGTAGAGAATTTTAAATTTACAATGTCAACTGGTTTTCAAAGATAATAAAACTTCGTTGATTTTACAACGTTTTCTTTACTTGCACTTCTTCATATGCTTCGATGATGTCGCCAACTTTTATATCGTTAAAGTTTTTAATATTCAATCCACACTCGTATCCGGCGGTTACTTCTCTGACATCTTCCTTGAAACGTTTCAAAGAATCGAGTTCACCGGTATAAATTACAATACCATCTCGTATGAGTCGGATTTTATTGCTGCGCTTAATTTTCCCGTCTTTCACCATACAACCCGCTACAGTGCCAACTTTTGTGATTTTAAATACATCCAGAACTTCGAGGTTTGCTGTAATTTCTTCCTTTATATCCGGTGAAAGCATTCCTTCCATAGCGGCTTTTACTTCTTCGATTGCGTCATAAATAATGGAATAAAGACGAATTTCAACTCCTTCGCGTTCGGCAATTTTGCGGGCGGCAAGTGACGGCCTTACCTGAAATCCGATGATTACGGCATTGGATGCGGCAGCAAGCGTAACGTCCGATTCGGAAATTTGACCTACGGCTTTATGGATGACATTCACTTGAATTTCAGGTGTCGATAAACGGATAAGCGAATCGGAGAGCGCTTCTACCGAACCGTCCACATCTCCTTTGACGATTATATTCAATTCTTGGAAATTGCCGATTGCAATTCTGCGGCCAATATCGTCGAGCGTTAGCATTTTTTGTGTGCGAAGCGATTGTTCGCGCTGCAATTGTTCACGCCGATTGGCAATCGAACGAGCTTCCTGTTCGTTTTCCATCACGTTGAACGTGTCTCCGGCCTGTGGCGCGCCATTCAGCCCCAGAATGAGTGCAGGTTCCGAAGGACCAGCCTGTTCTATTCGTTGGTTGCGTTCGTTAAACATGGCTTTCACGCGGCCATAATAAGAACCAGCGAGGACGATGTCTCCTTGCTTGAGTGTTCCGTTTGCAACAAGTACTGTGGCAACGTATCCGCGACCTTTGTCGAGCGACGATTCGATGATAGATCCGGTAGCTCTGCGTTTCGGATTGGCCTTGAGGTCGAGTAAATCGGCCTCAAGTAATACTTTTTCCAAGAGTTCTTTTACACCGATGCCTTTTTTTGCGGAAATGTCTTGCGATTGATATTTGCCTCCCCATTCTTCTACGAGATAGTTCATTTCGGCCAGTCGCTCCTTGATTTTATCGGGATTTGCTCCGGGCTTGTCTATCTTGTTAATGGCGAATACGATGGGAACTCCGGCAGCACTTGCGTGATTGATTGCTTCGATAGTTTGGGGCATAACGTTGTCGTCGGCTGCCACGATAATGATAGCTATGTCGGTAACTTTTGCCCCACGAGCGCGCATTGCTGTAAATGCTTCGTGACCCGGTGTATCGAGAAAAGTGATTTTTCGCCCGTCTTCCAATTGAACATTATAGGCTCCGATGTGCTGGGTAATTCCTCCGGCCTCACCTGCTATTACGTTGGTGTTTCGGATGTTATCGAGAAGCGACGTTTTTCCGTGATCAACATGACCCATTACGGTAACTATTGGAGGACGTGGGACTAAATCTTCAGGATTATCCTGCTCTTCGTTTATGGCCTCTATTACATCTGCGCTTACGAATTGGGTTTTGAAACCATATTCGTCCGCAACGATGTTGATGGTTTCGGCATCGAGCCGTTGGTTGATGGCAACCATAACGCCGAGATTCATACAGGTTGATATGACGTCGGTTACGGGAACATTCATCATGTTGGCTAAATCGTTAGCCGTTACGAATTCGGTAAGTTTGAGAATGCGGCTTTCGCGTTCCTGTAAAAGGGTTTCTTCTTCGTGACGCTGTGAAAAAGCTTCTCGCTTTTCGCGACGATACTTAGCTCCACTTTTTCCGCTTCTTTTTTCTGTTAAACGTGCGAGGGTCTCCTTGATCTGTTTCTGTACATCTTCCTCATTTACTTCAGCTTTGTTGGGCTTTTTGAGAAGTGGACGACGCTTAGCAGGGTGATCTCTTACTGTTTCAGGCGTGGTTGCCCGGTCTATGTTCACTTTACCTTGGCGGATGCGTTTACGTTTCTTCTTTTTATCATCGTCTTCCTCTTTTCTGATGGCAGGCTTTTTTTCTTCAACCGCTTCTTTTTTAGTCTGTTTAAGCTGTTCTTCTTTTAGTTTTTTGCTGTCAAGTGCTTTTTGTTGTTCGCGTTCTATTCTTTCTTTTTTTCGCTGTGCTTTTGATTTGCGAGGGGGACGTGTTTTATCGTTTATCGAGTCTAAATCAATTGTACCTTTGACAACTATATTGGGTTCGATGAGATTTTTGTGAATACGAAACACGCCATCTTCGGTTTTCCCCTTCTCCGAAGAATCGATTTCGATCTCTGGCTCTGGCTCTGACTCTGACTCTGACTCTGACTCTATTTCTATTTTTTCTTCATTTTGGCCGGGCGCGTCTTCACTTGTCTCGATCTCGATTTCATCTTTCCCCGTTTCATTATAATCTTTTCCTTGAGGAATATTTTCGATTTCTGTTTCTGTCTTCTCCAATGGAAGTTCTATGTTTGGTTGTTCTGTGTCCAATACTTCCGGAGCAGGTTCTTTTTCGTCGATTATTTCCTGTTTGGTTTCGATTTGTTCTTCCGAGGGTTCTTGGACTTTTTTGTTATTTTTGTTCAGGTCGATGTTGCCAATCACGTTCAAATGTGGCTTTAACTCTTCCGGAATTTCTATCTTGATGGATTCCTTTTCAGATTTTTTCTTTGCTGCAGTCTCCTCCTTCGGAAGATCATAGCCTTCGATAGCAATGGTTTCCTTGTTTTCGTGGTGATGCAGTTTTTCGCGTGAACGCTCGATTTCCTCCTTGGTTTTTTTGTCTTTAACAAATTCGGCAATCAATAAATCATACTGTTCATCATCAATTTTTGTATTTGGGTTATTTTCCACCTTGATGCCTTTCTTTTCGAGAAAGTCGACCAGGCTGCTGATCCCTACGTTTAACGTTGTAGCTACTTTACTTAACCTTATTGCCATATAATTTTACGAGTCCTTTCTTTTATTATTTATTATGAACAGTATTATTCCGTTTTTGAAATGAGCGGGCGATTTTTTTATTCGAATTCGGCTGCCAGTATTTTCAATACTTCATCAACGGTATTCTCTTCCAGATCGGCCTCTTTGATCAGCCGTTCGCGATCCATAGAAAGCACATTTTTGGCAGTTGAACAGCCAATTCGTTTGAGCTGGTCAATCACCCATCCGTCGATTTCGTCACGGAATTCATCCAAATATATGTCTTCTTCGTCAACACCCTCAATGTCGCGGAACACTTCGATGTTGTATCCGGTGAGCATGGAGGCCAGTTTGATGTTGGCGCCCCCTTTGCCGATGGCAAGTGACACTTCTTCCGGATTAAGAAAAACCTCTGCACGATGTTCTTCTTCCTTAACTACGATTGAGTTGATTTTGGCGGGACTGAGTGCACGCTGTATATACAGACTGATATTGTTGGTATAATTGATCACATCAATATTTTCGTTTCGCAATTCGCGCACGATACCATGTATTCGAAAACCTTTCATTCCAACGCATGCTCCCACCGGATCGATACGGTCATCGTAGGCTTCCACTGCAACTTTGGCGCGCTCACCCGGTATGCGGGCAATGCCTTTGATGGTGATGAGCCCGTCTGCAATTTCGGGGATTTCCTGTTCGAAAAGTCTTTCGAGGAAAACCGTAGAAGTGCGGGAAAGAATAATGCGGGGATTGTTGTTTTTGTTTTCTACGCGGGCCACTACCGCACGAACCTGTTCGCCCTTGCGGAAAAAGTCGCTGGGGATTTGTTCTGTCTTGGGCAAAATCAGTTCATTGTGCTCGTCATCGAGCAGCAATAATTCTTTTTTCCAAATTTGATAAACTTCGCCGGAAACGATTTGTCCAACTTTTTCTTTGTATTTGTTGTAAAGATTATCTTTTTCGAGTTCAAGAATTTTGGAAGCGAGGGTTTGACGCAGATTCAATATCGTGCGACGACCAAAATCCTCGAGATGCATCTCGTCTGTAACTTCTTCGCCAACTTCAAAGTCTTCGTCAATTTTGCGAGCCTCCGACAAGGTGATTTCCATGTTGGGATCTTCTAGTTGGTCGTCTTCAACTACAGTGCGATTACGCCAAATTTCAAGGTCGCCTTTGTCGGGATTGATGATGATGTCGAAGTTTTCGTCGGTTCCGTTCATTTTTGCAATCACGCTGCGAAAAGACTCTTCGAGCACACTGATCATCGTAGCTTTGTCTATATTTTTCAGTTCGTTGAATTCTGAAAAGGTGTCTGTCAGGCTTATGGATTCTTTTTTCTTGCCCATTGTTTATTTAAAACTGATTAAGTATTTTGTGTATTTTGTTTCCTCATACGAAAGGCGGATATTTTCACTAACTTCAATTTTGCGCTTTTCACCTTCATTTCTTATTCTTTTCGTTGTCATGAGTGTGAATCCTGTATCATCAGCTTCTTTGAGTGTGCCTTTCAGTTTTTCGCCTTTCTTGGTGAGAGTTTCTATTTCTTTTCCGATATATTTTTTGTATTGTCGAGTGGTTTTAAAAGGTGACGTTAATCCTGCAGAGGAAATCGTCAAATCGAAATCTTCAATCTCTCGGTCCAGATTTGATTCGATATAACGACTCAGAGCTTCACAATCGTTGATAGCAACACCCTCGTCATTGTCTATTTCTACCATGATAGAGTTTCCCGGATAGACGATTATGTCAACCAAATAGTTGTTGCTTTCTTTCAAAAATGCTTCAACCAATTCCCTTATCACGTCCCTATTAATCATTTTTGGCCTACCTATATGAATAAAAAAGGAAGCCGTGTTTCCTGCTTCCCTCTTAATTACGCTGCAAAGATATAATTTTCAATCGAATTGACCAAATATTTGCAACTTTTTTTATCTAAAAGGATTTTGTCTTTTCAATTACGATCGAACGAATGAAGAAAGAAAGATTGTGTTTACTTTATACAATGGAAAAATCTTCTTGTATGTTCGACTGATAAATTGTTTTCTTCCCCTTTTTCGCGATTTTGTCTATAATCACAGCAAGTGCTCCGTCGCAAGTCACATTGCAAGCAGTTCCAAAGCTATCTACGGCCAGATATATCGTGATCATTAACCCGATAAGCTCTTCGTCGAATCCCAATATGCTTTGTATTACTCCTACTGCAGCCATTATTGCACCTCCGGGGACTCCGGGAGCCGCAATCATCGTAATGCCCAGAATGAAGATGAATTGGATGAAGATTCCAGATTCAATCGGCAAATGACCAAAGTACATAAATGCGAGAGAGAATGCAACGATTTTCATCATGCTACCGGGTAGGTGAATGGTGGCAAACAGTGGAACAGAAAAGGATGCTATGGATTCCCTGACTTTATTGGATATTGTGCATTGAAGTGTAACCGGAATGGTTGCGGCAGAAGAGGATGTTCCCAAGGCCGTTGCATAAGCGGGGAGCATGTTTTTGAGTAGTTTTAGCGGATTTCTCTTTGCAATTGCTCCTGCTATCGAAAATAGTATAAGTGGGATAATGATGTGTGATGCAACTACCACTACAATCACTTTCAAGAAAAGCAAAATCACTGAATAAGCCTGACCGCTTACGGACATGCTGAGAAACATACCGAAAATATAAACAGGCAGTAAGGGTATAATAACCGATGAAATGATGAGCATAATGATTTGGCGAAAATCATTAAAGGTGTTTTGAAGGGTTTGTCCTTTGATAAGAGATAACCCGATACCGATACAAAAAGAAAGAATGAGTGCTGACATCACATCGACGATCGCCGGCATGTTGATCGTGAAATAAGGCTCGAGTGCGACGCTCAAACTTTCGTTATGTGTTTGAGGTATAGCTTCAAAACCAATGATGGATGGGTATATTGCCTGACATGAAAAATAGGTGAAAAAGCCCGAGAAGAGAGTCGATCCATAAGCAATTAGTGTGCTGACGAGGAGTAGTTTTCCTGCTCCTTTTCCCAACTCTCCTATAGCCGGGGCAACTAGCCCTATGATGATAAGAGGAATAATAAAGGTCAAAAAATTGCCGAAAAGCCCATTGAAAGTTATGAAAATTCGAGTTGCCCAGATTGGCATAAATTGCCCGAAAAGAATTCCACAAACAATAGCTATGGCTACGCGAGCAAGTAATGGCATTTTATGTCGTTGCATTGTATGGCGAGATTGTTAAAGTGCGTAAAAATACAACTTTTTTCTAATCTTTTCCGCATTACGGGTGTGGAATATTGTTTTTTGCTTGTCATTTTTTATGCACGGATACTTCCATTCTTATTGTTAAGTGATCTACTTTTCGATTGAAATGTAGGACGATTTTTGAGTAAGATATGCACTCAATCTCATAGTTTTTTATCGTATACAAGCGCACAAATGTGCGCTGATAGCAAAATATTAAGTATTTTTGCGTGTGCAATTTAAGATATACAAAATGGCTCGAAAAAAAACAAATGAAATAATTTATTCTCCTCCCGTAATTGACTTTGTTACGGTAGCTGTAGAGTTTTGTGCTTTTCTCGAAAATGAAGAGGAACGACCTCGTCAAGAATGGTTAGAGACAATCGTTCGTCTCCTCCCGCTTATCTACTTAAAAGCGACATTGCTTCCTGAAGTTGTTTCGATAAATGAGGAAAGTTTGCAGCCCTTCGTACGTGAAGAAGATTATGCGCGTGTTGCCGAAAAAATTACTTTGCTTTTGGGAGAGGACGATACTTATCTCGATGTATTTGTGGAAGATATGAAATACAGCGATACTCCCATCTCGGCATTTATTTCGGAGAATATAGCCGATATTTATCAGGATGTAAGAAATTTTGTTTCGGTCTATCAATATGAACTTACCGAGCAGATGAACGATGCATTGTGTGTTTGTCGAGATAATTTCAGAACGTATTGGGGCCAAAAATTAGTGAATGTATTACGACCACTTCATTCGTTGTTATACACCAATTCCGAACAATTGGACGATGAAGGAGAGGATATCAATTTACATGATTCGTGGGATTAAGTATTACTAAAGAACAGCTCAACCAACTCCCCGCAGAGACATTTAAGGGGAAAATATTCGTTATAGATAACGAAGCTGCCGTCATAAAAGCGGTGCAAAGACTAAGAAACTTTTCGCTACTGGGCTTCGATACCGAAACCCGACCTTCTTTTATGAAAGGGAAAGTTAATAAAGTGGCGCTGATGCAGCTTGCCTCCGAAGACGAATGTTATCTGTTTCGCCTCAATAAAATTGACTATCCCGATGCACTTGACGAAATCATTTGTAATCCTGATATCAAAAAGATTGGATTGTCGCTTCGCGATGATTTCGCTGCCATTCGCAAGCGAAGCGACAAAGTGCCTGTCAATTTTGTCGATTTGCAGCAGTTTGTGCACAAATTCGGAATAGACGACAATAGTCTTCAAAAAATCTATGCACTCGTTTTCGGAAAAAGAATTTCGAAGAGCCAACGTTTGACCAATTGGGAGGCCGATCAGCTAACCCCTGCTCAACAAATGTATGCGGCCATTGATGCGTGGGCTTGTGTTCGCATCTACAAACATTTGGTAAATTCACAACATCTTATTAAATAACATATGCAGACGATCGTTTTAAAACCCAAAAAAGAGGATTCTCTGTTGCGATTCCATCCCTGGGTGTTTTCCGGTGCTATCGCACACAATCCCGATCCACTAACTGAAGGAGAGGTCGTTCGAGTGGTTTCTGCGAAGGGTGGTGTGCTTGGCGTGGGACATTATCAGCTTGGTAGCATCGCCGTGCGTATGCTTTCTTTTCGCGATGAAACGATCGATGCCGAATTTTACCGACGACGAATTTCCGCCGCCTATACGATGCGTATTCATCTCGGTTTAATTCGTCCCGACAATAACTCATTCCGATTGATTCATGGCGAAGGAGACAATCTGCCGGGGCTGATTATCGACATGTATGCCGGTACGGCTGTCGTTCAAGCTCATTCGGTAGGAATGCATCGCGATCGCGAAATGATTGTAGATGCGCTTCGACGAGTTATTCCTGAAGACAATCTTCGTAATATTTTTTATAAATCCGAAACAACTCTTCCTTTTAATGCAGATGTGGACCCCGAGAACGAATATTTGTACGGAGGAACAGATGTGGATTATGTGTCGGTTGAAAATGGATTGAATTTTCATATCGATTGGCTTCGCGGTCAAAAAACGGGTTTTTTCGTCGATCAACGTGAGAATCGTCGTTTACTCGAAAGTTATTCGTTTGGTAGAAATGTGCTCAATATGTTTTGTTATACCGGTGGATTTTCAGTGTATGCTTTGCGTGGAGGTGCATCAAAGGTTGTGTCGGTAGATAGCTCGTCGAAAGCGATGATGCTCACCGACGAAAACGTACGTCTCAATTTTGGCGAGGACCCGCGCCATGAATCTTTTACCGAGGATGCCTTCAAATTTCTGAAAGAAATGCCTGATGGAGTCTATGATTTAATTGTGCTCGATCCTCCCGCTTTTGCCAAACATCGCGGTGCAATCAACAATGCTTTGCAGGGATATAAGAAACTAAATGCTTCTGCAATCGAAAAAATTGCTTCCGGAGGTATTCTTTTCACTTTTTCGTGTTCGCAGGCAATTAGTAGGGAACAATTTCGGCTTGCAGTTTTTAGTGCGGCGGCTCTTTCGCGACGAAAGGTGAGTATTCTTCATCAGTTGACGCAACCGGCTGATCATCCCATCAATATTTATCACCCCGAAGGAGAATATCTGAAAGGATTGGTTTTGTATGTGGAATAAATACCCCATTCCTTTTGTTAATATAGCGCCTAATCTTGGTGTAAAATACTAAAAAAAGCAAAATTATTGACTTTTGTGCTCCAAAGTTATGTTTTATAACATGAAAAGGCGTATATTTGCAACGTGTTTTTCATGGTATTAGATTTAAGGTTAACAATGAAGATTGGTTGTCGTGAGACAACCTTTCCTTTTTTATGGCCATAAGACTTTCTTCTCCAAAAATTTCCGTGATTTACTTGCACTTTTCAATGCTTTCACAAAATATAAATCTTTATGTGTTCCTTATTGGCTTGTTTTGTGCTATTTTTGTGTTAAATATTGGGAGAATAACATGACAATGGAATTTCGAACAAAAGTTCCGATATCCCGGTCGGATTTTCAGGTCGATCATCACTCGCGACTGATGATTTTCGGATCGTGCTTTTCCGAGAATATTGGTAATCTGTTGCTTGCCAACAAATTCGATGTCGATCTCAATCCCTTTGGGATACTCTACAATCCTTTGTCTATTTCCATCGCATTTGATCGCCTTTTGAGCGGTGAAGCTTTTAATGAATCCGATTTGACAATACGCGAAGGAATATATCACAGCTTTCTGCACCACGGAGCGTTTTCGTCAGCCGATCCCCAGGTTTGTTTACGTCGAATCAACGATCGCTTTGATTCTGCATCTGCAAGAGTTGCACAGACGGATGTGTTTTTTGTGACGTTTGGCACTGCGTATGTTTTTCGTTCGAAAACAACAGGCAATGTTGTTGGCAATTGTCATAAGTTCCCATCCGATTTCTTCAGCAGAAATATGCTATCGGTAGAGTTGATCGTTGCAGAGTGGTCGAAATTGATCGGAGAAATTCTGCAACTTCATCCCGATTCGAAGTTTGTTTTCACGGTGAGTCCCATTCGCCATTGGAAAGATGGTGCACATCAAAATCAAGTAAGCAAGTCGATCCTTCATTTGTCGATTGACAAACTTATGAAAATACATTCTGATTCGGTTCGATATTTTCCTGCTTATGAGTTGATGATGGACGATCTGCGCGATTATCGATTTTATGCTTCAGATATGATGCATCCCTCAGAAATCGCTATTGAATATATTTGGGAACGATTTCGTGAGACTTATTTTTCGGATGAAACCGAAAAAATTCTTTCGCAGTGGCATCCACTGTTGCTGGCATTAAAGCATCGTCCTGTTGATGCCGATTCTGTCGTTTACCAATCTTTTTTGAAGAATACCCTTTCTAAAATTCTTCAATTTCAAAATAAATATCCTTTTATTTCGCTTTCTGAAGAAATTAAACAATTGCAAAATTCTGAATCGTGTTGATATGAAATATCTTATTTCGAAAATAGTTTCTATTTTGGGTCTGAAAAATTACGATTGGATTGAAGCCGAAATATCGATTCTCCTTACCGACAGTCGGCAACTCTCCAATCCTTCCGAAACACTTTTTTTTGCATTCGAAACCAAAAATAATGACGGCCATCGTTACATAGCGGATTTGTATGCAGCCGGTGTTCGCAATTTTGTGGTGTCCAAAATGATGCCCGAGTGGAAAAACTTTTCGGGATGTAATTTCCTGTTCGTAAAAAGTCCCCTGAGGGCCTTGCAAAAAATAGCGGCTTATCACCGTCGTCGTTTCGATATTCCGGTTATCGGGATTACCGGCAGTAATGGCAAAACAATTGTGAAAGAATGGCTCTATCAGCTTTTACAGGAGGATTTCAATATCGTCCGATCTCCTCGAAGTTACAATTCGCAGATCGGCGTGCCATTATCGGTTTGGCAATTGGACGACAACGCTACGCTTGGAATTTTTGAAGCCGGCATTTCAATGCCCGATGAAATGGATCATCTCGAACCAATAATCCACCCGACGATCGGAATTCTTACAAAAATAGGAGAGGCTCATCAGGAAAATTTTACTTCACTCCAGCAGAAATGTCTCGAAAAAATGAGGCTGTTTCTTAATTGCAATGTGGTGATTTACGACGAAGATAATCCAATCATTCGCGAAGCTGCCGATCAGATGCTTATTTCACAAAAAGCTTTCACTTGGTCACGCAAACAAACGGATGCCCCGCTTTATATTTCGAAGATTGAGAAAGGGCCGTGTTCAACTTTCATTTATTATTCTTTTCTTAGTTTGGATTATTCGATAGAAATTCCTTTTACCGATGAGGCTTCTATTGAGAATGCCATTCATTGCCTTGCTACTATGCTTTTTCTGAATGTTGCGCCATCGGTTATTTCGGAGAGAATGAAGAAACTCGAACCGGTGGCTATGCGTCTTGAGGTTTTGCAAGGCAAAAACAATTGCATTCTTATCAATGATGCCTATAATTCTGATATCAACTCGGTGAAAATTGCTCTCGATTTCATGAATCAACGTAGTGCCGAAAAATCATTGAGAAAGACAATTATTCTATCGGATATCCTGCAAAGTGGAATATTACCCAAAACTCTTTATCATCGTGTATCCGACATGATGATAGAAAACGGGATCGAAAAAATTATCGGCATCGGACACGATATTTCGCAAAACAGTGATGTGTTTGCTATCGAGAAATATTTTTTCCCTTCTACCGAGTCATTCATTCAGTCCGGAATATGGCGAAAATTCGATAGCGAAATTATTTTGTTGAAAGGCGCCCGAAAATATCATTTTGAGCAAATTATAGCGCTTATACAAGAACGCATTCACGAAACTGTTCTCGAAGTAGATTTGGACGCCGTCGTACATAATTACAATTTTTATAAATCGAAATTGCAGCCCGGTGTAAAAATGATTTGCATGGTGAAAGCTAATGCTTATGGCGCGGGTGCAGTAGAGATTGCCAAAACGCTGCAATATCATCGTTGCGATTATCTGGCGGTTGCCGTTACCGAAGAGGGTATTGCGCTTCGTTCGGAGGGTATTTCTTTGCCAATTATTATTCTCAATCCCGAAGTCAACGGATTTGAAGAATTGTTTTCAAACCGATTGGAACCGGAGGTATATAATTTCAGAATTTTGGATGCTTTCATTAAAGAAGCAGATCGACGGGGGATTACCGATTATCCTGTTCATCTGAAAATTGATACGGGAATGCATCGACTGGGTTTTTTACCCGATCAGATTCCTTCATTGATCGAACGTTTGCGTTCGCAAAAAGGGTTGAAAGCAATATCCGTATTTTCTCATTTGGCAGCTAGCGAGAGTTGGGCGTTTGACGAGTTCACCGAAAAACAGATCGAAACCTTACGGAGTAGCGCATCTCAAATCGAAAAAGGAATTGGCTATTCTATATACAAACACATTTTAAATTCGGCCGGAATTGAGCGATTTCCTGAAGCTCAATGGGATATGGTTCGTTTGGGGATTGGTTTGTACGGAGTCAGTGCAAGCGGATTGAAAGGATTGAAAAACGTGAGTACTCTCAAAACCACGATTTTGCAAATCAAGGATATACCCGGTCGCGAAACTGTTGGTTACGGTCGTAAAGAATCTTTAGACCGTGATGCCCGCATTGCGACGATTAGGATCGGCTATGCTGATGGATTAGACCGTAAGTTTGGCAATAGGGTAGGAAAGGTTCTCATAAACGGCCAAATCGCACCTATTGTCGGAAATGTTTGCATGGATCTTTGTATGGTGGATGTTACGGATATCGATGCCAAAGAGGGTGATGAGGTGATTTTATTTGGAAACGATCTTTCGGTAATCGATCTGGCAGAATCTATCGGCACTATTCCCTATGAAGTTTTAACCTCAGTTTCGCCTCGAGTAAAGCGGGTGTATATTACCGAGTAGCATTTTTCATTTTCTCATTCAATTCCTCTGCATTTCGAGTGTATCATAAAATGGGTATTCTTTTCCGTCTAATTCATCCACTCTTCTTTTTTCAATCACGGATGTAGCTTGTTTTGCATCGTACAATAAAAAAAGCGTCCCAAATGAGACGCTTTTTTTGTATGTAAATTTCTCTATTCCCGAAGCTTATTCGGTGAAGAAGATAGCAACGCGGTTCCATTCATTCACTTCATAAGGTTGCTCAGTGTCACCCTTCCAGTCAACGCTTACGCGACTGCTGTCAATTCCGTATTCGTTGATTAACGCATCAGCAACAGCTTTTGCACGTCTTTCAGAAAGTGCCATGTTGTATTCCGGTGTACCCGTCAAGCGGTCGGCATAAGCTGTAATCTTAACTTTAGCATTCGGATTTTCTTTCAGATATTGAGCCGTGTTGTAGATGCTTACTTGTTGACCTTTGTCGATTTTTGCTGAATTCAGACGGAAGAATACGACATTCGGAACGTAAACAGTTTCTTCTACTACAGGTTGAATTTCGGGACATTCTGGGCAAGAAGCCGGACGTTTGCTGAGTTCTTCGTTTTCAGCACGTAGTCTGTTGATTTGGCTGTTCAGATCGTTGATCAGGTTGTAGTCCATAAGTTCGGCAGGAGTGAATTCTTGTTTTCCAAGACCAAACTTTACTCCCAATACGCCGGACACCATACTGTCCCATTCGTAATCTCCTCCGCGAGCAAAATCAAATGTTTCTTGCATTACACGATAACCCAAATCGATGAAAATGCTGAAGTTTTTTGCTACCTGGAAATTGTTGATTAAACCTGCATTCCAAGTAAGCGATTGGTTCTGACCCTTGAAGGTATCTCCATCTTCATTCGGTTTTTCCCAGTCGGCCATTCCGTACATATAACCCATTCCCAAATAAGGAATAAGATTCCATACGCGATCCGGATTATAGCCAAACCATGCATTGTTGATGTTGTACATCACATCAAGATGAGCTCCGATCCAATTGTGATCCTTCCCGTCAGGTCCGACAACAGGTACATCTGCCACATGTTTGATCAACCCACCATCAATAACACCACGAACACCCCATATTGGAGAAACCCATTTACCGACTTCAATTTGTCCCATCCATCCGAGGCGATCTCCAAAATCTGCGTCAGCATCGTTTTCACCCTTCGTTATATACAGGTTAGTACCTCCACTAAGCCCGATATACCAATGGTCACTCGCTTTGTCCTTCAGGTACACGGTACCGTTCGATACATTTTGCACGTCTTGAGCACTCATCCCGATTGCTACAAGAGCTGACATTAAAAGTAAACTAAACTTTTTCATAAATTTAAATTCTAATTAAACATTCTATTACAATAACTCGATAATTTATTTCTCTCATTATATGTTATATGCATGCACTATATTTTTAGTACGTTTTTTACACTAACTTTTAAAGAATAAACATTTTTCGCGTTAAAATGTTCGTGCGATAATATCGAAAAAATAAAATTTAATTTCTACCTCGCGTCCAACATTTTCTGTTCATTTTTTTACGGGAAACTCCATTCCATTAAAAATGAACTACAAATATAACACTTAATTTTATATAAAGAACGATTTTAATAAAAAAATCGATAAAAAATTGCTCCTCATAGTCAAATTCTTCCTGATTCTTTTATTTATACATGTTTTTATACAAGACAATCGTTATCCTAAGTAACTTTTTAAAAGTTTGCTTCGCGAGTCCTGACGAAGTCTGCGAATTGCTTTTTCTTTGATTTGACGAACTCTTTCCCGTGTCAACTGAAATTTATCGCCTATTTCTTCAAGTGTCATTTCTTGGCAACCAATTCCAAAAAACATTTTTATAATATCGCTTTCTCGTTCGGTGAGCGTGGATAATGCTCTGTCTATTTCTTTTTGCAACGACTCGTTTATCAAGGTACGGTCGGCCACAGGTGCATCTTCGTTAACCAAGACATCCAACAAACTGTTATCTTCTCCTTCTACAAAGGGTGCATCTACCGAAATATGCCTTCCGGATACTTTCAGCGAATCAGAAACTTTATCTACAGATATGTCCAACTCGTCCGCTAATTCTTCTGCCGAAGGTCGTCGTTCATTTTCTTGTTCAAATTTTTGGAATGCTTTACTTATTTTGTTCAACGATCCAACCTGATTGAGCGGAAGCCGAACGATTCGTGATTGTTCAGCCAATGCCTGAAGGATTGATTGACGTATCCACCAAACGGCATAGCTGATGAATTTGAAACCTCTGGTTTCGTCAAATTTTTCTGCGGCCTTAATCAATCCCAAATTTCCTTCGTTGATCAAATCCGGCAGACTGAGGCCCTGGTTTTGGTATTGTTTCGCAACCGATACGACGAAACGAAGATTGGCACGGGTAAGTTTTTCCAATGCTTGTCTGTCGCCTCTTTTAATTGCTTGCGCCAATTCCACTTCTTCTTCTACGGTAATTAAGTCTTCGCGACCTATTTCCTGTAGATATTTGTCCAGAGAGGCGCTTTCGCGATTTGTGATCGATTTTGTAATTTTTAGCTGTCTCATTCTCTATTATCTCTATTCTAATTTATTTTTTTCTCCTCGTTTTATAAGGGGATGCAAAATTACTATTTATTTCTCAGAATTTCCATCAATCCATTATGGGATTTCTATAAACCAACAACAAAGGATAAAGTTGAATTTCTTGACCCTTTGTTGTTAAAAACAAGCTATTTGCTTTTTTGTTATTCTAAAAGTTCAAATTAACACTAATTAATGTGTTATTTTTTTGTTGAAAGATCAATTGCAATATATTGCGTTCTTCCGTTAGGAGGATAAAATCCGGCAACTAATATGACTTTGTCCTGGCTGGTTGCATTTACCGTAGCCACTATTTTGGCAATATCGTTTTGACTGTTCACCGGCATATTATTGATACGCATGATGATGAATCCTTTATTGATGCCATTTTTACGAAATAGTCCGTCATTGGTTACGCTGGCTACTTCAACCCCGCTACTTATGCCTAGTTCACTTTTTTTGCTATCGGGAATTTCTTTGAAAGTAGCCCCAAGCTTTTGCATAGAATCGGTGCTTCGCGTAATTTCCGTATTACCTTGCGTATTTATCAATACTACACTATATGTTTTCTTCGTCCCATTACGATCAACCGTAACATTCACTTTGTCTCCCGGTCGATAGCGATTGAGCTGATTTTGCAATTCGGTAAAATTATGTATTTCCACATTGTTAATGGATTTAATCACATCGCCTTTTTCGATTCCTGCAGCCTTGGCGGGACTTCTGTCCGAAAAGTCCTCCACGAGAACGCCTTGTATTTTGGCTAATTCGCTTGCCTTTTTAGGATCTTGAAGGCGGATGTTTTCGATATTTGGGACCTGAATTCCCAGCATTGCCCGTTGTACACTGCCGTATTCTTTCAAATCGGCTGCAACTTTTCCGGCCGTTGAGATAGGGATGGCAAAGGCATATCCTGTGAAGTTACCCGTTTGAGAATATATGGCGGTATTAATTCCTACCAGTTCACCTTTCGTATTCACCAATGCACCGCCACTATTGCCGGGATTTACGGCAGCATCTATTTGAATGAAAGATTGGATACCTTGATCCTGCCCTACGATGTTGCCACGATTTTTGGCACTAACGATTCCGGCTGTAACCGTCGAAGTGAGATTAAACGGATTACCGACGGCAAGTACCCATTCGCCAACTTTCAGCGCATCTGAATTACCGAAAGTAATGTAAGGGAAATCGTCCCCATCAATTTTAAGCAGAGCTATGTCAGTCTGTGGATCTGTGCCCACTACTTTGGCTGTAAATTCACGATTGTCGTTGAGTGTAACGGATACTTCGTTGGCATCTTCGATTACGTGATTGTTGGTGATGATGTAACCATCCTTTGATATGATGACACCCGACCCGAATCCCACTTGTTCTCTCGGTCTCGAATATTGAGGATCACCGAACCCGAAAAAGAAATCAAATGGGCTTATAAACTGCTCTTGGCGAATCGATTTTGTTTTTACGTGGACAACCGCGTGAACAGATTTTTCGGCTGCCACGGTGAAGTCGGGATAACCATCTTCTGTTGTCAAATTGGTAAGGGTCAATCCCTTGTCTTGTCCGAATGTGTTGGCAAATTGAAACATGTTGTCAGACGTTGTACTACCTCCATTGGCGGTTGCGATAGACTTTTCGAAATTTTTTTTCACGATGACATTATATCCGAATAATGTCATTGCGGAACTAAGTATGGCAACCAAAAGGATGCCCAATACATTTTTTGTGCGTGTGTTCATATTTGAGTTTGTTATAAAAGTTACGGTTTTAACATTTTAATTTTCCAAATATAGTAACAAAAAATATACTCTTTGATCATCTTTTTCTTCGGTTTTAACACTTTTAACTAAATCAAAATCGGATTAACCCGTATTAACCCAAATGCCTCTATTTTAGGACGTTTTTAAGTATGACACGTTGTCATTCCAAAAAAAGTTGATGCCGAAAAATGTCATCTGTGCCGATAATTGTTTCGTCTGTCCGCGTAGCGTTTGAATCTGAAATTGTTTAAGGGTTGGAGAATGTCGAACAAGCTTGTGGACAGGTAAAATTTTCCGCTCTCGGTGAGTTTTGCATTTTTGTGGATGATGATATTCTGCACGATGGCTCTCACAATCCACAAGATAATTCCGGAAATGAGCAGGAAATAGTTCTGAGATGAAAGCCCCATGACTATCGAAGTGATTACCAGGAGATAAAACATGTATTTGGAGAACGTTTCCCATCCGAATATTGATGCACGAGATGTTTTGTAAAATTTCTTAGTATAAAGATATTTCGATTTTAGCTGACGCCAGGTATGAAAATTATCCACTACATCGCTTTCTGTCATACTTTCGGGGCTAAGTATGACGCCGGTGTTTTTGCCTGTCGCAATCCGGTTAATCATTAAGTCGTCTTCGCCTCCTTCGATGTTCAAGATTGGAGCAAAACCTTTTTGCTCGAGATAAAGATGTTTTTTATAAGCCATGTTTCTTCCAATTCCCATAAAAGGTCTGTGGATGATGGCCATCGACAGATATTTAAGCGAATGGATGAGATTATCGTAAAGGATGAACTTGCGCAAAGGGATTTTCTTCGCAATGTGGAGCTTGCAGTAGCCGAGAACTACTTCTTTGCCTCCCACAAATTCGCGTGCGAATTCTCTGATCCATTGGTTGCTCGAAGGTCGGCAATAGGCTTCGGTAAACAACAAGATTTCATTTTTTGCTGCCTTAATACCTACCGAAAGTGCAAGTTTTTTTTCGTTGTTCGTTTCGGCTTCTTGTGGTATGTAGGTATGATAAAGTTGAGGGTATTTTTGCTCAAGTCCCTTCAACAGGATATCGGTTTCGTCTGTCGATCCGCTATTGACGACGATAACTTCATAATTCGGATAATCCTGTTCGAGAATGGACGGTAAATTTTTGGCAAGGTTTTCCGATTCGTTTTTCGAAGCTATTACTACCGAAATGCCGGGCAGCGCTTCATCGGGAATATTCGTGGATTGGTATTGGGCTGCATAAGTGTAGGGCTTTCTGAAGAGCAAAATATAAAATAGCAGTTGGACAATGAAAAACAAAATCAGTGCGCCCAAAACGATCCACTCGAGCAACGAAAACTCGAATAACGACGATAAATCCATAGTAGTTTTATATTTGATCCGAAAAACAGGAAGCCGGCAGGGTTCTGCAATTGTATTGCGATGCCATAGCTTCCCCATACGCGCCGGCAGAGCGAATGGCGATGAAATCGCCTCTCGAAGATTCGTTTAGCTCCACATTTTTGCCAAAAGTATCACTCGATTCGCAAATCGGCCCCACTACGTCATAGCGGGTGTAAGGCAGTTCCGAGCTGATATTTTCGATATGATGAAAGGCATGATATAATGCCGGCCGAATCAAATCGGTCATTCCGGCATCGACAATCAGAAATTTTTTACTGATTCCTTCTTTAACGTAAGTTGTACGGGTGATAAGCGAACCACACGGAGCAACTACCGATCGTCCCAGTTCGAAGTGGAGTGATTGACCTTCTTTGAGTTTCAGATATTTTGCAAATAAATGAAAATAAGATTCGAAGTCGGCTATCGGACAGTGATTGGGATGCTGATAATTGATGCCCAGACCTCCTCCCAGATTGATTATTTGCAGCCCGATGCCTCGACTGTTGAACCAGCTTTGCATTTCAAGTGCTTTGACGCAAAGATTTTCGAAAGCCGACAAGTCAGTGATTTGCGATCCGATATGGAAATGTATTCCGATTAATTCAATGTGTAAAGAACGGGAAATTTTCTCGACGGCCTCAGACAAATCTTTTTCGTTAAGGCCAAACTTATTTTCGTTGAGCCCCGTAGTGATATATTCGTGGGTATGAGGGTCCACATTCGGATTGATACGCAAGGCAACCCTAACTTTTTTGTTTTTTGCTGATGCAATATGGTCGATGGCATCAAGCTCGGGAAGCGACTCTACATTGAAGCAAAAAATATCGTGGTCAATCCCGATCTCGATTTCTTTATCCGTTTTTCCCACTCCTGCAAATGCAATTTTGGATGCAGGGAAACCACATTCGATTGCTCTCAAAATTTCGTTTCCGCTTACGCAGTCGGCACCAAAGCCAAAGCTCGAGATTTCTTTCAAAATGCGAGGGTTGGCATTTGCCTTCAATGCATAATGCACAAGATAATTCTTATTTTCGGTTTGCTGCCTGATGGCGCGAAGTGTTTCGCGAAGCAAATCGATGTCGTAGTAATAAAAGGGAGTTTCGATAGCCTCGAATTTATCTATCGGAAATTTGCCTTTAATCATTTTGTGTGGAAATTAGGATTGAAAAATAAGTTCAGGTCGCAAGCGAAAATATCGTTAATATCGTTCTTACGATTTTAAGACACAAAAGTACAATCTTTTTTCGATACTTGCTAACCAATTTTTTTGCTTTTTGTGTAAACCGACCACAATTCGAGACACTTCCCAACCTTATCGTCCAATGGCAATGTGGCATCAATCCAATGGATGGCAAATCCGCGTCGTTCCATTCCTCTGAACCACGTCATCTGTCGTTTGGCAAATTGGTGAATAGCCGTTTCGAGTTGTGCGAACATTTCGTCATACGATAACGAGCCAACGACATAAAGCGTTACAAACTTGTATTCCAAACCATAATAGAGCAAATCATCCACCTGGACACCCGATTGCAGCAACTGTCTGACTTCGTCGATCAATCCTTCTTCGAGGCGTTTTTTTAGCCGCGACGAAATGTGTTGACGACGAAGCTCGCGATCGATATCGATACCCACAATCAGGCTGTCAATCGGGTCAAACGTAAGCTGCTCGGCTTGCTGTTTTGCCTGAAAATCTGCGATTTCTATAGCACGAATAGCCCGTTTTTTGGTGTCGGTATCGGTTGTGTTATGCAATTTTTTATAGGAAGCAAGTATTTCTGTCAATTCTTCGAGTGTCTTGCCCGAAAGGGATTTTCGAAGTGTCGGATTTTCGGGCACATCAATCAATCGATAACCCTTTAAAACCGATTCGATGTACAATCCGCTTCCCCCACACAGGATGGGAATTTTTTTGCGACCGGCAATGTTTCGAAAAACCCGATGAAAATCTTGCTGATAATGGAAAAGGGTATATTTTTCGCCCGCATCGCGTATATCGATCAAATGATAGGGAATGTGACAGTCGTTAATCTCATAATCCGAAAGATCTTTGCCTGTGCCAATATCCATTCCTCGATACACCTGTCGCGAATCGGCACTGATGATCTCTCCGTCGAGTTCATAAGCAAGATGCGCGGCCAATGTAGTTTTTCCGCTTGCCGTTGGCCCGAGGATAGTCAATAATGGGTAGTTGTCGAAGTTAGTAGGATTTGTCGCCGTCATTTTATCACTCTTTTACCAACTACCACCAGCTCCGCCGCCGCCAAAGCTTCCGCCTCCGCCGCCACCAAAACCACCGCCGCCAAAGCCACCTCCACCGAAACCGCCGCCCCAGCCGTCACGGTTACCACTTCCACCAAAAGGCGGCATAAAAATTATGGGGCCTCTTCCTCTATGATGACCATCGTTATCAATGTGTTGATCGCTACCTCCATTGAGAAAAATCAGAATAAAGAAAACGGCAACCACGATAATCAGAATAAGGATTCCAAATGAGAGACCTCCGTCCTCTTCCGGCTGATCGGCATCAAACTCACCCGAAAGGCGAGAAATCATCTTATCGATGGCCGCATTCACTCCACTGAAATAGTCGTTTTCGCGAAAATGAGGAATCATGTCGTCACGAACAATGCGACCGGCGAAGGCATCGTTAATTTTGGCTTCCAGTCCATAACCCGTAGCAATAAAAGCATCGCCACGACTTTCTGCCGTCTTGGGCTTAATGAGGATGACAGCGCCATTGTTTTTGCTTTTTTGCCCGATACCCCATTCTTCCCCGAGTTTGAAAGCAAAATCGGAAGCGGGATACCCGCCCAAATCATTCACCGTTACGACGTAAATTTGCGTAGAAGTGGAATCGTTGTAAGCGCGTAATTTTTGTTCGAGTGCGGCATTTTGTGAATCCGAAAAAATGCCGGCAAAATCGTTCACCAAACGCGGAGGATTCATTGGCTGAGGGATATTCTGGCCTAAAACACCCGAAAAATGGGACAATAGCCAAAACATCGTAATAAAATATTTATTCCTGAACCACTTCATCTCCTAATTCGTTTTTGTCATTTTCGAGTATGGGATATTTGTTTTTAATCAGTTCTCCCACTTTAGCTATCGCTTTGCAAATCCCATCAACGACCTGTCCGTCCCGACAGCTTGTTAGTAGGTCATCCAACGCCTGGTTCCAAAATCCTTCATCGGCCATCTTAGCAATGCCGGAATCGCCATAAATTGCCGCTTTCCGATCATGTGGAGCTATGTAAATTAATACGCCGTTATGCAATTCGGTGTCATTCATCTTTAATGACTCGAATTTTTTTGCAGCCTCAACGAGGGGATTCCCTTTGCAACGACGAGCGACATAAACCCGTATTTCGCCGGAAGTAAAGCGTTCAGCTTCGCGAATTGCCGAGGCGATCTTTTCGAGTTCTCGATTGTTCAACATGATTCGGATTAATTTTATCAAAATGGGATTAAGCGCTTCAGAATTCCACTTTAGGTGCTGTTTCTGCACCCGGAGCCGATTTAAAGTACCCTTTCGGCGTAAATTTAAACCAACCGGCGTAAATCACCTGCGGAAATTTGCGGATGTAGGCATTGTAGTCCTGAACCACCTGATTGAATTTGTTCCTTTCTACCGAAATTCGGTTTTCGGTACCGGCAAGTTCGTCCTGCAATGCAAGAAAATTTTGATTTGCTTTCAGTTCGGGATAGTTTTCCTGTATAAACAACAGACGTCCCAGCGCCTGACTCAGCTGATCCTGTGCCTGCTGATATTGTTGGAGGCTTTCTTCGGTAAGTTGTTCGGGATTTACATTGATTTGAGTGGCTTTAGCACGTGCTTCGGTAACTTGTCTGAATGTCTCCTGTTCGTGTTCGGCATATCCCTTGACGGTTGCAACGAGATTGGGAATAAGATCGGCACGACGCTGATAAGCATTTTCCACATTTCCCCATTGGGCTGTTACGGCTTCTTGCTTTTCCACCATGTTGTTATAACCCAGACAACTCGATAAACTAAAAACTCCGAAGATGACAATAATTAATAAATAGCTGAAATTTTTCATTTTAGTCGCTGTTAAGTTTTTGCAAAGATATGAATTTTTGGACAAGATTTATTGTCGGGTCAATTATTAAAGCGTGAGTTGGAAAGACATGGAATATAATCGACTATTTCTTAACACGATATATCGGATTATATATTCGAAATGAATTTTCGCAGGGAAGCCGAATTACTATTTGTGTTTTTATCGATTCGCAGTCCGAACAAAGTGATAACAACATGGGAGCAACATGGGAGTTGCCTCGGAGCTATGTCGGAGCTATAAACAAGTTAGGTGATAGCAAACAGAGAGTTGTCAGCGAACAATTCGGGCTCAGGCATATTTTCAAAATTGCAAGCTCACACACAAAAACAAAATTCGAAAGCTGTTCATACTTGCGCCGTACCAAGTCCGTACCAAGTCCAAGTAAACACACATCACCCGATACCATTGTTTGCCGGCATCCCTAACAACCCGATGCCGTGATGTACGGTAACCGACATCGAAATAAAAAACGAAAATGATAAAACTTTTCTTATCTTTGCATATTACAAAGAGCTTAATCATAAAAGTGTCTTAAAAATACTTCATGATGAGATATTTAGCGACTTTCATTGTACTTGGCATCAGTGTATTTGCACTGCACTCGGCCGGGCAGGACAACCGGAATCAGAATCTACAGAAACAGCAGACGAACGATACTATTCTTATATTCAACGAAATAACAGATGTGGAAAAGCGGTTGAAATCTTCCTCTGAGGATTTTGAAAGGAATGCTGTTTCCACGATCGTGCTAACTCCCGATACTACAATCAGGAAAAGCGTTAACAGATCTACGCTGCTTTCACCTTTACGATATCGTACCAATTATTTGGATTCTCTTTACGAGAGAAGTCCGAGAGGAACTCTTATTGTTCCCCCACGACTGACAATTCCATTTTCTCCTCAACTCACTTTTAGAGATACGATTATCGTCAATCCTCTATATCTCCCTATTGTATTCAACGGAAAGATGTTGCCGGACGATTTATCTTTTTACCCACCCAAAACCGATTATCGTTACAAGAGTGCGCTGATAGCTCCCGAAAATACGTTTATTCCACTTCTCGAAAAATTTGAATTTATAAATAATGTGCGCCGACAATACTTTATCCAATATCCTCAGCGGGTTAAGCTGTCGGTATTTAATTTAGATACTCTTGTTCCACCGATTAACGAAAGAGATATGCTCGAAAATTTTAATCCCTTTAGAGAGTTGATAAAAGTCGAAAGAGCGGCCCCCCTCGAGGCTCCACCTGTTGAGACTGTACAGATCGGCCGTAAATATTGGGTCACATCCGGTGACCATCGCCTGCAGTTTTCACAAACGTATTTTTCGGATAATTGGCACAAAGGGGGGAATAACAATCTTGCCTTCAACAACTATCATGTAATTAGAGCAACCTATCAAAAAGACAAAGTGAAATTCGACAATACATTCGAATGGCGCTTATCATTATATACTTCGCCCGACGATACGCTGCGAAGCTATAATATCGGTGATGATTTGCTGCGATACTATGGAAGTTTTGGGTTGGATGCATTTCTCAAGAAATGGTCTTATTCCACAAACTTGGAAATCAAGTCGCAATTGTTCAATAATTATCCGGTCAATAGCAACACTTTGCGATCCTCGTTTCTCTCGCCGTTGTATGTGAATGGCGGTATTGGTATGCGTTATCAACTCGACAAAAAATCCGAACAAGTGAGAAATCGAAGGGTAAGACTTACGCTCGATTTATCGCCCGTTTCTCTTAATTATATTTATGTCCTGAACGATGAAGCGGATGAAATACGCTACGGGTTGCTTGAAGGGAAAAAATCAAAATTCGATATAGGTTCGTCTATTAATTCGAGCTTAAAGTATGATCTGACACGCTATATTACTTGGGACTCGCGCTTTAAATATTTTACCGGTTACAACAATGTGCTTGTCGAATTCGAAAATTCCCTCAATATTATGTTAAGCCAGTATCTTTCGACAACACTTTATCTGTATATGCGTTATGACGATGGAGTTCCGAAAGATTCTAAGTATGGCTACTTGCAAATCAACGAGCTGGTTAGTTTTGGATTGAACTATAAATGGTAGGGCTGGCGCCTCGCTCATCTTACTTTTGTTCCTTCTGAGAGCTGAAAACCGTTTAAAAAATTCTTGATATTCATTCTTTTTTTCCCGGCGATCTGCAAATCGAGAATGCGAAGATATCCTTCACGGGTGGCAATATCCATATAATTTTTGGTATCGGAAATAATTGTGCCCGGAGTTTTGTGGTTTTCTGAACGAACAATTTCCGAGTTGTATATTTTGAGAGTTAATGCAGACTGATCGGGTAAGATTAATTCGGTCCATGCCGTTGGAGTGGGCGAAAGCCCTCGGATGAGGTTGTATATGTTTTCGGCTGTATCCTCCCAATTTATTCGGCATGTTTCCTTAAATATTTTGGGAGCGGGTTTCAGTATGGTTTCATCGGATATCAACTCGCTTTGGGGAATCGTATCGATGGAATTTTCAAGGACTGCATCCACTGTTTTCAATACTAATTCGGCGCCCAGCTTCATTAATTTATCATGAAGGGTGCCCGCATTATCATCATCATTGATAGGCATCTTTTCCCGGAAGATAATTTTTCCGGTGTCGATTTCGTGCGACAGGAAGAATGTCGTTACACCCGTTTCCTTTTCACCATTAATAATAGCCCAATTGATGGGCGCTGCCCCACGATATTGTGGCAGGAGTGATGCGTGGAGGTTAAAGGTACCTAATCGAGGCATGTTCCAAACCACTTCGGGCAGCATTCTGAAAGCAACAACTATCTGCAAATCAGCTTTCAATTGTTGTAGTTCATTCAAAAAAGCTTCGTTTTTCAGTTTTTCCGGTTGGAGCAATAAGAGATCGTGCTCGAGTGCATATTTTTTCACCTCCGATGCCTGCATCCGGTAACCTCGCCCGGCTGGTTTGTCAGGCGTAGTTATTACTCCCACTACGTTGTATCCGTTCTCTACAAGCGCTTTAAGCGACTCCACCGCAAAAGTGGGTGTGCCCATAAACACGATGCGTAAGTCTTCTTTTCTCATTTGCTTTGGTTGATTAAGTCAGCCTGATGTATAACATCTTTTTGCCGGTTTTTATTCATCCGTTTCCGAATAATTTTCCAACAGAATATCTCTATATGCGTTGAATACTGTCGATTGTGAGATTAGTCCAAGATACACGCCGTTGTCATCTACTACCGGAAGGTTCCATGCCTTGGTATCTTCGAAAAGATCCATCACTTTTTCCATCGTCATGTGTATATTAATTTTTGCAGGAGGTCCTACCATAAACTTTTCAACCTTAAATCGGTCATACAATTCGGGACGGAATATGATGTTGCGAATATCGTTCAGATAAACCAATCCCAAAAGAATGCCCTGATCGTTGACTACAGGAAAAATATTGCGATTGCTTGTCGATATTACTTTTACCATTTCTCCTAATGACAATTGTGGCGTTACTACCGGGATATCCGTTTCCAATATGTCTTCCACTTTTAGAAATGTGAGTACGGCTTTATCTTTGTGGTGGGTAATAAGTTCGCCTTTTTTAGCCAACCGGATGGCATAAATGTTGTGCTTTTCGAAAATGATAATTGTGGCATATGCTACACTAGAAACAATCATTAACGGAAGAAAAAGTTCGTATCCACCCGTGAGCTCGGCTATCAGGAATGTGCCGGTGAGAGGCGCATGCATGACGCCCGCCATAACTCCTGCCATTCCCATTAGTGCAAAGTTTTCTTGAGGAAGGTGCGAGGAATAACCCAATTGATTGATGGAATACGAAAAGATGAATCCTACGATACATCCCAGGAAAAGAGTGGGAGCGAAAACTCCGCCGGTGCCTCCCCCTCCATTGGTGGCACTGGTTGCGAAGATCTTGAAAATGACAACCAGTGACAGGAAGATCACGATTCCCCACCGGCTCTGAAGCGAATAAAAGAAACTCCCATTCAATAATTCCTTATAATGATCACCTCCTGCCAGCAGTATTTCGATCGAATTATATCCTTCGCCGAAAAGCGGGGGGAAAAAGAATATGAGAATGCTTAGGGTCAAACTTCCCACGATAAACCTCGACCACGAATTTAATTTCTGATACTTATCCTCGTTCCAGATGATGCCTCGTGTGACATAAAGCGAAACCAATCCACAGACTATACCCAGCAGAATCACAAATGGAATGCGATTTAAGATGAACGGTTCCATTTGCGAAAATGCAAACATGGCATCGGTGCCCGAGAGCATATATGAAACTGTGGTCGCGGTGAGAGATGTAACCAATAACGGGAGAATCGAAGACATGGTGAGATCCAGCAGCAATACTTCGATGACAAATAATATTCCCGCGATGGGTGCTTTGAATATTCCTGCAATGGCACCCGCAGCTCCACAGCCCACAAGCAACATCAAACTGCGCTGCTCGAGGTGAAAAAATCTCCCCAGATTGGATCCTATGGCTGATCCGGTAAGCACGATCGGGGCTTCCGCTCCGACTGATCCGCCAAATCCGATGGTGAGCGAGCTGGCAATGAGCGACGAATACATGTTGTGTGGTTTGATTCGACTCTTGCGTTGGGAGATGGCATAAAGAATCTTTGTTACGCCGTGGCTGATATCGTCTTTTACAACATATCTTACGTACATCCCGGCCAGAAGCAACCCTATCGCAGGATAGAGCAGATAGAGATAATTGGCGCCCGAGGCTGTGAAATTGTAAGTGAGAAAAGTTTGAATCCAAAAAACAGCTCTTTTCAGCAGAAAGGCGGCAAGCGAAGCAGCAATTCCCACCAAAAAACAAACAAAAAGCAGGAATGTGCGTTCCTTGACATGTTCTGCACGCCAAAGCAGGAATTTATCGTGTATCTGCGAGAGTGAAAATTTCATCGTCAGAGCGTGTTATTTGCGAATGATTTGGATCGTTCCGTTTTTTGTGAGTTTGATGATGCCGGATGGTTTGGATTTTGCCGGATCGTTTTGTCGGAATTCTACTACATAATCGACTGCCTGTATGATGGCGGGATCGATTTCCCGGAATGAGGCAGGTGATGGGTTGCCACTGATATTGGCCGAGGTGGATACAATAGGTTTGCGAAACTGACGGCACAGTTCTTTCGAAAATCCTTCGTTCGTAATGCGGATGCCGATACTGCCATCTTCGGCTAACAGATTTGTAGCCAAATTTTTTGCCCCATCGTATATGATAGTGAGTGGCTTATCGGTTAGTTCGATTAAATCCCATGCAATATCCGGCACATCTTTTACATAAACTTGCAGTTTTGCCGGATTGTCCAATAATACGAGCATCGATTTGCTGTCGCTTCTTTGCTTTATCTCATAGACGCGTTTTACGGCTTCTTCGTTGGTCGCATCGCAACCGATACCCCAAATTGTGTCGGTGGGATAAAGTATTACACCGCCTTTATTCATTACTTCGCATGCTTTTTTTATGTCCTCCTGCATGGATGTTATTTTTTTATGTCTTGGAATTAATTTTCTGCATCACTATGGCGTCTTCGAAAGAGTGTTGCCACGAAATCCAATCTTTCAAGATGGCTGCGTGGATAAATCCTGCCTTCTCGAAGAGTTTCAAACTCGACGTATTGGTCTTGGGTACAAAGGCGTATAACTGGTGAAGTTTCAGAAAATCGAAAGCATATTTTTCCAGCAATGCAAGGGCTGATGTTGCGAAACCGCCTTGCTGGTAGGCACGATCGATCAGAATACCCACTCCCGCCTTTTGATGAAATGCATCAAAATCATATAAATCCACTGCGCCAATGGGTTGTAAGTCGTATTTGCGGACGATCATCATTCGAAGTTGCCCGTTTCCGTATATATTTTGTTGCTCATGCATGATATATTCCATCAATGCAAATCGTGAGATGGGGGCTGTCGTGGAGCCGTATTTCCACAAATCGGTATCGTTTTCCCATGCATAGAGGGTATCCAAATCTTCGGGCTCTACGGCACGTAGCAATATCAGATCGTTTTCAAGCAATTTGTTCATCTTCTTTTTCCCGTGGAATTAATTCTTCAAGTTCTTGATAAGATGGTTTGCAGAAAAGCAATGTAAGAAAAAGAATAACCGTGAGCCATGCATAGTTTTGATTGTAAGAAATGGCATACAGTATGATGTTGCCCAAAATTACACAATCCAGAAGATAGAGGCGCAGAAAAAAAGCTTTTTTATATACGGTGATAGTTTCTTGAGTTGTCCGTTCTTTATCTCTTTTTCGCTTAATCATATTGGCGAACGTTTTCAAAGCCAAAGGAATAGCGGCTAAAGTAATTAAAATGCCGTATTGCTGCAGCGCCATATTCAGCGGTTGAGGAGTTTCCGAAAATCTTTTGCTCTGGAAAAAGACGAACAGAAATAGAGATCCCAACAAAACATAGCTTCCGTAATAGTGAACACGAAGAGAACGAACGGTTTTTTCCTCGATGGATTGCATCATTGGGTTGAAACGTTTTTATAGGATTCGTCGAAAGGGGTTCGATTAATGATAGATCTGCCCAAAGTAACTTCATCGGCGTATTCGATTTCATCGCCAACAGAAACGCCTCGAGCAATAATGCTCACCTTGACATCGAACGGCTGAAGCTTCCGATAAATGTAAAAATTGGTCGTATCTCCCTCCATTGTCGCACTCAGCGCCAAAATCACCTCCCGAATGCTGCCCTGTTTCACCCTTTCGACAAGACTGTTGATTTCGATATCGGAAGGGCCAATGCCATCTATCGGCGAGATAATTCCACCTAGGACGTGATACAATCCTTTGAATTGCATTGTATTCTCGATTGCCATAACTTCCTTCACGTTTTCCACTACACAAATGGTAGAAGCATCACGAGACTGATCAGCACAAATCGGACAAATCTCGGTGTCGGATATGTTGTGGCAGCAGGAGCAATAGCGAACATCGTTCTTAAGAGTAGTTATGGCAATTGCAAAATTTTCCACGCTCTCTTTGTCTTGTCGAAGTAGGTGGAGCGCCAGTCTCAAGGCGGTCTTTCTGCCAATTCCGGGCAATTTTGAAAATTCGTTGACCGCATTTTCCAGAAGTACGGACGGAAACTTGGAAATCATTTAAATTACGCTTTGATAGACAAAGATAGTACGATTCGTTGGATTGGACAAAAATCTTTTTTCGAAGTTTTGATTCCGTTTTTTATACGAAATTTCGGGTCGAATTTTTACCTTTTTTGTCGAATAAATTCATACCTTTGCAGTCGGAAAATGCAGAGTATTTTCTAAAAAACCACACTCCAACCTTAAAACAGTTTTTAAAATAATTTTCTTATGAAGAAGTACAATTTTAACGCAGGTCCGTGTGTATTGCCTAAGCCGGCAATCGAGGCTACTATTGAAGCAATTCGTGATTTCGATAACACCGGTATCGGTCTTCTCGAAATTTCTCACCGTACACCCGGTTGGGAGAGAATCATGAAAGAAACTGCCGACTTATGGAAAGAGTTATTAAACATCCCCGACAACTATCAAGTGCTATTTTTAGGAGGGGGAGCCAGCACACAGTTTTTCGAAGTTCCGGCCAATCTTCTCGAAAAGAAAGCAGCTTATCTGCAAACAGGAGTGTGGGCTAAAAAAGCTATTAAAGAGGCTAAGTTGTATGGCGAAGTGGAGGTTGTTGCATCATCCGAAGACAAAAACTATTCATATATACCGAAAGGATATACTATCCCTACGGATGCCGATTATTTTCATATTACCACCAACAACACTATTTACGGAACCGAAATTCACGAAGATATTGACAGCCCCGTTACGCTTGTGGCCGACATGTCGTCCGATATCATGAGTCGTCCGCTGGATGTGTCGAAATACGGATTGATCTACGGTGGTGCACAAAAAAATGTGGGACCCGCCGGGGTTGCTTTCGTCATTGTGCGCGAAGATATTCTCGGAAAAGTAAACCGTCCATTGCCAACGATGGTTGATTATCGCACACATATTGGCAAAGAAGAAAAAGATCGGTCTATGTTCAATACTCCTCCTGTTTTCGCCATCTATGTGATGCATGAAACGCTGAAGTGGGTAAAAGCTCAGGGTGGTGTGGATGCAATGTATAAACGGAACAAAGAAAAGGCCGAAATGCTTTATGCCGAGATCGATCGTAACAAAATGTTTGTAGGAACTGCTGCTGTAGAAGATCGTTCGCTGATGAATGTTTGTTTCGTGATGAACGAGGAGTATAAGGACAAGGAAGGCGAATTTCTTGACTTTGCCAAAGCGAGAGGAATGGTTGGAATCAAAGGCCATCGTTCGGTAGGAGGATTTCGGGCATCTATTTACAATGCCTGCCCGATGGAAAGTGTGGAAGCATTGGTGGACTGCATGAAAGAATTTGAAAAAAACAACGGATGACGAAAGGGCATTGACAATTATGAAAGTACTTTTGGTTACCGAAAAACCTTTTGCCGCGCAGGCAGTAAAAGAGATTCAGAAGATTATAGAAGAGGCCGGACATGTGTTCGAGAAAATCGAAAAATATACCGATAAATCCCAACTATTGGCAGCTATTGCTGATGTCGACGCTATTATCATTCGTAGCGATATCATTGATCAGGAAGTAATTGATGCGGCTCCCAATCTGAAGGTTATCGTGCGTGCAGGTGCCGGATATGACAATGTTGATTTGGAGGCTGCAACCAATAGGGATGTGTGCGTAATGAATACTCCCGGGCAAAACGCAAATGCAGTAGCCGAGCTTGTATTTGCCATGTTGCTTTATGTGCAGCGAAATCATTTCGACGGAAGCACCGGCCATGAATTGAAAAACAATCGACTTGGGTTATATGCGTTTGGGAATGTGGCAAAAATGGTGGCAAAAATTGCGCGAGGTTTCGGAATGCCTGTTTATGCTTTTTCCCCCATTCTCACACACGACGATTTGCGAAAGGAAGGCCAATATGGAGTGATTTCGGTATATAGTGCCGAAGAGTTGTTTGATAATAGTGATATTGTGTCGTTGCACATGCCTTTGCTCGAGGATACATACAGATGTGTGAATTATAATTTGCTTTCGAGGATGGGCGATAACGGGATCGTTGTAAATTCGGCCCGTAAAGAGGTAGTCAATGAGGAAGATATGATACGTATTATGGAAGAGCGTCCCGATTTCAAATATATCACCGACATTAAGCCCGACAAACACGATGAGTTTGCATCTAAATTTGGCATGCGATATTTTTCAACTCCCAAAAAATCGGGAGCTCAGACTTATGAAGCTAACGTAAATGCCGGTCTTGCTGCAGCTCGTCAAATAGTTGCTTTCTTTAAAAACGGTGACGATCGGTTTAGAGTTAATCCAAAATAGATAACTCGCTTATTTTAAATTATTTAATATTTTTACATCCCGAGAACTAACATCAGTTTTCGGGATTTAGTTTTATTTAACGCAAAACAATTACGAAAATGTTTGTTCAATTACGAAATGATCGTAAATTTGTGTCGATATAACAAAATAATAGTGAGAACTGAAATTATGGAACGATTGACCCCTCAAGAAGAAGCCGTGATGTTGCATGTGTGGCAGTTAGGCGAATGTGCTATAAAAGATGTCGTTGACAGAATGGAAGAGCCGAAACCGCCTTATACTACGGTTGCGTCTATTTTCAAAAATCTCGAACGCAAGAATTATCTCACCAAAAAACGATACGGAAATGTAAAAGTTTTTCGTCCCAAAGTTACCGAAGCCGTATATAAACAACATTTCCTTTCGGGTGTGGTAAAAAGCTATTTCGATAACTCCTACAAGGAATTGGTTTCTTTTTTTGCGAAAGAACAAAAAATCACAAAAGACGAGTTGGAAGAAATCATCCGTCTTATCGAAAAAAATCAGGGAGAAAGCAAGACTTGATTTTTAGGTTGCCTAAACCGTTCACTTTTAATTTTCTAAAAAATGGAAACGCTTTTCATTTACTTGGTCAAAGTAAACATTGCACTGGCAATTTTTTACCTCGTGTACCTACTGTTGTTGAAAGAAGATACTTTTATTCGGTTGAAACGGTGTTACTTTCTTGCAGCGATTGTTTTTTCGCTTGTTTATCCGCTTTTTACCATCGAAGCATGGGGAAATATCTTCTCTTTCCTTAGAAGAGGATATGCTGCAGAAGTTATTATCGGGCAACCGGCCATGTCTTTTTTGGCTGCAGAGTCTACTACGGAAAATAATTTTTGGCTTACTCATTGGGAAAATATCTTCTTTTTGGTAATGGCTGTCGGAACGGCATTTTTCCTGGTTCGGTTTATCTGGCAATTGGTTACCATCTTCCGTATTAAACATAAAAGCGTTCTGCAAAGAATAGGAGCGTATAACGTTTACCATTTATCCGATGAAATATTGCCTTTTTCTTTCTTCAACTGGATTTTTGTCAACACAGAAGCCCATTCTGAAGAAGAGATGAGACAAATACTCTTGCATGAGCAAATTCACGTACGACAGTGGCATTCGCTGGATGTTATGCTGGGGGAATTATTGTGTATTTTTTTCTGGTGGAATCCCTTTGTATGGTTGATGAAAAAAGGAATCACCATCAATCTGGAATATCTGGCCGATAGCGAAATCTTACGCAAAGGCATAAATAGTCGCGACTACCAGTACCACCTTTTACGATTGACTTATCATGAAACTGCAGTTCAGATAGTAAATAACTTTAATGTATCACAATTAAAACAACGAATTATGATGATGAACAAAACCAAATCACCCTCGCGAAAACTGGCGAAATATATAGCAGTTTTGCCTCTGTTCGTATTATTGGTGACAGCAAACAGTGCGTATGCACAAAAGAATGAACCCGCAAAAACTACGACCTCGCCTCAGGACACGACAAAGAACATCAGGCAAAACGATGAAACCTTTGTAGTAGTTGAAACCCAACCCGAATTTCCGGGCGGACAGGAAGCTTTGATGAAGTTTTTGTCCGACAATATTCAATATCCGGAAGAGGCGAAGAAGAAGGGTGTACAGGGGAGAGTAATCTGTAATTTTATTGTCAGAAAAGATGGAAGCATTACTGATGCTGACATAGTTCGAGGAGTTGATCCGTTATTGGATGAAGAAGCTATTCGGGTAATTAATTCGATGCCTAAATGGCAGCCAGGCATGCAACGAGGAAAAGTCGTAGACGTGAGGTATACTTTGCCCATCGTTTTCAGATTGCAAAATGAGAAGAAACCCGCACAAAATACCATAACGGTTACTGAAGAAAAAATGAGTGATCCCGATCCTGGTTATTTGTAATTTATTGCCGAAAATATTGGATATCCAGTCATTGCACAAGAAAAGGGAATAACAGGATTGGTGAAAGCCAAATACAGTGTTAACGAAAAAGGTGAAATCTCAAATGTAAAAATTATCCAGGGCGTAGATCCTTCTTTAGAAGCTGAAGTTATGCGGGTAACAAAAGCGCTTCCTCCCGATATTGCCTTGGCAAAAACAGGAGGCAAAGCAAATCCCAACGTCGAATTTTCAGCATATTTCCGGCTTCAGAACGATGAATCTCCGCAAGTTAGCCCACAAGTTAGCAATATCCAAAGCGAAATAGTGGTTGTAGCTTACGGAAAAAAACAAGGTGGCGAATAGAGAGGATCGAAAAGATATAAAAAACAGATTCTATTGGAAAGGGAATCAGTATTTTAGAATCAAAGGGGCTTTATTTCCATCTTGCCCCTTTGATTTTTCGTTATACCGAATAAGAATGTTAATCGAAAATGTCGTCGATGCCTTGGCCTTCTACGGGTTGATTATTCTGATAATACTCGGGTGAGTATTTATCGGGTTCGAAGCAGGGATTTCTGAATTGTTCCGGAATTTCGAAAATCCCATCGTCACTGATATGAAGAGACGGATCGGCGTATATTTTCTGATAAAATAGCCCGTGAATGGGCAGTGCCATGCTGGCACCTTGTCCGTAAGCCATTCGGTCGAAATGAATGGAACGATCTTCCCCGCCTACCCAGCTACCGGCCACAATGGCGGGCGTGAACGACATGAACCATCCATCGGAATTGTTTTGTGTCGTACCCGTTTTGCCTCCCATTTGTCCTTTCAGGTTGTATATCCTTCGCAAGCGGCTGCCTGTGCCGCCGTCGATGACTGCCCGGAGCATATCGAGCATTTTATAAGAAGTACTTTCGCTGAAAATTTCGTGCATACTTGGGATAAACGTACCGACCACATTGCCATAAGAATCTTCGATACGTGTTACCATCAACGGATCGACGCGAATACCTCGATTGGCGAAAGCAGAATATCCGCTCACCATTTCCGAAACCGAAGCGTCGCAAATACCCAGGGCAAGCGATACGACCGGATCGATCGGACTTTTCAGTCCGAACGATTTGAGTAATCGCGCAAAGGCATAAGGCGAGAACTGTTTCATGAGATAAGCCGTTACCCAGTTGCTGGAATTTTGCAATCCCCATTTGATAGTAACCATTTCTCCCACATTGCCTGCTCCGGCATTTTTCGGACTCCATTCCTGACCTGTTTCGGTAATCAGGGTTTGCGGCACGTGAAGCATCTGATCGCAAGGCGTCATGCCTTCTTCCATGGCAAGCGTGTAAAGAAACGGCTTGATGGTCGAGCCGATTTGGCGTTTTCCGGTGCTCACCATGTCGTACTTGAAGAATTTGAAATCGGGTCCGCCCACATAAGCTTTCACATGTCCGGTGAATGGGTCCATAGCCATGAATCCTGCCCTTAAAAACGATTTATGATAGCGAATCGAGTCCCACGGAGTCATCACGGTGTCTATCTCACCACCTTTCCATGAGAACACTTTCATTTCGGTTTTATGATTTTTAAATTCCTTGAGGATTTCATCCTCACTAAATCCCGCTTTTTTCATTCCCCGATAGCGGTCGGTTTGTCGCATGGCGTTGGCGAGCAAGCGATCGACTTCATTGGCGACACTACTCGAAAACGGAGCATAGGGCTTTCCCGCCTTCTCTTTGTCGAAAATCGGTTGCAAGTAGGCCATTTGTTCCCTTACCGCCTCTTCGGCATACTTCTGCATACGCGAATCGATGGTAGAGTAAATTTTCAATCCGTCAGTGTATAAATTGTAATTAGAACCGTCGGCCTTTTTGTTTTTTTTGCACCATCCATAAAGCGGATTTTCAACCCAAGCAATGGAATCTTCGATGAATTGCTGTTTTTGCCAGCTCGCAGGATAATCTCGACGATCGGGTTTATCGGCCATTAACACCATAGCCAAGTGTTGACGATAGTAAGGAGCTGGAATGTCGGTGTGGTTGGCTCGGTTGAAATCGAGCTTGATAGGCTTGCTGATCAACTCGTTTTTCTCCTCTTCGGAGAGATAGCCTGCCTTCACCATTTGCGTGAGCACAACGTTGCGTCGCTGCTGAGTCAAATCGGGACGTCGGACAGGGTTGTAGAGAGCCGAGTTTTTTAACATGCCCACGAGAGTAGCCGCTTCTTCAATTGTCAGGTCGATAGGTTTTTTGTTGAAGTAGGTATGCGATGCCAACTCAATGCCAATAGCATTGTAGTTGAAATCGTACTTATTTAGATAAAGATTGATGATTTCGTCTTTTGTATAATAACGTTCGAGTTTTACGGCAATAACCCACTCTACGGGTTTTTGAAAGAGACGTTGGATTTTGTTTTTAGCCCTCGGTGAGTACAGTTGTTTGGCAAGCTGCTGAGTGATGGTGCTTCCGCCTCCACTTGATTCGTGTTGCAGGAGCAAGGTTTTCACTACGGCACGTCCCAGTCCGATGATGTCGATGCCCGAATGCTGATAGAAACGGACATCTTCAGTTGCAACAAGAGCTTGAATCAAATAAGGTGATAGTTGCGAATAATCGGTGAAAATACGGTTGTCGTCGCTTTGCGAATAAGTGAAGAGAAGTTTATCGTCGGACGAAATAACTTGTGAGGCATATTTGTCGATCGGGTTTTCCAGATCGTCGAGATTGGGAATATAGCCAATAACACCTGCAGATAAAAGTCCGAAGATCAATATATTCAACAAAATGAAAATACCGAAAATTCTCCACATCCAGCGGATGATTTTTCGATTTTTCTCGTTTGTCGCTGTGCGAGATTTTTTATTGCGTGGTTCGTTTTTTTTAGCCATAACATTCAATAAAGGAAATCGTTGGAGCCAATAGATTCCGGTACAAATTTACATGATAATTTTCAATTAACATATCATCGGCCGAAATAATGACGATTTATAACATTTGCCGCATGTAAAATGCCCTGAAGATTGGTTGAGAATGAATTGAATGCTTTTTCTGTAGCGAGCTATATCGATTGCTTAATTAAAAAGAGAAAATGTATTGTATATGAGTAGTTTAGTTTGATTGATTTTCCTGAAGAAATGTCCGAGCCGGAATGCAACAGTGGGCTTCGTTTCATTCGAACCAAATACGACGCAAGTACGACCCAAATACGACGGAAGTATTAAGCTGATCGAAATAACAAATATGGTGTGTTCTCCATACTTCGTGTGTGTGGATGGCTTGAATAAATATAAGAGAATACTGACAAAATTCAGAGAAGGCGATAAAAAACCTTCTCCGAAAAACAACCCATATTTTATATTCCGCTGAAATCTACGCCATCGAATACGAGAGAAGGAATTCGCCAGGACGAATTTAAGCGTGGATCGTTGCCAACTTCGGCCAGTGACGACCACAGACTAAGAAAATTGCCGGTTACGTTCATTTCGTTGATTGGCTGAGTAGTTTGTCCGTTTTCGATGAGAAACCCTTCGATGCCGAAAGAAAAATCGCCTGTAGAGCTATTGCTGTTTCCGCCGTTGAAGCCCGTAACCAATATTCCGTTGTTGACGTCGGCAATGAGTCCTTGCAAATCTTTGTTTCCCGGCTGGAGAATGAGTATTGAAGGATCGGCAATCGTCGGTTCTATACCCATTTTGTTGGCAATGTAGGTATCGATGAAATAAGTTTTCAGAACACCTTTATCGAAGATGGTGCGAGGTTGGGTGGCTACACCTTCGTTGTCGAAATAACGTGCACCCATTGCTCCAATGAGATGAGGCTCGTCGCGAAGCGTAAATTTTTCGTTTCCGATTTGTTGTCCGATTTTGTCGAGGAGAAAGGAGTTTTTTTGCTGCAATTGCGATCCATAAAGTGCGCTTATCATAGGGGAAACCAGGCGCGAGGAGTTGAGCGGATCGACCACCATCGTGTATTTGCCTGATTTGATTTTCTTTTGTCCCAGTTTTTTGATGGTACGCTCGAGTGCTTTCTGTCCGATGCCCTCCTTGACGAGATCGTCAAGCATGAGAGCCGATTCATACCAATACGACGAGGGGCGGGCATCATCTTCGCCTTTCATCGACACGCTTGCGGAGATGGAAAACCATGAATTTCCGGTTTCACCTTCGAATCCATTACTAAAAAGTTTATATCCGAAATTTTCGCCATCGCTATAGGAAGATTCTACTGAGATAATGCGTGCATCTTTACCCATAGCCTCTTCGCCGGCATTTTTTGCCATTTGCACCTTATGGTCAGGATTTATTTTAGAAAAGTTAGGGTCGAGCAGTTTCAGATCGGGCTTGCCTCCCTTGTAGTATCGCGACGGATCGGGCAATGTCTGAGCTTCGTCTTTAGCCAGGTATCGCGTAGAAGCGATGCCATTTTTGATGAACGATTGCAGTTCGGTTTTGTCTAATCGGTTTGTAGAGTAGGTGCCGTATCGCCCATCGACATAAAGAGCAATCGTCATACCGTTTTCAGAAGCTTGCTGCAACCGATCCATCTTGGCGTCGCGCATCTCGAAAGAGCTATTTGATCCGGCGTAGAGATTCACTTTTACTGCTTGACACCCGTTTTTGAGTGCGAAATCCATCGCCCAGCGGGCGAGATTTTTATTTTCGTTTGAGATCATAATTTCGTTGGTTGAATGGAATTTATTAGGTTCGAATTTCATCGGATTTCACCTTAAACAAAAGAAATCGGATGATGAAAAATTTGAAACGACCATCGGATCAACTTTCGCCTCCAACAGTGAGTTTGCTTACCAAAGCAGAAGGCATTCCTTGCGAAACCGGGCAACCTTGACCGTCTTTTCCGCAAGTCCAAGTTCCGTTGTCAAGTTCGAGGTTATTGCCAACCATCGTGATATCGGCCAATGCTTTTGGTCCGTTGCCTATAATATTGATATCTTTGATGGGTTGCGTGAGTTTGCCATCTTCGATAAGATAGCCCGATTTGACGAAAAAAGTAAAATCGCCTGCGCCGATCTGCACCTGACCATTCGTGAACTGATTGACATAAATTCCTTTCTTCACCGAAGCAATGATGTCGGCCTCGTTCATGTTGCCCGATTCCATGTAGGTTACTCGCATACGTGGAATGGGCACATTTCGGAACGACTCGCGACGTCCGTTACCGGTAGGCGTCACCCCATAGTGTTTTGCACTTATGCGGTCGTGTAGGTAGCTGTTGAGAATCCCATTTTTGACGATATAGGTTTTTTGACCATAATTTCCTTCATCGTCGATGTTAACAGATCCGCGGTTGAAGGGGACGGTACCGTCGTCCACTACGCTGATGTTTTCGTTGCAAATTTTTTTATGCAATTGATCCGAAAAAATCGAAATGTTTTTTCGGTTGAAATCGGCTTCGAAGGCGTGTCCGATAGCTTCATGAAGTAAAATTCCGGATCCTCCGGCACCCATAACGACGGGCATTTCCCCACCTTTGGGTTTCACGGCCTGAAACAATTTGGCTGTATTTTCTACGGCTTCGCGGGCTACTATGTCCACCAGGTCGTTGGTGAGAAAATCAGCACCTTTACGATAGGCACGTGAGGCATAGTTGTTTTCGATTTTTCCGTTTTCCTCCATGATACACACGGCGGACAGTGTAGCCATTGGTCGATAATCGTAGAAAGTAACTCCTTCGGAATTGCAAAAAAGGATATGAGAAGTGTCGTCGGTGAGCGAAGCCGAAACTTTTTGTACGCGTTTATCTGCGTCGAAGATTCGATCGTTCAGCCGTTGCAAATAAGGCATCTTATCTTTGAGTAACAAGTTATCCCATGGCGTTGAAACTGTGTAGAAGTTTGTTTTAATAGACTTCTCTGTCAATGCCACAGGATTGGCCTTGAGGGTGCCGGAAGCAATTCGTGCAGCAGTGCGTGCGGCTCTCAGCATTTCGTTGAGTGTAATCTCTTCAACATAAGCATAGCCGGTTTGATCTCCCGAAATGACACGAACTCCCATACCGAAATCGATATTGGAATTGCATCGATTCACTTCGCGATCGCGCAGTCCGACATAATTGCTGAACGTATGTTCGAAAAAAAGGTCGGCGTAGTCACCCCCCTTTTCCAAAGCGGCAGCAATAACTTTTTGCAGGTCGTTTTCCGTGACTCCAAAATGTTTCATCGCTTCCGAAACAGCTGTTTTTTCGTTTGTTCCGTCAAAAGGCGATGCAAAAGTCGGGGCAACAACAGATCCTGCAAGAGCCAGACTGCCTGTGCGGATAAAATTTCGTCTGTCCATTTTTATACTATTGAAAATGTTTTTTTCACGCAAAACTATATGTTTTTGGGGCGATGTCTTCTGATAGATTCAATCACCGCGTGTTTTCGTATCATCCACCTGCGGTGGCAATCGAAACAAATGTAAGATCGCCTGTATGTGGGGAATATAAGACTTAGAATCAGAAAAGGAATATATGTCAACCAATTGCCGCTTGTCATTTTGCCGATATTGGACGATCCGCAGAAAGGACATCTTTTTTTGTCCCCGATATCCGAATAGTTTATAATCGCAATTCTTTCAGAAGCGTCTTGACTCTCGTCGAGGATGTTGAGTGAATGCTCCGGTTGATCGGACCCGACCTGTAAAATTGTTTTTCTCGAGTTATCGGTAGAGTCAATATTCTCGAAAAGAAAACATTCGATATTTTTTGCTTCGAGTTTTTTCCGAATGATGTCCGCTTCGGCAGAATCGGCGTAGGTTCTTACGGTAACAAGTGATCCCATCGTTCGTGGATTATGAATGCAAAGATACGATTAAATGCGAATTGTGTTGTGAATTGTCTGAAAAAGATATACTTCGTCGAATATTTTTTTCTCCCCGAAGCGTATTTTTAATTTTTTTTATGAGAATCAGAGGTGGTTGAGGTTATTATTCCGTTTTTAATAATTGCCAACCGATCAGTTTGTCGAAGCGACTCGCGGGAGGACGATGATACACCATGATCAGATATTCGTTGGAAGTATCGTAATAATTTCCTTCGATTTGAGACATGGAATAATGTTCGTCATCCTGAGCCGAAACGTACAGATAGTTATAAAAACCCTGTTTTAATAAAGTTGAGAGTTGATATTTTTGTGTAGCTTCATCGAAGTGAAGAACAAAGTTTTTGGGATTGTTATAAGTGAAATCACCTATCACATGCAAAGGATAAATGCTTTCTTCGGAATTCAAATTAAACAGCACTTCGAAATAGTCGGCTTCCACGTCCGAATCGTCACCATCGGTTGTACGCAAAAAAAATCTTCCATTTTGATCTTGATCGTATTGCCGAGTTTTATTAGCTCTTACCTCGTCTGTATTTAACATGGCCACGTAATGTGGATGTGTGTAGCGAATCCATTCGACACCCATGCCGCCATACCTACGACTCTGAATCTCGAATCGGCGGTACTCGTTTCCGGCTTCAAAAATAAGATCCGGATTGTGCTCGAAAACCAGCCGGTTGGGGTAAATATAAGTCGGTTGCACGTTTTTTCGAGCAAAATTGAGGCAATTGTTTTGTAGAACAGTAACCATGATTTCACGCTTGGCATCGTGAAAGGAAAGCCGGGGATGTGAAATTTCGAAACTTATCTGTTGATGAGCTTTATTGAAGTCGAAATCGGTATTGCCCGACACCCTTCCCTGAATGCGAACCTGATTTTCGGTTACCGAAAAACAGGCCTGGAGCAAAGGATCTTCGGGAGCATTTTCGTAATATACTTCGATTGCATAATTGCCCGAAATTTTTGGACTGACCTGACGGTTTGGGAAATTCAAGTCGTAATGAATATAGCTTACGGTTGTATTTTCAGAAAATCGATAATCTTCAATAAGCTGATTATTAAAACCATTCAAAAAATCGACATCCCTCAAATCACTCTTTTGCCAATTAGCGGTACAATGAAAAATACGATAGCGCAAGCGAGGTTCTTCGATGGAGAGTTTGTCGAATTTCAGTGTTATTCTATCGTCTCCTTGCAGTTTAATGATCGGAGGCAAAAAAGGATCATCGTTGACCAGGATTTGAATCGATTTTATTTCGTCCGATAAAGGTTGAGTGTGGATCGAATGTTGAGCAGTAGCCAAGCCAAATGACGTAAAGCAGAAAACGGTCAGAAACAGAATTTTTATGTTCATAGCATGTTCTTTACATTCATAGGAAACCCAAAATTAACGAAAAAATTGTACGGTGGGTAATTTTGTTTGCCGAAGAAGTTAACATACAAAAAACGCCCGCAAAAATTGGGGCGTTTCAATGAAAGTTCATATTTGTTATTTGTCAACTGATCCAGCGGACATAAGCAAAATCCATTCGGTGGGGGAGATCGGGATTTTTAGGGAATACCCGAAGAGCGTATTGATGAGTTCCCGGATCGTTGAGCGCCTTCTTCATTTCGAAATAGAGAACCGATCCTTCTTTTTTCACTAACTCGAACTCATATTTTTCGATAAATTTTGCCTTGTTTTCGGTCGAGTCGTAATCCACCATCACACATTCTACTCCTAAATCGCCGATCATATCTTTTTTATCGATCACCACACTACCGTATATGATGGATTCTTCGTTTTCTTTGATCCCGACTTGTTGGGTAGGGTTGAAATGCAATTCCAACACTTCGAACTTATCCCAATTTGCAGCTATGTTTTCTTTCCAAGAAACAATTTCTTTGGTCTTTGCATAATTGTTGGCATGGAGTTTTTTTGAGCGATCGGCGAGTTTGTTGTAAAAACGATTGAAATAGTCGTCCATCATACGTTTTGTCGTAAAATGAGGCGCAATTTCTGCCATCGATTTTTTAATAAACTGTATCCATTCGGTAGAATACCCGTTGCTGTTGCGCGCATAATAAAGCGGGATGATTTCATTTTCGAGTAACGAGTAAATTGTTAAAGCATCGAGCTCGTCCTGAAACACCTGGTTGTCGTATGTACGTTCGGCAGTGATAGCCCATCCGGCACCCGGTTTGTAGCCTTCGTACCACCATCCGTCGAGCACTGAGAGGTTGAGGACACCGTTCATTTCGGCCTTTTCGCCTGAAGTCCCCGATGCTTCCTGCAGTTGGGTGGGGGTATTAAGCCAAATATCTGCACCGGAAATCAGCCGTTTGGCAAGACGCATGTCGTAATTTTCGAGAAAAATAATTTTGCCTAAAAATTCGGGTCGGGCGGCTATTTGCACAATATGTTTGATCAGATTTTGTCCGCCGGCATCGGCAGGATGGGCTTTACCCGCAAATATAAATTGTACCGGTCTTTTGGGATCATTTACGATTTTGGCAAGGCGATCGAGATCGGTAAAAAGAAGATGAGCCCGTTTATAGGTTGCAAATCGGCGCGAAAAACCGATGAGAAGAGCATCCGGATTGATTTGTTCCAAAATAGTTACGATACGAGATGGGTCGGCTTGATTTTTCAACCAACCTCCCTGAAATTCTTCTCGGATATAGTCCACCAGCTTATTTTTCAGATGCATGCGAAGATCCCAGAGCTCGTCGTCGGGAACGTCGTAGATTTTTTTCCAAATCTCGGTATTTGACTGATCTTGATAAAAAGAAGGGCCGAAGTGTTTCTCATACAGGGCTTTTACGGACGATGTGGCCCAGCTTGGCAGATGCACACCATTGGTAACATAGCCGACGTGGAGCTCTTCGGGAAAATATCCTTTCCACACGGGTTGGAACATCTCCTGTGAAACTTTGCCATGCAATTTACTCACGCCATTCGCTTCCTGTGCAGTATTGAGAGCAAAAACGCTCATTGAAAACTTTTCCTGACTTCCGGGATTAGCGCGACCCATGTCCATAAATTGCTGCCACGGAATTCCCATTTTATCGACAAAAGGCCTCATATATTTACCGATGAGCGCTTCGTCGAAATAGTCATGTCCTGCAGGGACAGGAGTGTGTACGGTGTACAGAGAAGATGAGCGTACTACTTCAAGAGCTTCGTTGAATGAGAGCTTTTCATCGTTCATGTAGTCGAACAATCGTTGGGCGTTGATGAGAGCTGCATGACCCTCATTCAGGTGATACACGTCTTTTTTTATTCCCAACTTTTTGAGCAAGAGAATTCCGCCGATCCCCAACAGATATTCCTGTTTCATTCGATTCTCCCAATCACCGCCATAAAGCTGGTGTGTGATGCTGCGATCAAACTCGCTGTTTGCCTCCATATCGGTATCCATCAGATAGAGATTGATTCTTCCGATGGCAACTTTCCAGATATTGGAATATACGATCCGATCGTGAAAAGGAATCTCGAGAATGAGTGGATTGTTTTGATTGTCCATCACCTGTTCAATAGGCAGGTTGCTGAAATTCTGAGCCTCATATTTAGCAATTTGCTGTCCATCGACTGTGAGAGTTTGGGTGAAATATCCATATCGATAAAGCAATCCAACGGCAGTCATGTCAATGCAACTGTCGCTTGCCTCTTTCAGATAATCGCCCGCAAGAATGCCAAGTCCGCCCGAATATATTTTGAGAATGTGCGACAATCCATATTCCATGCTGAAGTATGCGATACTCGGACGTGTCGTGTCGTAGGGTTTACTCATATATTCCTTGAAAGCGGCATAGGTCTGGTGTGCCCATTCCATCAATTGCGGATTGTGAAGAATGGATTCGAATTCGTCAGAATTGAGGTTTTGGAGCATTACCACAGGGTTACGGAGGCTCTTGTCCCATTCTTCAGTATTTAAATTTTCAAATAAATCCTTAGCTTGTTCATTCCAAACCCACCAGAGGTTATGAGAAATTTCGTCCAAAAACTTCAGTTCGTCAGGCAAAACGGCACTGACATGGATGTCTCTCCATACAGGAGTGTTAGAATAACTTGATTTAATAATCATCTTTTTCGAATTTTGTGTGGAAATTTATGCATGAATAATGTCAAAAAATCATGCATCGTAAAAATTTTTCGTATAAAATTACAACTGTCACAAAAATAGCAATATTATTCGTTTCTTAGTTTATATGGTTTGGATAATCTTAGAAAAGAATTATGCAATGCTTTGCAATATGCTTCCTGATAATGACCAATAAAATGAGCCCAATCGGCCTTGTCGGAAAGTGAGTTGGCGGAATCGCACAACATTTTGATCTGTTCGACGCTTTTTAGCGAAAAATCGAAAATGATTTCTGCAATCTCCTGTGCCGCATCGACGTGATTGAAATCGTCTCGGAAAACCACTTCCACGCCGTCCGACAATCCCGGAACTTCACCCATTTTTTTTGCCCATGTTCCAAAGCCTGCCAGTGTTGAAGTGATGGTGGGGACAGAAAAAGCCAGACTTTCGTGTGGAGTATAGCCCCACGGTTCGTAATACGAAGGGAAAACGGTAAGATCCATGCCGATAAGCAAGTCGTAGTAAGACATATTGAAGATGCCGTCGTCCCCATTAAGATAAGACGGAACGAAGATGGTTTTCACGCGTTCTTTTTCCGAATTGCAAAATCCCAATCGCCTGAGTTGGCTCATAATACTGTCATGTTCGGGCTCCACAAGTTCATGTGTGACATAAGGACAACTTTTAACGGCTGATTTTGAATGCACTTTACCCTCGTTTTTCATTTTTTCTATCAAGTCGGACTTTGGACCTTTAATCCAGGCCGGAACCATGATAAAAGCAATGACGTCTTTTGACAATTGGGGCATTTTCCGAAGGTTGTTGATGGCATCGATAAAAACATCAATCCCTTTGTTTTTGTATTCATATCGTCCGCTGGTGGCAATCAATAAGGCATCTTTGTGAATGGTGTGCCCCAGCAATGCTTCGGCAACTTCAATAAGTTTTTGACGGGCTTTTTTTCGTGCTTGTTTGTGAGCATTGCCTTTCGGAATAAAATCTTTTTCGAATCCGTTAGGCGTAACGATATCGGGATGTCTTTGCAAAAGCTGCGCGCACTCCTGTGCCGTGATGTCGCTTACTGTGGTAAAGCAATCCACGTTTAGTGCGGTTTTTTTTTCAACCGAATGTTTTGCAACGACGTTTAGCTGCCGAGCCATTTGGTCGCCATTATACCCTTTCAGATGATTGTAGAGCGGTAAATTATTGCCTGCAATCGATCTGCCAACGGTTGTGGCATGTGTAGTGAATACGGTGGCAATTTTGGGAACGTTTTTTTTCAGATAAAGAGCTCCCATACCCATTTGCCATTCGTTGAAATGGGCAATCACGTTTGATGCCTCGAGCTTATGAAAATGATAAAAACTTTCGATCACTACTCCAGCCGAATAGGCAAACATGCACGAATCATGATAGTCGCCATATCCGAATATCGAATCGACACCAAAATCCATCCACATTTGGGCATAGATGTCATCTCTTTTTTCGAAAAACTTATCGAAATTGACCAAAAAAACAATCGGTTTGCCGGGGACATCCCAACGGCCGATTTTAATATCGAGATTTTGATTCCGCCCGGCAAAAATCGACCACTCCGAAAAAAGCTGTGAATCGGCAATAAACCACGGACTTTTTTGTTTCTTCCAAATATCGGGACCGATAAAAATTATGTGGTCTTTATATAAATTTTGAAGCGTTTTAGCTTTGGTTGAAAGAACGGTATAGATTCCGCCCACTTTATTACACACTTCCCAGCTCGATTCAAAGATGTAGTCAGGAGCATGCTTTACATCTATTTGCATATAACTACAAACAATTTCGTTTTGCGGTACAAACATACAAAATAATAACGAATAATCAGTGTGTTCGTTCAATTTTCTATAATCAATTAGCAATCCGACATCGATTTATTGATTTGAATAATCGGTCTTGAATTGTAAAAAAAGAGCTAACTTTGCATTCGGAACAAATATGAATTCTTTGGAAATATTTCAACTTCAACAGCTCGTTGAAAAACATCCTAACATTGCTGCTGCAGCCGAATTACTGAAAAAATTGAAAGTCCTTTCAGTGCGCGGTTTGCACGGATCGTCGCGTGCTTTGTTTGCTATCGGTGCATTTCATAAAAATCCCCGAACAGCCCTTTTCGTATTTAATGACCAAGAAACTGCCGCTTATTTTTATCATGATATCACACAGGTAATTGGTTCTGAAGATGTGCTTTTTTTCCCCTCGGCATACAAAAGAGCATCGAAATATGGTCAGATAGATTCGGCAAACGAGATTCTTCGGACGGAAACGATGAGCAGGTTGCAAAATTTGCATGAACCTGTCCTCCTGATCAGTTATCCGGACGCGTTGGCCGAAAAAGTCGTTTCGAGAGATACTCTCGCCAAAAATACCCTGAAACTCTCGGTGGGTGAACAAGTGGACAGTTCGTTTGTGAGTGAAGTTCTCGATTCGTTCGGATTCAATTTCGTCGATTACGTTTACGAGCCCGGACAGTATGCCACTCGAGGCAGTATTCTCGATGTTTTTTCATATTCGAATGAATATCCTTTTCGCATCGATTTTTTTGGCGACGAAGTGGAAAGCATTCGAAGTTTTGATGTTGAATCGCAGCTTTCAAAAGAAAAACTGAATGAAATCCATATCGTTCCGGATTTTGGTAACGCTGAATCACGAACATCTTCTCTTTTCGATTTGCTCCCGGCTGACACCTTCATCGGACTGGAAGATATCCGATGGATCACAAGCCGCGTGGAATCGCTCAACAACGACGAACTGCATATCGATCCGAAAGATGCAGAATTTGTGAAGCCCATTTTGATTTCGAAAGATGAATTCGAGGTTGATATTTCAAAATTTCCCCAACTTCGGTTTGACAGTTCTTCGCTTGATTCCCCGGAAGCTGTTATTGAATTTAAAACGCTGCCGCAACCCCTTTATCACAAAAATTTTGATTTGCTGAGCGATTCACTTCACCGGTTCATCGACCAAGGTTATACCATTTACATCCTGAGCGACAGCGAAAAACAGCACAAGCGTCTTCAACACATTTTCGAAGACAGAAATGATCCCATTCCCTTCGTTGCCGTGAACAGAACACTGCACGAAGGTTTTAGCGACGAAACGCTCGGAATTTGCTGTTTTACCGATCATCAGATTTTTGATCGTTTTCACAAATACAGTCTGAAATCCGATCAGGCTCGTTCGGGCAAAATTGCATTATCGATAAAGGAACTCAATCAGTTGCAACCCGGCGATTATGTAGTACATATCGATCACGGCATTGGAAAGTTTGCAGGATTGGTGCGTATGCGAATCGGAGATAAAGTGCAGGAAGTCATCAAACTGACTTATCAAAATAACGATGCGGTTTTTGTTTCGATTCATTCGCTGCACAAGATTTCGAAATACAAGGGACGCGAAGGCGAAATGCCCCAACTCAACAAACTCGGCTCGGGTGCGTGGGAGAGGGTAAAAGAGCGCACCAAAAGCAAGATAAAAGACATCGCTCGCGATTTGATCAAGCTTTATGCGCAACGTCAAAACGAAAAAGGATTTGCTTTTTCGAAAGACAGCTATTTGCAAACCGAACTCGAAGCTTCGTTCATGTACGAAGATACACCCGATCAGATAAAAGCTACCCGCGACGTTAAAGCCGACATGCAGAGCGATCGGCCAATGGATCGACTGATTTGTGGAGATGTAGGATTCGGAAAAACCGAAATTGCCGTCAGAGCGGCTTTCAAGGCGGCTGTCGATGGTAAACAGACAGCAATTTTAGTACCTACAACCGTTCTGGCAACGCAGCATTATCACACGTTTCGAGATCGATTGGCCGATTTCCCTGTGAAAGTCGATTATTTGAGCAGAGCGCGTTCGGTTAAGGAGCAGAAACAAATTCTCAACGATCTTGCCGAAGGCAAGATAGATATTATTATCGGCACGCATCGGTTGGTGGGGAAAGACGTGAAATTTAAAGATCTCGGACTTCTGATTATCGATGAGGAGCAGAAATTCGGCGTATCGACCAAAGAAAAGTTGAAGCAACTTCGAGTGAATGTGGACACCCTGACCATGACGGCCACGCCTATTCCCCGAACCTTACAGTTTTCGCTCATGGGCTCGCGCGATCTATCGATAATCAACACACCTCCGCCTAACCGCTATCCGATACAGACAGAGGTGCATACCTTCGATATCGAAATTATCAAAGATGCCATTAACTTCGAGATAAGCCGTAATGGTCAGGTTTTTATCGTAAACAACCGCATTCAAAATATCTACGAACTACAGGCTCTTATTCAGCGCGAAATTCCGGATGTTCGCATTGCCGTGGGGCATGGACAGATGGATCCCAAAAAACTTGAGCAGGTAATTTCCGATTTTGTCGATCAGGAATATGACGTTTTGATAGCAACGACCATCATCGAATCGGGAATCGATATGCCGAACGTAAATACCATTATCGTGATTGATGCTCAAAATTTCGGATTGAGCGATCTGCATCAGTTGCGCGGTCGTGTAGGGCGAAGCAATCGCAAGGCATTCTGCTATTTGCTTGCGCCTCCGCTTTACACGTTAAGCTCCGATGCACGACGACGATTGCAGGCTATCGAAAATTTTGCCGAACTTGGAAGCGGCATTCATATTGCCATGCAGGATCTCGATATTCGAGGTGCCGGAAATTTGTTGGGGGCGGAGCAAAGCGGTTTTATAGCCGATTTGGGTTATGAAACTTATCAAAAAATATTGGCGGAAGCCATGCAGGAGTTGCGAAAGGAAGAGTTCTCGGATTTGTATCGAGAACAGCAGGAAGAAAAGGCGCTTGAGGAGGATTTCGTGGAAGATGTGACCGTAGAAAGCGATTTGGAACTGATGTTCCCCGTAACCTATATTCCGAACGATGCCGAACGCGTGGCTATTTATCGTGAACTCGACAACATGGAAACCGAAACGCAGATACTGGACTTTACGACACGTCTCGAGGATCGCTTTGGAAAAATTCCCCCACAGGGAAAAGAATTGATTCGAATTGTCCGCCTTCGTCGTTTGGCGAAATCGTTAGGCATCGAAAAAATTATTCTCAAGAATAATCAAATGACTTTGAATCTGGTTTCCGATCCCGAATCTCCTTATTATAGATCGACGGCTTTTGATCAGCTGTTGAACTATGTTCAATATCATCCGCGTGATTGCCAATTGCGTGAATCGGGCAAGAAACGTTCCGTTATCATTCGGAACATCCGGACTGTGGAAGCTGCTATTGCGGTTTTCGAAGGAATGGTAAAAATAGATGAAATGAATGAAAAAAACTTATCCATGTCCCGGTGATTTACGAATGATCATAGAACAATGCTAAAAAATACATAACCTGTAACTCATACTCCGGTTTGAAATCGGTTATTCAATAGTGGTGCATAGGTGACATGAGATGTGCGTTGATGGTAAGTAATCAGTTCGTAATTTGTTTGCCGCTATCATATCTCGAAAAAGCTGAAAGCTGATAGTTGATATGCGACGATTCGTTTTTGAATTTATGAAAAAAATAGTCTCAAAGACTCCGAGTTGCAAAAAACTCAAAGTTCAAAACTGAAAATATGCTATGTGTTAATGAGCATTAGGTAAGTCTCTAATCCGATTACGCGTGCTTAACATTATCTTTACTTTATTGTAACCTTTCTGCAATATTAAATCTATTCCTTTGCATAAAATTCATAAAAATATAAACTTATGCAAAAAATAGTCGCTTTAGTTTTGTTGTTTATTGCAGTGGGTTTCCCTGCTTTCACTAAAGAAAATCCCGCCATTGAAGGGTTGGGATCGCTCACAGGGCGGGTTGTAGATGAAAAAGGTTATGTATTACCCGGCGCGACGGTCGTTATCGAAGGTACCGATATAGGAACTGTTTCGGATATAAACGGTTTTTTTCGTTTAAGCGGACTTAAAGACGGCGACTATCGGATACAAATTTCCTACATCGGTTATACTCCTATTGAAAGAACGATTACTATTTTCGGCAACCGAACTGTCTCCATGGATAATGTGGTGCTGAAAGAAGGGATTCTGATGCAGGAAATCGTAGTAACCGGCATGAATGCCCAGCATAAGGCTATGTCCCAACAAAAAAACAGTATCAACATTACGAACGTAATCTCGGCAGATCAAGTAGCTCGTTTTCCCGATTCAAATATAGGTGATGCATTGAAGCGTATTCCCGGTATCAGTGTGCAATATGATCAGGGTGAGGCTCGCTTTGCGCATATTCGCGGCACATCGCCCGACCTTAACGCGGTCACCATCGATGGGATTCGCGTCCCATCGGCTGAGGCAGAGATGCGATCCGTGCAGTTAGACCTTATTCCCGCGGATATGATCCAAACTATCGAAGTAAACAAAGTAGTTACTCCCGATATGGATGCCGATGCGATTGGCGGATCCGTAAATTTGGTCACGAAAAATCAACCTGCAACTCGTCGCATTACTTTCTTGGGTGGAAGTGGATGGAATATGATTTCCGAAAAACCCACCTGGAATCTCGGATTCAGCTATGGTGACAGATATCTGAAAGATAAACTGGGAATGATGATTGCTCTTTCTTATCAGGACAATCCGTTAGGATCGGACAATGCGGAATTTGAATGGGAAAAAGATGACAACAACACTGTTTATGTGAGCGATTATCAAATTCGGCAGTACTTTGTCGAAAGAGATCGTCAAAGTTATTCGTTATCGTTGGATTATGTGTTTAATGCCGATCATAAAATCGAATTTCAAGGGATATATAACAGACGCCGCGACTGGGAAAATCGCTATCGATTCAGAATTACGGATATAGAACCGGCAGGGAGCAATTTCACCACATATGAAATCAACCGTGAATTAAAGTTCGGAACCAACAATAACAAGTCTGCCAGACTGGAAGATCAGCGTGTTGAAAAATTTTCATTAAACGGAGATCACTTTTTCGACCGATTAAACCTGAAATGGAAACTAAATTATTCCAAAGCATCGGAAGAGCGTCCCAATGAACGGTATTTGTCTTACCGCATCAAAGACAAAGATGAGGAGGGTTTGTATTCGTTTAAAATGGACCTTTCGAATCCGAGAACGCCTTATGCCTCGATGTTTAATATCGATGAAAACGATTATGAAAATTTTAGTTTTGACGAATTTACAGAATCCTATCAATATACGGAAGACCGCGATATTTCCGGCAAGGTGGATTTTATGTTGCCCTTCAACGGCTCTGGTGAATGGAAGAACAGCATCCGTTTCGGTGGAAGCTACAAATCGAAAAAGAAAAGCAACAACGAAGATTTCTATGAATATTCTCCCGTGGATGAAGATGCCTTTGATGCCCTTGTCCGAGGCAATCTGAAAGATATGACACGCGACAATTTCCTTGCCGGCGACTATAAAACGGGAATGTTTCCCGATAAAGAAGTTTTCGGGAATATTCTTCTTTCGAATTCTCCCGATTATGAAGAAGAGAAAATCATCGAAAACGACTTTGCCGATTTCGATGCGACCGAAGATATCATTACCGGATACATCAGATATGACCAGCGTTTATATGATAAAGTGGATTTATTATTAGGCTTGCGGGTTGAACACACAGCTTCGAAGTATAATGCCAATACTTGGGTAATTGACGAAGAAGGTGATGAAAGCATACAACCCGTTGAAGGCAAAAACGATTCCTATACCAATTTTCTTCCATCCATTATCGCCAAATGGGACGCAAGCGATAATTTCAAGGTCAAGGCAGCATGGACCAATACATTGGCTCGTCCGAAATATATCGATTTGACGCCAAGACAAATGATGAATTTCGAAGATGGAGAAATTGAAGTAGGCAACCCTGCATTAAAACCGACAAAGTCCATGAATTTCGATTTGATGTCGGAATATTACGTGGATGGCGGCTTGCTGTCGGCAGGAATTTTTTACAAAGACATCCGAAATTTTATTGTTGACGAAAGGCTGAGAGATAAAGAAATGAACGGAATGGTTTGGGACAGATATATTCGACCCATAAATGCGGGAGATGCCAATTTGTTTGGTTTTGAAATTTCGGCACAGCAAACCTTGACCTTTCTTCCCTCGTTTTTGCGTTATTTCAACATTTATACCAATTACACCTATAATTATTCCGATGTAAAAAATTTCAACTATGAAGGGCGTGAAAACGAAAAAATGCGTTTGCCCGGTACACCCGAGCATACGTTTAATGCTGCTTTAGGATACGATGATCGGAGATTTTCCGCTCGCCTTTCCTATAATTTTGCTTCTAATTTCATCGACGAACTGGGAGAGAGCGTATTTTACGATCGTTATTACGATGCGGTGAATTATCTCGATTTCAATGTAAACATAAAAGTCGGAAGATATGTAAACATTTATGCCAATGTGAACAATATTCTCAATCAACCGTTACGTTACTACCAAGGAAGCAAGGATTATACCATGCAGACGGAGTATTACAACTTTCGCTTCGATGCAGGTGCAAAATTTATTTTCTAATCAAGAAATGATTTAATCAATATGACAAAGAAAAATTTTTTTATTCTTTTTCTTTTCGCCGTCTTTACGAGTAGTATTTACGGACAAAACCATGCGGCGAACACTGAAATCGTATTTGAAAACGGGTATAATTTCTATATCGGTAACGATTTGGGCAGAAACGGATATTTCAAACAGAAAACCGTTGCCGAAGTCATGGGAAATATGGCCGACAGTCTCGATATAGAGTTTGTGGTTGCAGCTGGAGATATTCATCATTTTGGGGGTGTCAGGAGTACTGTCGATCCTTTATGGATGACCAATTATGAGCTGATCTATTCGCATCCTGATCTGATGATCGATTGGTATCCCATTCTGGGAAATCATGAATATAAAGGCAACACGCAAGCCGTAATCGATTATTCCGATATTTCGCGGCGTTGGGTGATGCCCGGACGATATTATACGAAAACAATCGCACCTGAGAATAACGGTGATGATTTTGCCACTGTGCAATTGTTCTTTATCGATACAACACCTTTGGTAGATGAGTATCACGAAGAACCGTCGGAATATCCTGATGTGCAGCTGCAAGATACCGTCAAACAGCTTAGCTGGCTTCGGGAAGAACTTTCCAAATCGAAAGCGGATTTTAAGATCGTAATTGGGCATCACCCAATTTACGTTTCGGAAAAGAAACGGTCGGATGAACCCGGTCTGATCCGCAAGCTCGACCCCATCCTCCGTAAATATAAGGTAAATATCTACATTGCAGGACATTCGCACACCTTTCAGCACTTAACAAAAAAAGATTCCCCTGTGAATTATGTGGTAAATGCTTCAGGTTCTTTAGGGCGGGAACCGATCAAAGGACCCGATACGAAATTTTGTTCGGGAGAGGAAGGATTTTCGGTTGTTTCCGTAGGCAAAGATGTTCTAAAAATGACCTTCATCAACTACAAAGGCATTCCGATTTATCAATTTGAAATAAAACTCTGAGAAACAGCTATTGCTACCTTATTTTATACAAACAAAAACGATTACCCAAGGCTGGGTAATCGTTTTTGTTTTGAGGGCTGCACCCATTTCAGAACAATCCTTCCACCGAAAGGTACCGTTCGCCCGTATCGTAATTGAAAGTCAGAATGCGCTTGTTGCCATCCAGTTCCGATATTTTTTTAGCGACTGCTGCAAGTGAAGCGCCGGTTGATATACCGGCCAAAATACCTTCCGATTTTGCCAATCGTCGTGCATAATCAAAAGCCTCGTCTTTGGTAATCTTGATCACGCTGTTGAGTACTTCCACATCTAACGTCTCGGGAATAAATCCTGCACCGATGCCTTGAATGGCATGTGGTCCCGATCGTCCTTCGGAGATGATGGGTGAATCGACAGGCTCAACGCCGATGACCTGAATGGACGGAAATTTCTTTTTCAATTCGCGTCCAACGCCGGTGATGTGTCCTCCCGTGCCAATTCCGGTAATCAGATAATCCAATCCATTGGGAAAATCTTTAATGATTTCCTGCGCGGTTGTGGCAGCATGAATTACGGGATTTGCAGGATTTTTAAATTGTTGAGGAATCCATGCACCGGCAATTTCTTTTTGCAACTCTTCGGCACGTTCAATGGCGCCTTTCATGCCTTTCTCACGAGGAGTAAGCACAAGTTCGGCACCATAAAGTGCAATAAGACGGCGCCTTTCGAGTGACATGGATTCGGGCATGACGATGATTACTTTGTAGCCTTTAACGGCAGCAATCATTGCAAGTCCTACTCCGGTGTTTCCCGAGGTGGGTTCGATGATGGTTCCACCGGGTTTCAGAATGCCTCTTTTTTCGGCATCATCTATCATCGCCATTGCGATACGATCCTTAATGCTTCCACCCGGATTCTGTTTCTCCAGTTTAATCCAAGCTTCCTGTTCCGGGAAAAGGTTTTTTAATCTCACGTGAGGGGTATTTCCAATTACCCCCAGAATGTTATCGAATTTCATACTTTTTTGTTTTTTTTATATGACATAATTATCGGGTTCGATGAACCCTTTTACTGTTTTTACTTTTACATCGACTTTGTTATATACGAGCGAATAAGGAATCACACTGTGTGTGAGCCATGCGCCACCTCCAATCACCGAATCGTGCCCGATAACGGTTTCGCCTCCCAAAATCGTGGCATTCGAATAAATAATGACATTATCTTCAACCGTTGGATGACGCTTGACGTCCGAAAGATTTTTTTCGAGATACAATGCCCCGAGCGTTACGCCTTGGTATATTTTCACGTTGTTGCCGATTTTCGTGGTTTCGCCTACGACGATACCTGTGCCATGATCCATAAAAAAGTTCTTTCCGATTTCGGCGGCCGGATGAATATCGATGCCGACTCGCGCGTGGGCAAATTCTGAAAATAAACGGGGAATAAGCGGAACACCCGACGAATGGAGTTCGTGCGCTATTCTGTGCACCACAAGCGCGAAGAAACCCGGGTAGGTGATGATGACTTCTTCAAGCGATTTGGCTGCCGGATCGTTTTTTACGTAGCATTGCGCATCTTTGAATAATCGGTTGCGAAGGTTCGAAAAATTGCCAAAAAAATCTTCTACTACTTCATTCGCAAATGTTTCGTCGGTTAGTTTTGCGATATTCTCGAAGAGCGTATTGGCAGACACTTTTAACTTATCGCGAACCAAATTATCATCTAAACGCGTGCACAAAGGGAACATGGAATCGAATAAGTCCATCAATGTTTGTTCGAGTTTACACTTGTCGATAGGCGTGTGCACGGCTTGAGGCTGAAACTTATCGATAAGTTCTAAAATGTTTTTGTTCATAAGTGGGTGCTGTGGGATGAAATGGAAAATATCTGTTTAATTGTTCGAAATTGCGAAGAAAAACCTGACCGGTCTCTCATGTGAGTGATCAGCAACAACAATAACAACAGATATGTAAGAAGAATTGTTCCATTTCCGTCAAAAAGGAAGTACAAAGGTATGCGAAAAATCGAAATAACAAATAAAAATCCGATTATTTTACATTTTTTATTCGTTGAATCAGTTCGTCACCCAATGCTTTTTTTTCTTCGATGTGCTTTAATGTGGTAAGCACAAACGGATTTTTGTCGAATGCCCCGCGAACGTATTCAAAATCCATAGCCTGATCTTCGATATTGCCATCGGCTCCAAATCCTGTTTTGAAAGAAAGAGAAAATTCTTTTTTTGCATCTTCATATATCAATTGATCAAGCTTGATGACACACTCTTTCCATTTTTCCACGATGTTCATTATATCTTTTGCCGAAATGGTTGTTTCATCGACGTGGTAATACGATTTTATTTTATCCCACGCCCATGTCCATTCGTAAGTATAATATTGTTCGTGGAGTTGACGGAAAACATCGTTTATTTCTTTTAGTTTTGTCAGTTCTCCTTTTTCGATTTTGCAAAGCAACGCATCGATTTCCGTTTTGGGCGCGATTAGTCCTGAAACATCCACCCATTCGCCAAGTCCTTTGTCGGTATTGGGCTTCAATTGATTACGAATCTCTTCGTCGGTTTCAAATTCAGTTTTTTCCAGTCGTTTAATCAAGGAGTTACCCAGAAATTTATGAATCACGATTTCGTAGAGCGACAATCCTCGTTTGAGTGCCGAATTTTTGATGATGCAACTTTGGTAGGTATAGATTTCGGAATTTTTCCCGGCCGTTTCCTGCAATTCGTTAAGCAAATCCACACCGGCAAAAACTTTTTGAATGGTATAGGGGCTAAGCAGATTGAAATTGATGTAGTCGAGCCGGTTGGGATCTTTTCGTTTGTCGCGTTCGGGCCATTTTTTTGCATCGCGAATAGTGCCCACACTACGCAAGTTCACTCCGGGAGCGATGTAGGTCGTATTGTCATTTTCAATGAGATACGAAAAGGGCAAATTGGAAGTGTCGGAATGTTTGTAGTGTCGTCCCAAAATAAGCGAATAAGGGCCAACTTTGGCCGGCCAAAGAACATAGGAATCGCTCGTTGTTTTGGCTCCACGTTCGACGATGCCTTGATGTATGGGACCCAACTTATACATGTGGTTGCTTTGGTTTGACCCGGAACCGGCATTCATAAACGAAAACATCCCCGCGATGAGCAGCGTCGATTTGTGGTGAGTAACCGTATAAGGCCCTGCAAATAAGGCGCATGCTTCGCCGTTTTCGCCCTGACAATTACTGAAAAACAATGAATCGGATGCCGAATATCCATGATCGAGATGACAGGCTTGACCCACAAAACATCTCGAAATATGCGTGCCTCCGTCTATTCTGGTTCCTGAAGAAATGATGAAATCTTCTGCAATGACATTGCGGCCGATATGAACCGGTGCAGCTTCATTACTGTTGATGCTCCCGTTTTTCAGTTTCATGGCGCCGGTAATTTTGGTGCAGGCACCCATTCTTACGTTTTTGATGTACCCGACATTCACAATTATGCTTCCATTACCGATTTCGCCCATGTCTGATGCATGTTTCTCGCAGTAGAAATCGATGATCGCTTTCATGCGTTCGATGAGTTGAGGGCGATGTCGATACAGCGAGTAAATATAGGCAAAATGTGCTGATAATTTATCGGTGATATGCACCTCACGGCCTCCGGTTTCGTTGAGCACATTCACTTCCACGCCATTGCCGAATGTGGTTTTCCCCTCTACCAATATTACATCAACATTTTGTATAAAGCAATCGTCTCCGATAACATAATTGGCAATGTAATTTTGAACATTTTCGATGACGACATTATCGCCGATTCGGCAATTGTGAATTACGGCGCGATTGATACAGGCGTGTTTTTTTAAACCGGGCGTCAATTCGAATTCTTTTTCCAGCACCCCGAGTGTAATTTGTCCGGAGAATTGCGTATCGAAAATGTAATCAGGGTTGAATCCGTCTTTAACTTTAACGAGTGACCAATCAGCATGAGAGCAATGGTGCATCTCCAACGTTTCAATTTCTTTCGGAGTAAGTTTCCGTAATTCGTTCATTGCAGGATGGTATTAAAAAACGAGAAGGTTGCGAGACACTTCTCGTTTGAGAGGAATTATTTTTTTTCTTTCAGGGCTTGAAAAATGAGTTTTTCGAGTTCATCGGCGAGCTCAGGATTATCTTTAACGGCTTGTTTTGCGCCTTCACGGCCTTGAGCCATTTTGGTGTCGCCATAACTGTACCACGAACCGCTTTTTTTGATAATACCAAGTTCGGCACCCAAATCCACAATTTCGCCTTCGCGCGAAATGCCCTCACCGTAGGTGATATCGAATTCCGCTTTTCGGAAAGGAGGCGCAACCTTGTTTTTCACCACTTTAACGCGGACTTGGTTGCCCGAAACTTCGTCACCGTCTTTGAGAGATCCGATTCGACGAATATCGAGTCGCACGGATGCATAAAATTTGAGCGCATTTCCACCGGTCGTGGTCTCAGGATTGCCAAACATTACACCAATCTTTTCACGCAATTGATTGATAAATATGCAGGTGGTGTTTGTTTTGCTAATGGTTGCAGTGAGCTTTCGCAGCGCTTGCGACATCAATCGTGCTTGAAGTCCCATTTTCTGATCGCCCATTTCCCCTTCGAGTTCGGCTTTTGGCACCAGTGCGGCAACCGAGTCAATGACAATAATATCGATAGCCGAAGATCGAATAAGTTGTTCCGCAATCTCGAGCGCTTGTTCGCCGCTATCCGGTTGCGAAATAAGCAGTTCGTCGATATTAACGCCCAGTTTTTCGGCATAGAATCGATCGAAAGCGTGCTCGGCATCAATAAAGGCGGCAACGCCTCCGGCTTTTTGTGCTTCGGCGATCGCATGAATGGCAAGTGTAGTTTTTCCGGAGGATTCGGGTCCATATATTTCGATGATTCTTCCTCGAGGATATCCGCCTACGCCCAAAGCTGCATTCAATCCGATAGAACCGGATGGGATGACTGCCACTTCTTCCACTTTTTCGTCACCCATTTTCATGATAGAACCCTTACCGTAAGTCTTTTCTATTTTGTCCATTGCGGCACGGAGTGCTTTTAGCTTTTCACTGTTGGGAGCATTTTCTTTTTCTTCAGCCATGTTTTATATTGTTTGTGTGTTATGTGTTTGTTTAAGAATAAATTGATAAAGAAGCCATTCTATTGTCCGAAAATTTCTATAAAGTAATTTCCAACAGTTGATCGGCATGATTTTTTGTGTCAACATTTCGTCCTTCAATGATATGGCGGATAATGCCGTTTTCATCGATAATGAAAGTAGTACGAACCGTTCCCATGTATTTTTTGCCTGCAAGCGTTTTTTCTTGCCATACCCCAAATTGCTCGACGAGTTTTTTGTCGGTATCTGCAATGAGCGGAAAAGGAAGAGAAAATTTTTCGATGAATTTCTGGTGTGAGGCGGCGCTATCAACACTTACTCCAACGATCGCAAAGCCGGCATTTAGCAAATCCTGATAGCCGTCTCGAAGACTACAGGCTTCAGCAGTACATCCGGGTGTATTGTCTTTCGGATAGAAATACAAAGCCAGTTTTTTGCCGGCAAAATCGCTTGCTTTCCACTCTTTCCCGTTTTGGTCTGTTCCTAAAATTTCAGGTATTTTATCTCCAATTTTTAATGCCATTTTTCTTTTTATGTTTTATCGAGTTTGGTTGCCAAAGATATAAAAAATAATTGCAAGCTTATAATGGTTCGCTTAATGATTTTTTTAAAGTAATTTATACATTCCGCCGGGTGAGGCCTGAATAACATTTTTCATTTCGAGTTCGAGAAGTGTCATAAATAGCTCAGATACAGGAATATTTAATTCGATGGCGAGGCGGTTTACCTGCATTCCATCGGTTCCGTTAAGAGCATTGCACACTTTCTCTTCGTCTTCCGAGAGATTCAAAAATATTTCACGTTGTCTTGGATGCTGAGCTTTTGTTGAGGTTTCCCATCCGAGTTGTTCGAGAAATGTTTGAGTGTTGCGCAACAAGACAGCTTTATTATCGGCAATCAATCGGTTGCAACCTGCCGACATGACGTCCGTATTGCGACCGGGGACGGCAAAAACTTCTCTGAAATACGAGTTCGCGATCTCAGCGGTTATGAGTGCCCCTCCTTTTTCAGCCGATTCGATCACCACCAATGCGTCAGACATTCCGGCAACAATTCGGTTTCGTTTCACGAAATTGTGTCTGTCGGGATTGGTTTGACTTGCAAACTCGGTTATCAATGCTCCTTTTTCGAGCATTTCGATCGCCGTTTTTCGATGCACTGCCGGATAAATTCGATCCAAACCATGAGCCAGCACACCGACTGTGGATAAATTTGCACTCAACGATGCCCGATGAGCACAAATATCGGCACCATAAGCCAATCCGCTTACAATCATCAAATCGGGAATTTTTTCGGATAATTGATGGACAAATTTTTTGCAAAATTCCTGCCCGTATTCTGTCAGCTTGCGTGTGCCGACAATACTCACGATCTTTTGCCGATTAAAATCTGCATTTCCTTTTGCATATAGCAGAATGGGAGCATCTATGCAATTATTGAGTCGGGAAGGATAGTCTTCGTCGGTAAAAAAGAGCAGTCGAAGTTTGTTTTTTTCGACAAATGCAAGTTCTTCTTCAGCACGTCGAATAACTTGAGGATTGCGAATTTCGTCAATGAGACGACGCGAAATACGTGGAATTTTTTCGAGATTGCGAACGCTTTCCCGAAAAATCGCTTCTTCGTCGCCTACAGCCTGCATCAGATTTTTGGCAAGCGTAATGCCCACTCCTTTGATTTGTGTGAGAGCGATGCGATAAAGCGATTTTTCTGTCAACATGATATCCTTACCCGTTGTTTGTTGCCAAAAATAGTTTTCTATTGTGATGTTTTTTATAGGTAATCCTTAAAAGCTTCGTCGAAAATGACGGGATACGAAAGTTTGCCGTTAATCAGTGTTACTACTTCTATTTTTCCTTTTGCACAGACGGCGTTGTCAGATAATCGGATGATTTGTTGATGAAAAATATATTTTAATTTTTCTCGTTCGAGTTTCGAAACCGTACAAATAAATCTATCCATTCCGATAAGCGGAACTTTATATCTGATTTCGACATGCGAAACCACCGCATCTATCCCTTTTTTGTGCAATTGACAGAAGTTAAGTCCAACTTTTTCAAGTAGTTCATGGCGCGTTACTTCGAAATAATGCTGATAATTGGCATTGTTGACATGTCCCTGAGTATCGCATTCATAGTCACGCACTTTCATTTCATATTCAAAAATATGTTGGCTCATTTCGATTGATTTTTATTGTCGTTTTTCGAGGATCCACTCTCGTGCATTGACGAAGGCTTCCATCCAGGGTGTAACATCATGCCTGCGATATTCGTAGGGATAATAAGCATTTTGCCAAGGGAAAACGGTACGTTCCAAATGTGGCATCATTGCCAGATGTCGACCATCTTTTGAACAAACGGCGGCAGTGGCATAATCCGATCCGTTTGGATTCCCGGGATATTCATCGTAGCAATATTTTGCTGCAATGCAATATTCCGATTCCGGTTTGGGTAATTCGAAGCGACCTTCGCCATGAGCAACCCATATTCCGAGTTTTGTTCCACTCAATGATTTGAACATAACCGATTTGTTTTGTGGAATTTCAACGCTCACAAATGCTGATTCAAACTTGTGCGACGTGTTGTGCCGCATTTTGGGATGTTCGTTCCCCATTTCGGGATAAACCAGCCCGAGCTCCATCATCAGCTGACAACCGTTGCAAATGCCCAAACTCAATGTATCGGGACGCGCATAGAAATTTTTCAGCGCTTTGTTTGCCTTTTCGTTATACAGAAAACCACCGGCCCAACCTTTAGCCGATCCGAGTACATCCGAATTTGAAAAACCGCCACAAAAAACCGCAAACTGTACATCTTCAAGCGTTTCGCGCCCCGAAATCAAATCGGTCATGTGTACATCTTTCACGTCAAACCCTGCAAGATAAAGTGCATAAGCCATTTCGCGTTCGCCGTTGGTGCCTTTTTCGCGAATAATAGCAGCCGTAAGCCCCGATTTTTCTTTTCTTTTCGGATCCAATCCAAGTGACTCGAACTTACCTGAGAAGTGCGGTAAAAAACTGAATTGTAACGGCTGTTTTTTGTAGTTTTCGAGACGTGCTGCCGCACATGTTTCGCCGCTTTGTTTGCGGTCGAGCAGGTAGGAGGGTCGATACCAAATATCGCGTAGCGCATCTACATCGAATTCCTGTCGGAAATTGTCTTTTTCGATAACCAGTTTCCTATTCTGTATCGGACGTGCAATGATAGCATAACCGATTTCGTAATCATCCAGAATTTTTTCCACCAGATGATGATGTTTCACCTGAATGAGAATGCCGGGATTTTCGGAAAAAAGTATTTTGATGAGATCGGAATGATGAATCTTGTCCAAACGGGCCTCCAATCCACCTTCGGGATTGGAGAAGCACATCTCGAGCATGGTTGTAATCATTCCTCCGGCCGAAATATCGTGTCCCGCAAGTACCAACCCTCGGTTGATAAGCTCTTGAACGGCATCGAAAGCATTTTTGAAATATTCTGCATCGCTAACGGTTGGCGTTTCGTCGCCGATTTTGTTCAGTGTTTGAGCGAAAGCAGAACCGCCAAGACGGAATGTGTCGAATGAAAAATCGATATAATAAATATATGTTCCCTTGATGTAAGCCAGATTAGGAGAAACGATTTTTCGAATATTCTTCACTTCGGCTGCTGCCGAGATAATAACGGTGCCCGGAGCAAGTACTTTGTCGCTGCCATATTGCTGCGTCATCGAAAGCGAATCCTTGCCGGTCGGGATATTGATGCCCAAATCGCATACGAAATCCGAACATGCTTCCACTGCCTTGTAAAGACGCGCATCTTCGCCCGGATTGCGGCAAGGCCACATCCAATTGGCGCTTAGCGAAACGCTTTTAAGCCCCTCGGCAAGTGGCGCAAAAACGATATTGGTCAGCGCTTCGGCAACAGCCAGAATTGAACCGGCTGCAGGGTCGATCATCGCTGCCTGTGGCGCATGACCTATAGAGGTTGCCATGCCTTCGAATCCGCGATAATCAAGTGCAATTGCACCTAAATCGCTCAACGGAAGTTGTATTTCGCCCTGACATTGTTGTCGGGCAACTTTCCCGGTAACGGAACGATCGACTTTATTGGTAAGCCAGTCCTTACATGCCACGGCTTCGAGTTGGAGTACATTTTCGATGTATGTTCCCAGATTTTCGATGGAATATTCAGGAGAAGCAAAAATTTCTTCAACCGTTTGGTCGTTCATGATGGTAACCGGTGGTTTGCCGAAAAAATCTTCCAAATTCATATCGATGGGGCAACGACCGTCTGCCTGTCGGAAAGTAAATTTCATATCATCGGTCGTTTCACCCACCACGTACATAGGCGATCGTTCGCGCGAAGCGATGCGTTCTATCCGTTCGATATCTTTTTGCTGACAGAGTAGACCCATACGTTCTTGACTCTCGTTACCGATAATTTCTTTGGCCGAAAGCGTTTTATCGCCGATGGGCAATTTGTCCATTTCGATGATTCCCCCTGTTTCTTCTACCAGTTCCGAAAGGCAGTTCAAGTGACCACCTGCACCATGATCGTGGATAGAAACAATCGGATTTTCGTCAGACTCGGCAAGCGAACGAATGACATTCGCTACACGTTTTTGCATCTCAGGATTGGCACGCTGAACTGCGTTCAGCTCAATTCCGGAGGAATATTCGCCCGTATTGACGGATGAAACGGCTCCTCCTCCCATACCAATGCGGTAATTGTCGCCCCCGAGCACGATGATTTTTTCGCCACTTTCAGGTTTGCCTTTCAGCGCATCGCGTTTGTTGGCATATCCCACGCCTCCGGCGAGCATAATCACTTTGTCGTATCCGAATTTTTTGCCGTTTTCTACATGTTCGAACGTGAGCAGAGAGCCACAAATTAACGGTTGCCCGAATTTGTTGCCAAAATCGGATGCGCCGTTCGAAGCTTTAATCAAGATTTGGTCGGGCGTTTGGTACAGCCACTTTCGGGGTTCAATATTTTCTTCCCAAGCACGACCTTTTTCGGTGCGGGGATACGAAGTCATGTAGATTGCCGTTCCGGCAACCGGAAGCGAACCTTTGCCACCGGCAAGTCTGTCGCGAATTTCACCGCCCGTGCCGGTAGCTGCGCCGTTGAACGGTTCGACGGTAGTGGGGAAATTGTGTGTTTCGGCTTTAAGAGAAAGCACACTCTCTATTTCTTTCGTTTCGAAAAAATCGGGTTTGTCACCGCTTGCCGGGGCAAATTGTTCGATTCGTGGCCCTTCTATGAAGGCTACGTTGTCTTTGTATGCTGAAACGAGTTTGTTGGAATTAATTTTCGACGTGAGTTTGATCAGTTGAAAAAGCGAACTTTCTTTTTCTTCGCCATCGATGATGAATTTTCCGTTGAATATTTTATGGCGACAATGTTCGGAGTTGACTTGCGAAAAACCGAAAACTTCGCTGTCAGTAAGGTTTCGTCCCATTTTTTCGCTGACCGATTTTAAATAATCGATTTCTTCGTCGCTCAATGCCAGCCCTTCCTGCTTATTATAGGCCGCGATATCTTCGATGTATATGATATCGTCGGGCTGTTTGTCGATATGAAAAATTTGTTGATCTAATTTTTCATATTTTCGTTGGAGCATCGGATCGAAGTTTTCGCTATTGGCTTTATTTGGATCATCGGGAAAAAATTCCTCGATGCGTGAAATTCCTTCGATTCCCATATTTTGCGTGATTTCTACTGCGCAAGTGCTCCACGGAGTGATCATCTCGCGTCGGGGGCCGATAAATGGCGAAGGTATTTCAGTCGCTTCCAGCATTTCGGCGTTGCCGAAAAGCCATATCAGTTTTTGGACCGTTTCGTCGGGGAAAAAAGCATTGGTTTCAACGCCAATAATGCTTTTCGACTGTGTTTTGAAAAAAACAATCATAATCTATATTGTGAGGAGTTACAGCAAAAAACGATTTATTGTTATGAAGCACAAAGGTAATGAAAAGGGATGTAAATCGGTAATGGTAGAAATTGTTTTTGCGGGTTGAAGGGATAGGTATTATCTTTGTCTTCACGCAAACTGCTTTTGTTCACTCAAGACTTAATTCATGTTCGAAATAATTTCCAAAGGATTTATAATCGGTTTATTGGTATCCTCTCCGATGGGGCCCGTGAATATGTTGTGTGTTCAACGTACGCTCGATCGAGGGCATTTACATGGCTTGATAACCGGGTTTGGGGCAGTATTATCCGATCTTATCTACGCTTTGATTACGCTTTTGGGAGTCGGTTTGATTTCCGATTTCATTTCGAAAGAGCAATATACGATTCAGTTAATAGGAAGCATAGTGTTGATAATTTTCGGATTTATTGTCTTCCGGACGCATCCGTTGAAAGGGTGGTCACCACAAATACAACACGAAGAAACACGTTATATTAAGGATTTCGTTTCTTCCTTTTTGCTTACTTTTTCCAATGTAACCATTATTTTTGTTTTTATTTCGTTATATGCCCGTTTCAGCTTTAATCCTTTTGATCATGGATATGGGAGTGTGATAGTTGCAATAATTTCGATGGCAATCGGTGCTGTTTTATGGTGGATTTTTCTTACGGCTTTTGTTTCGAAACTGCGGCACCACTTCAATCGAAAAGGCCTTGTCGTACTAAATCGTGTCGTAGGTTCTATCCTGATGATTATCGGATTTGCGGGGTGCTTTTTATCGATGTAGCAAAACCTATATAAGTTTATTTAGTCGTGTTTTCCCAACTCGATAACTTCCAAGTCGCGAATGTTGCCATTGTCCAATACAAATCGCAATAGTGTTCTCACCCGATGAAATCCATATTTGCCGGCTGCACCAGGATTCATATAAAGGCATTCCAACTTTTTGTCATACATCACTCGTAAGATATGCGAATGACCACAGATAAACAATTTGGGAGGATTGGAAAATAATTGCGATTTTATTTTGGGTTCATATCTTCCCGGGTAGCCTCCGACGTGTGTCATCAAGACATCTATGTTTTCTGTTTCGAAACGAAGTTTTTCGGGATAGGTGTAACGCGTTGGGTAATCGTCGATATTTCCGTACACTGCCCTAAACGGTTTCAACGATTCGAATCGTTGAGCGAGTTCGAGTGAGCCGATGTCGCCCGCATGCCAGATTTCGTCGCATGATTCAAAATAAGTCTCATATTTCTCGTCCCAGTAGTCGTGTGTGTCCGAAAGTAATCCTATTTTTTTCATCTTTGTGTTTGCATCAAAACAAAAGTACTATATTTACGTTTTACAATTTAAATTGTTCGTTAGTAATTTCTATGGGAAACTTGCCTTATAAATATTTCAAACGCGATATCAGTTGGTTATCGTTTAATTATCGAGTGCTACTCGAAGCCAAAAACGAATCTCTTCCCGTGTATGAGCGCATAAAATTTCTTGCCATTTATTCTTCGAATCTCGAAGAGTTTTATAAAGTGCGTGTCGCCGGTTATCACAGTTCTTTAATTCACAGCATCAAGCGCGATGAAACGGTGGAAGAAGCTCTACAAACACTTATCGAGATAAACAACGAAGTTACTGCGCAGGAACAGGAATACGATCATATTTTTCACGATATGATTCTTCCGGAATTGAAGCGCAATCATATCATACTGCACCTTTCGCACGAACCGCTTCCTTTTCACAAGGATTTTGTGGAGAAATATTTCAATGAAGAGGTTTTTCCTTTTTTACAGCCGATGATTATCCAGAAGGACGATATACATTCTTTCATTCAGGACGGACGTATTTACCAGGTAATCAGCTTGCGCAAAAAAAAGAAAAACGGCCTTGTGAGTTTCACCACCCGGTTGACTTATGCCATTATGAAAATTCCATACACGCGTCTGCCCCGTTTTGTAGAATTGCCGGAGTATGAGGGTAACCATTATATCATGTTTATCGACGATATCATCAAAGCCAATCTCAAGAGTGTATTTCCCGGTTACGAAATTTTGGATTGTTACAGCATAAAGATTTCGCGCGATGCCGATTTCACGCTCGATGAAGACGATCAGGAAAATATCGCGGAAGAAATTTTGAGTAAAGTACGCAAACGCAAAATTGGTGCAGTAACTCGTTTTCAATATGATCGGGACATGCCCGAATATTTTCTGAAATATTTGTGCGAAGCCTACGAAATAGAGGAAGAAGAACTTTTGCCTTCGGGGCGATATTTAAACTTATCGGAATTGGCCGAACTCCCAAATCCGGTTGGCGCACCTCTCAAACGATCTTTTCCTCCTCCACTTCGTGTCCCGGAACTCGAATCGAACAATTCGATTCTCAACGTTCTGCGAAGACAGGATGTGCTGATTCACTTTCCATATCAGTCTTTCGACTATGTTCTGCGTTTTCTGATGCAGGCAGCTTTTGATCCTAAGGTACAGGAAATCAAAGTTACGCAATATCGTGTGGCCGAGAATTCGGCTGTGGTCAATAGTTTGATCAGTGCAGCTAAAAACGGCAAGAGAGTTACCGTTTTTGTTGAGCTCAAAGCTCGTTTTGACGAAGAAAACAATTATTTCACCGCTGAGCTTATGCATCGGGCGGGTATTAAAATAATTTACAGCCTGCCCGGATTGAAAGTGCATGCCAAGTTGGCTTATGTCCGCAAACGCAGCAACGATCAGAAGCAGCCATTGAAAGGGTATGCCTATTTGAGTACCGGTAACTTCAACGAAAAAACCGCGCGGATATATTCGGACAAAGGATTGATGACTTCCAATCCCGAAATTCTCGAAGATATCGACGAAGTCTTTCGAGTGCTGGAAGGAAAATCGCACACTCGTGATTTTAAGCATTTGCTCGTTGCTCAATTCAATATGGTGGACGAAATTCTAAGAATGATCGATCGGGAAGTCGAACATGTGAATAATGGGGGTATTGGCCGCATTATTTTGAAAATGAACAGCCTCGAAGACAAGGAAATGATCAATGCCTTATATCGTGCAAGCGAAGCGGGAGTGCAAATAGATTTGATCATTCGCGGAATATGTTGTCTGGTGCCCAACCAGCCTTATAGCCAAAACATCCGCATCACACGTATCGTTGACGGATATTTGGAACATGCTCGTGTATGGTATTTTTATAATAATGGCCAAGAAGCTGTATATCTGGCATCTGCCGATTGGATGGAACGAAACTTGCGTCGCCGCATCGAGACTGCATTTCCGATACTTTCGGAATCACTTAAAAAGCAAGTTATCGATATTCTCGAAATTCAGTTGAAGGATAATCAAAGTGCCGTTTGGATCGACGAAAACCTGCAAAACGTTTTTAAGCACGACGACAATCCACCTGTCCGGTCGCAGGAAGCTATCTACGAATATCTCAAAGAGATTTCCGAGTCACATAGCACCATAATGCGTTGAATAAAGTTGGAGAATATATATCATTATAAATCAACGCACTATAATCAATTCATGATTTTAATCGAAATCTTTCGGATTATTTAACATATTATATGTTGTAACATATAATGTATAAACATATCTTTGTGCAGCATTTTAAAAATACAGCAATATGATAAAAATAGGAATTATTATTGGGAGTACCCGTCCCGGTCGCAACTCGGAAGCAGTTGCCAAATGGGTGTATCAATTAGCGAGCACACGTAAGGATGCAGAATTCGAACTTGTAGATATCAAAGATTACAATCTGCCGCTGCTTGACGAGCCTATTCCTGCTTCGATGAATCAGTACATGAACGAGCATACGAAAAAATGGGCCGAGAAAATTGGTTCGCTCGATGCTTTTATTTTCGTTACACCCGAATACAATCACGCTCCTACCGGAGTATTAAAGAATGCTATCGATTATCTTTATGCAGAATGGAACAACAAGGCTGCCGGATTCGTGAGCTACGGTTCGGCCGGAGGTGTCCGTGCTGTTGAGCAATTGCGTCAGATTATGGGCGAAATACAAGTAGCTGACGTGAGAGCTCAAGTTCAGCTTTCACTCTTTACCGATTTCGAAAATTTTAGTGTTTTCAAACCCGGCGAATATCAGGAAGCTACCCTTCACACCATGATCGACCAATTGGTTGCGTGGGGAGAAGCATTGAAAACCATCCGAAAATGACAATGAACTCATTCGATAAGTTACCCGTATTTTTTATTCCGCACGGAGGAGGCCCGTGGAATGTAATGGAAGATTTTATGGGCGATCCCGAAGGATATGGAAATCTGAGTGAGTACTTGAAAAAACTGGGACAAGAGTTCGGGCGCAAAGCCCGTTCTCTCCTAATTATTTCGGCTCATTGGGAAGAACCGCAACCTACTGTTCATTTCGGGAAAAATCCCGGAATGTATTACGATTACTATGGTTTTCCCGAATTCACCTATCGTATTCGATGGGATGCACCCGGAAATCCGGAATTGGCAGCCGATGTCGATCAGTTGTTGCGGGCATCCGGATTTAAAACGGCTCACGAAACCGATCGCGGATACGATCACGGAACTTTTGTCCCAATGATGGAGGCTTTTCCTCAAGCCAATCTTCCCACGGTGCAGCTTTCGCTTGTGCAAGGTTTGGATCCCGCCACTCACATCGCCATCGGCAAAGCTTTAGAACCGCTTCGTTCGGAGGGTGTTCTGATAATCTGCTCCGGCATGAGTTATCACAATATGCGCGGTTTTATGGCAGGAGGTAATTATGTTGGACGGGTTTCGAAACAGTTTGACGATTGGCTTACTGCTGCTGTCGAAACCAAGGATATTGAAAAACGAAACGAATTGCTGGTTCATTGGAAAGACGCTCCTTCCGCTTTGGAATCGCATCCGCGTAGCGAACACCTTGTCCCTTTGTTTGTGGCAGCGGGTGCTGCCGGAAATGATGCTGGACATAAGGATTTTTCGGGAACGATAATGGGGGCAACTGTTTCGAGCTTTAAATTTGGATAAATTAAAATCGAACGTGATTATGGAAACCAAACCGATTACAATAGAATTTTTTCATGATGTGCTTTGCGCATGGTGCTATGCATTATCGCCACGCATAGAGAGATTGAAAAAAGAGTATAGAGACAAAATAGAAGTCGTTCATCGTTCATTTGCATTGGCTCCCGAACCGGACGGAATTGCACGAATTTTCGGGTCGAAAGAACAGGGAAAAATAGAAATATTGGGGCATTGGCGTGCTGCCAACGAGAACGATGACGAACATCGCATTCATGCCGAATTGATGGCACGGAAGGATTTCGACTATCCCTATTCTACGCCAGGGCTATTGGCTTGTAAAGCTGCCGAGTTGCAGGGCGGAAATGCCATGCACGAGAAAATGTTTAACAGAATACAGAAAGCTCACATGACCGATTGCGACAATATAGCCGATTTTGAGGTGCTGAGAAAATATGCAGCCGACGTTGGACTTGACGTTGAGCAATGGACAAAAGATTTTCGAAGCGATAAAGTAAAACAAATGCTCGACGAGGATCTGCATCTCGCATATCGTTATGGTGTTAATTCGGTGCCGACCCTCATTGCCAACGGAAAATATAAACTTACCGGCGCTCAACGATATGAAACGCTGGTAAGATGGATCGAACAAATAAAATGAACGTTGCCGGGCCGATACATGTTATAATGTGTATTTTAAAATTACGGCGTCTATGAATATCTTAGTAACATTTAAAACGTTTGGCAATCAAAAAGATTACTTAAAAAATAGTTTTAAAGAGTCAGCGACCGTCTTTTTTGCTGAGGATTATCGTGAGGAAGATTTGGAGAATGTGTTTGCAAAATCGGATATACTCTTGTCGTGGAATCCGTCTGCAGAAGGAATCGATAAAAATCGTGTTCCATTGAGCAATATCAAGTTTATGCAATTGATGTCAGCAGGATATGATCATGTTCGACTCGAAGATTTTCCCGAAGGATTTCCTATTGCTTGCAACAAAGGAGCTTATGCCGAGCCGATGGCAGAACATGTTGTGGCGATGATGCTTGCTTTGAGCAAAAGATTGACCGTTTATCACGCGGATATGTCCAATGGTCATTTCAAGCAAATGGAAAGTCAAACCAAATTTATCAAAGGTACAACCGTGGGAATTGTCGGGTTTGGCGCAATCGGGAAAGCTGTGGCAAGATTGTTGTCGCCATTTGGTGTACACGTTTTGGCAATCAACACATCGGGAAAGACGGACGAGAAAGTCGATTTCGTCGGTACACTTTCCGATTTGGATTATGTCCTCAAAAACTCCGATACACTGGTGCTGACGATTGCTTTAAACGAGAAGACAAAAGGATTGATAAACCGACAAAAATTGGAATTGATGAAAAACGATGCCGTTTTGGTGAATGTTGTGCGAGGCGATATCATCGACGAAAAATCGTTGTACGAACATTTGAAATCGCATCCCGATTTTTATGCCGGAATCGATGCCTGGTGGATTGAACCATTTAAATATCAAAAGTTCGAGTTGCACTATCCTTTCTTCGAATTGCACAACTTGCTGGGTTCACCCCACAATTCGGCACTCGTTTACAATGCCATGTTGATGGGCACAGAACATGCCGTGCAAAATATTTTCAGATTTATTCATGGCGAAAAGCCCGAAGGACTTATTCGCTGAAACCGGATTCTGACAATTAACAGTAAACATTTAAAATTTCAAGAATAATGACTACCCAACAACCCACAGACTTCAAAATCAAGGTCGAAATTTGGAGCGATGTCGTTTGCCCATTTTGCTATATCGGCAAACGGAAATTTGAACGTGCATTGAACAATTTTTCCTTTAAAGATCGGGTGGAAACAGAGTGGAAAAGTTTTCAACTCGATCCTTATGCCGTAACCGATCCGAAAAAGTCGTCGCTACAACATTTAGCCGAAAGCAAAGGAATGTCGGCCGATCAGGCTGCTCAGTCCATTTCATTCATAACCAACATGGCCAAACAGGTCGGGTTGGAATATCATCTGGATAAAACCCCGGTCGTAAATACATTCAAAGCCCATCGATTGCTGCATTTAGCAAAAAAATACGGGAAACAGAATGAAATGGAGGAAACGCTTTTCGATGCCTATTTTACGCAAGGGAAAAATATCGACGATGATGCGACATTGCTTCAATTGGCCTCGAGTATAGGATTGGACGATAAGGAAACGACAAACGTTCTGACGACCAATGCATTTGGAGATGATGTAAAGAACGATATTCATCGGGCTCAACAATTGGGAATTCACGGAGTTCCATTTTTTCTGATCGATCAAAAATTTGCCGTTTCGGGTGCACAAGACGAATCTGTTTTTCTCAAAGCGTTAAATAAAGCACTCGAAGAGCATCAAAAATCGGATCTGATCGAATTCAACGGTGATGATGCCGGCGTATGCGGTCCGGAAGGATGTGCTATCTAAACTTATCAAATACAACATTTTAAAAATCAAATTAACAATGAAAGCAGCAGTATTATATGAATTGGGGAAGCCCCTTCGCATAGAAGAGGTTCCTGTTCCCGAATTAAGGGACGAAGATGTACTTGTGAAAGTGGAAGCGACTTTTGTGGCGCCATCAATGAAAGATATTGTCAATCCCGGCGGATTTTTTATTCGTCCCACGTTACCTGCGATTTTGGGATCGGATGCTATTGGCACTGTTTCAAAACTCGGTAAGCACGTAAAAGGCCTTTCCGAAGGACAGAAGGTTTGGGTCAATTCGATGTTGTATTATCCCAATGACGAATACGCACTGAAGGGTAGGGAAGGATTGAGCGATTCGATGGCATTTCAGGGAATGTTTACGTTCAATCCCAACAATGTGGCGTTGATGGACGAATATCAAGGTGGTTTTGCCGAATATATCAAGGCACCGTCTTATAATATTGTGCCGCTACCCGATGATTTTGCCACGGAACAGGCCGTACGTCTGGGTTATCTCGGCACCGCCTATCGCGGGTTGAAAAGAACCGGCGTGCATTATGGATCGACCGTAATTATCAACGGAGCTACGGGCACTGTCGGAACCGGTGCCATATTGTTGGCACTGGCAATGGGCGCGATCAAGGTGATTGCGGTTGCCAATAAAAAAGATCGGTTGGAGAAGCTCAAACAAATAGACCCTTTGCATATCGACACAATTTCGCTTCAGGATGGCGAAGTTACGTCCAAGATCATGCAACTTACTGGCGGAAAAGGCGTCGATGCTCTTGTGGATTGTCTTTCTTATGTCGACACCAAATCCACTCTGCAATGTATTTTCGGCGTTAAGCGAGGTGGAACAATTGTTTGTTTGGGTGGTGCAACGGGCGATCTGACGATTCCTTACGGTTACTTGTTGGGTACCGAAATTTCGCTTACGGGGTCCATTTGGTTCCATTCCTATGAAGCTGCCGAAATGGTAAATATGGCCACTGCCGGTCGCTTGAACTTGAATGTGTTCGAGGTAAGATCGTTTTCGTTGGAGCAAATCAACGATGCCATCGATTTTACCGGCTCGCGCGTAGGAGGGTTGACGACAACGATGGTAAAATTGTAGTTGACAACCAAATATTCGATTTAATCGTTATTAATTATCATTGGTGTCCGGTAAAAAATATTCGGTGAAATGAAGGGGAACCCCTTTCGGTAATTCCCCCGGAAGGTTTACCTTTATAGTTGCAAAACAAAAAAAAGATAACCGACATGGGCAAAGGTACAAATTTTAGCGGACAGCCGATCTTTACACAGCTGTTAAATTTATTGGACAAGTCAAAAATATCAAAGGCTTCCAAAGCGTTGGGAGCTGATAAGTATGTGAAGCGATTCACCGGCTATAAACATATTGTTGTGATGCTGTTTGTTGCTTTCGAGGGCTACAACTCCATTCGTGAGACCGTATTGGGCCTGCTGTCCAATGCACATCGGCTCGGGCACCTCGGCCTTGATTATGTTGTAAGACGCAGCACTCTTTCAGAGGCCAATGCCCGTCGCACACCTGATATCTTTGCCCGGGTATATTACGATACCTATCGACGTTACTCCGGTAGTTTAGCGGACAGCAGCTTGAGTAAACAGGATATGAAGCGGCTTTATATCATGGATTCGACCACGATAACGCTGTTCAAGAATATCTTGAATGGCGTAGGACGAAATCCTGAAAATGGAAAGAAAAAAGGGGGTATCAAAGCTCATACCATCATCCGTTCGGAAGATAACCAGCCCTGTTTCATCCGTTATACAGAAGCCGCAAAACACGACCATCTTTTGCTAAAGGAGGTAAATCTTCCTGAAGATTCTATTCTTTGCTTTGACAAAGGATATGTGGATTACGCACAGTATGAGGTTTTCACTCGTAAAAGGATATGGTACGTGACCCGACTAAAGGATAACGCCCTTTACCGGGCACGCAAAGAGTTCGATATCCCGGATGATGCAGATTCAGGTGTCCTGAAAGACGAACTCATTGAGCTTTCTTACGGTAAGAACAAAACTGAAAAGCATCTCTCAAGACGCATAGCTTACTGGGATTCCACCAATGGGCGCCTGTTTGAGTTCATCACCAATAATATGGATCTTCCGGCAGAAGTAATCGCTCAGATTTATAAAAAAAGATGGCAGATCGAGCTGCTTTTTAAACAGCTAAAGCAAAATTTTCCTTTGAAATATTTTCTGGGAGACAATGAGAACGCTATTATCATACAAATTTGGTCCGTTATGCTGGCCAACTTGCTACTGATGATACTCAAAAGCCAAATTAAGCGGAAATGGGCATTTTCAAACATGGTTTCTGTCATCAGGCAGCATTTGATGAGCTACATCGATGCCGGAAGCTTCTTTGAGAATCATGAAAAAGCCTGGCAGGAACTTATTGAAGAGCAAAAGGCTCGTCAAAAAGGCATGACAGATCAATACTCGCTCTTTCCTCAATGGGAGGGGGCTTACTTTTAGAAACTCACGAAAAACAGGGCTGAAAGCCCGTGAAATCGTGATCAAAATTTAAATTACCGGTTTTACCGGACAACAATGATTAATTATATTAATTATTAAAACAAATACGACAATGAAAATGAAAAAGAATTTAATGACAACACTGCTTACCGGTACATTTTTTGTGTCGAGTATGTTCGCAGGCCAATATGCAATGGCAAAGGATGAAGCCCTGAAAAGTAAGGAAATTACCTATACTGTAGGCAATCAAAACTTCAAAGGCTATATTGCCTGGAAGGAAGACGGAAAAGCCGTAAAACCCGGTATTCTGGTTGTCCACGAATGGTGGGGTTTGAACGATTATGCAAAAATGCGTGCCGATATGCTGGCCGATTTGGGCTATGTAGCAATGGCCGTCGATATGTTTGGTGATGGCAAAGTATATGAAACAGCCGTAGATGCTCAAAATGCCGCAGGGTATATCTTTTCCCATCCTGATTTGTTGGAAGAAAGAATTACTAAAGCTTACGATATCCTCACGTCACAAGATAATGTCGATAAACAGCATATCGGAGCAGTCGGTTATTGTTTCGGAGGCACGGTAGCTCTTAACGCAGCGGCGATGGGATTACCTCTCGATGTAGTGGCAAGTTTTCATGGAGGCTTAACAGGTTTCAAGGCAAGTGAAATGATGAAAAACACGAAAGTGTTGATCTGCAATGGTGCGGCCGATGCTTTTGTGCCACAGGCCGATATTGACAATTTCAAAAGCGAAATGACCAAATATAATATCGTTTACGAATTTAAAAACTACGAAGGAGCAACCCACGCTTTCACGAACAAATATTCAACCGAAGCCGGCAAAAAATTCAATATGCCCATTGCATACAACGAGGCAGCCGACAAAGCTTCATGGCAGGATATGATTTCGTTCTTTGCAAAGTATTTTCCTGCAAAATAGCATTCTGTCTTTTTTAAAGATTTGTCATGAGCATCGAACAGGAAATACACGGACGTTTTCGAAATCCTTATCACAAAGGACTGATCAACCTCATATACACTGCGAAACAAGTGAGTTACGAATTTATGCAGTCGCTCAAAAAACATGATATGACCGACCAGCAATACAATGTGTTGCGCGTGTTGAGAGGTTATCGCGACAAAGGTCCGCAAAATATCGGATTCATCAAGGAGCACATGCTCGACAAGCAATCCGATATGAGTAGAATTATCGACAGACTTTATGAGAAGGGAATGGTCAGTCGTGAGGAAAATCCTGAAGACAGACGCCAAAAACTTGTCGAAATTACCGATAAGGGATTGAAACTGCTCGATGAAATGTTTGATTGCGAAAAATCGAGCGATAGACTGTTGTCGAATCTTTCGCTCGAGGAAATTGACCAACTCAACAAATTACTGGATAAAGTCAGAGAAAAGTAGGTTAGTTACTTCTACAGCAATGAAAAAACCGCATCCCGAATAAACTTGAGATGCGGTTTTTTTCGTATTGCGGTCTTGTTATGTTTACCGATAATCAATGGTTCCTCTCAGACGAATGTCGTTAGATGCGGCTCCAATCATTAGGATGAATTCACCGGGTTCGGTATCGAGCTGCATTTCTCGGTTGTAAATTGCCAACTGAGATGGAGAAATGTCGAAATGAATTTTCTTTGATCAAATTAACGTAAAATAAAGTTGTGTTTTAATTTCTTTCTGCTATCGTTTATCACAATCCCTTTTCCGAAAGATATCTTTCGGCATCGATGGCGGCGCGACAGCCGGCTCCTGCTGCGGTAACGGCTTGCCGATAAATAGGATCGGCTACATCGCCGGCAGCAAAAACGCCCTCGATATTGGTCTTTGTGGTTGGATGCAGGGTTTTGATGTATCCGACATCATCCATTTCGAGAAACCCTTTGAATATGTCCGTATTCGGCTGATGTCCTATGGCAAGAAAAAAACCATCGATGGCGATATCCACTTTTTCTTCATCGGGTTGACCTTTGCGTTTCACCAAATGAGCTCCTTCCACGCCTTTTTCGCCAAATAAACCTTCGGTTTGGTGTTCGAACAAAATTTCGATTTTGGGATTATTCATCACCCTTTCCTGCATAATCTGCGAGGCGCGCAAATAGGGTTTTCTGACAATCATATATACCTTATCGGCCAATCCGGCAAGGTATAGAGCCTCTTCGCAGGCAGTATCACCGCCACCCACTACGGCAACTTTCTTTTTGCGATAGAAAAAACCGTCGCAAGTGGCGCATGCCGAAACGCCTTGACCTGCATATTTTGTTTCGTCGGGAATTCCCAAGTACTTTGCCGAAGCACCTGTACAGATAATCACCGTGTCAGATTCGATGGTGTGTTCGTTGTCGATCGTAACCTTGAATGGGCGTACCGAAAAATCCACAGAAGTGGCTCGTCCGGGATAAACTTCGGTTCCGTATTTTTGTGCCTGTTTTTTTAAATCTTCCATCAACTCGGGGCCGGTGATGCCGTCGGGATAGCCGGGGAAATTTTCTACTTCGGTGGTGGTGGTCAATTGTCCTCCGGGTTGCAAGCCCTCAAATAAAACCGGTTCGAGATTGGCGCGCGAAGCGTAAATGGCCGCAGTGTAGCCTGCAGGTCCTGATCCGATGATCAAACATCTTACTTTGTTTCTCATATTTTGAATGTTTTGAAAAAAATCGTTTTATTAAAAAGCGAATTTGTGTTTAATGGACGCAAAGGTAATACTATTCTTCTGTTTCTAAAATAGTTATCATAATTATCTATTTGCAGTAAATGAGATCTTTTTAGGTAGGACGAACAACTTTTGATATCTTACCGCCACATTCTTATAGCGTCAACGCAAATCCACAATTTCTGCTTCGGGATGCAGGGATGAGTTAAAGACGAAGATCGAATCGTCAAAATGATAGTTTGTGTTGTAGTTGTTGATATCGATTACGTTTTTCAGGTTATTTTTCAAAAGGGTTTTTACTTGTACGATCGAATTTGTTTTCTGATCGACAGCAACTTCTATTTGTTTGAAATCGCCTTGTTTCCCGGTGGGAGTGAGTTGGATGACAAAAACATCTTTTCCGTTTACTTTTTTTGAAATTGGTTCTCGCAGCGAGAATCCGCTTTTGTAGATATTGAGGAGCGCCAACGGACTGATGGCTGCAATTTCGGCACTCGACGGTGTACTCACATTCACTTCGTTGGTGCTTTTTATCCACACCCACTGTGTCTTTCCGTCGAACCAGGTTTCCATGTCGGGCATCTCGAGTTTGAATTTGTTATGCTTAGCCATTGCTTTTCCCGATTGAGAGGGATAGCTTTGTCCATTTGCTTCGATTGTGGTAAAACTGAAAGTAAAACTCACGCCATTCGATTTTTCGTATGCCGAAGAGGCTTTATCGAGGATTGCCCTCGATTGCGTGGAATTTTGTGCCGGCAGAATGCCGGCAAAGAGAATAGCGGTAAGCAGGATTGCAATTTTTTTCATAATCTGTTCTTTGTCATCATTCATGTTTTGTAAGACAGTCACGAGCCCGAAACGTTTAATTGGGAAGGAAACCGGATAACATCGTATGCGGTCTATTTGAGCGAATCGAGGAGCTTTTCGAGCGAATACTCGTCGGAGATGTACACCTCGCGGGGCTTGCTTCCCTGCACAGGCCCAACGATGCCTGCGGCCTCCAATTGATCCATCAATCTTCCTGCACGATTGTATCCGATGGAGAATTTCCGTTGAATAAGCGAAGTTGATCCCTGTTGGTGAACGACGATCAGTCGGGCAGCTTCGTCGAAAAGCGGATCGCGATCGTTTATGTCTGCCGCTTCGCGATTTTCGTCTTCGGGCGAAGAGACTTCCGGCAACGCAAATGCAGCCTCATAACCGCGCTGACTTCCTATGTATTGAGCTATTTCCTCCACCTCGGGCGTATCCACAAAGGCGCACTGAATGCGGATGAGGTTGCTTCCCTGCGAGAAAAGCATGTCGCCACGACCGATCAACTGGTTGGCCCCGTTCATGTCGAGAATGGTGCGGGAGTCGATTTGCGAGGTAACTCTGAAAGCCATACGTGCAGGAAAGTTTGCCTTGATGGTTCCGGTGATGATGTTTGTGGTCGGGCGTTGTGTGGCGATGACCATGTGAATGCCTACGGCGCGGGCTTTTTGGGCAATGCGCGCAATGGGCATTTCTATTTCTTTGCCGGCCGTCATAATCAAGTCGCCAAACTCGTCGATGACCACCACGATATAGGGCAAATAGCGGTGTCCGTTGTTGGGATTGAGGCGGCGTTTGACGAATTTCTCGTTATACTCTTTAATGGTACGCACGTGTGCGCGCATGAGCAATTCGTATCTGTCGTCCATCTCTTTGGTGAGCGAGTTGAGTGTCTTAGTCACTTTCGAGACATCAGTAATAATCGCCTTTTCTTCGTCGGGGAGCTTGGCCAGATAATGCCGTTCGATGGTTTGATAGATGTTGAATTCCACCATTTTGGGATCTACCAGCACCATTTTCATTTCCGAAGGATGTTTTTTGTAAAGCAGCGAGGTGATAATGGCATTCAGTCCCACAGATTTCCCTTGTCCCGTAGCACCGGCCACGAGCAAGTGCGGCATTTTGGTAAGGTCGAAAATAAACACTTCGTTGGTAATCGTTTTGCCTAAAGCTACCGGCAGATCATAATTGCATTCCTGAAACTTTTTGGAGGCAATGACCGACTGCATGGAAACGATTTGCGGATCTTTGTTGGGAACTTCTATGCCGATGGTTCCTTTTCCGGGCATGGGCGCGATGATGCGGATGCCGAGAGCCGACAAACTGAGCGCAATATCGTCTTCGAGGTTTTTGATGCGTGAAATTCTTACACCGGCTTGCGGCACAATTTCGTAGAGTGTGATGGTGGGCCCGACGGTTGCCCGGATGGAAGTGATTTCGATGCCGTAGTTGTGTAATGTCCGTATGATTTTGTCCTTGTTCTCGGTTTGTTCCTGCATATCCACATCCTTTCCGGTGGGGGCATACACTTTTAGCAAATCGAGCGAAGGAGCTTTATAGTCCGACAGATCTTTTTTCGGATCATAATCTTCCATTTCCGTTATCTGAGGATTTTCGTTGGGCATCCCCTGTGTATTTTTCGAAGAAGCGGCATCGGTTGTTTTATCCGTTATGGCCGATTCTTCTTTCGGCACTACTACCTCGAAGTCTTTTTTCAGGGGAAATTCCTTGACCACATTCATCGAAGTTTCAAAATTTGTAGTCAAAGTTTTTTCGTTGCCTTTCGCAATATTTGTCATCGTTGCTGTTTCGTGGCTCATCATTTCGATACCGCTCAGATCGTCGGGCCTTTCTCTCTTTTTGAAGATCTTTTTGAAAAAAGAATGTTTCTCCTTTTCTTGAGGTTCTGCTTCTTCGGTGTCGATATCCGATTCATCTTCTTCGATTGAAAATTCAATCTCTTTTTCCGGGTTCGAAGGCTGAAATTTAGGCGTATTGTTGAGAATAGATTGCTGAATTTGCCGAACGGAAGTGCGTCGAACCACGACCATAAAAACCAGAATAAAGAGTAATATTACCAAAACCACTCCCGGCCATCCAATGGTATTTTCGAGTATCATTTCTATCTGATTTCCGTGGCTGCCTCCCCAAATGATGTGGCTTTTCGGAAAAAGTTTCCCGAGGACGAATGCACTTGCGATAGATCCGCCTATAAGGGCAAATGCGGTCAGAAAAAATACTTTGACTAACGAAACACGGGTAACGCCCATCAACAGCAGTCCCAGATATATTGCAAAGAGGGGGATGAGAAGCGAAAAAATACCAAATCCGCCGTTGATCCATCTTTCGCTCAGGATAGCTCCACCGGTGCTTGTCCAATTTTCCACGTGCACCGTTTTGTCGTTTATCAATTCCCAGAACGATCTGTTGTTGATAATACTCTGATCGGCAGCACCGGTAAAAAAGAACGAAACCATAGCCATGAATCCGAATATTCCTGCAAAAGCGATGATAACACCCAGCACGAAGCGTACACGTTCGCTACGGAAAAAAGCCGCAATCCCTGTCTTGCGTTTGGCTGCAGCGGGAGTCCTTTTATTTACTCTTCTCTTTTTTTTCTTTGCCATTCTATGTTTTGCCTGTTTTTGTTTTGTCGAAAAGTCTCTCGAATATCGAAGGATTTTTCTTGTACAAATATTTGCAAATGTAATAAAAAAGGTAATGCAGTCGAAAAGATAAATTCTCTGTTCACATCAATTTCATCGGCCGGAGAAGATATTCCTCTATGCAGCGGCAAGAGTTCTGCCTTTCAGGCAGCAATGGTAGGGACGTCTTTGTCCGCAGGTCGGTGACCTGCGGTTATGAAGGTTATTGCCTTTCAGGCAAAGATGAGCCGGTGAATTGAAAACTTCGACTGTGATGGATATTTCTGTATTCGAGGGTGTTTTTGGCTTGAAAAGCCGAATTTTCATAACCGTAGAATTTATTCTGCGGCATGAATCGTCGTCAGAAACCTGCCTGGAGGCAGGACTTTTCCGTCGCTGGCGCTGAATATTCGTCTGTGGACTTGTTGGGGCGTTGCCCCAAACCCCACATACTTTTTTGCCTTGATGCAAAAAAGTATGCAAAAAAGATCAAGACTGCATCTCCTCATCGACCCGACAGCTGCTTGTTCGCTAAAAGACAAATAACTCACCGCCTTGCGGCGGCTCAAACAGCTTGTCTTTTGCCTGACGGCACGCTCGTTGCGCAGATCGGGTGCCCCGATGATGAGATGAGGTCGGGGAAATAATGGATAATTGACAATTAATAATTGAGAATTTAAGAAAGAAGTGAAGAAGTCGGAAATGAAGAAATATCATAACCTCTGCACTGCCCGGATAGTTACATATAGAATCCATCGGTAAATCAATAAATCATCGAATCGGTAAATTATCGACTAATTCCAACCTCCATTCCCCAACCTCCAATCTCCAACCATGTTCACATCCTTTCACATTCGCAATTGTGATATTTTGTTAATGAAATCGGGCAAATTTCTTTCATAAGCTTTCAGTATGACATTAATATATGTATATCAGCAGATTATTTGTATGTTTCTGAAGTAAAAATTCATCGATTCGGCAACAAAATTGCCCCGTCAGAAATGTAGAAAACGCGTTTGACTCCGACGGACCTGTTTTCTACTTTGTAGAAACCACGTTCGACTTAAAGAATGTTATATCTACTTTGTAGATTTCGCAAATGTGAATGAAAACGTCCAATCTTGTTAACATTCTATAGGGATTCGGCGCCAAATTGCCCAATCTTGAAGTGCAGAAAGTACAACTTTGTCCGACGAACATACTTTCTACAAAGTAGACGGAGCAATTTTGTCCGCCGATTGCCCCGTCTATACTTCTGAAAGGTACATTTTCGAGCCAAATTGCCTTTTCTGTTAACATGCTATAGGTATTTTTTGGCTAAAACATGTAATCTGCAACGTAGAAACCATGACTTTTTGCGACGGACATGCTTTCTTCACACCAAAATGACAGGTCACGACAAGACATTCGTGTCATTTCGAAGTGAAAACGGGGGATCATTCCTCGCCGAACGTGTCATCTTTGAGTGAAGATGATGGAATTTGAGTAACAGGAGTGTTAAATCAGCCTCATTATTTAACGATTTTCTACGGATTTGCATCATCACAAAGTGTAGAAACCACAACTTTTTCGGCTGATGTAGTTTTCCGGGAGTGCGGACGATGGGTTTTTCTCCGAAAATGTCGTCATTTTTGTGTGATACCGGCAGCTTTTTGTGAAACATTTGTGTCATCTTCATGGCAGTATTTCGAGTTATCTGCCGTAAATGCTTTTGTCCTAAGCCGGAGACAAAAAACGCACAAGGTAGATCGGGTTTTCCCAAATCTCGCGATTTTGATGACTTTTCTACTCTTAACGCAACTTTATTCCACGCCGAATTGTTTTATTATTGAAATGTATGCGTAAAGAAGAGTTTTTTCGATTCGCAGCCCATTTTTTTGCTGAAATGTTTTGCATTTCGAATTAATTTCTTACTTTTACTGAATGTAAGGTGTATTTGTCTCACTCTTGGTGTGAACGTAAACGTTCTATTAAATTGGGAATATGAATGTTTAATACTACTTTATGATGAAAAACATCGAAAATAGAGAGCCTCTTTTATGGATAGGCTTTTTATGTCTGATCAGTTTATGGGCGATTGAGATTTGTGCTCAAGGAAAGAGTGCTTCTGCAACGGCCAACGTGACTGTAACGATTGTGACTCCCATTAGAATAGAGAAGAAATCCGATCTGCTGTTTGGAGACATTGTCGGTGGAAAGGGTGGAGGTGCAGTGAGGGTTGAGGCCGAGAACAGTATTCTATTGCGCGGAGCAGTTTCGTTAGGTCCGTCAAATGGAAAGTCGGTATCCACTGCCAAATTTTTGGTTACAGGATCGCCTCATGCCACGTACACCATTGTGTTGCCTCTTTCACTCACACTCACGAGGCAGGGCGGATCGGAAGTTCTGATCATGGACGAAATTCAATCAAAGCCGTCCGAAACCGGTCGATTGTCCAACAAAGGAGAACAAACCGTAACGGTGGGAGGAACGATTCACATAGAGGAGAATCAGCCTATCGGCATTTATGAGAGTCCGGAAGGTCTTAGTGTAACCGTTTCTTATCAGTAGTGGACGCGGATGGGTTTATTCGCGAACTATGCCAAAAAAACCCAACAGGTTTTCAAAACCTGTTGGGTTTGAAATTTCCGATATAATTGTGGGCAGAGCCCGGAAGTCGTCATTAACGTATTGCCTTATTTTTCTCTAATTAAAAATCAAGATGAGTTAATCGCCCGCAATAAATGTCCGAAATTTGCAAAACCATTTGTGGAACTAATAAACTGACCTATAGGCTCTATCATTATCGAATAGATAAAATTGATTTTATATATTTTTGACAAAAAAAGATCGTAAAAAATTTGGTATATAAAATATCGGCAGTAACTTTGCGTAAAATTTTTGGAAGATGTATGATTTTTCTAGCCGAAACTTAATAATTACTTGAATTACTGGAAGCTAAGAGTCGATAAATAAGTTTATAATATATGCGCAAATTACTTTTTCTTATTTCTTTGCTTGCCGTGATGGCATGTGCAACCCAAAAAATGAATGCACAAGTGAGTGCAACAGCCGAAACAACAGCTAAAATCGTCAGCGGACTTCAAATCACCAAAGAGGCCGATTTGAATTTCGGAAGTATGTTTTCTCCCAAAAGTGGAGGTGGAACCGTAACGGTAGATGTAAACAACCAACGAACTGCTACGGGCGTTCAATTGGCAACCGTAAGCGGAGAGGCTATTACCGCTGCACAGTTTAAAGTTACCGGCAGCCCCAATGCTACCTTTACGATTACTTTCCCTTATTCTTTCAGCGTTACCAATACGGATGGCACCGGATCATCGATGTTGGTCGATAATTTTACGTACAATAACATCACATCGCCTTCTACACTCGATGGAAGTGGCAATCTGACAATTAAGGTCGGAGCAACGCTTCATGTGTATAATTATCAGGCATTGGGTGTTTACAAGAATACTTCCGATCTGAAAATTACCGTGGCATACAACTAAAAAAACAAAATATATTATTCATTTACAAACTTTTAAAACAAAAAAAGTATGAGAAAAACAGTATTTTTATTGGCAAGCCTCTTCGTGATGGCTTGCGGAATTCAAAGTGTGAAAGCTCAAATAGGTAGTGCAAGTGCAAGTGCAAGTGCTAATGCTACTATCATTACGCCTATCGCTATTGCTCAAGTGGCGGATCTTAATTTCGGAAATATTGTAGCGGGAATAGGCGCAGGAAACGTTACCGTTGGCACTGACGGAATCAGAACATCAATAGGTGACGTTATTTTACCAACTGCTACACCTGGGACAGTCAATGCCGCTGAGTTCACGGTAACAGGTCTAGCGAATGCTACGTATGCTATTACGCTACCTACTTCTATTGACATTTCAACAACTGGGGGAGAAATTATGACCGTAACTGATTTCACTTCAAATCCGGATGAAGCAGGAAAGTTAGCAGCAGACGGAAAACAAACTCTATTAGTAGGCGCAACGCTGAATGTGGGCGCAAATCAGCCTGCAGGCGCATATACAGGTGAGTTTTCGGTAATAGTAAATTATAATTGAGAAAGAAATTCGACCTTAATAGCATGGGCAGTTCATACTGCCCTTTTTTTATAAAGATAGGGAATGGCTTTTCATATACTTGTAAATTTGAAATATGTCGTCGGAAAATAAAGGCAACTGTCGTCAAAAAAAAATCTTTCTGCTTTTTTTCCTCTTCATAATCTCGATTCATGCTTCGTCGCAGGGAGATTTGTTGATCACCCCGCATCGGGTGGTGCTCGAAGGCAACAAGCAAATCGAGGAAATCATGGTCGCCAACATTGGTCTCGATACGGCTTTTTACGCTATTTCGCTGATCGAATACCGGATGACGGATGATGGCAGTTTGCAGGAAATAACCGAACCTGTGCCGGGACAAAAATTTGCTTCGCCCATCCTGCGTTACTTTCCTCGTTCCATAGAACTTGCGCCCAACGAATCGCAGGTGGTTCGCGTACAGGTAAGAAGAATGCCCAATCAGGAAGAGGGAGAATACCGATCGCATCTCTATTTCAGAGGCGAGCCTCGACAAGAGCCTTTAGGCAGGGAAGCCGAAGCAGATACTACCGGCATTGGCATTCGCCTTATTCCCATTTACGGAATTTCTATTCCGGTGATTGTACGAATTGGCGACCTGACAGCTTCGTGCACCATTAGCGATATATCTTTCGAGCGCAACGATGGTCAACCTCCGACGCTGAAATTTGTACTCAACCGACAAGGCTCTAAGTCTGTGTATGGGGATATTTCGGTCGATTACATAGATGCGCAGGGGACACGGACGAATGTCGGATTGGTAAGAGGACTTGCCGTTTATACGCCTAATTCCGTTCGCAAGATTTCGATTCCGTTGACAGCTCCGGAAGGTGTGCAATTCAATCGGGGAAAATTTGTCATACGCTTTACCGATGCCAATGAAGCCAAACCTCAGCTTTTTGATGAAAAAGAATGGGCGTTGCCATAGATTTTCAGTCAAAAAAAAACGTTGCTCCGACGGAGCAAACATCTATAAAAAGAAATGAATCGATTGCCTCTTTTTTGTGGCCTTCTGTTTCTTGCATTTTTTGAGCCCACAGGGATGAAGGCCCAACCTCTTCGGGTAAATGTAGTACAAGATCTCTCGTTCGGTTCGTTTGTTGTAGGTGCGAGTGGCGGTACGATTACGATTACGCCTGAAGGTACTCACACCACTACCGGTACGATAGTCCCTCTGGCAATTTCCACAGTAGCCCCGGCAATTTTCGAAGTATCGAAGCCCGGTAGTTCTAAAAAACAGGTAAATATCGTTTTTCCTGCAGCGGCATATCTTACCCGATCCGGTGGAAGCGAAAGGATCGTCGTAAACAATTTTAAGTCGGATAAACCGTCTGATAGTTTTTTGACATCAAATATACCTCAAAGGGTAAATGTGGGGGCTACCCTGACAGTACAGGGTTTGAGTACAAATCCACCCGGTAACTATGCCGGGACCTTTTCGGTAACATTTGCTTACGAGTAATGTTTTTTAACACAATAAACTCCTATTTTGCGTCACCTGCCTACACGATCCATACGTAAAAAAATTTCTCTACCATTTCGAGTTGGATGTTCGTTACTATTTACGTTTTTCATGCAGAATTCGTTCAAGATCTCTGCACAGGACACCATTGAAAGCGAATGGGAAGAAATTCCCGTCAGTGTGCGTATCGAACGGATGGGAGCTGTCACGCTCAATTCGCTCTACGGATACGAAGCCGGAGGTCTCCTGCTGCCGGTAACGGAGCTTTTCAATTTTCTGCAAATAAAGGCAGTTCCATCGGCTTCACTCGATTCCATTAGCGGTTTTTTGATAAAGGAGGAAAACCGGTATCTGATTGATAACCGCAACAAGAAGATTTTTTTCGCAGGAAAGGATTATCCCGTAAACGAAAATCAATTGATGACGACGGGCACCGATCTCTTCATGGATACCCGGTTGTTCGGCGAAATATTCGGGCTGGATTGTCAGTTCAATTTCCGAAGTCTGTCTGTAAATATCAAACCGAGTTTTGAATTGCCTGCCATCCGCGAAATGAAGCTGCAGCAATATCGAAAAAATATCGATCGGCTGAAAGGTCAGATACAGGCCGATACGACCTTGAATCAGCAACACAATCTCTGGCGTTTCGGTATGGTGGATTGGGCTTTCAATTCCGCACAGAGCACTGCAAGTCGGGACAATACGCAATTGTGGTTGCGAACCGGCGCTCAGTTGCTGGGTGGCGAAGCCAATTTGCAAATCTATCACTCCACGACAACCGATTTCGGCAGTCGTAACCTCGATTATTATTGGCGTTGGGTGGATAACGAAAAAAAAGCCGTCCGCCAGGTGAGGGCGGGACGCATTGCCCCATCGTCTATTTCTTCCCTTTACGATCCTGTTGACGGAATCAGCGTGACAAATGCTTCAACCCGCTATCGACGCTCTTTCGGCGAATACACCATTACCGATTATACCGAACCCGGCTGGACGGTGGAGCTTTATGTGAATAATGTGATCGTGGATTACAAGACTGCCGATGCGTCCGGTTTATACACGTTCAATGTACCGCTTGTGTATGGATCGACGGAAGTGATGCTCAAATTCTATGGGCCTTACGGCGAAGAACGCATTCAGCGTCAATACCTGAATATTCCTTTTAACTTTCTGCCGAAAGGCGAATTGGAATACAACGTGAGTTATGGAACTGTTCTCGATAAAAATCGATCGCGTTTTGCAAAAGCCGAAGCTCAATATGGAGTTACCCGGTATCTAACCGTGGGTGGAGGGATGGAGTATCTGTCGTCGATCACTACGGGTAAGGAAATTCCTTTTCTGAATGCCTCGATAGCCCCCTTTCGAAATTTGCTCGTAAGTGCCGAATATGCCAAAGGCGTGCGTACGAATGTCCTGGCCGGTTATCGACTCCCATCCGGACTATCCGCGGAATTGGATTATACGCGTTACACACCGGGACAACAAGCCATTTTGGTATCTTATCTGGAGGAAAGGAAAGCAACGCTTTCGTTACCGCTGCGTTCGTCGAATTTAAGTGCATTCTCCCGATTTTCGTTTCGTCAGAACGTTTATCAATCTTTCACCTACAATAATGCCGACATCACCCTCACTTCCTACATCCGTCGGGTTAATTTGAATCTGAGTGCCTATGGCAATTGGAGGAATGGGGACAATCCGAATATCTATGCCAATATCGGCGTCGGTCTTCCTGCGTGGCGCGGATTGACAACGAGGGTGCAAAGCCAAATGGATATCACAAATAAGAATTTTATTTCTTTGCGTGCCGAGCTCGAAAAACGCCTCTCGCAACAGGGGTATTTATCGCTGGTGGGCGAAAATAATTTCCGATCCGATTATCGGGCGCTTACGCTTGCCTTTAGATGGACTTTGCCTTTCTCGCAGGTGAATTTGTCCACCCGCCTGTCCAACAACGATTTCATGACAACGCAAGGTGCACAGGGGAGTTTCGGTTTCGGAAGCGGTAATGGTTATGTGCACACTACCGATCGTCCATCGGCAGGTACGGGAGGATTGACCATCATACCCTTTGTAGATATCGATCATAACGGGAAAAGAGACAGACACGAACCTTTGGTCCCAAATCTTGCCGTCAGATTAAACGGAGGACGGGGCGTTCAAAATACGGAGGACTCAATTATCCGCATTGTCGGACTCGAGCCTTACACTGATTATCTTTTGACGCTCGACGATAAAAGTCTGGAACAGATTTCGTACCGTATTCCCAATAAAAATCTGCGTGTTTTCGTCAGTCCCAACGGATTCAGGAGAATCGATGTTCCCATTTTGCCTATGGGTGAAGTAAACGGTTGGGTATTTCTGAAAGAGAAAAACGGTCGAAAAGGTCAGGAGCGGATGCTCGTGAACTTTTATGCAGGAAATGGTGCAAAAGCGGCTTCAACACAAACCGAAACAGACGGAGGATTTACTTATCTGGGTCTTGCGCCCGGACATTACGTAGCACGAGTGGATTCGTCACAATTGGCGAGGCTGGGTATGACTGCGGTTGCTGATGTTCCATTCGAAATAAAACCGGATGTGTTGGGAGATATCGTGTATGACCTTCAATTGTTTGTGGAAAAGCCTTCGAAAGAAACGGCCATTGAAAACGAAACCGACAAACAAGGTGTGGAAAAAGTTGCTGAGCCACAGCAACTCCAAGTCCCCGCGATAACAGATACCGCAGAAACCGTCGAGGAAGAGTTCTATTCTCTTCAAATGGGTTCTTTCCGAAACCAAACCTATGCCGAACAATTTGCCGACATGCTGAAATATCGCTTCGATCTACCTGTATGGGTCGATCACGAAAACAGACTGTATAAGGTTAGAATGGGTAAATTTGTCGATCGCGAAGCTGTTGACGAATTCAGAAAATCGGTATGGGAAAAGGGGTTCGACAGTTTCCCTGTCCTCAAGAAGCGAAGGAGCGAATAAAGGGGGAATTTCAAATTACTAATTACAAGTTTCGAAATCCTTCAGGTCCGAAATCCTATCTGAACGATACCGTCTAAAAATGCGAAAAGCCCGCGAATCCCTTCGCAGACTTTTCCTGTTAACACAATCTTCATGAAACAAACTACACTATCGAGTTGATTGCAGAATTATAATCCGGCTCCTGTGCAATCTCAGGAACCAGTTCCTCATATATGATTTTCCCTTCGGGATCGACAACTACCACCGAGCGAGCCAACAAACCTTTCATCGGCCCGTCAACAAGCAATACACCGTAATCTTTTCCAAACGATTCATCGCGGAAAGTAGAAAGTGTAATTACGTTTTCGATTCCTTCGGTGCTGCAAAAACGGCCTGCGGCAAATGGCAGATCGGCTGAAATGCCTAACACTACGGTGTTGGTTTTGTTGGCAGCTTCCCGGTTGAATTTTCGTACCGAAGTAGCACAAACACCTGTATCGAGACTCGGAAAAATATTTAATACTACATATTTACCTTTGAAATCGGAGAGTTTCGCTTCCGATAAATCACTTTTTACCAATGTAAAATCGGGAGCTTTGGTTCCTACCTTAGGCAATTCGCCATAAGTGCTGACAGGTATTCCTTTGAATGTAACTGTTGCCATAATTTTTAAATGTATTTTTTATTTATAATAGTTCTTCTTTAAAGTCCTTCTTCTCTCATTTTTTATATCCTAAACACAAGGCGTTTATAAAAGTTCAGCATATATACACTTTTAACTTTTTATTATCGTCGCAACAATTCTTTTTTCAAGAATTGAGCCGTATAACTGTTTTGGTCAGAGGCAATTTGCTCGGGTGTACCGGTTGCCATAATCTGTCCGCCTGCCGCTCCGCCTTCGGGGCCCAAATCGATGATATAATCGGCACATTTGATGATGTCGAGATTATGTTCGATAACGATGATGGTATTTCCCTTATCTACCAACTTGTTGAGTACGCCAAGCAATACGCGGATATCTTCGAAGTGAAGGCCTGTCGTTGGTTCGTCAAGCACATAAAGCGTATTGCCCGTATCGATGCGTGCCAGCTCGGTGGCAAGTTTCACGCGCTGGCTTTCGCCACCCGAAAGGGTAGTGGACGATTGCCCCAGTTTGATGTATCCCAAACCCACTTCCTGCAGTACTTCTATTTTTCGCAGGATGGCAGGAACGTTTTCGAAAAACTCGACGGCTTCGTTGATGGTCATATCCAACACATCGGCTATCGATTTTCCTTTAAAGCGAACTTCGAGTGTCTCTCGGTTATATCGTTTGCCGTGACACGTTTCGCACGGCACCATCACATCGGGCAAAAAATTCATTTCGATCGTCTTGTAGCCATTACCGCCACAGGTTTCGCAACGACCGCCTTTCACGTTAAACGAGAAGCGGCCCGGTTTGTAGCCGCGAACCTTGGCTTCGGGCATATCGGCAAACAGCGCTCTGATGTCGCCGAAAACTCCCGTATATGTTGCAGGATTCGATCGGGGGGTACGCCCAATAGGCGACTGATCGACACTCACAATCTTGTCGATGTTGTTCGCGCCATGTATGGCTTTATAGGGCATCGGATCTTTGAGCGAACGATAGAACTTCTGACTCAGGATGGGTTGAAGCGTTTCGTTGATCAACGTCGATTTTCCGCTTCCGGAAACGCCGGTAATGCAAATAAACGTTCCTAACGGAAAAGTTACGGTGATATTTTTCAGGTTGTTGCCCGTTGCCCCCTCTATTACCAAAGTCTTGCCATTTCCTTTTCTTCTTTTTTGAGGAATAGCGATTTCCAGTTTCCCGTTCAGATAATTGGAAGTGAGCGTGTTTTTTTTCAACATTTCGTCTGGCGTCCCCTCAAAAACCACTTCACCGCCTTTGCGACCGGCAAACGGCCCCATGTCAACGATGTAATCGGAAGCGAGCATCATGTCCTTGTCGTGTTCCACCACGATGACCGAATTGCCCGAATCGCGTAATTTGACAAGCGAATCGATCAATCGGTGGTTATCGCGCTGATGAAGGCCAATGCTGGGCTCGTCGAGAATGTAGAGCACATTTACGAGTTGCGATCCTATCTGTGTTGCCAGGCGGATACGTTGACTTTCGCCTCCCGAAAGCGAAGCGGATGCACGCGAGAGCGACAGGTATCCCAATCCCACATCGAGTAGAAACTGCAATCGTGAAAGAATTTCCTTTTTAATTTCTTCGGCAATGGTGCGTTGTTTTTCCGAAATATGGTTGTCCAGGTCGTTCATCCATTCATACAGCTCACGTATATCCATCTCGCAAAGCTCGGCAATATTTTTTTCGTTTATTTTGAAGTGCAATGCTTCTTTGTTGAGCCTTTGGCCATGACATTCGGGACATACGGAAGTGGTGATGAACTGATCGGCCCATTTTTGTGCCGTAGCCGAAGCTTCGTCGTCCTGTTGCATTTCGATATATTTGGCAACGCCTTCGTAGGAAACCATGTAATTGGAATTGCCCAATGATTCGTTGCGAATTTTGAGCCGTTCGTTTGATCCATACATGATTTCGTCCATCGCTTCCTGCGGAATATCTTTGATTGGCGTTTTGAGTGTAACACCGTATTTATCGCAAATAGCCGCAATTTGCCAAAACAGCAGGTTGCTGCGTTCTTTGCCCAATGGCGCAATTCCTCCGGCGGCAATGCTCAATTCGGGTTTAGGAATGATTTTCTCCATGTCGATCTGATCGACAGTGCCGATGCCTTTGCATCGGGGACATGCGCCTTGAGGCGAGTTGAACGAAAAGTTGTGTGGTGCGGGTTCGCTGTACGAAATTCCGGTGGTCGGGCACATCAGGCTCTTGCTGTAATGACGGATTTCGCCCGTCTCGACATCCTGAATCAGAATCAGACCCGATCCCTGTTTCATCGCAGTTCGTATGCTGGCCTTCAGCTTTTCTTCAAACTTATTGGAGACGGCGAGTTTATCGATCAAAATTTCAATGTCGTGATTTTTATATCGATCTACCCGCATGCCCGGAAGAATTTCCTTGATTTCGCCATCCACTCTTACGTTCAGAAAACCGCGCTTGCGTATCTGTTCGAAAAGTTCCTTATAATGACCCTTACGGTTGCGCACTACGGGCGCAAGAATATATATTTTTCGTCCGATATATTTTTCGAGAATAAGCGCAAGCAACTGCTCTTCGGTATATTTCACCATTTTTTCGCCGGTAATGTACGAAAAAGCCTCGCCCGCACGGGCAAAAAGCAATCGCAGAAAATCGTAGATTTCTGTTGTAGTTCCCACTGTGGAACGGGGATTTTTATTGGTAGTCTTCTGTTCGATAGAGATAACCGGACTCAATCCGGTGATTTTATCTACATCGGGACGTTCCATCTTTCCCAAAAAACCGCGTGCGTAGGACGAAAAAGTTTCGATATATCGACGCTGTCCTTCGGCAAAAATTGTGTCGAAAGCCAATGACGATTTGCCGCTTCCGCTCAATCCGGTGATTACCGTGAGCGAATCGCGGGGAATGGTTACGTCGATATTTTTCAAATTGTGTACGCGAGCGCCGTACACCTGTATGTTGTCTGTTTCCGAATTCATAGCCTATTAAAACGATTGATCAAAGCAAAAGTTCAATTGAGTTGATTTTCAAAGTTGCAAGTATCTAAACTTCGTTTCAGGGCGTGATCCATCGCTTGTCGTGTACCTTGAATTTTTCACCACTTTTATAATACAGGCTTTCCTTTTTGGGAATAAGGATCGAATAGGTTTTTCCGGCTTTGTTGGTCAATTTATCGCTACGCAACCAAACATTGAAGTCCTTGAGCTGTGCATAAGTCAATCCGTTTTGTTTGGCAAAATCGGTCAGACTTGGAATCGATGTTGAGAAATCGATTCGATCGCATTCGATGGGTTTGTAGAGCTGATCGGCACGCAAAACGAATCCGTATCGACGGGGATTTTCGAAAATCTGCTTGATGGCGAGCATCCTGAAATAATAGCGTTGAGTTTCTTCCACGAGCCACAAGTCGAGAGCATTGTTGGTCAGTTGTTTCGACAATTCGTTGGTGATGCGTGCCTGTCCGCCATTGTAAGCCATAGCAGCGGCACTCCATGATCCGTATTTGGCAAAAGCCTCTTTCAGATAACGGCAGGCAGCAATGGTCGATTTTTCTATATGAAATCGTTCGTCCACTTCGCCTGAAACTTCCAATCCGTATCTGGGTGCCGTACTTGCCATGAATTGCCACAATCCGGCAGCGCGAGCCGGCGATACCGCTCTTGCATCGAGGCTGCTTTCGATAACCGCCAAATATTTGAGGTCATCGGGAACGCCTTGTTGTTTGAGGATGGGTTCGATAATGGGGAAGATTCGATTTGCTCGTTTGAACAAGAGCAAAGTGGTGGAATGGAAATAAGTGAATGAGTTTATTTCCCTGTCCATACGCTCATGCAGATCGTAACGATCGAACCGAATGGGTTCTCCCGCAAAAATCATGCGATCGGGTATGTCCACCGATGCTGTCATCGAAAGCACCAAAGGTCTCTCCGATTCGGTTTGCTCTTTATCGCTTGCGGAGATGAATGAAAAAAGGAGAATGCCTGCGGATATTGCCAGCAAAGACACAACAATCAAAGTATAAGGCTTTTTCATTTTTTTTCTTTTCGACATTGAAAAATCAAATATACGAAGAATTTCTGAATTTCTGAAATCACGATCCGGATCGGTTATCGAACCATTGAGGAATTCGAGTCGTTAAGAAATTGCGGTTGTTTTGTTTCGTCGTCATATCATTAAATACACAAACCTTTGTGTCGATTGAAAATTATCATGTAAATTTGTCCTGAAGAATATCCTAAAAATACATTTAGATGAAATCAGAATCACCACGATTAGCTCTCACGGCTCATGATATCCGTCATTTCCAATTTCGCGACACTCCGTTTGTTCAACTCATGAACAAGCGCATCTATAATGTGTTGATGATTGCTTCGAAATATGATATGTTTATCCTCGAAGACGATGGGCGCGTGGATGAACAGATATTTAACGAATATACTTCCTTGAATTTACGTTACCCGCCTCGTTTTACACAGGTGAGCAATGGCGACGATGCAATGAAAGAACTCAAAACAAACCGTTATGAGTTGATCATTTGTATGCCGAATATGGATAATAGTGAAGTATTTGAACTGTCAAAAAAAATAAAAGAGACATATCCCGAAATTCCTATCGTTATACTTACTCCTTTTTCGAAAGAAGTAACCAAAATACTCGAAAAAGAAGATCTGACCGGCGTCGATTACGTATTTAGCTGGTTGGGCGATACCGATCTGCTTTTAGCTATCATCAAACTGATAGAAGACCGGATGAATGTGGAGCACGACGTGAAAACGGTAGGCGTGCAAACTATCATGGTAGTGGAAGATTCGGTGCGGTTTTATTCGTCGATGCTGCCGATGTTGTACAAATTTGTGTTGTACGAATCGAAAGAATTTTCGAAAGAAGCACTCAATGATCATTTGCGAATGCTCAGGATGCGGGGTAGGCCGAAAATTTTGCTCGCTCGAAACTACGAAGAAGCGGTTGAACTGTATTCGAAGTATGGAGATAATATGCTGGGTGTTATCAGCGATATGAGTTTCAATCGCGAAGGAACAAAAGACAAGCTGGCCGGGAAAAAACTGGGTGAATGGATTCGCTCGCAGGATAAATATATCCCCCTGATTTATACTTCCTCCGAAACCTCCAACCGACAATATGCAGACGAGATGAAAGCTTCGTTTATCGATAAGAATTCGAAAACCTTTCCACAGGATCTTCGCAAGACGGTAAAGGATAATTTGGGGTTCGGCGATTTTATCATTATTGATCCTGCTACCAAACAGGAAATCTTCCGTATCAAGAATCTGAAGGAGCTTCAGACCAATATCCGGCAAATACCCGATGATTCTCTTTATTACCATCTGGCGCGCAATCATTTTTCGCGCTTCTTCTATTCGCGTGCCATGTTTCCTGTAGCCGAAATGCTCAAAAAAATAGATGTATCGGAATATGTCGATATGAACGATGCCCGCGAACTGATTTATACGGCTATCGTTCAATATCGCCGGATGAAGAATACGGGAGTGGTGGCCGTTTTCGAAAAAGATCGGTTCGACCAGTATTCGAATTATGCACGCATCGGCGAAGGTTCGTTGGGAGGCAAAGGACGGGGGCTGGCTTTTATGGGGCAAATGGTAAAAATGCACGAGGAGTTTAATGTGCATGAGAATTTCCCGGTTTACATACCGCGAACCGTGGTGCTGTGTACCGATATTTTCGACGAATTTATGGACGCAAATAATCTTTACGAGATAGCCCTTTCGGATCGTCCGGATGAAGAAATTCTGAAGCACTTTTTAGCAGGGAAACTTCCCAAAAGATTGGTCAGCGATTTTCTGGTTTTTTTTGACGCTATCAACGGCCCGATAGCTATTCGATCATCGAGTATGCTCGAAGATTCGAGATACCAGCCCTTTGCGGGAATTTATTCCACCTACATGATCCCCAATACCGACGATAAACTCGAAATGGTGCATATGCTGAGTGATGCCATCAAAGGTGTTTATGCCTCCGTTTTCTACAAAGACAGCAAAGCCTACATGGCAGCTACGCAAAATCTGATAGATCAGGAAAAAATGGCAATTGTGCTGCAGGAAGTTGTCGGATCGAAGTACGGTTCGCATTTTTATCCTACAATTTCCGGAGTGGGACGTTCCATTAATTATTATCCCATCGGAAACGAAAAAACAGAGGACGGCATCGTGACCATTGCACTCGGACTTGGAAAATATGTTGTGGATGGAAATATAGGTTTACGGTTTTCGCCACTTCACCCATCAAATATTTTGCAGATGAGTACCCTCGATTTGGCATTGAAAGACACGCAAACACGATTTTTTGCACTCGATCTGAATTCTACGAATAATAATTTTTCCATCGACGATGGCTTTAATCTTCTCAAATTGAGTTTAAAAGAAGCCGAGTCAGACGGGACATTGCGTTATGTGTCTTCGACGTACGATCCGGTGGATCAGATTATTCGCGATGGATATTATCCCGGAGGCAGAAAAATCATTTCGTTTGCAAATATCTTGCAGCACAACATGTTCCCGCTTGCCGAAATTCTCGATAAAGTACTGAAAACGGGGCAGGAAGAAATGGGCAGACCGGTTGAAATTGAGTTTGCCGCAAACATCAAGAATCAAAACGAAGGTGAGTTTTATCTGCTGCAAATCCGACCTATTGTGGATAATCGCGAAGTTGTTTCCGACGATTTGTCACGAATCGATCCGGCGGATACAATACTTTATTCTGATAATGCATTGGGGAATGGTGTGTTTAATGACGTGTACGATATGATTTATATTAAAACACCTTCGTTTAGTGCTGCCAACAATTCGTTGATTGCTCGTCAGATAGAGGAGCTAAACAAAACCTTTTTGGAAAAAGATCAGAATTATGTGTTTGTGGGGCCTGGCAGATGGGGCTCTTCCGATCCGTGGCTCGGAATCCCGGTGAAGTGGCCACACATCAGCCAGGCCAGAGTGATCGTGGAGTGCGGTTTGGAGCACTATCGTGTGGAGCCCAGTCAGGGAACACATTTTTTTCAAAACCTTACTTCGTTCGGTGTAGGATATTTCACCGTCAATCCTTATCTGCAGAACGATGGATTTTTCGATGAAACATTTCTTGAAAAGTTTCCGGCTGCCAACGAAACGGAATTTATCCGTCATGTCCATTTCGACAAGCCGATTGTGATCAAAATCAGTGGAAGGAAAAAAATAGGTGTGGTGATGAAACCGGAATAAGCTGATTATATTCGATCTTTCAGAAGATTTCAGCCTGCTTTTTGACTTATACCGGTTATTCTCAATTTTCCTGCGTCTGATTTCACCATATTGTAGCACCATCAGGTCATTCTTCATTTCATACAAAAATGGGTGAACGATTGCTCTTTCACCCATTTTCATCAAAGAATTGTTAGAGATAATTGCAAATTATGCTTCGTCCCATTGTTTGCGGAGCAATTCGAGTGCTGCGGGAACAACCGTATTGCGATCACCCTGACAACCGCACTCGAAACTGACGTATTTATCGTACCCGATCATCTTCAATCCGCGAAATCCGTTCACGTAATTGTCGGCGGTGCCATCTTCGCCCGGCATACTGCGTCGCTTGCGACTTGCAATATGCACATGCTGCAAATATTCGCTGGCCGAAATAAAAGCGCCCATATCGGAGTTTTCTTCCCATGTCATGTGCCAGAAGTCGCCCATGCAGCGCACGCCCCGATTGTTGATATCCCGACAAATGGAAGCCGCATCACCTACCTGACGAAGATAAAATGCTTCCTTTCGGTTGAGGGGCTCAAAAATAACAGTCGTCCCATGTTGCCGGGCAAAATTGCCCATTTCGTTGAACTGTTCGCATAAAAAGTCTCGCGTTTCTTGCGTGTGAGGCATCGCCGGAACTTGATTATTGAAAGCCGGCACGATGATTACACCCGTTGACCCCAATTCGCCGGCAGCGGCAATGATCTCTTCCATCGTATCACGACACTGCTTGCGAATGGCCGGATCGGTGGAAAGAATAAATCCGTCGAATCCGGCGCAGATAGCACTCACTTTGATATTGCGGCCTTTCAATGCCGTCTGAATTTCTTTGATCCGATTTTTCAAACCACGTCCGCCGGGTTCAAATCCAACCACGCCGTGTTTTTCCATGAAATCGAATTTTTCGTTCAGATTTTGTCCGGGAGGAATCCCTTCCTGAAAAGAAAGATTCAGTTTGGCTTTCGTGGGAGGTTTATCCTTTTTGACCGGCGTAGCCGCTTTGATATGAGATAGACCACCTGCGGATAAGAGGGCCGTTCCGACAAGTGAAGTCTTAATGAAGTTTCTTCTGTCTAGTGTCATTTTGGATAAGTTAATTCTATAGGTAACGATTATTTATTTTCAAGAGGTTTACCTGGAACAGGAACTGTAAATCCCGACATATTCATTTTTCCCATATTCAAATCTTTGGGTGTGTAATCGAGTTGTGCGGCGGTAAGTGTTTCCCATTTTGTTTCTTGGCCGGTGTAAGCCGATTCGCGTCCCATCAAGGCAGCCATATTGGCGACAGCCGTCTCGGAGGCTTGTTCGATGGGTTTTCCCGAGCGAATGCAATTGATCAAATTGACGTGCTCCAATGTATATGGGTCTGTTTGTTTGTAATTGGCTTTTTCGGCTTCTTCGTCGTATTTCCAAACCACGTTGCCTGCCAAATCCTTGATGACATGACCTTCGGCACTCGACCAGGAGCCTTTCGTACCCTGAATAAATTCGCTTACATTGTTGGCACATCCGTCAATTTGACGGCACATGCTATGCATGTGAATGCCGTTTTCCATGACGAAATCGATGCTGAAGTTGTCAAATTGATCGCCTGTTACGCGGCGGTGACGCGAACCGAACCCAACGGCACTCACCGGTTTCAAACCGCTGAACCATGTAAAAACGTCAATGTTGTGAACATGTTGTTCTACAATATGATCGCCCGAAAGCCATTTCCAATTTACCCAGTCGCGTACCATATATTCGAAATCGCTCCATCCGGGTTGACGATCGCGATACCACAACATGCTTTGATTCCAATAAACAACGCCTCCGGTGATTTCGCCAATGGCTCCATTCATAATCTGTTGGTAAGATTCTACATAGCTGCGTTGATGATGGCGTTGTGTGCCGGTTACCACAGTCAGATTTTTGGCTTGTGCCTGTTTTGCTGTTGCCATCACGGTTCGATAACCTACTGCATCGACAAACAATGGTTTTTCGAGGAAGCAATGTTTGCTTTTCTCGACGGCGTATTTGAAATGTTCGGCACGAAAGAATGGAGGCGTACAATCGATCAAGATATCGATTCCGCTGTCGATAACCTGTTTGTAGGCGTCCAAACCCACAAAACGCTTATCGGCCGGAATGTCGATATTCTTTTCTTTTTTCAACTTGTCGGCCAATTCGTCCACTTTGTCCTGAAACACATCGCCTAATGCGATAATTGTAACTCCGTTGGCTGCGTTCAGAAAGTTAAAGGCTGCGCCCGAACCACGGCCACCGCAACCAACCACTCCGGCTTTCAACTCTTTTCCGTCGGTTGCCATATCCACCAAATTGGGGATATAATAGCTTCCGGGTTCTTTCAGAGGTACATTGGCCCCTTTTTTCCCTGTTTCGCCTCCACTGCAAGAAGTCAGAAAACTTGTTGTTCCCGTACCAATCATACCTACAGTCCCTGCAACTGCAGATGTTTTCAGAAATGTTCTTCTGGTTAAGTTATGTTCCTTTTTCATAAGAATTAAATTAAAATATTGAAATTATTTTGTCAATTGTTTCAAAATGGACGAGTCCGGTTCGCAAACGACTCTGAATCCGATGCCTTTGATATCTGAATACCACCAGATACTTTTAGGCTGTTGCGGATCTGTTTTGAGCCAAGCATCATTTTTAGTAAAGTCGCGAGAGGCACATCTCACATCGGCTGCATCCGAAGTATAATTTCCTCCGCGAACAACCCATTCTTCGCCCTGCGTAACGAGCGGATTTGTAGCTCCGGCCAACTTGCCATAGGCCTCCGGATCGTATTTGTCGGCACAATATTCCATCACGTTGCCTAACATGTTTTTCAGTCCGAAAGGATTAGGCAATACGGCTGAAGGCGGTTGTGTGCGATTGTTGCTGTTTTTTGCATAAATGACATATGAACTGATGCTGTCGGTTTTGGGTTTGAAAATATTCCTCAGGAACCCATGATCGGAAAACTGCTTCGGATTGCCGCTAAAGAAATAAGGCGATTGCGTGCCACCTCGAGCGGCATACTCCCATTCGGCTTCGGTTGGAAGGCGATATTTTTTCCCGGTTTTTTTCGATAGCCACTGGCAAAATACTTCAGCTGCATAGTGCGTCATCGTGATGGCAGGTCTGTCACCCGATCCCCATCCTTGGTCAGGAAATCCGAAAGGTGGCGTTGGCCCCGAAATAGCGTCTACATCGAGGGCTTTCAGATTATTTTCATAAACCACTTCCGGAGGTGTGCGTCCTTCGCTCATCGTTTGGGTGTAGAAAGCCCAATATTCGTCCCATGTCGTTTCCACTTCGGCCATGAAAAAAGGGCTGAGGGTTACTTCGTGAACAGGCGACTCGTCCGGTTTATGAAACGGCTCTTTTTCGGGACTTCCCATGTTGAACTTTCCCCCTTTGATAGCAACCATTTTGAAAGAAACGGCTGTTCCGGGTATCTGCTCGGTGAAATTTTCGAATCCGGTTACAATGGCAGGCTCTTTATAGAACTTGCTAGTATCCACAACCTGATTTGCCGCAATGGGAATTCCCGTCATTTTCCCGTGAATGTAATTTGGATTATAGTGCCCGGCATCCAAGTGGCAACTAATGCATTGCAAATCGAGCTTTTCTGCGTTCTCTTCATAATAAAGATGTGCTGTAACCGCATCGTCGGTTACTCCTTCAGGAAACAGATTCTGATGACATTTCACACACGATTCGTTGGGAATGTATTTAACGGCGTATTCCAATTGCGATTTTTGATCCCAATCAAAGTCGGCAGTGTCCTTAGTCAGATATCCCCAAACGTCGCGCAATCCGATGGCCGCTTTCGACGTGTAATGTTTCCAGGTATTTTCCTTGGGTGGTAAATGACAATCCACGCAATTGGTCATAACCCCGCTTCCGTTGTTGACATGTACCGAAAGTTTCCATGAATCATCTACGTGAGGATGCACATGACAAATCGAGCAGGACTCGTTTGTAGAAAAATAAACCGATGTCTGATAAAGCGACGCAATAACCACGATACCAACTAAAAAACCGAGGAGAATGTAAAAACCCTTTCGTTGATGAAGTTTTTTTTTGGTCTTATTTTTTTTGTCAGAATTTTCCGATAATGCCATTCTCTTGATGTCGAAGATGTGAAGGTCAAAACTTGTTTACCTATACAAATTGGCTGTAAAAATAGCCATTTTTATTATGATTCCGAGAAATTATGAGATAAAAATGCAATTATCTCGATGTATTCTTGCACCAGAATCATACTTGAGGCAATTCCCAAGGTGCTCGATAAGAAGGAATTAAATAGCTGTTAGCTTCTTCATCATGGATAAATTTTGTATTGTTAGCGTCCCAATATAGCCTTCTTCTACACTTCAGTGCTATGTTCCCCAAGTGGCATACTCGAGCGGTATTGGCTGCAATTTCTATATTCGCATTTGGAGTTTTATTGCGATCTTTGATGCATTCGATAAAGTTTTTCATATGATTGTTTAATCCCTGACCATCGCCTTTTCTCAAATCTATGCGCTCCATTTTGGGATCATTTCCGCCTTCAGGTATGACCTCCCATCCGGTGCGATCTACCACCAGAGTCCCATTATTGCCAACAAATCCAACTCCATGAGAACGACCATAATAACCTCCGTCAATACCTGTTCCGTGATCCCACAGCATCGTATAATCGTCAAATTCATAAAGGGCCTGCATTGTATCGGGTGTTTCGGCGGCATCATCCGGATAGGCGAATTTACCGCCCATAGCCATTACCGATTTAGGTGCTTTGGCATTCATTCCAAAGAGACCGTAATCGATGATATGGACTCCCCAATCGGTCATCAGTCCGCCGGCATAATCCCAAAACCAGCGGAAATTGAAATGGAAACGATTTTGGTTGAAAGGGCGTTTTTGTGCGGGGCCCAACCAAAAGTCGTAATCAACACCTGCCGGAGGATTGCTGTCGGGAACAACCGGAATAGATTTCATCCATCCCTGATAGGACCATGTTCGGACGGTACGTATTTTTCCCAGTTTTCCCGAATGAACAAAATCGACGGCATCTTGCCAGTGTTTATCGCTTCGTTGCCATTGACCGACCTGTACTACGCCATTATAACGATGAGCAGCTCGTTCCATAAGGTTGATTTCTTCGACGTAGTTGGCCAAAGGTTTTTCGCAATAGATGTGTTTCCCTTCCTGTAGCGCGTAAACAAAAGGCAGGCAGTGCCAATGATCGGGTGTTCCGATAATGATGACGTCTATTCCCGGTTCTTCCAGTAATTTTCTGAAATCTTTAAAACCTTTGGGTCTGCGCCCTTGAATTTTTTCGACATCTGCAATGCGTTTATTGAGTACATTTTCGTCCACATCACAGAGTGCGGCACATTCGGTATCAGGCTGGTTTAAAAATGCCTCAAGATCGGAAAACCCCATTCCGTTTACGCCGATAACGCCGCAAACCAGTTTTTCATTGGCTCGTCGGTAGGAATTCATCGCGCGGGGCATTGATGAAGCTAACCCCAGTCCCGCTGTAGCTAAAGCTGAATGTTTGATAAAAGATCTTCTGTCCATTTTTTCGGTTTTTAGTAATTGATTTTACTCCTCACGCTTTTTCATGGCTTTGTCGAATGCCACATCGGATGGTTCGAAGTCAACTTTTTTTACGAAACGATAGGATTCAATAGCCCCTGCTTCGCGGTTCATTCCACTGTCTTCCCATTCTACCGATAATGGGCCTTTATAACCAATATCATTAAGGGCTCGGATAATGTTTTCGAAATTAATTTTTCCATGACCCAGGCTTCGAAAATTCCAATATCGACGGTTATCACCAAAATCGGCATGACCACCGTAAACGCCGATTCCCATCGGGACATCGCTCCAATAGACATCTTTCATGTGAACGTGAAAAATGCGGTCGGAAAATTCGTAAATGAACCGGACATAATCGACGTGCTGATATCCGAGATGGCTGGGGTCATAATTGAAACCGAAAGCCGGGTGATTATCAATGGCTTGCAAGGCAAGATGTGCAGTATGGATATCAAAAGCAATTTCTGTGGGGTGGACTTCAAGCGCAAATCTTACGCCAAGTTTTTGAAATTCGTCGAGGATAGGGATCCAGCGCTCGGCAAATTCTTTATATCCTTTTTCGATCATGCCGTCGGGAATAGCAGGGAAAGAATATAGCATGTGCCAGACAGGGCTGCCGGTAAAACCTACAATCGTATCAATCCCCAGCATTTTGGCTGCTTTGGCAGTTTTGATTATTTCCTCTGCCGCACGTTGTCGAATCCCTTCGGGATTCCCATCACCCCAGATATAATCGGGTAAAATACCCTTGTGACGTTCGTCGATGATAGCATCGCACACACATTGCCCAACCAGATGGGTGGATATAGTGTATAGTTCGAGTCCATATTTCTTCAGGAGCGCTTTTTTCTCGTCGCAATAAGCCTGGTCGGCTTTGTTAATTTCCATGTGATCACCCCATGTACAGAGTTCGAGTCCCTCGTAGCCGAATGATTTGGCTTTCTCGCACATTTTTTCGATGGGTAGATCAGCCCATTGTCCTGTATATAATGTTACCGGTCTTGACATATCGATTGAAAATTTAAAAATGTTGTACTA
>ERZ795047.91-NODE-91-length-114532-cov-8.562742_pt1 | contig 114532 bp, 88 predicted proteins | sample MGYA00375131_ERZ795047 | MGnify/ENA primary metagenome ERZ795047 (study PRJEB30176, sample SAMN05720228) | activated sludge metagenome | isolation source: Anaerobic digester | place: Japan | collected 2015-05-20 ... | reverse complement strand
AGTATACAAATTAATTTTCTTCACCTACCAGTCTATTTATTTAAAAGTTATGCTGTTAAAAGTCCCCCTCTCAGGGGGATTAGGGGGTGAATACAAACCAGGGGGATTAGGGGGTGTATCGTCCTAAAAAAGTTAACAGTTTTTTTCATTTAATCCAGATATAAGTATACAAATTAATTTTCTTCACCTACCAGTCTATTTATTTAAAAGTTATGCTGTTAAAAGTCCCCCTCTCAGGGGGATTAGGGGGTGAATACAAACCAGGGGGATTAGGGGGTGTATTGTCCTAAAAAAGTTAACAGTAAAATAAAATAAAAGATTTAATTTTACCATTAAACTCCTTGAAGACTCATTTCAGGCTGATTTAAAATAAATAATTATGGTATATAGTGAATGAGTTGCCTTTTTATGCCAAATATTTCAGGAACTATGTAAAAATCTTTTATTCACAAAAAATTTAATACTCAAAATCATGAAAAAGATTACGGAAGAAATACTGCAGCAAACTTCTCATCCTGAAGGACGACGGGAATTTCTGAAATATGTTGTACTTGGTACTGCCGGGCTGGCATTACCTTCTTTTTCAGCGGAATCAGACCAGCAAAGCAAAAAGAAACCGAAAGTGCGGACAAGAGAGGAAAAACTTAAGCAGATCTCATCAAACAGTTATGCGGTCAACCAGCTGTTCAAACGCAGAGCATCGGGTCAGATGCCTGAAAGGCCAGAGACACGTCAGCTTAAGGAAAAATATGGGGAGATAACTCTCCTTGATTTTCCTGAGTTTACAAAGAAGATTTATCCGGGTGTTAACACCATGGACCTGTGGTCGTCTCTCTTCGGTGACTTCACGGATGATTCGATGTTTACCCGTATTGAGAGGAACAATCAGGTAAGGCCTGGTGAATTTGATCCCTCATCTGCCTCCGGCAAGCGCTGGCTCGACCAGCTTGTGTCGAAGATGGTATCGGCCGGCGTTATGGCTGTGCATATTTCTAATAATGCTCCCCGCAATCTGGCAGACCTGAACGAAGAATTGCGAAAAGAAGGCATTAGGGTCGGGAAGATATGGCTTGATGCTGCAAAACAGATTGGTGCAAAATCGATGCGGGTGAATACGGGTGGACCGCAGATAATACCTGCTTCCGTCATTGAAGGCGGTTATCCGCGCAACAATGAGATTGTCCCATATCTGAAGAATGCCATAGAATCATTCAAGGAGCTGGCTGATTACGGTGGAAAGGTGGGCGTTAAGGTGACCATCGAAAATCACTGGGGACTTGCAGCAGATCCGGTAAATATAATCATCATACTCAATGAAGTCAACAGTCCGTGGTGCGAGGCATCGCCCGACTTCTGCAACTGGGAGCACGAATATATGCTATATAACGGACTTGATATACTCGTTCCGCGGGCTACAACGATGATTCACGCGAAACGCTGGACACGGTTCCCCGATGTTGATATTGCAAAATGTGTGAGCATTCTGAACAAATACGGATACAAAGGCTGGATTTCGCTTGAGTATGAAGCCGGCGGCGACCCTGTAGAGGGGACACTTAAGCTGATGAACGATGTGGTTGATGCATTGATATGATGAAATTTATTCCTGTTGCGGTTGAATGTTATTCAGGATACAGGGCTGATGAATATCCAGGAGCATTTTATTTTAACAACAACAGATACGAGGTTAAAGAAGTTATTGACAGGTGGTACCAGGGGGACCTTAATCCTGATTTTCCGGTAACAAATTATTTCAGGGTGGTGACCAGCAGCGGAGAAACATTTATTCTTAAGCATGACCTTGAAAGCGACGGATGGTATGTATGTGGGAGCTGACTGAATCTATTAAGAAATATCCCATATACCTGCAGCTCTTTCGAGTTCAATAAGTGCCCGGGTATACTGGAATAATGCATCCAGATAGTTAAGCTGCAGTTCTATGTAAGTGCGCTGGGCATTCAGTACATCTATAAGACCACTCTCTCCGCGCTGATATGAATAAATCCTTCCCTGAAGTACTCTTCCGGCATCTTCAATGAGCCCGAGTTTATAATTCTCAACCGTTTTGCTCTGTGTAATAAAATCGTTATAAGCTTTAATAACTTCTGAAATTATTTGCAATTCGGCTTCTTCGTAATATATCTGGCTTTGTTTTATTACAAATTCAGCGGCTTGCAAAGGACCTCTGTTAAAGTTTGAAAATTTCACAGGAAAAGATATGCCAGCACTTAGTGAATTATAGGCAGGTGCCGGTGCAATTTCATTTTTTGAAATCGAATTATATGAGTATCCGGTTTCAAGGCTGAATTCAAAGGCTCTGTTGGCTTTCAAAAGATTAAGATTCTTTTCAGCTACTTCTTTGTTTTTTATTGCGACAAGCAGGTCTGCCCTTTTCTTAACCGCATTGTTAATGAGATCGTTAAGATTCACACTCAATTGCTTGAAGGGGAAAGTGTCTATAGGTATATCGAGTGTATCCGATAACTTTTTCCCCTGGAGAACTCTCAATGTTAACAGTGAATTCTGGAAATTGCTAAAACTTTGAAGAACATTCAATTTCTGTAACCGCGCTTCAAGTGAAGATTGCAAAGCATCCAGAACGGTTGCTTCTCCGGCGATTAACCTTAAACTGTCGGCTTTAGCTAGTTCAGATAATTGTTTATAGATTTCTTCCTGCAGCATATAGATTTTCTGATCCCGTACGCATTCAAAATAGCTTATAGCTGCGTCGGCCCTCAGATTCTGAAAATAGGCTTCAAGTACCAATTGAGATAATTCGTACCTGGTTCTGGCAAGTTCCATACCTGCCATGCGTTTGTTCCCAAGATTAACCTGATAGATTATACCCGTTTCAACCGATTGTCCCATCCGGAGTTTTCTATCTTCATTATTTGAATATAAGATTGAAATTTCAGGATCGGGAAATACTTTTGAAGCCTTTAGTTCTGCCTCTGTTATACTTATATCGAACATGGCAGCAATGTAGCCCATATTTCCCTTTACGACACCAGACAGGTACTGGCTAAAAGTTACGGGATTTTTCTTATAGTTAATTTCCTGCTGTGAAAATGAAATAGTAAAGTTTGCAAAATCAAACAGCAGAAAAAGAATCGAAAATCTTAAAATTCCTGTCATATTATTTTAATTATCTGCTCTTTTCTTGCTTAAAACTCTCCTTTCAACCATATAGTAAAGTGCAGGAAGCACTGAAAGAGTTATTATAGATCCGAATGCAAGTCCATAAACAATAACTGTTGCCAGTGGACGCTGCACATCTGAACCAATATTTGTTGAAAGTGAAGCAGGCACAAGTCCGAGAATTGCAACAGTTGAAGTCATAAGTATCTGACGAAAGCGATGAGTTGCACCCTTTGCTACAGCATCTTTCAGCTCATACCCTTTTTCCCTGAGATGATTGATATGGGAAATCATTAAAACGCCATTCATCGTAAAAATCCCAAAAAGTGCAATAAAACCCACTGCCGAAGAGACATTGAAACTCATTCCTGCAACATTTAAAGCAACCATTCCTCCAAAAACAGGGAAAGGCAAAGTTGCCATCTGAAGCCATGCCTGACGGAAGTTTCTAAAATTCGAGAGAAGCAAGATAAACATCAATGCAAGAGAAAGCGGTACAATAAGAATAAGACGTGAAAAAGCCCTTTTCTGATTGTCGAACTGACCGCTCCATTTTAGTAAAAATTCACTATGGTTATACTTCACATTTTTTTCAATAGCTCTTTCTGCTTCTTTATAAAATGAGGTGATATCGCGGTTCCGCATATTAATTCTAACAGTCAGGAATCTGCGGTTTTCTTCACGATTAATTATTCCCGGACCTGTGCTTGTTTTTATTTCAGCAACCTGGGATAACAGAATTCTGGCGCCTGTGCTGGATGTAAGCAACAAAGAACCGATTTTTTCCGGAGTGTTGCGCGATTGTTCATTATAACGACAGATAATATCATATACTTTATTTCCTATGAATACCTGCGATACTGCTTTGCCCCCAATTGCAATTTCAATAAGATCAGCTACATCTGAGACATTTAAACCATAAAGGGCAATTTTGTCGCGGCTGGCATGAATCTGCAACTGTGGTAACGGAGGTTCCTGTTCAATACTGACATCGCCTGCACCTCTTATGTCTTTAACGACATTTACAATATCTTCAGCGATTCTCCGCGCTTCATCGAGATTTTCCCCGAATAACTTAATGGCAAGGTCGCTGTGGGAACCTGCTATCTGATCCATAACCATATCTATGATTGGCTGGGATATTCCGATGCTATAACCCGGTAACTTCGACAGATCTTCTGTCAAATCCCTGATAAGATCCGGCTTTTTCCTTCCTTTCCTCCAGTATTTATAAGGTATAAGCCCTACTCCGCACTCCATATGTGAAGTTGTAAAAGGATCTGCTCCCTGGTCATCCCTTCCTACCTGTGTCATAACGTATTTTACTTCTTCGTATCTGAGTATATGTGACCTCAACGTATCAGCCATTTCTTTTGCTTTATTTAATGAAATCCCGGCAGGCATCTGTACCTGAAGCCATAATGAGCCTTCATCGAGTGTGGGCAAAAAGTCTTTACCTACTGTAAAAGAAAGTATTACTGTAAATAACAATATAAGTCCAAGAGGTAAAAATACTCTACCGGGTTTATGAAGAATTTTCACGTTAAACCTGTAATATATGTCAGTGAGCTTTTCAAGCGGTTTATTATGAAAAACTCTCTGCGGCTTTCGATAAATAACAAATGCGAGGCCGGGGATGAGGATCAAAGCAACTGCCAGGGCTCCGAGAATGGCAAAACCTACTGTATATGCCATTGGAGCAAACATCTTTTTTTCAACTCTTTCAAATGCAAAAAGAGGAAGATAAGCCATTATTATGATGAGCATTGAGAAGAAAATAGGCTTGCCTAGCTCAACACAACGCTTCACAATATCTTCAGGCTGCAATTCTTCTTCAGGATTTTCTTCCCTTTTCCTCAGAATATTTTCAAGAATAACCACTGAGCCTTCCACAATTATTCCAAAATCAATAGCTCCGAGAGAAAGAAGGTTAGCCTCTATATTTGTGAAGTGCATAAAAATAAATGCTATCAGCATTGAAAGAGGTATTGTGATGGCTATTACAAGTGCACTTCTCAATCTGCCGAGAAAAATTATCAGAACACCGACAACCAGAAGAATTCCAAAAAGCAATGTATGCGAAACAGTATGAAGGGTGGCATTTACAAGGTCAGTTCGATCGAGAAATACATGAATATGCACCCCTTCAGGCAATACCTTATTATTGAGCTCATCAATAGCTTTATGAACTTCTTCAAGCACTCTTGAAGGATTTTCATATCGTAAAAGTTGCACAATTCCTTCAACGCAATCATTATAATCCCGCATTCTGTCAGAGAACCCGAAGATTCCCTTTCTTTCATAGTTACCATACTTCAATGTGCCGAGATCACTTAAATAAACTGGAATACCATCAACACTCTTAACGACTATCTTACCCAGATCTTCAAGATCCTTAATCAAACCGACTCCCCTTATTATATAGGCAAGATCCCCACGATCAATCATACTTCCCCCTGCACTCGCATTATTTTTATTGATGCTTTCCGTAACATCACTCAATGAAATATCATACTTCTCGAGTTTTTCAGGATCAATCTCAATCTGATACTGTGTGGTTATTCCTCCGAAATTCTGAACATCAGCAACACCCATTACCTGTTTGAGTCTGGGTATAATCACCCATTTCTGCAAATCGGTCAATTCGCGCAGGCTGTATCCTGATCCTTCGACAATATACCTACAAACCTCACCCGTCGGTGATGTAAGTGGATTCAGCTCAGGTTCTGCTCCAAAAGGTAGTTCTATACCACTAATCCTTTCCTGCACTCTCTGACGCGCCCAGTAATCGTCAACACCATCTTTGAAAACAAGAAGAATAGAAGATATTCCGAACATATTCTTGCTTCTCATGGTTTGCAAGCCAGGCAAACCATTCAGCTCACGTTCAAGAGGTATGGTAATCTGTTGCTCTATCTCTTCAGTAGCAAGGCCAGGGACCTGGGTAATAACCTGTACTGTAACATCAGCTATATCAGGATAAGCATCAACAGGCAGCTGAAACCATGAATAAACACCCATTGCAGCCAGAAGAAGAAATATAGTAGCAATTAAGAATCTTTTGTGAATAGAAAACCTGAATAACTTTTGCATCGTAATGTATTTTATCGGAGATAAATTGCTCCTTCTGTAACAATAGTCCTTCCTGCTTCGAGTCCAGAAAGAACAAGCATATTTATATCTTCTTTTGAAGTAACTGTAATTTCTCTCCTTACAAAAGAATACGGGCCGATTTTCTCAAATAAATAGGTTTTGTCAAAATCCTGTAATACAGAACTTGCAGGTATAAGAATGGCATCTGAAACTCTGTGAGAAAATTTTACTGTAACAAACATTCCAGGCTTTAAAATTTTTTCAGGATTATCACATTCAACATAAACATCCACCGAACGGGTCTGCTCACTCAGTATACTGCCTATATATTTTATTTTTCCTTTTATTTCCCTGCCAGGAAAACTCTCAGTAAACACACCTGTGTCATCATCAGGGTTAATCATACCGATTTCTTTCTCCTTTACACGAGCAACTACCCAGACTCTGTCGAGATCAGCTATAGTTACAATAGGCTCTGATTCGGGTTTAATATATTGTCCAACAGTAATATCATTGCGGACAACTTCACCCGAAATTGGTGCTCTAACGATTAAAGGCTGGTCCAGATCTGCCTCAATGGTATTAATATTATAAATTTTCAGTATTGCATTTGTTTTTTCACATTCTTTTTCCGCCAGGTCGAGCGTCAGTTTTGCCTCATCCAGTTCCTTCTTTGAAATTATACCAGATTCGGCAAGTTCATTTTTACGGAGATAGTTTCTTTCCGCTACTTCTCTTTCATGTCTTGCCTGCAGACACATCTTCACCGCTTCAAGGTATTCCGATGAACTCACTTCAAATAATGGAGAGCCTACCGATACTTTCTGTCCAAGTTTAACAAATGATTTAACTATTCGCCCGCTGAATGGCGACGATACTTCAGCCAGATGTCCTGAAACAGGCTTGACAACCCCGGTAGTTGTAAATTGCATGAAACAATCTCCTGTTTTTACAGTTTGCAATTTTATTTTTGAAATAATATTGGAACCTTCAGGAACATAAACAGTATCACCTTTTATAATTAAATTTTTAAATTCTGAAGATTGATGCCAGCCTCTGAAGCGTTTTCGGTATTGTCCTGAATGAGTATCAGAAATAGTATTACTGGCAGAATTGTCTGTGTTTTCAGAACTATGACAACCCATAAGAAAAAATATAATAAATACAGAGATTATGATATTTTTCATTTAATTTAAAATTTAGCAATAATGGAAAAATTCAATTTAAGCTTGTTACCGGTAAGCTCTTTGAATCTAAAGTAAAAAAGAGTATCAATAAAGATTAATTAAAGGGTGGCCCCCTCAAATGAAAAACATAATTGAAAATGCCTGTGGGCTTATTAACTAATATCTGCGAGAAAATTCTGGTAACCAGAATATTAAAAAAATAAAACAGAAAAATACTTAAAACAACATTTGAAAGTAAGGTATTGAGAAGATAAACCAACAGATAACCACCATCGAGATGAGTGTGTAATGGTTTACCATTCTCACCATGTTTAAACGGATGTGAATGAACTATTAAATTTCCATCATATATATGAACATGGTCAAAAAAAGTATTGCTTATAAAGAATCCAAGAAAAACAATCAGGAAAAAATATCTGGAAAATAATATCAGTGATCTATTCCTCATTAAAGCTGCCTTCCTTGAACGGTTTTCAAAAATAAAAATTATTCTCCAAATTTAAATTCTTCATTAAAATCTTTTATTGAATTTCTTTTTATTAGAAAATAGATATGAATTATATCCAATTAAATATTCCTCTCTTGCCTTAGAGAATCTTTAAGGTTATTTTGCGAAGAACAGATAAGCAACAAATATTGCAGCCACTATTCCTGAAAAATCGGCTATAAGGCTGCATCCTACTGCATGGCGGGTATTTTTTATACCAACCGAACCGAAATAGACTGCCAGGATATAAAAAGTGGTGTCGGTAGCTCCCTGCATTGTGCATGCCAGCCTGCCTACAAATGAGTCGGCACCATAGGTTGTCATGGCATCAACCATAAGTCCGCGCGCCCCACTGCCGCTGAGAGGCTTCATGAAAGCAACAGGCAACGCTTTGGTGAATTCAGTATCAACCCCAAGCCAGCCGAAGAAGGCAGCAAAACCCGAAATAATGAAATCCATCGCCCCCGACGCCCTGAAAATACCAATTGCAACAAGTATTGCCACAAGGAAAGGAATTATCTTCACCGCAATACTGAAACCTTCTTTTGCACCTTCTATAAAAGCTTCATAAACATTCACTCTCTTCAGCATTGCAAGAACAATGAAACTGATAATTATCAGAACGAGTGTAAAATTTGCTGCAAGTGTCGAAACCTCCGTTATCTGATCTTTAGAAAGAGTACTGAAATAAATAATAATTCCTGCAATTATTGCCGTGATTCCACCCAGATAAGCCAGCACTACCCTGTCGAAAAGATTGATTTTCTGTACCACAGCCACTGCGATTAAACCGGCAATTGTCGAGATAAAAGTAGAAATGAGAATAGGAATAAAAATATCAGAGGGATTTGCCGCACCCAGCTGAAACCTGTAAACCATTATACTCACCGGGATTATTGTAAGTCCTGAAGTATTAAGAACCAGAAACATTATCTGGGCATCGGAGGCTGTATCTTTTTTGGGATTGACTTCCTGCATTTCACTCATCGCTTTCAACCCCACGGGAGTAGCAGCATTGTCGAGACCCAGCATATTAGCAGCAATATTCAGCATTATTGAGCCATAAGCAGGATGCCCTGAAGGTAGACCCGGGAAAAGCCTTCTGAAAAGAGGAGCTGTTAATTTTGCAAGAATCGATACTACGCCACCTCTCTCACCAACCTTCATCAATCCCATCCATAAAGTAAGAGCACCTGTGAGCCCGAGCGAAATCTCGAAGCCTGTCCTGGCATTTGAAAAGGCAGCATTAACCAGCTCGTTGAATATCTGAGTATTACCAGCGAATATCAGTTGCCCGAGCGCCACCAGAAAGCCAATAAGAAAAAATGCTATCCAGATATAGTTCAGTGCCATAAAAACACAATAAGGGGTGTAATGGCATAAAGGTAAAAAAATTCTTTTACCTCAGTCCTTAATATCTCTCTCCTGTTTAAATCCTCTTGCTTTTAAAACTATTTTAGGTACATTTGTAACACAACATTAAAGTTATGGCACGTTTTAGTAGAATTGATGTTATTCTGAAAATGCGTGAGACGGGCGTTGTGCCCATCTTCTATAATAAAGATACAGATATTTGCAAGAACGTTATAAAAGCTATTTACGACGGTGGCATAAAGGTTTTTGAATTTACCAACCGTGGCGATTTTGCAAATGAGATGTTCAGTGAACTCAACAGGTGGGCTTCAAAAGAGTTACCCGATATGATACTCGGTGCCGGCTCTGTGGTTGACGCAGCCACTGCAGCTATATATATTCAGGCAGGTGCCAACTTTATTGTATCGCCTATCCTGAACCCGGAGATGGCAAAAGTCTGCAACAGGCGAAAAATTCTCTGGATACCCGGGTGCGGTTCGCTGTCTGAAATAAACCAGGCTGAAGAACTTGGCGCTGAGATAGTGAAGATATTTCCGGGACTTGCTACCGGCGGACCAGATTTTGTAAAGGCAGTCAAAGGCCCATGCCCATGGACAAGCATTATGCCTACCGGCGGTGTGGAACCTACTCTTGAAAACCTCAGGGAATGGTTCGAAGCCGGTGTTACTTGTGTGGGAATAGGCTCCAACCTTATAACTAAGGAAATTGTACAGAAGAAAGACTGGAAAAGTCTCACGGCAAAAGTAAACGGAGTGGTGAAAATTGCTAAAATGTTCAGGATAGAGTAGTAGATTTTCTGAGCATATCTAACATTTCATAAATTTTAAAGCCATGAAAAGTTCAGTTAAGATCAGACTTTTAACAGTACTTCTGTCCTGTTCTATTGTTACAGTAATTTCAGCACAGGACATCCTTCTGCCTCCACCCGTTAAACAGGGCGGAAAACCTCTGATGCAGGCACTTAATGAACGTCAGACAACCCGCACTTTTACAGGCGAAAATCTATCACTGCAGCAACTATCAGACCTTCTCTGGGCAGCATGGGGTATCAATCGGCCTGAGGAAAAGAAACGCACTGCCCCATCCGCAAGAAATATTCAGGAAATAGATGTATATGTAACCCTGCAAAGCGGACTCTATCTTTACGACGCTGAAAATAACAGACTTAAACAGATTCATAACCGCGACATCCGTAGCCTGACAGGCACCCAGGACTTTGTAGGTAAGGCACCCGTTAACCTTGTGTATGTCGCTGATATGGGCAAAACCGGAAAAAAGGAAGGGGATAAAATTGCTGACGCAGACCTCTGGTGGTCGTATGCAAACTGCGGATTTATAGCACAGAATGTTTACCTCTACTGTGCCTCTGCCAACCTGGGTTGCGTGGTGCGCGGACTTGTTCCAAAGGAGAAACTGGCACCAGAGATGGGTCTGAGATCAAATCAGGTGATTCTCCTTGCACAAACAGTAGGAGTGCCCCAAAAATAAATACGATAAACTCAATCACCCGGCGCCCTGTAAAGTTCTATATTGGAAATTACCGGGCAGGCTTTAGATCTCAATATAGTTACCTTAATCTTTGAAGCTTTAATGGTTGGAAATTTTCTTATTATCCTGTAACCTATTGTTGTCCCTTTTACAACTTCTTTCCAGCTTCCATCGGATAGCGCTTCAACTTTAAATTCCTGTACCCTCTGTCCCAGCTTTATATACTCCTGCATAAGAATACGATTCACCTCGGTTTCTTTAACTAAATCTATAGTTATATATGCTGAAGTTACATTATCATTTGTTGCCCAGAAGGTTTCAGGATTACCATCATTAACATTTGCTGGTGAAAACTTCCTTCCCCTTGTATCTGAGGCAGAGACCTTCTTCCCACGGGCAAGCTCATTTGCAAATTCCCTGTCGAGAAGTGCCTTAAATCCCAGAAGCGATTTTACATCGTTTTCATGAATCAGCCCTCTCTTATCGGGTGGCACATTCAGTATCAGGTTGCAATTTCTGCCAACAGACGTATAGTAAATATCCAGCAGTTTTTCAGGCGACTTTACCATTGTATCTTCTCTGGCATGCCAGAACCAGCCGGGTCGGATTGAGACATCCACTTCTGCCGGAACCCAGTATTTACCATCTTCATGACCCTGGCCGAGTATCTTTGCAAAAGGTCCGCCCGGATACATCTCGTCCCTGTTCAGCAAACACCAGTTTGTCAGACTGCCTATCCCCCTTTCATTTCCAACCCACCGCACATCAGGGCCTGCATCACTGAACATTACTGCATCCGGTTGCAAATCTCTAACAATCTGAATGGTATTTGGCCAGTCGTAATATGTGCGGTTGTCAATACGGCGTGTTTCCTTCGCCCCTCCATAATAACCATCTCCGCCGTTTGCACCGTCAAACCACACTTCAAAAATGTCACCATATTCCGTAAGCAGTTCACGCAGCTGGTTACGGTAATAGGTGATATATTCCGGCGTGCCATACACTGAACTGTTTCTGTCCCACGGCGAAAGATAAATTCCCAGCTTCAAACCATATTCATCACATGCCTGGCGCAGTTCCCTTATCAGGTCGCCCTTGCCTTCACGCCATGGAGAATTTTTTACCGAATGCTCCGTATACTTCGAAGGCCAGAGGCAGAAACCGTCGTGATGCTTGGCGGTTATAACTATCCCCTTCATACCCGCATCCCTCGCCACCTTTGCCCACTGCCTGCAATCAAGCTTCGACGGATTGAAAAGTGACGGCGACTCATCACCGTAACCCCATTCTTTATCAGTAAAAGTGTTGATAGAAAAATGAACGAACATATAATACCCGAGGTCATGCCAGGCAAGCTGGCGCTCTGAAGGCAAAGGACCAACAGGTTCAGGTGCTTTGTTATCAGAACAAAACGCAAATAACAGAAACAACAATAAGGAAGCTAAATATTTCATATTTAATAGAATAAATTTCTCTACATCTCTTTTATTCTAATATTGCGAAATCTTACTTCAGAGCCGTGGCCCAAAAAACCAATATGTCCCGACTTGTTTTTCAAACCGGGATGATTTCTTCCGTCCATAGTTCCTTTTTCTATTGCCTCGGCAATGTCGCCGTCGACAATCACCGTACCGTTGAGCACAACCTTAATTTTTGTTCCCTTTGCTGTTATTTCTTCATAATTCCATTCCCCAACCGGCTTCAGATAGCCTCTTTTTGCAGGAATGACTCCATAAACCGAGCCATGGTACTGATACGGTTGCAGATTGGCATAGACCGGTGCTGTATCGTCGAGAATCTGAATTTCCATACCAACATATGCAGCATCGCCTGTTAGCGGTGCACGTATTCCAACGCCATTGTTGGCTGCCGGGGTAAGCTGGAACTCAAATCTGAAAATGAAATCAGAATACTCCTTCTCTGTATAAAGATTGCCTCCGCTTCCTTTTCCTGGCTTAATGACAATCATCCCATCTTCAACAACATACGATTCCTTATCGCCAACCCATCCGTCAAGATTTCTGCCGTTGAAAAGTGCTACGAAGCCCTGATCCCTCTCTTCCTGTGTGAGGTTGTAAACTTTTTCATTTATTTCTCTTACATAGATATCACGGAATGCTAGGTCTGTGCCGTGAGCCTGAAGCTCGATAGGTCCTTTCGGGAAAATAGGTATTGAACGATCCCAGTAATTTTCCAGAACAACATCATCAACAACAAGTATTCCGTTGAGCCAAACAGAAACTTTTTCGCCTATCATCAGTATCCTGAAAGTATTCCATTCACCAACAGGATTATCAGCCACCACAAGCGGTTTTGAAGGATATTTCTGATTGTTGTAGAGTCCGCCCGAACCGACCTGGGCTCCTACATCTGTCCTTGAAGTATCCCATATCTGAACCTGCGGTGAACCTCTGAGATAAATGCCACTGTCGCCGCCTTTTGTGATTTTCCAGTCAACAAGTAACTCAAAATCACCGTATTCCTTAATTGAGCAGAGATTATCGCCTTTCCCGCTGAAATAGATGCATCCATCTTTAACACTCCAGTTCTCAAGCATCTTCTTATTTGCTTCAGCCTGCTGTTTTGCCAGTTCGGCAGGTGACATCTTTGCACGTGTGATTGGATTTCCAACCAGACCCTGCCAGCCGGTAAGGTCTTTTCCGTTGAACATTGGCACAAATCCTTCATCGGGAGGCATCGAAGCAAGGTATTTTCTGATGAGTTCCCTTTCGTACTCTATCTCTGAACCTGTAAGTTTTGTAATAACTTTTCCTAGTATCTCTCTTACGAGTGTGCCATACATTCCATCTTTTCCATCGGCTGTCGGGAGTGCAATATACATGGCAGCACGTGCAGCGGTAGCGCTCGTTTCAGGGTCATCGAGGTAGCGGGCAACGAAAAAGAGTGCCTGATATGTTTTAATTTTACCCAGTTCTGAAAGGATCTGGTTCTTCCGCTCTGCAGTCAAAGCATACGGCATTATCTTGCGGTAAAGAAGAAGTCTCTGTTCCGGAGTAACAGGAGCCGACCTCACCAGCCTGACGTAAGCATTGAAAGCAGGCGCCTCATATGTCTTGTTGCCAGAGGCACAAATCTCAAAAAGCGCAGAGGCTGCAGTATAATCTTTCCATGAGGTGAGAGCTTTAAAGCATATCTCCCTCATTTCTGGAGAACCATTTTCAAATTCATCAAGCACATATTTCAGGGCTTCTCTTCCGCCTGTATTTGCAAGAACCGGAATAATTTTTTCTTTGTTGGTTTTCAGAAGAGGGGAACGCAAAATAATTTCCGACCTTTTTTCGGGGTCTTTCACCTGATTTGCAGCATTTGAAAGCGCAAGTTGAAGGTCGGCAATATATGAAGGATTATCTGTGAGAGATAGCAGTTCAATTATTTTTTCCTGATCGCCTGCTGAAACAAGTTCGGGAAGAGCTTTGTATGCTGCAGCCCTTACCGGCTCATTATCAGAAGTGACATACTGAAGAACTGTTTTGAAATACTCAGGCTGACGGCTCCATGCCAGTAACTCTAAAACAGTCCTGCGCGCTTCATCAGGTCCTGTTTCAAGTACCGGCAGAAGCTGGGGCATTCTCTTTGAATTAAGAACTGTCATAAGTACATTCCTGACTGCTTCCTGATCTGCGGCTCCCTTATTATTTCTCATGAATGTGATAAGTTCAGGAATGGCTTCCTGTCCCTTAATCTTTACAAGTGCAGTTACAGCCTCCTTTCTTGTAGCAGGATCAGGGTTGCCGAGTGTTGAAATTATCAGAGGAAGGGCAGTCTCATCCTTCCTTTCGCCCAGCATTGAAATAATTTCGGGCTTTGAAAATGCGGGAGCTTTCGGGAAATAATCCATCCATTTTCGCGTGACATTTATCCCTGGAAGGGTAAGCGAAAGTTGTATTGCCTTGTTTCTGTAGCTGTTATCCGGATGCGAAGCCGCATCGAGCAGATAGTTCATTGCATCGGTGCCTTTATACCTGACAAGTGTTTCGAGGGCACCTGATTTGAACTGTATGTTTGTCCGGGAGTTGCATTTTCCGATAAGAGTTTTGCATATCTTTTCCATAGTTGTTATATCTCCCTTTTCAGCCACTCTGTTGGCATAATTGAGCAGTGATGCTGTTGCTCCCGAATATTCCCATTTGTATGCTACTTCTCTGGCAGCTTTACTCAGGACCGGGTAAGCCAGGGGGCTCCCGCTCATGGCAAGTGCCCGGTATGCAGCTGCCTTAATCTGAATATCCTTATTTTGTGACCATGTGATAAATTGATTTACAGCAAGTTCTGAATTCATTGAAGCAAGTGCATTCATCACCGATGCAACACATGGCAAATTTGGATCCGAAAGAGCATCAGAAAGTATTTTTTCGGCTGTTGCTCCTTTTACCGAAGAGATAACTCCCACAGCGGGTGAGCAGAGATTCTTATCGGTAAGATAAATCTTTATTGCCTGTACTGACTCTTCACCTCCTACCAGCTGAAGCTGTTTCATAAAGAAATCTTTTACAGTATACTCTTTTGAAGACTCAACAAAGCTGATGCATATCTTTTCCCATCTAGCCCTTTCTGCCTCAAGCCCATAACGGGAAAGATGACGTGAAAGGCTTTCCACGGCAAACCTCGGTCTGACATCATCACCGCTTCCGGCAGGAAGAACCTGATTGCAGATCATTTTCAGACCCGCATCACCCAGTGAGAGCATCTCATTCATCAGCCTTTCGGTGGTAGTGTTATCCCTTGCAGGCATCTGGGCGAGAAGGTCAGCAACTTTTGTTTCAAGTGTACGGAGATCCTGAGAACTGACATTTATTGTCAGCAAAAGCTGGATAAATCCTATTGTTAATAATCTTAAATATTTCATATTCAATTATTTTTCATTAAATAGTCCATGGTTCGCGCATTGGCTGGTTGATCATACGGTTTGCACCTTCATCGTCAACAAACCTTTGTTTTACAGGGTCGTATTTAAGGTTTCGTCCCAGTCGCAGAGCTATAACACCGAGGTTGACTATTGTACACGACCTGTGTCCGTTCTCCTCGTTAAGGGAAAATTTTTTCCTTGTAAGTACCGACTCGGTAAAGGTTGTTATCTGGGGTTCAGGGTCGGGCAGGCTGTCGATTAGTTTCTGCAGATTGGGTATATCCGACTTCAGGCCTTTGAATATTTTTCCATATGGTCCTTCAATATATGCGGCATCTTTGTCGCGGTTTTCGCCATCGAGAACTATTTTACAACCGTCGGCGTAGGTATAGGTTATTCTTCGCCATGAGCCCACGGCATCCCAGTGTTGCTGGGGTGCGTCAATCTCTACATAAACCGGACTCGTATTATCCTTTCCAAGCAGGTATTGAACCGGATCGAGATAGTGTTGTCCCATGTCGCCGAGTCCTCCACCATCGTAGTCCCAGTAACCCCTGAATTTCGAGTGTACGCGTTCAGGGTTATAAGGTTTCCAGGGGGCAGGGCCGAGCCAGAAATCGTAATCAAGTTCAGGTGGAACAGGTTCAGGTTTAAGGTTATGGAGGCCCGACCAGTAGAATTTCCAGTCGAAGCCAGTGATTCCGCTTACGGTCACCTTAAGGGGCCAGCCTAAAACACCGCTGTCAACAATTTTCTTGAGAGGTTTGACTGTGGTGCCCATGCCATAGAAATTGTCTTTGAATCTGAACCAGGTGTTGAGGCGGAACATGCGTCCGTGTTTTTTTACAGCTTCAACAACCTTTATCCCCTCGCCTATGGTTCTTGTCATGGGTTTTTCGCACCATATATCTTTCCCTGCTTCGGCGGCCATTTTTGCCATTATACCATGCCAGTGCGGCGGGGTGGCAATATGGACGATGTCAATATCGGTGCGGGCAAGTAACTCACGGAAATCGTGGTATGCGTCCACCTTTCCCCCGGCAAGGGCTACTGCTTCCTCAAGATGTTTTTTGTCGACATCACATACAGCAAGTAAACGGGTACCTTCGTAATTAAAGTGCCCCCTGCCCATGCTTCCCACTCCAATAATGCCTTTTGTAAGTTGTTCGCTGGGAGGGGTATAGCCTTTCCCACCCAATACATGACGGGGAACAATGGTAAAGGCCGCAAATGCAACCCCTGCCCTCTTTATGAATGTACGTCTGCCTGATTTATTCATGATTAAACTGGTTTGACTCAAAAATAAGTAAAAAGAAGAAGTATTAAAGGTAATTTCAATTTTTTAACATGAGAAAAATCAAGATGGGTTAATGTTTGTTTTTTGCTCAAAGCAGCATTCAATGGTCACTCGATTGTCATTTGCGCTTCACTGGACTCAGAGGGGATTCGATAGTAATTCAATAGTAATTCGATAGTAATTCAATTGTTCCCGATATGTTGCAATATCGGGACCTCCGCGGAATTTATCCCCCAAAGCAGGACTTCAAAATTAAATTGTTCCCAATATGCTGAGCCAGCGGGAATGTCATCCTGTATACCGGGTCTCTAAAATTCGGATGTTTTTTCATCTTATTATCGGTAACATCATCGAAACTGTTCCCAGAATTCATTAAACATTTACAAACTTTCATATGTTTGTATATTAAAATGCAGGAAAAAATTGATTTATAAATAATAAAACCATCTGAATATGAAAATAAATAATAACCACGAAATTGAATCTGCAGAGGTGCAGATGGAAGGCGCAAAGAAAGTCAGGATGAAAATCCTGATTGGCCCGAAAGATGAATCCCATAATATTATAATGAGACATTTCACAATCTCACCGGGTGGGCATACCCCTTACCATCAACACAACTATGAACATGTGGTCAAGATTGAAAAAAACAGGGGAATTATTGTCGATGAAAACGGAAATGAACATGAGATTAAAGTAGGTCAGAGCCTTTTCGTAAAACCCGGTGAAAAACATCAGTTCAAAAACCCCTTCAGTGAGGATTTTGAATTTCTGTGTATCATTCCCAACCCGCAGAAGTAAACCCGAATCTTCCTCTGGCTACATAAAAGATTACTATTTTTCCGGCTATCGCACGGAAATTTCACTTTTTTTATTATTCATATCAAAAAATCTATTGATTAACCCGGAAAGTCAGAAATGTTGTTTAATCAACTAAGTTTTTAGATATTATTTTTTTATCAATATTGCTGAAAGCTTGTTTCTTACAGGTTTATCGTCTGTTAATTCCAGTCCAGCTTCCGCAGCCAGTCTCAGCGATTCTTCAAACTCATCAGATGTGACATGTCCCTCTGGCTCAACGAATAAGATTTTCCCACCTCTTTTAAGCATCATGGCAAGATCGGCAAACAATTGTTTCTTTTCTGCCACCTCATGTACAACGTAGAATAACATTACAAAATCGAGTTTCCCGGAAAGTTCCGCCGGATTATAATCTGAATTAACAAGCAACGGCCTTATAATATTGCTTACCCCATGCTTCTCCGCCCTTTTCTTAAGTCTTTCAAGCATTTCAGGCTGGATATCCACACAATAAACTGTGCCACACTCCCCTACCAGTCGAGCCATAGGAATGCTGAAGAAACCCATGGCACAACCATAGTCCATCACAGTCATGCCAGATTTAATATATGGTCCAAGTATTTTTTTGGGATTATGCCGAAGTTTGCGGAGAGGTATAAGTGATAGGTACCCTACCCATACCGGACAAAGATGGTGTTGTTCCATAATTTATCAACCCCTTATCATCGTCAGAATAATCTTGAACCGCTCAGGTGCAAATACTGAATGTGGCACTGATGCGGGCATGATAACCGATTCCCCGGCATTAAGTATATGCTCCTTGCCGCCTATTGTTATCCTTGCTGTTCCTTCTATGACCTGAACGAGAGCATCAAACGGTGCAGTATGCTCACTCAAACCCTCCCCCCGATCAAAGGAAAATACTGTTACGCTGCCACGCTCCGACTTTATTACCTGACGGCTTACAACACTCTTTTCTGAATAATCTACTAATTCTGCAAACCTGAAAACCTTTCCGATTTCAAAATTCACCGGTGATTCTTCCATGACTTATTTTTTGATTGTTTTCATGAAGTTAACATTAAACCAGAGCTTTTGTTCAGGGTGGGTCATTAAAAGATTTTACACTTTGAATTCAAAATACAATTGAATGGCACACGGATGACACGGATGAAACAGATAGCCACGGATATCAGAAAATTAATTCAAGTTTATCTGAGTACTGATGGAATGCTTAAATTAAATATCAAATTAAAGGTTTCTCATGTAATCAAGCCTGCTGAATTTGGGATACAAACCAGAACTTAATCATATTCTAACAGTTGCTGATTTAGGGGAAAAGGGGTTATTTAAAAAAATCATTCATCATAAAGTATTATAAATATCTATTAAGGCTTTTAACCAGTTCGTGTACTGTGGTTGAGGATTCTTCTGCAGCAATATTTGTGTGATCTCCAATTTTGCTGTAGACAGTCTCAGCATTTTTTATTGCAGTGCCTTGAAATGGTAGCAAAGCATTGTACAATTTTTTGCAAGTAGACAATTTTTTATTATAAGAAAATCCTAGGTATTTGTCCAGAATTTTTTTATAATTCTTTCTGTGCATTGGACCAATGTAGCAAATAAAATGAAGGATAAGCCAGAATTCAAAAGCCTGATTACTATAGGCAACTTTAAATCCGTATTTTTTCGCCAGAGCTATTGCATTATTAAAATCTTCATCAGAATTATCATCTTTGTCTATTACAATCCAGTAATTATCATAATCGTTTTTATACTGATTTTTTATTTTCTGAGCTTCTTCAACAAACCTTAAAATATTTGTAAATTCAGGCTTTGATATCGCCTTTATATCGGCACTTGTTAATTTGAATGACCTGAAATATACAGGTTCAGTATTCTCACCCTGACAGATTATCAAATACGTTTCTTTTACATCCCTATAACTTCTTTTTCTTTTTAGCGGAATCCCCTTTTTGTAATCCATTCAAAATCTATTTATTGTAATTAATATAGTCTTCAAAAAGAATATCTATATCCCCAGTATAAGGAACCGCGCCGTATTTTCCATAAGCATAATTTTTACTTATCTTTTCATCATTTCTTGGAGTTTTGCCTTTTTTAAAATCGAGAAGTGAATAAAGTCGGGTTGAACCATCATCCTGTTTCTCAGTAAACCATATCTGATCTCTCCTGAAAATTTTGGCATCCAAAAGTTGTATATCATGTGTGGCAAAAATTAACTGGGCATTATTAGGGTTTGTTTTATTATTGTTGAATAATTTTACTATTTGCCGGGTTATTAGAGGATGAAGCTTGGTATCAAGCTCATCAATAACAAGTATTTTACCATACCGAAGTGTGTCCATAACCGGACCCAGCAAATGAAAAAATTTTTTTGTACCCTCAGATTCGAACAATTCGAAAGGAAACTCAACAATTGTTTCAAATTCTCCTGAATCATTAATAACATGTTTAACACTGTTCAACTCTTTAATAACTGCCTTACCTTTTTTAATCTCAGGTATCTGATTAGTTGGTGCCCTTAGGGTAAATAAAATGTTCTCACCTTCTTTTTCAATTACTTTAAGATCTTCAATTCCGGGATCAGCAGTTTTAATGAGAGAGATAATAATGTCTTTTGATTTAGAGTCGTCAAGCAAGTTTATAGAAAAAAGGCTATAAAGCTCATCCGTAAGCCCTGAAATAATATTAAGATTATTTGAAAACCACTGCAATATTTCTATAGAACTTTTATCATTAAACTGAGCGGCTATCGAAAGAAGCAGGGCATTAGGTCTGATCATATTTTTTGTTCTCAACTCATTAAGAATTGTATACTTCCGGGGAATATTAATTCCTTTACTGTTTCTTCTAAAAACCATTGTTTCTCTCTTATCCTTCTGATACAACCACTCTTCGATTACTGTTTCCCTGCTAATTATAAAACCATACCTGTATATAAGTCCGCAGCATAAAAAAACAATCTCAAACTCAGATGGTTCTGTTCTGGTTTTTATATTAAGAAAAAAAGGAATTTGTGGTATTTTCATTTCCGGATTAAGATTGGCAGATGTTAAAATAAAATTTTTAAAAAAACTTAATGCTTTAATGAAATTTGTTTTTCCACTGGCATTTGCACCATATAATACAGCTGATTTAAGAAACTGTATCTTACCATTATAATTAAATTTGTTCTGATTAAATGATTCAAATTTCTCACGAATCGGAGCCGCTGTCATTTGAAAAATCTGTGTTTCTTTAAATGACAGAAAATTTTTAATAGAAAAACCAATTATCATATTTGTAATATTTGTGATATCTTCACAAAAATAATAATTAAGTATTAAAAACAAATAGTTCAGCTAATTTATTTTTAAAAAGTGCCTTATAAAATAATAAATAATTCCCGGTGCATGTGTTTAACAGATCATGGCTCAATTATAAATCTCCAGGAATAAACCCTAACTTAGCACCCAAAGCTATAAAACCTTAGAGCCATGTTTGAACATAAAAAAAATCCGCTTTTGCCTTTTCCCATGTTTCTTGTCAGAATGGTGAGGTACTTTTTTTATTCGGTACTACTGATTGCCTTCTCTCTTATGCTGGGAGTCATGGGTTACCATTTTACGGCCGGACTCGGATGGATCGACTCGCTGTACAACGCATCAATGATCCTTACCGGTATGGGTCCGGTAGCGGAACTTAAAACAACCACTGCCAAAGTGTTTGCATCATTTTATGCCCTCTTCAGCGGTATAGCATTCCTGAGCACCGTTGCCGTCTTCTTTGCTCCGGTAGTGCATCGCTTCATGCATAAAATGCACCTCGAAAGTGAATCTTCAGGATAAGAATTATTATTATACCTGAAAAATTACAGCTATCCCCCTTTTCAGAACTCCTGCCTTCATGGCATTTTTTTCTCTCCAGAACTGATACCCTGCAATAGCTTTATATTTTTTTCAGATTATAAACCGACACCGCAAATATATATATAAGGCAAACTATCAGCACCGACATTCCCAGCACTATATTGCTTATATCGCTTATCCAGCCTATAAGGAAAGGTATCGGGGCACCACCTGACACAGCCATGATCATAAGTCCGGATATCTCGCTGCTGCGTTCCGGAAACCTGCCAACCGTAAGGGAAAATATCAATGGCCAGATGTTGGCTACTGCCAGACCTGTGAGAAAGACAAGTCCCCATGCAGCTACTTTTGAAGGAATAACAAGAAGAACCGCCACAGAAGCTATTGAAAGTATAGTCGTCCACATCAGAAACCTGGGTGCCTGTATCCTTGTTAGCATGATTGCCCCAAGGAATGTCCCGAGCATACGGCCGAAGAAATAAACACTTCGTCCCGACTCTGCTGCCGTCTGCTCAATTCCGAAATGTTTCATCAGAAACTGCCCGGAATTCGAGTTGAATCCAACATCTACCCCCACAACAAGAAATATAGCTACAACCATCATCAGTATGTAACTGTTTCCAAGCAGGCCAAATGAAGTTTTCAATGTTGCCCGGTAACCTTCTTCCTTCCGCTCTTCTATTTTTACAGACCCCAGCCATATTACAGCCAGTAACGATATGATGCCAAAAACAAGAAATTCGAGCTTCCAATCACCGAATTGGGAAGCAAAGACCGCCGCCAGCGGAGCACCAATCATCGAACCAACTGCCTTTACAAACTGAGAGAAACTCAAAAAACTCGATGCCCTGTTTGAAGGTACAACATCTAATAACAGCGGGTTTGCTGATACCTGCACAATGGTGTTACCGATGCCAATAAGAGCAAACCCTGCCAGCACCATCCCGAAGGAATAAGAAATGAAAGGAATAAGCAGTCCGGCTGCTGTCAAAACCATTCCTGCATTAAGCACAAACCTTTTACCATATCTTGCCTGAATAATTCCTACCGGCACCGATAGCAGGAAAAACCAGAGAAATGTTGCCATCGGAATTAACTGGGCAAGCGTCGCACTGAGATCCATATCGGAACTTACCCTGTCAACACTTATCCCTACCAGATCCACAAAACTCATCACAAAAAACGACATGAGCACTGGAAGAATCTTTGAAAGGCTGATTTTTGTATTCATAATGAGATTTTTCTGTTAGACAGTATTCTTTTAACCTTGAACTTTATACTTTTACATCAACGGCAGTGCATGCTGTACAGCCTTCCAGAAATGATCATCAAAGAGGTAAGCACTGCCAAGCAGTGCCGCATCCTCTTTAAGCTCAGAAATACCCACGTCTCCTTTCCAGCTTTCTTTCCTCAGCCTCCCTTCAAATACCTCTCCGAAAAGATGATATGCATTCGAAATGTTGCCTCCAATAACCAGTATCTCAGCCCCGAACTTCTTCAGCCACGGAGCCAGAAAAACTGCAAGGTCGTTACCAAATTTCATGAATAACCCCTGAACAGTCTTGTCCCCGTGTGCCAGATCCGATAATTCCTTCACACCACCTGTTTCTTTCCCTGTAGCCTCCTTGTAACTTCTTATAAACCATCTGGTTGAAAAATAATCATCAGCAATACTTTCACCATAAGGTAAATGGTATACACAACCTATCTTAGGAACATCCGGACCATCAACAACCGGAATACGGTCACTAATAAATGCCGACCCCAATCCTGTGCCCAGAGTAATACACATCGATTTTCTGTAATCCTTAGCTTTTCCTGCCCACGCTTCCCCTACTGCAAACGCCGACGCATCGTTAATAAAACGAATACCGAAATCATCCGGCAGTTCAAGCTTGCTCTTCACCGCATCTCCAATATTAAACCCGTACAGGTTCTCATATTTCGAAACACCCTTTATATAACATATCCCATTCACGTAATCAAACGGCCCCGGCATTGCAAAACCTATTCCTCGTATGTCATCAAATTTTAAATGCCCCATTACCTCCTGCAAACATGAACTCCAAACATCAATTATCTCAAAAGCCTGCGCCTGGTTATTTACCGGCCTGTCAGCCATAGTTTCCTTTAAAACTTTTCCTGACGTCATGTCAACAGCTGCAGAAGTGATATGACTACCGCCTATGTCGACACCAATTGCAATATTTTTCTCCATAATAAATTAACTGTTTATAACCCGATATTAATAAACTGCCTGAAAGTATTTAAAATTGATAAAAATTCAAAATGAAACTCTGAACAAAATTGTCTTTCGTTCGAAAATCAGAATTAAAAAGATTTCTAATCAATTCTATTCTATTGAAAAGCAAAGGCTAATTTGACAGCATGGTAATCCGTCACAGTTGTGGTTTCTACAGGCTTGAGTAATTATTTTCAACCCTTAATCACTGCCAGAGGCGAAAGACCAGTAACTACATCCACCAGATCGGCTTGCTGAGCCATCACCTCTTCAATATTCTTGTATGCCGAAGGAGCCTCTTCAAGGTCATTTTTTGTACGAATTGAATGCAGTATATCGAGTTTATCAAGTCTTCGCTTTTCCTCCTCAAGATTAAGTGTACGGATAGCCTGGTTGCGTCCCATTACCCTACCAGCACCATGTGAGCAACTCTCAAAACTATCCGGGTTCCCCTTGCCCTCAACAATATAACTCCTCGTTCCCTGCGATCCGGGTATGATACCTTTAAGTCCCTTTGTAGCCTTTGTGGCACCCTTCCGGTGAATAACCAGCTCTTCCCCGAAATGTTTCTCAATCGCTGCGTAATTATGGGCTATATTTATTATCTCTCCATGAGAAAATTTTGAACCGAAATAATCGTTGAACACACCAATTATCCTGTCCATCATCAGATAGCGATTACACATTGCAAATTCTATACAGTACTGCATCTCCTTCAGATAATCCTGTCCGATTTTCGAATCGAGCCGCAACCATGCAAGTTCAGTTTTTGGTCCGTAATCTTCACCTGCCTCCCTGTTAAGGCTGATGGCTTTCTTGTTGTAATAGTCAGCCACCTGCTTCCCGATGTTTCTGCTTCCCGAATGTATCATAATCCATATTGCACCATCATCACCTTTCTGAATCTCAATAAAATGATTGCCACCTCCAAGTGTCCCTACCTGATGCAATGCACTGTCGTATTCCCTCGATACTACAGGAAGCTCAAACGGATCAAAACCCAGTTTGGTGGGATCCGGCATCTTATCATGACCCTGAGATTTTTTATGATGTTTGAACCCAAGTGGTATGAGCTCCCTTATATCACTCATAATCTTTTTCAGGTCGTTTTTGTTAATTCCGGTCAAACTGGTCTTTACTGCCGACATGCCACATCCTATGTCAACACCCACAGCATTGGGTATTATCACTTCGCTGGTTGCCAGAACTCCTCCAATGGGCATACCGAAACCTTCATGGCAATCAGGCATTATTGCAATATGCTTTCTTGCATAAGGATGCCTTGCCAGATTGAGTATCTGCCTGTAAGCACCAGGTTCAATGTCGTCAGTCCAGAGTAAAACATCAAGCCCGTCAGTTTCGATTTTCTTTACCATACTCCGGTTTTTTTGCAAAATTAGTCAATTTTCCGCCTTCTCCCAATCCGGCCTATTAAAGAACGAGGCTGAATTTCATGCATTTTGAAGTTCTATTCTGAAGCCCTTTTTTGGTATGAATAATTTAACGAAACCTTCCTTCTCCAATGGGTTAAATAAATATAAAATCGAAATAAAAACCGGGTACTCTTTCCTTTTTAAAAGTAATTTTTTTAGTTTTCCATACTGTTTTAAAAATTCCAGAACACAAAATTTAAATACAATGGACAGAAGATACCCGTTACTGATTGGCCTGATTTTATGGGCAAACTCCTTAACTCTTTTACCTCAGGTAATACCATCTCCAAAAGAGCATTTTGGGTTCAATATTGGCGACGATTATATGCTTGCCACCTATACACAGACTGAAGAATATTTCAAAAAGCTCGATGCTTCGGAGCGTGTAAAGCTTGTTGATATCGGGATGACCGAAGAAGGTAGGCATCAGTATATGTTAATCATTTCTTCTCCGGAAAATATAAAAAACCTGGAGCGTTACAGGGAGATATCTATTAAGCTTGCAAGGGCTGAAGGTTTAAATGATGAAGAGGCCCGGAGGCTTGCCGACGAAGGCAGGGCTGTGGTATGGATTGACGGTGGTTTGCATGCAACAGAAGTGGTTGGCACACACCAGCTTATTGAAACAGCATGGCAGCTTGCCAGCCGCAACGACAGGGAAACACTCGAAATACTCGATAATGTCATTGTGCTGCTTGTTCACGCCAACCCCGACGGGCAGGAGCTGGTTTCATCGTGGTATATGCAGGAGAGCGATCCTCAGAAACGAAGGATGAACATACCAAGACTTTATCAGAAATATATCGGTCACGATAATAACAGGGACTTTTACATGCTTGCCATGCGGGAGACACGCAATATGGCACGCCAGATGTTCATAGAATGGATTCCGCAGATCCTCTACAATCATCACCAGAGTGGTCCTGCAGGAACTGTTCTCGCAGGTCCTCCCTACCGTGACCCGTTTAATTATCTTTTCGATCCACTGCTTATCACAAGCATAGATGCTCTCGGAGCTGCCATGAATAACCGCCTCAATGCTGAAGGTAAACCAGGTGCTACACAGCGCACAGGTGCTTCATTTTCTACCTGGTATAATGGTGGACTGCGTACAACAGCATATTTCCACAATATAGCAGGGCTGCTCACGGAGATAACCGGAAGTCCAACACCGTCGGAGATACCTCTTGTCATTGACAGGCTTCTTCCCAACGGCGCCACTCCAAATCCCGTTACACCCCGTAAATGGCATTTCAGAGAGTCAATAGACTATTCCATCTCACTTAACTATGCAGTACTCAGCTATGCAAGCCGTCACCGCAGCGAAGTGCTTTACAACATTTACCGCATGGGAATGAATTCCATCGAGCGCGGCAGCAGAGACAACGTTACAATAACCCCCCGCATAATCGAAGCTATGAAGAAACTGGCTGAAAGTGACACTGCTGCAAGGAGTTCTTCTGCTTCAGGAAATTTTGCGGGTCAACAACAGCCCAGGATCCCATTGAAGTATTACGAACAGGTTATGAACGATCCTGCTTTCAAGGATGCACGGGCATATATAATTCCTTCTGACCAGACTGACTTTCCAACAGCGGTAAGGTTTGTCAACGCTCTTATCCTCACAGGCATAGAAGTGCATAAAGCTTCCGGAAGTTTTACCGTTAATGGAAAAACCTACCCGGCAGGTTCTTATGTAATAAAAACTGCACAGGCTTTCCGCCCTCATGTGATTGACATGTTCGAACCTCAGGATCATCCTAACGATCTCCAGTACCCGGGTGGTCCACCCATACCACCATATGATGCAGCCGGATGGACCCTGGCATTTCAGATGGGGATAAAATTCGACCGTGTCACAGACGACATTAACGGACCTTTCATCAAATTGCCGGTTGGCGTTACTGAACCATTCCCGGCGCAAACACTGCCAGCAGGAGCAAAAGCTGGATATCTGCTCACACCTGCAATTAACAATTCATTCAGAATTGTAAATGATCTGCTTGCTGCAGGTGTTGAAGTTTTCAGAGTGACAAAGGATGAGAAAAACAAAAGTAATGTTCGTGCGGGTGATTTCTTTGTTCCAGTTGCAGCAAGGAGACTCCTTGCAGAACTTATCTCAGAATACGGAGTTAAAGTGAAACCGGCATCAAACCGGCCTGCTGCAATGGAAAGAATTGTTCCAGCAAGGATTGCTGTCTGGGATAGATATGGAGGTTCCATACAATCGGGATGGATAAAATGGATTCTTGAGCAGTATAACTTCCCTTACCGTACAGTTTTCTCACAGGGCATTGATTCAGGAAGTCTGAAGCAGAAATTTGATGTGATAATCTTCCCCCCTGGTGCCATACCAGCCTACAGAGGAGCTGTACAGGAAGGTCAGGGCACTTTTCAGCGGCAGCAACCAGGCGAAGATGTGCCGGAGCCCTATAGGAACTGGACAGGCTCAATAACTGCCGAAAGTTCTATTCCACAACTTAAAAAGTTCATTGAGGAAGGAGGGATAGTCGTTGCTACCGGAACAAGTACAAATCTTGCATACCATCTGCAGTTGCCTGTGAGAAATGCACTCGTAAAAAAATCGGATGATGGCCGTGAAACACCGCTAAGCAACAGTGAATTCTTCATACCTGGAAGCTTGCTGTCGGTGGCAGTTGATTCATCGCTTGCTGAAGCATGGGGTATGCAATCGCGGGGAATAATATTTTTCGACAGAAGTCCGGTATTCAGTCTCGGCGACGAAGCAGAAACAAAGGGTGTCAGAAGACTTTTATGGTTTATTGATGAAAAGCCTCTTGCCAGTGGCTGGGCCCTCGGACAACAATATCTTAAAGGAAACTGTGCAGGTTTTACTGCTGCTGTTGGAAAAGGAAAACTTGTTGCATATGGACCCGACATAACATTCCGCAGCCAGTCACAAAATAACTTCCGGCTTCTGTTCAACCAGTTATACAACTATTAAATTAAAAGATAAGGAATAATATTGGGTTACAGGTAAAATTATGCCTTAAATCATATTTTTTTTTCAGTTTTAGTTATAATTTGTAACAGATTTTTGAAACTGAAAAACTAAATAGTTTAAATCAATTTAATATGCCTAAAGTCACAAAGGAAGATGCTCTTCTGTATCATAGCAGGGGACGGAAGGGAAAACTTGAGGTAATTCCCACAAAACCATACGGAACCCAGTTCGACCTCAGTCTGGCTTACACCCCCGGTGTTGCTTTTCCATGCCTCGAGATTGAGAAGAACCCCGATGATGTTTACCAGTATACTGCCAAAGGCAATCTTGTTGCAGTGATATCGAATGGCACGGCAGTTCTTGGGCTTGGCGACATAGGAGCAATGGCAGGTAAACCTGTAATGGAAGGCAAAGGGCTGCTTTTCAAAGTGTTTGCCGATGTTGACGTCTTCGATATTGAAATTGACGAAAAAGATCCGGAAAAGCTGATTGAGATATGTGCAAAAATTGCTCCCACATTTGGAGGAATAAACCTGGAGGATATTAAAGCTCCTGAATGTTTTGAAATTGAAAAGCGACTGATAGAGATGCTCGACATCCCTGTCTTCCATGATGACCAGCATGGCACAGCAATAATTTCAGGAGCAGGATTACTGAATGCTCTCGAGATTACAGGGAAAAATATAGAAGACCTGAAAGTGGTTGTAAGCGGAGCAGGTGCCGGGGCTATTGCCTGTACAAAATTTTATGTATCGCTTGGCGTCAGAAAAGAAAACATCGTAATGACCGATAGTAAAGGGGTATTGAACAAAAAGCGAAAGGACTTGAACAAATACAAGTTGGAATTTGTGACTGACAGAAATATTGACACTCTTGCTGAAGCCATGAAAGGGGCTGATATGTTTCTGGGACTTTCGGTTGCCAATGTCGTTACAAGGGAGATGCTTGCCTCGATGGCGCCCAATCCGATAGTGTTCGCAATGGCAAATCCTGTCCCTGAAATTTCTTATGAAGATGCAATGGCAACCCGTAACGACCTTATCTTTGCAACAGGAAGGTCGGATTACCCAAATCAGATAAATAACGTGCTCGGATTCCCATATATCTTCAGGGGTGCACTTGATGTAAGAGCCTCAGTCATTAATGAAGAAATGAAACTTGCAGCTTCACAAGCACTGGCAAGCCTTGCCAAAGAACCTGTGATACCTGAAGTATTGAAAGCATATAACCTGAAAGAACTAAAATTCGGCAAGGATTATATAATCCCCAAACCACTGGATCCCAGACTGATATCAACTGTATCTCCTGCTGTTGCCCGAGCAGCAATGGATACCGGAGTAGCAAAGTTCCCGATAACCGATTGGGAAGCATATAAAAAGAGCCTCGACAGGAGGCTGAGGGATCATATCCAGAAGGTTGCAGGACTTATTGGCATTTAGCCTGAAGAAAAGCGATCTAAACAGTTGCTGCTAAACGCTTTGCAATCTTCTTCTCATACATGGCAGTAATAAAATCTGCTATTTCCTGAATTGTAAAAGAGCTTCGATTGATAATTGCATCGAAAAGATAATCAATTGACAATGGCTTTTTATCAAGGAAATTCAGAATGAGATTATACCTTTTCTCGTCAGTGTCAACAACATATTCTTCGGCTGTCTCAATATCCATCTCTTTCTTTTTCATTACGTTCTCCACCCTCCAGTAGAATGGAGCAATAAGCCTTATATGAAGGGCATTCTGAAAATCGCGTGCAATTGCCACACTACCTCTACCTACAAAGACAATATAACCTTCCTTGCACATGGAAAGAACCACATCTTTAATTGCCTTTTTTACCCTTAAATCACTGACAAAATTTCCGGAAAAAGCCATTATCATTTCAGAAATATCTGTAAGCTCAATACCCTTGTAAAAATTTTCTATACGGTTAGGATCCGTATTAAGCTCTTCTGCAACCTTGTAGATTATGTCCTTGTCAATCCATTTCCATTTGTTAGTGTAGTACTTCCTGTTCAGGTTATCAACTACCATCTCGGCAATCTGCCGTGCATCACATCCTGTCTGCCTCGATATTGTTATTACAGGGCCATCCTGCGAGGCAGACCTGCTCATTATCGATTCCCTGTAACGGTGGTCGAAGTAATCGAATATTTTTTTCATAACCTTAAATTTTATATCCCTTCAGTGGGAAATATTTAAAAAGTTTATTATCAACCACTTATCCCGTATTTGAAAACGGCAGAAATACAGGGTAATTATAAAACAACCCGCTAGAATCTTTTGCCATAATTTACGAAAAAAAATTGTAATCAGGAAATTTATTCAGATACTTTTCTGAAAAAATATCTCTCCATAGGAATGCGTTATAATTATTGAAAAATTTAAATAACCTGCTTCTACTATAAAAAATTGAGTATGGCGCGATTTTTGTATATTTGCATCAATCAGAAATGAAAAACTTACTAAAATATTCGACGCTTATTATCAGCATATTACTCTTCACCGCATGTAAAAAAATACATGTCGTGAGTGAAGGTCAGAAAATCTTCTTTCAGTATGAATATGTGAATTATTCTTCTGGCTTTCAGCATTACGGATTCATTATCGACAATGAAGGCAACGTCCTGACTTTCAATAAACCCGAGAAATGGAACTTCCCCGGTTCGAATAAAATACTTACCCAGGCAGAAATAGAAGAGAATATCTCATCATGCACTCCTTCAGGCCAAAAGATACCCGAAAATGAACTTAAAAAATTTGTAAACTATATCGATAATATCGCAGCAAGTAAGGTTTCTGCACCGCGAACCAGACACAGGGCTTCAAAAGCAGGAACACTGAGCTATTACTGTTTTATTTTCTCGGAGAGCGACTCAGAATATAAAGTGGTAACGGTTAAAACCGAAGGTGAAGTTGAATGCGAAAATCTCAACTTCTTTTCAAGAAGAGTAATAGAATGGATGAGAGACATTAACAGATCTCTTAATAAATAAATCTGTTACCTTAAATTAATTTCCTGTAATTCACAAAAAAATTTTTAATAACCTGTAATCCCTGCTCATTTTGTTATATCTTTACTCATTATGAATTGCTGTAATTTATTTAGATAAAACAACCTTTAATATGATAAATTTTATTCTTTCAACACCCGAATTATTATGGTTTTTACTGGGACTTATCCTGTTTCTACTGGAACTCATACTTCCCGGTTTTGTAATTTTCTTTTTTGGGGTTGGAGCATGGACAACAGCATTTGTATGTCTTCTTTTTAACCCCGGTGTTGATATTCAGATTCTGATTTTTGCATTAACATCTGTTCTATCACTGGTCGCGCTTCGGCGTATGATCCAGAAGAAATTCTTTTATGGAAAAAACGACAACAGCCATCTGATAGAAGATGAATTTACCGGGAAAGAAGCTATAACTCTCTCTGAAATTAAACCGGGCAAAAAAGGCAAGGTAGAATTTAAAGGTACTGTCTGGACGGCAGAATCTGATACCGATATTGATGAAGGTGAAACAGTAATAATCATCAGTAAAGATAATTTCAACCTTAAAGTCAAACCAAAAAATAAATAACAATGTTAGCTTCAACCACAACATTCATTCTTCTCGGATTAATCCTTCTCGGATTCATTCTGATCAGTAGTGCGGTAAAAATTGTACCACAGAGAACTGCTATAATTGTAGAGCGTCTCGGCAAATACAAAGCAACTTATACAGCAGGCTTTCAGATTATCATTCCTTTCATCGACAAAGTAAGGTACAGGCACACCCTTAAAGAACAGGCGATGGATGTTGCACCCCAGGTATGTATCACAAAGGATAACATTGCTGTTGAGGTTGATGGTATTCTTTATCTTCAGGTTCTTGACCCGATGAAGGCATCGTACGGAATAGACAATTACAAATTTGCTTCAATACAGATAGCCCAGACAACCATGAGAAGTGTCATAGGCAAGCTGGAGCTAGACAAAACTTTCGAGGAAAGGGAAGCAATAAACAATGCCATTGTTGAGGCGGTGGATAAAGCGAGTGAACCGTGGGGTGTAAAGGTAACACGTTATGAAGTAAAGAATATTTCTCCGCCGCAAAGCATAAGGGACGCCATGGAGAAGCAGATGAGGGCTGAAAGGGAAAAGAGAGCTATCATAGCCGAATCAGAAGGTACGAAACAGGCAAAAATAAATGTTGCTGAAGGCGAGAAGCAGGAACTGATCAAAAAATCGGAAGGTGAAATGCAAAGGCGTATCAATGAAGCCGCCGGACGAGCCTCAGAGATAGAACAGATAGCAAAGGCAACAGCAAACGGACTGAGGGCAATTGCTCAGGCAATATCAGAAGAGAATGGACTCAATGCAGTTAACCTCAGAATAGCTGAACAATACCTTACCGAATTTGGAAAGCTTGCAAAACAGAATAATACGATTATCTTGCCTTCAAACCTTACTGATGTAGGAGGAATCATAGCCACTGCAACAGCAGTGTTCAACGAAGTGAAGGATAAGCAGAAAAAACAGTCCTGATATTTTCAGGAAACTGATTTAAGACTTTAAGACAGAACCGGATTTAGTGTACCGGAGCGGGGAAAGCTATTATGCAACCGCTAAATTTCTTCGTGCTCTGTCCGCCGTATTATTTCATTCTGCAGGTCTTCACCCAGATCGTTGAAATAGTCGCTGTATCCTGCAACGCGCACAATCAGGTCACGATATTTTTCCGGATGTTTCTGTGCATCTCTCAGGGTTTCTGTTGAAACCACGTTGAACTGAATATGATGTCCATCGAGGCTGAAATAACTTCTTATAAGTGCTGTAAGGTTTGCATAGCTGTTTTCATCGTTAAAGAAGGAAGGTGAGAATCTCTGGTTCAGCAATGTCCCGCCTGTCTTAAGGTGATCAATCTTCGACGCTGACTTAATAACTGCCGTGGGACCTTCATGGTCAGCTCCCTGGACTGGAGAAATTCCCTCCGACAGGGGCTGCCTGGCATTACGCCCGTCGGGTGTAGCTCCTGTCACACTTCCGAAATAAATATGTGAAGTGGTCGGAAGTAAATTTATTCTGTGAACTCCTCCCCGCAAATCGGGTCTCCCATTCACTGCATCATAAAATATCTCGAAAACTTTTACGGCATGCCTGTCGGCATAATCATCATCATTACCGTATCTGGGTGTTTCGTACAGAAAATCGTACTGCATCTGCTCAAACCCCTTAAAGTCAGCCTGCAACGCTTCCTTGACCTCTTCCCATGAATATTTGCCTTTATCGTAAATATTGTACCTGACCGAAGTAAGTATGTCAGCCATACTTCCCAGCCCAACTCCCTGAATATAAGTAGTATTGTATCTGGCTCCTCCGTTGTTGTAATCTTTGCCATTAGCTATGCAGTCTTCTATAAGAAGAGACAGGAATGGTACAGGAAGGAACTCAGCAAATGTCTTGCTGATCACATTATTCCCTCGTATCTTGATATCAATAAAATAGTTCACCTGTTTCCTGAAGGCTTCAACAAGTTCTTCAAAGGTCTTGAATGACTCTACCTCTCCGGTTTTAAGACCTATCTGCTTTCCAGTGCGTGGGTCTATACCGTTGTTAATTGTAATTTCAAAAACCTTTGGCATGTTAAAGTAACCTGTAAGCCAATAACATTCTGTCCCGAAGGCTCCTGTCTCCACGCAACCTGAGGCACCTCCGTTACGGGCATCGGTAATATCCTTCCCCTGTCGCAGAAGCTCCTGGATAATGGCATCGGTATTGAACACCGAAGGCTGCCCGAACCCTGTTTTTATGATGTCGAGGGCTTTGTGAACAAACCTGTCGGGCGACTTTTTGCTTACCTGAATCATTGAGCTTGGCTGCACCAGCCTCATCTCTTTTATCACATCAAGCAGCATATATGTTACTTCATTCACTCCATCGCTGCCATCGGGCTTTACACCTCCAAGGTTGATCAGGCAGAAGTCGGTATAAGTATTGCTTTCCTGTGCCGTTACTCCTACTTTGGGAGGGGCAGGATGATTGTTAAACTTTACCCAGAAACAGCATAGCAGTTCATAAAGCTCGTCTCTGGAAGCATTCCCCGATTCAATATCATTTTTGAATACAGGCAGCAGGTGCTGGTCAAGGCGTCCGGGATTGAATGAGTCCCACGGATTTAGTTCGGTTATAACTCCAAGGTGGATGAACCAGTAATGTTGAAGCATTTCATGTACCGTTTCGGGAGCATGGGCAGGCACCTTGCGGCATATTGCCGCCATTTTTTCAAGTTCTTTCTTTCTTCCTTGATTCGGTTCCTTTTGAGCCATCTTTTCAAGTTCTTCAGCATGACGGCGGGCATACATAATTATCGCATCACATGCAATATCCATTGCTTTAAGTTCCTCCAGCTTTCTCAGTGCATCCGGGTCATTGTAAAAATCAATCTTAGCTATACTTGCCTTTATCTCTTCTTTTAACTGCAGAAAGCCAGTTTTGAACATCTTATATCCCAGTACCGTATGTCCGGGAGCCCGCTGCTCCTGAAACTCTGTAAACACTCCTGCTTCATATGCATCGAGCCACTCAGGGGTCATCAAACTCATAATCCTGTCGCGGTTACTCCTGCCTTTCCAGAAGGGGATAATCTCTTTTTCGTAAACTTCAAAAACCTCTTTGCTTACCTTGAATGATACTTTAGGCCTGCTGTTCAGTATCTCAAGGTCTTTAATGCTATGAACACATATCTCAGGATAGGTGGGTGTAGCTTTAGGGGCAGGACCTCTTTCACCCACAATCAATTCACCTTCATTTATACATATATGCTTGTTGCGAAGCAGGTATTCAAATGCTCTGGCTCTTAATACCGGAGCCGACAAACCCCTGGCCTCATCACTTTTATAAAATTGCGTTATCAGTATTGCCCTTTCGGCTGAAATAGTCTCCTCAGCATTAAGACTCTGTTCCCTTAGTTTTCTTACTCGTTCAGTCATGGCTTCTAAAATTTTTTCAGATTTAACAATTATATCACCCTCCAATCTTAACCTTTATACCTGTGGCGGAAAAAAATTCCTTCAACTCCTTCATCCTTTCGGATGATGGTGTATTATAATCCTTCATTTTGTCCTCACGGTTTAATCTCCTGTACTTTGAGGCACCTATTTTATGGTAAGGTAAAAGATTAATCATCCTTATTCTGCCTGTTTTTATTTCACTAATGTATTTTCTTAACTCAAAAAGATGCTGTTCATCATCATTAATTCCTGGAATAACAGGTATCCTCAGCATTATTTCGACATCGGATTTCAGCATTAGCTGAAGATTCTTCAGAATAAGTGTATTTGTAACACCTGTAAATTTCTGGTGTTTTTCCGGATCCAGGTGTTTCAGGTCGAACAGAAAAAGGCACGTATATGGTAAAACTTCCGGAAGAAGTTCCGACGGAAAATGCCCTGATGTGTCAATAGCAGTATGGAACCCCGCTTTTCTGCACACTTTCAGTGTTTCAAGCAAAAATTCAGGCTGCATAAATGGTTCTCCTCCTGAAAAAGTAATGCCCCCTCCAGATCGTTCTATGAAAACTCTGTCTCTTTCAATCAATGCAACGATATCCTCCGGTTCATAATATTCACCTGCCATCTTTTTTACAGAAAACTCCTTCTTCCCTATTCGCTTTATCTCATTAACTTCTTCAGGTTCAGGTGATATACCTTCAGGGTTATGGCACCACCAGCACGAAAGCGGACAACCTTTCATGAAAACAGTCACCCTGATGCCAGGACCATCATGTATTGAATAACGTTTTATACTGAAAACAAGACCTTTCATGTGCTAACAGAAAAATTATGCGTGGAGATATTAAGCCTGAAAAAAGTGATTAACAGCCGTAGAACATAAGGCAGCAATAGAGTCTGCGGCCAAGACGGCACAACATAAAACTGTATCTGAGTTTTTCTAGCACAGTTTGCATGATAAATGAGGATGCAAGTTAAAAACTATTTTAATATGTTGTATTTTAAATTCATATTGCTGGTTGATTTTAACGCAATCTTATAGTATGTAACTTTTATGAAAATTTTAACATTTTTTATGCAACACTGGCTCGTTTTTTGCGTATTTATGTTGGTTGACATTAAGTTACATCTCTACCAGCCAACCGGCAGATTCAATCAGGTTTTAGTTTGACAGGAGGGTAGAAAAGGCGCCGCCCGGCGCCTTCCTCTTTTTTATGGTATAATGTTTAAAACTGATATCCAAGTCCAAGATAAAGGCCCGAAACTCCGTCCTGCCTGTCGAAAGGTGCTGCAAATTCAGCAGAAAGAACAAAGTTTTCATTCATTGCAAGCTTAAGTCCGCCTCCGGCCGATTTATGCAGAGACCTGTCGGATGGTCTGAAAAAAATCTCATAATCGGCCTGCGGCACATTTGACAGGTTAAGACTTACGGGTTTTATAATACGTCCGGCATCAATAAAAGCTACTGCCCCGATATACCAGTTCTGATTGATAAACCTGAAATTTACCAGGCGCGACCTTAATTCTGCAGTACCAAGGATAAATCCTTCTGCCACTATTCTCTGCATCAGCACTCCTCTCAGTGTAGAATAGCCGCCATATCCTTCGTTCCCCTGAAAACCTGCTATCAGCTGACGCGTATAAAAAGGTTGATCCCCTGCAAGATTGACATTCAGCCAGAACCTGTATGCAAAAATCAAACGGCGAGTGACAAGAGTAATGTACTGACGATGTATTAACCCGAACTTGAGATATGAATAGTTTTTCTCGCACAGAAATGGAGGCATCCACAAAAGGTTAACCTCTGAAAATACTCCCTTTCCCGGACATGTAAGCCGGTCTCTCGAATCATATATTAAACCTGCCATAAGGGTTCCGGTTATACCCCCGTCTCTTTCAGCATCGTCAAGAAGTCCCCACTCACAGTACTTGTCGTACAGAGTGGCTGTATCAGGTAATTGCCTGCTGGCAGGAAGTCTTTTATTCATTCTTACTATATCAACAGCACCTGTCCTGCAATAGTTTGCCATGAAACCTAAATGCCATTGATAATTCGTATTTCCAACAGTATCCTGTATATCTGTCAAAATTCTGAAATTCTTTCTCGCCAGCCTGTAAAACATACGTGTCCGGTAAGCAGAACTCTCATCATTCTCCCAATCAACATTATAGTACGATTCATTGCCATTGTATCCATAAAAGGGATAAGCTTTATAACCTGTGTATTTTATGCCCGTACTAAAACGGGTGCTTGGTAAAAGTGAATATGAAACATATTCAAGTATATGTTCTGAACTACCTCCTGAATAACCTGATACCTGAAGGAAAACCGATTGCAGATAATCCGGGTAAACAGAACCATCACCATAATCAAATGGGTTAATAATAATTCCGTAATATATACCAAGGTCCGAATCATATGCAACTGCTGGTAAAAACCCGAAGTTCCATCCTTTTTTAAGTATGATTTCCGGCTGTTGCCCTGCTGATTCAAGAAGAAAAAGCAAAAAAGGAACCAGTAATAAATTCTTTTTCACCTTTTTACTTTATTATTAATAATATAAATGTAGTATTTTTTTATTTTTTTTGCCTGATATAATTTTTACCTGCTTTTAAATTAAATACATGCATTATATTTGAAAAAACATCCCGTAAAAATCGAAACCTATGAAAAAAATTCTGTTACTGGCAGTTATAGCAACGTTTCTTATTTCAGGCTGCAAGCAAAAAGTTATGAACGAGAATCCATTTTTAAACAGGAAGTATAATACTCCCTTTGAAGTTCCTCCATTTGACAAAATAAAGGCAGAGCATTTCAAACCTGCGTATCTCAAGGGCTTTGAGGAGCAGAAGGCTGTCATCAGGGAAATTATTAACAATCCCGAACCTCCTACATTCGAAAACACCATAAAGGCTTTAGAATATAGCGGCAAGCTTCTTGGGGAGGTTTCACGGGTTTTCGGGGCTCTAAATTCAGCCCACACCAACGACACCCTGCAGGCAATAAATAAGGAGATTGCCCCGCTAATGGCCAGGCACCGTGACGATATTAATCTGAACGATAGCCTTTTTCAGAGAATAAAACAGGTTTATGAGAACAGGGATAAATTTAATCTCACCGAAGAAGAAAAGAAGATTCTGGATGACACTTACAAGTCGTTTGTCCGCAATGGCGCTGCACTATCGCCGGAAGATAAAGAGAAACTTCGTAAAATAAACGAGGAACTATCGCTTCTTTCAGTGCGTTTCGGAGAGAATCTGCTTGCCGAGACAAATGCCTTTAAGCTTGTACTGGAAAAAGAAGAAGAACTGGTTGGTCTGCCGGAAGGTGTGAGGGCTCAGGCAGCTGCACTGGCAAAAAGCATGGGGCTCGACGGTAAATATGTATTTACACTTCAGGTACCTTCAATGACTCCATTCCTGCAATACTCTGAACGCAGAGACCTCAGAGAGAAACTCTTTACAGCTTACTTCATGAAAGGCGATAATGATAATGAGCGCGATAACAAAGCAATAATAGCACGTATGGCAAAACTAAGAGTTGAAAGGGCAAAACTACTTGGATACGAAGATTATGCTTCATACGTGCTTGAAAGAAATATGGCAAAGACACCCGAAAAAGTGTTTGAGTTGCTGCTGCAGATCTGGGATGCTGCACTTCCGGTCGCAAAGGCAGAAGCTGCAGCCCAGCAAGCGATTATAGACAGGGAAGGAGGCAAGTTCAAACTTCAGCCGTGGGACTGGTGGTTCTATACCGAAAAAATAAAAAAAGAAAAGTTTGACCTGAATGATGAAGCTACACGGCCATATTTTCTTACGGAAAATGTTATAAAAGGAATGTTTTATGTTGCCAACCGCCTCTATAATCTCGAATTCAAGGAAAGAAACAACATTCCAAAATATCACCCCGACGTAAAGACATATGAAGTTACAAGAGACAATAAGCATGTGGGAGTTCTTTATATTGACAATTATCCTCGTGAATCAAAACGAGGTGGAGCATGGTGCGGTGCATTCAGAGGGCAGTACAGAGAACCCGACGGAAAAATGGTTACACCTGTGGTTTATATAGTAACCAACTCAACTCCTCCCTCAGGCGACAAACCTTCATTACTTACTGTGGAAGAAGCAACTACTTTATTCCATGAATTCGGTCATGCTCTCCATCAACTTCTTTCAAATTCAACCTATCCCGGGGTGTCAGGCACCTCAGTTCCTCGCGACTTTGTCGAACTCCCTTCCCAGATAATGGAACACTGGGTACTGGAACCTGAAGTGCTCAAAGTGTATGCAAAACATTATCAGACAGGCGAAATAATTCCACAGGATCTTGTTGATAAACTTGATAAGGCAAGCAAATTCAATATGGGCTTTATTACAGTTGAATACCTTGCCGCTTCACTTCTTGATATGGAGTACCATATACTTAAGGAACCTGTAGAACTAAATATCAGAGAATTCGAAAAGAAAGTTCTGGATAAATACGGATTAATCCCTGAAATAAAACCCAGGTACAGGTCGACATATTTCAACCATATTTGGGCAGGCGGTTATGCAGCAGGCTATTACAGTTATATCTGGTGCGAAATACTGGACTGTGATGCATTCCAGGCATTTAAGGAAACTGGTGACATCTTTAACAGAGAGGTTGCATCAAGATTTGAAAAAGAGATACTTTCAAGAGGCGGTACAAGGGACCCGCATGACATGTATCTGGCTTTCAGAGGAAAAGAACCAAGTGTAGATGCTTTACTTGAAAACAGAGGATTAAAATAATATTCATAAACTGTTAAAAATATTACTGTTATGCCAGGGCTATCTCGTCTTATGCCTGGTATTGCCGGTAAATGTTAGCATTGCCGGAAAAGAGCCTGTTGCAGTTAAGGGAGTACTTGATCTCAGAGAATATAAACCTGGTGACAGGATAAAGGTTAACCTGAACGGCGAATGGGAATTCTACTGGAACAGGTTCCTTTATCCTTCTGATTTCACAACATCTGAAAAGAGGCCACAGCCTGACATATATGGAAAAGTTCCTGCTTACTGGACAAGCTATTCCGGGGAAATACCGGTTAATAAATACGGATACGCAGCGTACCGCCTTGTTATACTTCTGCCAGAAAACACTGAAACATCATATGCATTCGACATTCCCGTTTTCGACTCTTCATTCGAACTCTGGGTAAACGATTCCCTGCTTTACTCAAACGGCAAGCCCGGAACAACCAGTGAGACAACCATACCCGAATACAGACCTGGATTAAGAGTATATAATTCTTCATCAGATACATTAAGTATTCTGATTAACGTAGCAAACTTTCACCACCGCAGGGGTGGGTTCTGGCAAACCATGGTATTCGGAACCTATAAAGACGTCCAGAAATCAGTGGCCAGCAAATTGGCTGCCGATTATATTACAGTTGGCATACTTGGAAGCTTTGCCCTGTTTTTTATGCTATTCTTCCTGCTCTACCCCAGAGACAAAATTCTCCTAATTTACAGCCTGACCCTCCTCTTTCTCGCTATCAGGCCCTTTTTTACTTCTGAATACCTTATATATGATTATGCCGACGTGAGCTGGTCGTGGACCATACGGTATGAATACCTTTGCTCATTTCTCGCTTTAGGCGGTTGGGCATGGTATAATTACTACCTCTACCCCTCAAAAAATAACAAAGCTTTCTCACAATCTCTTACCGTACTATTTGTAGCATCCATTATTGCCATACTTGCTACAAGTGTCAAAGTATTCAGCTACAGCGTATTTATCCTTTATATTGGAATAGTGTCACTTGTAGCACATGCTTTGATATCATCGTTCAAAGGAATCCTGAAAAAAAATATAACAGATGCATTTTATTTCATTCTATTTCTGATAATATCTTTCGGCGCCCTGCATGATATTTTTGTTTCTGCAGGAATGACCAAATCTTCATTTGGATACCTTATGCCATTTTTAATGGTTATCTTCCTGTTTGCCCAGTCGGTCCTTCTTCTTTCCAAATGGATAAAAGCATTCTACGAAAAAGAAAGACTACAGGTTGAACTCGAAAAAATAAACAGGAATCTTGAAAATATTGTTGCTGAAAGAACCCGGGAACTTACTTTAAGAACTAAAGAAATAGAAAAAAAGAACCTCATGATAGAGGCTCAGAATCTGAGACTGACTGAAACAATAAATTTCAAGAATAAAATCTTCTCAGTTATTGCTCACGACCTGAGAAGTCCGGTTGTAAACATACTTTATATTCTCAATCTGCTCAAAGAAAAAGAATTCAAAGACAAATATGAGGAATTTGCAGATTCCAGCATAAAGTATGCCCAGATGGTGATTGCTCTTCTTGAGAACATGCTTGTGTGGGGCAGAGGACAGGAAGATAAAATAAAATATTCACCTGGCATGCACGACCTTGCTATGATGATCCAGACCAACACCAGTATTTTTAAAGAAACGGCAAACAGGAAATAGATTAGCATCAGTTTCAATCAGGAAGGTAATTCAATGGCATACTGCGACAAAGACTTGATTGATATTGTAATAAGAAATCTTCTGTCAAACGCTATAAAATACTCGTATCCAGGAGGAACCGTAAGTGTTCTTGTGAAAGAAAACAAAAATGAGAACACGCTATCCGTAAAAGTTTGCGACAACGGAACCGGCATCCCTGAGGAGCATCTGAAAAACCTCTTCAATCCGACTGAAATCATAAGTACACCAGGCACTGATAATGAGAAAGGCACAGGCATAGGACTGAAACTTTGCCATGAATTAATGCTGATTAATAAAGGACATATTTCTGCTGAAAGCCATGAAGGTAGTGGCTCATGTTTTCAGATTGTGCTGCCTTCAAGTCCTGTGTTGCAGTAAAAATTTAACAGAAATCCTGAACAATTTTTTAAAAGGTTTGTTTTGTAGGTGAAAACAACTCACAAATAATGTTAAGGGATATTATACGAATTGATGAAGAACTTTGCACAGGTTGTGGCTTGTGCGTTCCTAACTGCCACGAAGGGGCTCTTCAGATAATTGATGGAAAGGTGAGGCTTATTAGCGAACTCATATGCAACGGGCTGGGGGCATGAATAGGTCAATGTTCCGAAGGTGCTATAACAATCAAAAAAAAGGGAAGAATAACTGTATTTAGAAAGGAAGAGTGTGTTTAAAGATGTTCTCCCCCAAGAAAATACTTTTTACTTAAAGTACCTGAAATCTTAAATCTGTCAGAATCTTATGAATCTCAGGCGTGCTTCCAGATAGTTTAACCTTATAGGCCTGAAATTCTCTTCTTACAGGATAATTTCCCCTATGCTTTTCAAAATCTGCAGGTGAAAACCTGAGCCTGAAATCATCTCCGGTTATATCATAAGTATGAAATATTGCTTCCCTTATAACATCTTCAATATGTTTACTGCTGCAGTTAATCTCAATTACAGGATTCTGGGGCGGAGGTAGTTTTTCAGGATACCAATCCTTTAAAGGCAGTCCGAAAAACTCAGCAAGACTCCTTACAACCATAGATGTCCCGTTCGCTTTGCCATCGGTTGAATAACCTGCAATATGAGGAGTAGCAATAAATGCCTTATTCATAAGTGAAAGGTCAATATCTGGCTCATTTTCCCATACATCAATTACAGCACCTGTAATACGGCCTGAGTCAAGCAGTTGATGAAGAACATGAGTATCAGCCACTTCGCCCCTTGATGTATTTATCAGCCACGCACCCTTTTTGATTTTTTTTGCGGTCAATTCGTCAATAAGATGCCATGTTGCATCCTCTCCTACAACCTGCAAAGGCACATGAAGTGTTATAATATCCGATTGTTTTAGGACTGTGTCTAAATCATGGAAATTTTCCGGTCCTTCCCTTCTCTCTCTTGGTGGGTCATTCAGCAAAACATTCATACCCATCAGACGGGCGAATTTTTCAACTTTTGAACCAACATTACCAACCCCAATAATACCAATGGTCTTTTCCCTCAGCCTGAATCTGAAATCCTGAGCCATCTTAAGGAGCGCTGCGCACATGTATTGCTGTACCGAAAAAGAATTGCATCCTGGTGCATTGACCCACCTTATTTTCTTCTTCTCGCAATAGCGAGTGTCAATATGGTCGAATCCGATAGTTGCAGTTCCAATAAACTTTACAGCCGAACCTTCAAGAAGCTCTGGAGTGCATTTTGTGCGCGTGCGTATCAAAAGAGCATCTGCATCTTTAACAACCTCACGGGTAATTTTACTACCAGGTAAGTATTTAACAACCGCATAAGGCTCAAGAACCCCCTCAAGAAACGGAATCTTATCGTCAGCAACAACTTTCAGCATATCAATTTTATCCTCCAATTATTCAATAATCGTCATCTCTTTTAGCAGATAGCCTGCACCGGCAAACTTATCAATAATAAAAAGAGCATATCTGATATCGAGACTGATATTCCTGCTCTGTTCCGGATTAAAAGCCATATCGCTGGCCACTCCTTCCCATGCCCTGTCGAAATTCACGCCTATAAGGTGGCCTTCGGCATTGATAACCGGACTCCCTGAATTTCCACCTGTTGTATGATTATTTGCTATAAAACAGACTGGCACCTCACCATCCTGAGTGTAACGCCCGAAATCCCTTTTTCTGTACAACTCCCTGAGCTTCTCAGGGACATTGTAATCATATATCTCGGGATTATCTTTCTCCATAATCCCCTTCAGTGTTGTATAATGGGTAAAATATACAGCATCCCTCGAAAAATATCCCTTAACCTGTCCATAGGTAACCCTCAGTGTTGAGTTGGCATCAGGATAAAAAACCCTGTCAGGTTCAAATTCCATCTGGGCAGCCATATAAATACGGTTAAGCTGCTGTATCTCACTGTTTATACGAGTAAGCTCGTCTCTTACATTCCGTGAAAGAAAATCAGCTATATCATTTGCAAGTAAATAAAATATGTCATTCTTTGCTTTTTTGATTGAATTTTTGCTGAATCCGTTAACAAATGAAATGAATCTCTCCCTTGAAGTAAACGGACTTTTCGGATATATCTTTCCCGCAAGCGACCCGAAATCTCCCTTGCACATCTCCCTGATTCTTTTATACTCAGGCGCAAGCCACCTTTCCCCCAGATTTTTACCATACATTTCCATCATGGCAACAAAGAGTTTCTGGTCAGTTGGTAAATCATAATCCCTGAAAATTGATTCAGCATCTGACACCAGTCTTTTTTTAACTTCTTTTATCCGTTCAGGTTCCGCATCAGCCTCATACAGACTTATAAGCTGATTAATATTTCTTGAAATACCAAGAGCCTCAATACCGTTAACCACCTCATTTGTATAATTGTTTACAAAATAATATTCCCGGAACTTTTCGTAGAGTTCCCTGTAACGGGGCAGGATATTCCCGTACCTTTCAACCCTTGATTTATCCTTATTAACCCATTCAGTAAACCTCTTTTCATACTCCTGCTTTCTGGCTATTACATTCATTTTCTCCAGTCCCTGATTTTCCCCGATCCATCTCTTCCATGAATTTGCAATACCCGATTTCTTGGCTGAATATTGAATTCTGACAAGCGGATCGGAAGCCATTGCTGCTTCCATAATGTCAATTTTTTTTGTTCTTATTTCGATCATCTTCGGATTCAGATAGTTTTTAACCATGTCAATATGGAATGATGGTACATATTGAGAGGTCGAGCCCGGGTAGCCGAAAACCATGGTAAAATCTCCCTCCTTAACACCTTTAAGAGATATCGGGAAATAATATGCAGGTTTGTACGGAACGTTATCTTTTGAATAATCTGCTGGTTTGTTGTTCTTATCGGCATATACTCTGAATAAAGAAAAATCGCCTGTATGCCGGGGCCATATCCAGTTATCTGTTTCACCGCCGAACTTACCTATTGCTGAAGGAGGAGCACCAACAAGACGAACATCTCTGAATGTTTCGTTAACGAAAAGGAAGTACTGATTCCCCATAAAAAAAGGTCTTACCACGGCAGAATAATTCGTTCCCTCAACAGCTTTTCTTCTTATCTCGCTAATGTTCTGGTTAATTACCCTGTCCCTCTCATCAGGCGACATGCTCTCGGTAACACCTTTTAAAACCTGTTCTGTTACATCTTCCATCCATTTCAGAAAAGTAACTGTAAGACCAGGGTTTGGCAACTCCTCCTCTCTGCTCATTGCCCAGAAACCATTTGTCAGGTAATCGTGTTCGAGTGTCGAATGTCTTTGTATCTGTCCGTAACCGCAGTGATGATTGGTTATCAGAAGCCCTTCGGGTGAAATCATCTCTCCGGTACAACCACCTCCAAATATTACAATTGCATCTTTCATGCATGCCCGGTTCACACTATATATATCCTCAGCCGTAAGCTTAAATCCTTTCTCCTGCATTATTTTAATATTATACTTTTCAATCAGGAGCGGAATCCACATTCCTTCATCAGCCCTGAGAAAGGTGCTAATAAAAATTGCCAGAATAAGAATAAGAAAAGTTATTTTTTTCATATCTGGTACTATTTATTTTCAGTAATTTTTTTAAGTTCTTTGAGCAGCCGGTGAACTGGCAGCCCCATGACATTATAGTAAGATCCCTCGATAGCTGCATTACCCACCAGTCCAATCCATTCCTGTATTCCGTATGCTCCGGCTTTATCGAACGGATGATAATTTTTTATGTAGAAGTCTATCATTTCATCGGACAATTCATCAAATATGACTTTTGTGGTTTCTGAAAAGACATGTAACAATGACCCTCTTTTAAGGCATATACCTGTTATTACTTCATGTGTGTTGGCTGATATGGTTTTAAGAATCCTGAAAGCACTCTCATAGTTGGTTGGTTTGCCAAGCACTTCTCCGTTGCACCATACCACCGTATCGGCAGTAATAATAACTCTATTGTAGTTAGAAAACTCTTTAGCCAGCTGGGTTGCTTTTGAACGGGCAAGATATTCGGCAATTTCCTTGCCGCTCAGCCCTTCAGCTTCAGGGTAAGATTCGTCAAAATCCCAATCTATAACATCAAACTCAAGTCCAGCTTCATATAATAGCTGCCGCCTGCGCATTGATCTGGATGCAAGTATTAGCCTGTAATTATGTGTCAAATTAAGCATAATCAGTAAAGATTAAAGGATATAATAATTTTAACAACAACTGAATAAAAGATCCCGCAGAGCATAACAATCTTCATAATGGTACTTGCTCTGTGAAATGTTCTGCTGTCACGGGCAGAAATCAACAGATATATTACATAACAGAGTGGCAATGAAATCGCGATTGTGGCATATATAAATGTTATCAAGTCATTTATAAAGAAATACCATATCAGGTAAATCATTATAAGAGTCAAAATTACAAGTGTAATAGCTACCAATTTTGAAGCACGAATACCGAGCACAACAGGAAGGGTATTTCTGCCGTATGCAGTGTCACCTTCAAAATCTTCTATGTCTTTTATTATTTCCCTGGTCAGGGTAGTCAGGAATGCAAACAGCGAAAAACCTCCTATCCACCATATTATCATTCTAAAATCGGGCATTCTTATGGCATTAACTGCATAGTAATCGCGCAGCGGAATCCATTCGTAAAACAAAACCAGTAGAGGTAACATGGCAGTTAAAATAGCCACCATCAGATTTCCCAGGAGAAACTGGCGCTTGTAGGTTGCAGAATAAAAATAAAACAGACCTGTAACAAGCAGGAACATAATCCCGGCCCAGAAAAATCCGATCCGCCATGATACGTAAAACCCTCCCGCAACACCCAGAGTATTAAAAATATTATGCCACATGAGTGCCTTTTTACGAGGGATCGCAGTACCTACAATTACCCTTCCCTTATTGATAAGGTCTGTTCTGACATCAAAATAATCGTTTATCACATAACCTGCTGCAGTAATAAATATTGTTGCCAGAACCAGAACAGCAAAGTCATACCATGGCAGTTGCAGTATCATGGTTTTTGCATTTCCGGCTATTGAATATAGAGAAACTTCTACTCTACTTAGAATGGGACTTATAATTGCATAGCGCATCAGTATCATTGTAAGCGCAACAATGAGCAGGTTTTGAAACCGTATGAGCTTCAAGAATTCCTTCATTTTTTCACCAGCTAAAGGCATCTGTATCCATCCATTTGTTGTGTAGCCTCATAACCTGTTCAATAATATCCCTCACGCATCCCTCGCCGCCTTTTTTGTCAGATATATAAACTGCAAGCTCCTTGATTTCGCTGTCGGCATCCGAAGGGCATACGGGCACACCGGCCTCTTTCATAATCTCGCAGTCGGGTATATCATCGCCCATGTAAACCACTTCGGAGGCGTTAAGTCCGTTTTTCTTCAGAAATTCCCTGAAATGAACTACCTTCGATTTGCTGTTAAAATATACATCTCTGACTCCCAGCTGCCTAAGTCTTTTCAAATACCCTTTCGGACTTGCTCCTGATATAACACCTATCTTATAACCCTTTTTGACGGCAAGCTGAAGAGCATATCCATCGCGCAGGTTTACTGTCCTGTTCGGAACTCCTGACTTATCTAAACCAATTGTCTGTAACGACAGCACACCGTCAATATCAAAAACAAACCCTTTTATTGCGGCAAGTTTTTCTTTGTAATTATTCATTTGTTTTATAAAATTCTGATATTGAATTAGTTATTTCTAAATATATTCTCTTCATTTCTTCCGAGAAAGATAATAATTCCAGATGCTTTTTAATAGTAAGCGTATCATTTCTTATTGCAGGACCGGTCTGGGAAAGTTCAGGGCCTTTTTCAATTGCTTTATTCACAGTTTCATTTATTAGAGGCAACATAACATTAAAATTGTAGGGTGTTTTGCTGCATATCTGCTTTGCAAGGGTTAGCATATGGTTGGTGAAATTGCATGCGAAAACCGCTGCCAGATGGAGCATCCTTCGGTGTTCGGCAACGGATTCATAAATCCTCGAAGTAATTGCCGATGCAAGTTCCTTCAACCCCGACATAACATTGCTGTCAGATGCTTCCAGAAAGACTGGAATCTCATTAAAACTTATTTTCCTTCCTTCAGAAAAGGTCTGTAAAGGATAGAAAACACCTCTGTATCTGATATTTTCCGGAAAAACCTCGAGGCCGTAACTACCGGCTGTGTGAACGACAATTGTACCGGAAGGGCATTTGATTTTATGGAGCACTTCCCCCAGCAAATTATCAGGAACAGCCACAATAATAAAATCAGCAGGCGAAGTGAAATTCAGGCTATCGAGCCATTCAGAGCCAAAAAGTTCAGCCAATGCTGGGCCCCTCTTATTTCCTGCCGATGCTACCTGTATTATTTTATGTCCCTTTGAGAAGAACTCTCTGCTTAATGCTCCTGCCACTTTCCCTGCTCCTGCAAAAGAAATTCTGTAGAAATGCATTTTATTTTTTCTGAAAAGATACAAAAAAGCAGGAAAAAGATATTTACATGCAATTACAGATGTGATATCCAGAGAATTTTATGAAAAAGGGGAAATAAGATTACTTCTTGCCGTAGTTATCCTCTCTCACCGAGGTGACAATAACCTGGTAAACAGGCGGAGTATAGGTATAATAGTTACCGCTCATGTACATGTAATTACATTCGTAATAGACTTCTCCGCTCAGAAGAAGATATTCTTTTGTATTCATTTTCTTAATTGTATCAATCCACTTGCTCGGATTGCAGAAATAGTAAGTTGCCATCGGGTTTATGGGGTTACTGAACATGATATTTGTGCCGCTTTCGTTGTACTGCACCAGAACCTGAGCATCTGTAAGAGTGAAAATAACATCACCCCCGCACCCGCAACGCGGTTGTTTCTTGCATTCGCTGTTAAAAAAAAGCGGCAGGATTATGAGACTCATTGCCAGAAGTCTGTGTAATTTAATTCCCATATCAGTAAACTTCAATTCCCCGTTCTTTAATTTAACTTCAAAATTAAGATTTTATTACATACACGACAAAAAACAAGCACAGAAACTGTCTTAAATTTTTCCCCTCTTTGTCTCCCCGCAGTTCCGGAACTTAAACTCAAAGACAGCTTCTGTGCTGTTGCATGACTGATATCTTATGCCTGGGCAGTTGGCCCTCCAAAGCTGATGGGCATTATCGGGCCTGAGTCTTTTACCTCTTTTATCACACCATAAACCGCCTCATATTTAGCAATGTTATCCTGCAATGCTGCAACGAGTCTTTTGGCGTGTTCAGGTGTAAGGATGATTCTTGATTTGACCTGAGCCTTCGGAATGCCCGGCACAAGTCTGATAAAATCAATCACAAACTCCGACGAGGAATGAGTTATAACTGCCAGGTTCGAATAGATCCCCTGTGCCACTTCCTCGTTCAGTTCAATACTGATCTGGTTAGGGTTTTTCTGTTCTGACATTTTTATCCTCGTTTATTGTTTTTTGCTTCAGCAGGTTCCATTTTAGGTTCTCTTTCGGCTGCCAGTTTTTCAAAATCCTCTTTCGAACCGACAATTATGCTGCCGTATTCTCTGACGCCTGTTCCTGCCGGAATAAGGTGCCCGACGATAACGTTCTCTTTCAGACCCTCAAGCCTGTCAACTTTACCGAGTATGGCTGCTTCGCTGAGCACTTTTGTTGTCTCCTGGAATGATGCAGCGGAGAAGAAACTTGTAGTCTGAAGGGCTGCTTTGGTGATACCCTGAAGAACCTGGCATGAGGTAGCAGGAACGGCATCCCTTGCCGAAACTGTTTTCATATCACGCCTCTTAAGCAGTGAATTCTCATCACGTAGCTTGCGTGCAGTGATTATCATACCAGGACGCAGTGTCTGGGAGTCACCCGGATCAGTAACAACCTTCTTGCCATAGATCCAGTCATTTTCTTCCATGAATTCAAGCTTGTCAACAACCTGTCTTTCAAGGAATTTTGTATCACCCGGATCAATGATTTCGACCTTGCGCATCATCTGGCGCACTATAATCTCAAAGTGTTTGTCGTTAATCTTCACACCCTGCATCCTGTAAACCTCCTGTATCTCATTAACGATATATTCCTGCACCTTGGTAGGTCCCTTAATTGCTAGGATATCCGACGGAGTGATAGCACCATCAGAAAGCGGTGTTCCTGCCTTCACATAGTCATTCTCCTGAACAAGTATCTGTTTTGAAAGAGGTACAAGGTATTTCTTAACTTCTCCCGATTTTGATGTAATTGTGATTTCCCTGTTACCTCTCTTCACTTTGCCGAAGGTTACTTCACCGTCGATTTCGGCTACTATTGCAGGGTTGCTGGGGTTACGTGCCTCGAAGAGTTCGGTAACACGCGGCAAACCACCGGTTATATCGCCCGACTTACCGACAGCACGCGGAATCTTAGCAATGATATCACCGGCTTCAACCATCTTGTTGTAGTCGGTGGTAAGATGTGATCCCACCGGAAGGTTATAGTTCCTTAATTCATTACCATCCTGGTCGAGGATACGTATTGCCGGGTTCTTTGTCTTGTCATTGCTCTCAATGATAACCTTCTCCTTGAAGCCTGTCTGTTCGTCCGATTCCTCACGGAATGTAACACCCTCGATAAGGTAATCGAAAGCAACCTTACCTGATACTTCTGATACAATAACTGCATTAAACGGATCCCATTCGCAAATAAGGGTGCCCTTTTCAACTTCCTGTCCCGGTTTGACATAAAGTTTGGAACCGTAAGGAACAGAATGTGTTGTAAGAGCTATACCTGTCTTTTTGTCGACTATTCTGAGTTCTGCAAGACGTCCTATTACAACGTCGATTTCTCCCCTTTCCGGATCTTTTTTGGAGACTGTTTTAAGTTCCTCAAATTCAGCTATTCCGCTGTATTTAGCAACCAGGCTCGACTCAGTTGTGATATTTGATGCCGTACCACCCACGTGGAATGTACGGAGTGTCAGCTGTGTTCCTGGTTCGCCGATACTCTGTGCAGCTATAACACCCACTGCCTCTCCTATCTGTACCATATGGCCTGTAGCGAGGTTTCGACCGTAGCATTTTGCACAGACGCCTTTCTTCGATTCACAGGTAAGAACTGACCTGATCTCAACCTGCTCAATGGGTGAATCCTCAATAACCGATGCAATCTCTTCAGTAATCTCTTCACCGGCTGCAACAATCAATTCACCTGTAAGTGGATGGAATACATCGTGTACTGCAGTTCTTCCCAGGATTCTCTCATATAGTGTTTCAACAACTTCCTCATTTTTCTTTATTGCCGTTGCAACAAGGCCTCTCAGTGTTCCGCAGTCATCCTCGGTAATTATAACATCCTGTGCTACGTCAACAAGTCTTCTGGTTAGGTAACCTGCATCTGCCGTCTTGAGAGCAGTATCGGCAAGACCTTTACGGGCACCGTGTGTGGAAATAAAGTATTCGAGAACCGACAAACCTTCCTTGAAGTTCGAAAGGATCGGGTTTTCGATGATCTCAGAGCCTGTTGCGCCCGATTTCTGGGGTTTGGCCATAAGTCCCCTCATACCCGAGAGCTGACGTATCTGCTCCTTCGAACCTCTTGCCCCTGAATCGAGCATCATATAGATTGAATTGAATCCTTGCTTGTCGGCTGATAGCTGCTGTAAAAGCGCCTGTGTAAGCCTTGCATTAACATGAGTCCAGATATCAATAATCTGGTTGTAACGTTCATTATTAGTGATGAACCCCATGTTATAGTTATTCAGTACTTCCTCAACCTGCTCGTAACCCTCCTCAACTATTCTGATCTTCTCTTCCGGAATGATCACATCATCGAGGTTAAATGAGAGTCCACCCTTGAATGCCATCATAAATCCCATCTCCTTGATGGAGTCAAGGAATTCTGCAGTTTTGGCTATACCTGCAACTTTAAGAACTTTTCCGATGATTTCGCGAAGCGATTTCTTGGTAAGAAGTTCGTTTATGAAACCCATCTCTTTTGGAACACACTGGTTGAAGAGTACCCTTCCTACAGTGGTTTCAATGAGTCGTTTTACAGGCTTGCCGTCAACTATATCATCTACTTTTACCTTTATCCATGCATGAAGATCTGCCTTTCCTTCATTATGGGCAATGATTACCTCTTCAGGTGAATAGAACACCAGGCCTTCTCCCTTAACTTTTTCTGTCTCGGAGCTTTTCTTTCCTTTTGTCATGTAGTAAAGTCCGAGAACCATATCCTGAGAAGGCACGGTTATGGGAGCACCGTTTGCAGGGTTTAGAATGTTATGTGAAGCCAGCATTAATATCTGGGCTTCGAGTATGGCAGTATTTCCAAGTGGCACGTGAACGGCCATCTGGTCACCGTCGAAGTCGGCATTGAATGCCGTACAAACCAGCGGGTGAAGCTGTATTGCTTTTCCTTCGATCAGCTTCGGCTGGAAAGCCTGAATACCCAGACGGTGCAGTGTAGGAGCACGGTTCAGAAGCACCGGGTGTCCTTTAAGTACATTTTCAAGAATATCCCATACTACAGGGTCTCTTCTGTCAACTATCTTTTTAGCTGATTTAACAGTCTTTACTATACCACGCTCAATGAGTTTTCTGATAATGAAAGGTTTATAAAGTTCGGCTGCCATGTCTTTTGGCAAACCACATTCATGCAGTTTAAGCTCAGGGCCAGCCACGATAACCGAGCGTGCCGAATAGTCAACACGTTTTCCAAGCAGGTTCTGACGGAACCTTCCCTGCTTGCCTTTAAGACTGTCGCTCAACGACTTCAATGGCCGGTTGGCTTCAGTCTTCACTGCATTAACCTTTCTGGAATTATCAAAAAGTGAATCAACGGCTTCCTGAAGCATTCGCTTTTCGTTGCGGAGGATAACTTCAGGAGCTTTTATTTCGATAAGGCGTTTCAAACGGTTGTTTCTTATTATCACCCTCCTGTACAGGTCGTTAAGGTCGCTGGTGGCAAACCTTCCGCCGTCGAGAGGTACAAGTGGTCTGAGTTCAGGCGGGATAACAGGGAGAACCTTGATAATCATCCATTCCGGACGGTTAACATGTTTTGATTCCCTGAAAGCCTCAACCACCTGAAGCCGCTTCAGAGCCTCACTCTTTCTTTGCTGCGATGTTTCAATGCTTGCCTTGTGACGCAATGAATACGACAGCTCATCAAGGTCGAGCCTGCTCAGAAGCTTGTAAAGAGCCTCTCCACCCATGTCGGCAATAAACTTGTCGGGGTGTGAATCATCCAGCAGCTGGTTTTCCTTCGGAAGAGATTCCATTATTTCGAGGTACTCTTCCTCTGTAAGGAAATCAAGATATTTGATTCCGTCGGCTGCCTTGATTCCCGGGTTGACCACCACATACCTTTCATAGTATATGATTGAATCGAGCTTTTTTGATGGTAGCCCGAGCAGGTAACCTATCTTGTTTGGTATTGATCTGAAATACCAGATATGTGCAACCGGTACCACGAGGGTTATATGTCCCATTCTTTCGCGTCTCACTTTCTTCTCAGTGACTTCCACTCCGCAGCGGTCGCATACAATGCCTTTGTAACGTATTCTTTTGTATTTGCCGCAATGGCATTCATAATCTTTTACAGGCCCGAAAATCCTCTCACAGAACAAACCATCACGTTCAGGCTTGTAAGTGCGGTAGTTGATTGTTTCAGGTTTAAGAACCTCTCCGCTTGAGCGGTCAAGAATCTCTTCAGGCGATGCAAGTGCTATCGAAATCCTTGAGTAACTTGTTTTTACTTTGGTGTCCTTTCTGAATGACATATATTGTATTTTTAAATTTCAGATAAAAATGACTTTATTGTATCAGTCAAGCATAACACTCAGTCCGAGGCCTCTCAGTTCATGGAGAAGCACGTTGAGTGATTCGGGTATACCCGGCACAGGCATTGGCTCGCCTTTGACAATAGCTTCGTAGGCTTTTGCCCTGCCTATTACATCGTCCGACTTGATGGTAAGTATCTCCTGAAGAATATGAGCAGCGCCGAAGGCTTCGAGTGCCCATACCTCCATCTCACCGAACCTCTGTCCACCAAACTGTGCCTTTCCTCCAAGCGGCTGCTGGGTAATAAGCGAATAAGGACCTATTGACCTTGCATGCATCTTGTCGTCAACCATATGACCAAGCTTCATCATGTAAATAACACCTACAGTTGCAGGCTGGTCAAATCTTTCACCTGTCCCGCCATCATACAGATAGGTGGTACCATTCTTTGGAAGCCCTGCCTTCTCAACATATTCATTAATCTGGTCGAGTGTGGCACCGTCAAAAATCGGGCTCGAGAATTTCAGACCCAGCTTCTGTCCGGCCCACGAAAGAACAGTCTCATAAATCTGGCCCAGATTCATTCGCGACGGCACACCAAGAGGATTTAGAACAATATCAACAGGCGTTCCATCTTCAAGGAATGGCATGTCCTCAACACGCACAATCTTTGCAACAATACCCTTGTTTCCATGTCTGCCTGCCAGTTTGTCTCCAACTTTTATCTTGCGTTTCTTGGCTATATAAACCTTTGCCAGCTGAACAATACCTGCAGGAAGCTCATCTCCTATTGTGATGTTGTATTTCTTCCGCTTATATACACCGTCGATTTCCTTGTATTTGATAATATAATTGTGTATAAGCTTACGGATACTGTCATTCTTCTTTTTATCTGTCGTCCACTTGTTGGGGTTAATGTTCAGATAATCAATCTCCTGAAGCTGTTTAAGGGTAAACTTGGCCCCTTTCGGTATAATATCGACATTTAAATAATCCTTAACACCCTGTGATGTTTTACCGTTTACCAGAATAAAGAGTTTGTCAACCAGCCGGCTTTTAAGTTCCTCAACGTTCTTATTGAATTCAGCGTCAAGTTTTTCCAGCATCGGCTTTTCGACGTTTTTGGATTTACGGTCTTTGATAGCCCTTGTAAAGAGTTTCTTATCAATAACAACACCCTCGAGTGAAGGACCTGCTTTCAATGAAGCGTCTTTTACGTCACCGGCTTTGTCGCCGAAGATAGCCCTTAGGAGTTTTTCCTCCGGTGAAGGATCTGATTCACCTTTAGGTGTGATTTTCCCAATCAGAATATCACCAGGTCTTACATGAGCTCCTATTCGGATGATACCATTTTCATCGAGGTCTTTTGTTGCCTCTTCGCTAACATTCGGGATGTCGGAGGTAAGCTCCTCAAGTCCTCTCTTTGTATCCCTTACCTCCAGCAGGTACTCGTCAATATGTATGGATGTGAAGAGGTCTTCCTGAACGACTCTTTCTGAAATAACTATAGCATCCTCAAAGTTATAACCCTTCCAGGGCATGAATGCAACCATAAGGTTGCGTCCAAGAGCGAGTTCTCCGTCTTTTGTGCCGAAGCCTTCGGTAAGAACCTGTCCTTTTTTCACCTTTTCACCCTTTCTTACTATCGGGGTAAGGTTGATACATGTATTCTGGTTTGTTTTTCTGTATTTCGGCAGATAATAATGTTTCACGTCCTCATCGAAGCTGACAAATTTTTCTTCGTCGGTACGTGTATATCTGATAACTATTTCGTTGGCATCGACATATTCAACCACTCCGTCACCTTCAGCAACAATAAGTATTCTGCTGTCCTGTATCACCTGCTTCTCCAGCCCCGTTCCTACTATAGGTGTTTCGGGTCGGATAAGCGGTACAGCCTGGCGCATCATGTTTGATCCCATAAGTGCCCTGTTGGCATCATCGTGTTCGAGGAACGGAATCAGTGATGCGGCTATTGATGCTATCTGGTTTGGTGCAATATCGATAAAGTCAACGTTTGAAGGTTCTTCATTTGTATAGTCAGCTCCCATACGGCATTTTACCCTCTGTTCCTTGAATGAGCCGTCTTCATTGAGTGGTGCATTTGCCTGTGCTATTCTCTTCCCTTCCTCTTCCTCGGCATTAAGCCATACAATACCTTCATCACTGAAATCAACTTTTCCGTTAACAACCCTGCGGTATGGAGATTCAATAAAACCGAGGTCGTTTATTTTGGCATAGACGCAGAGTGAAGATATAAGTCCGATGTTTGGACCTTCTGGTGTTTCTATCGGGCAGAGACGGCCGTAGTGGGTATAGTGAACGTCGCGGACTTCAAAACCTGCTCTTTCTCTCGACAGACCGCCAGGGCCAAGAGCCGACACACGTCTCTTGTGTGTCATCTCAGCAAGCGGGTTGGTCTGGTCCATGAACTGTGAGAGCTGGTTTGTTCCGAAGAATGAATTAATAACCGATGAAAGCGTCTTTGAGTTAATGAGGTCGATAGGGGTAAAGACTTCATTATCCCTTACGTTCATTCTCTCCCTGATGGTACGTGCCATACGGGCAAGTCCCACGCTGAACTGTGCAGAGAGCTGCTCTCCTACTGTGCGCACTCTCCTGTTGCTGAGGTGGTCAATATCGTCAACCTCAGTTTTGGAGTTTATCAGCTCGATAAGATATATTATGATCTTGATAATATCTTCCTTGGTAAGAACTTTTATGTTTGGATCGATATCCAGGCCAAGTTTTTTGTTGATCCTGTATCTGCCTACATCTCCAAGGTCGTAGCGTTTGTCGGAGAAGAAAAGTTTTTCTATCACATCCCTTGCAGTAGCTTCGTCGGGCGGTTCTGCATTGCGAAGCTGTCTGTATATGTAAAGCACTGCTTCCTTTTCCGAGTTGCAGGGATCTTTCTGCAGGGTATTATATATTATTGCGTAATCGGAGAGGCTTACATCTTCCCTGTGAAGAAGTATGGTTTTAGCTCCCGATTCGACGATAAGGTCGACATGTTCGGGTTCGATAATTGTTTCCCTGTCGAGAATAATTTCATTACGTTCAATTGAAACTACTTCGCCGGTATCTTCATCAACGAAGTCTTCTATCCATGTTCTGAGAACTCTGGCAGCAAGCTTACGTCCTATAAATTTTTTGAGGCTTGCTTTCGACACCTTATGTTCTTCTGCCAGGTTGAATATTTCAAGAATTTGTTTGTCAGTTTCGAAGCCTATTGCTCTTAGCAGTGTGGTGACAGGCAGTTTCTTCTTCCTGTCGATATAGGCATACATCACGTTATTTATATCGGTAGCAAACTCTATCCATGAGCCTTTAAATGGAATTATTCTTGCTGAGTAGAGTTTAGTGCCGTTGGGGTGGATACTCTGGCCGAAAAATACGCCAGGGGAGCGGTGCAGCTGAGAAACCACAACTCTTTCGGCGCCGTTGATAATGAATGTGCCCCTGTCAGTCATGTATGGAATTGTACCCAGATACACATCCTGAATTACGGTATCAAAATCTTCGTGTTCCGGGTCGGTACAATAAAGTTTCAGCTTTGCCTTCAGCGGTACGCTGTAGGTAAGTCCTCTTTCTATACATTCCTCAACTGTATAACGCGGAGGGTCAATCGAATAGTCGAGGAATTCAAGTACAAAGTTGTTTCTTGTGTCTGTGATCGGGAAGTTTTCACTGAAGACCTTATAGAGGCCTTCTTTTTTTCTGTTTTCAGGTGTTGTTCCGAGCTGGAAGAATTCCCTGAACGATTTAATCTGCACTTCCAGAAAATCAGGGTAGCCCGGCTGTTCTTTCCTTGATGCAAAACTAATTCTTTCGGTGACTTTCGAGGACATTTATATTATATTTTAATGAACATACAAAAAATAAGTGACAGGCTTAGTCCCGATAGCTATCGGGACTAAACCTGTGAACCGGTATTCCGGTATTGGCTTTATTTAATCTCAACTTCAGCTCCTGCTTCAGTCAGTTTATTTTTGATATTTTCGGCTTCTTCCTTGGTAACGCCTTCCTTAATGGGGCCCGGAGCCTTGTCAACAAGTTCCTTAGCCTCCTTAAGTCCGAGACCTGTAAGGTCTTTAACCAGTTTCACCACCTGTAATTTCTGACCGCCAGCTGATTTGAGGATAACGTCGAAGGATGTCTTCTCCTCTGCAGCTGGTGCTGCAGGACCTGCTCCTGCTGCTGCCGGTGCTGCAACTGCTGCTACTGCTGCTGCAGGCTCAATACCATACTCTTCCTTAAGTATTTTAGCAAGTTCGTTTACGTCCTTAACCGATAGGTTTACCAGTTCTTCTGCCAGTTTTTTAAGATCTGCCATTTTTATTGATTTTAAATTGATTTAACTGATTATTACTATTCTTTTTTTGATAGTGTCTCAAGTACACCATGTAATTTCGTACTGCCTGATTGCAAGGCGGATATGACATTTCTGGCGGGTGACTGCAGAAGCAGTATTATATCGCCCAGAAGTTCTTCTTTCGATTTAATAGAAACAAGCACATCAAGCATCTTGTCTCCGATATAAACCGATTCCTGCACATATGCGCCTTTCAGAACAGGCTTGTCATGCTGCTTGCGGAATTCTTTGATAACTCTGGCCGGAATGGTGGCCGATTTTGCAAACATGACAGAGGTAGCACCTTTTAGAACCGGAAATAGTTCTTCAAAGTTGCCATTAACCTGCTCAAGTGCTCTTTTCAGAAGGGTATTTTTCACAACAACCAGTTTTATCTGGTTTTCGAAGCATTTTCTTCTGAGAGCGCTTGTGTCAGCAGCGTTAAGATGGGCTATATCAGTCAGGTAAAAATGATTGTATTCCCTGATATAATTAGCAAGGCTTTCTACAATTGCATTTTTCTCTTCACGTTTCATAACTTCTCCTTTTTCATTTCAGGTTACTCATCTATGCTTTTCGGGTCTACTTTAACGCCAATGCTCATCGTGCTTGAAAGGAATATACTCTTTATATAGGTTCCTTTTGCAGCAGGTGGTTTAAGTTTATTAACCATTGAGATGAACTCTCTGGCGTTATCTACAATTTTTGAAGGCTCGAAAGAGACCTTTCCGATTGACGCATGGATGATTCCGTTTTTATCGACCTTGAAATCGATTTTACCCTGTTTAACTTCTTTAACAGCCTTACCTATATCCATGGTTACGGTCCCATTTTTCGGATTAGGCATTAATCCGCGAGGACCGAGTATTTTACCCAGCTGACCAATTTTACCCATCACAGAGGGCATGGTTATGATTACATCCACATCTGTCCAGCCTCCCTTTATCTTTTCGATATAATCATCGAGACCAACATAATCGGCGCCAGCTTCGCGGGCTTCGGCTTCCTTATCGGGAGTGCACAGAACCAGAACACGCGTCTGTTTTCCAGTGCCATGTGGCAGGGAAACAACGCCACGAACCATCTGGTTCGACTTTCGTGGATCTATTCCTAACCTTATATCAATATCGACAGAAGCATCGAATTTTGTTCTTGTAATCTCTTTCACAAGCTTTGCGGCTTCTGAAAGGGTATACATTTTTGTTCTGTCGACTTTTTCAAGTGCAAACTTCTGATTCTTGGTAAGTTTAGCCATTTCTGTTTCAGTTTATTTGATTTCAGGGAATTCACCTTTAATGGTTATTCCCATGCTTCTGGCGGTTCCTGCCACCATCTTCATCGCCGATTCGAGTGTATAACAGTTCAGATCCTGCATCTTTTCCTGGGCAATAGCCTTTACCTGATCCCAGGTTACCGTTGCCACCTTATTCCTGTTGGGTTCCGGGCTTCCTTTCTGCAATTTTGCAGCTTCCAGAAGCTGTACCGACACTGGAGGTGTCTTTATGACAAAATCAAACGATTTATCAGAATATACGGTAATAATCACCGGGATAATTTTTCCGGCTTTGTCCTGGGTTCGGGCATTGAATTGCTTGCAGAATTCCATAATGTTAACACCCTTGGAGCCCAGAGCCGGGCCCACGGGCGGTGATGGGTTAGCTGCCCCGCCACGAATCTGTAGTTTAATAATTCCAGCAACTTCTTTTGCCATAGTTAAATTTTTGCTTGTTTATTGCACGAGTATGACAACCACTCAGGAAGCATTATGGTTATTGCAGTTGTCAATTTCTTATATTCAATTTTTTTCAACTTTCCTTTTCAACCTGCATAAAGCTGAGTTCAAGGGGGGTTTTCCGTCCGAATATCTTGACCATTACTTTAAGCTTCTTCTTCTCCTCGTTAACTTCTTCGATCACTCCTGTAAAGCTGTTGAAGGGTCCGTCAATCACTTTCACCGTTTCACCAACGAAAAATGGAACATTGAGTTCTTCGTCACTTGCATTCAGTTCATCAACTTTACCAAGTATCCTGTTTATCTCCGACTTTCTAAGGGGCAATGGTTCGCCATCTTTTGAGCCCAAAAAACCAAGCACATTTGGTGCTTGCCTCAGAAGATGAGGCACTTCACCAACCAGGGCAGCTTCAACAAGCACATAACCCGGGAAGAAGGTTCTTTCCTTGCTTATTTTTTTACCAGCTCTTATCTGATAAACCTTTTCTGTTGGGATAAGAACCTGTGAAACAAGATCTCCGAGATTGCGCCTTGCAACCTCATGTTCTATGTACTCCTTTACCTTCTTCTCCTTGCCTCCTATAGCACGGAGTACATACCATTTCTTCACAACGTCGGTCATCGGAAACCAGCTCCCTCTTTATTAATACAGCAAACTATAAATAAAACTCATTATCCTGCTGAATGCCAGATCCATAACTGCTACAATTATTGCAATTATAAGAGTGGCAACCATCACCAGGGTAGCACTATCCTGAAGCTCGCTCCAGGTGGGCCAGGTAACTTTATGAAAAAGTTCCGTAAACGATTCCTTTAGATATCCTTTTATTTTCATTATTCCGGTCTTTGGCACGGGAGGAGAGACTCGAACTCCCGACACCTGGTTTTGGAGACCAGTGCTCTACCAACTGAGCTACACCCGTGTTTCAGATATTTTCATGATGTATCGCCAGAAGGTGATACATCATGAAATATCCTGTTTTATTCAATTATTTCAGTTATGGTACCAGCACCAACTGTTCTGCCTCCTTCGCGAATTGCAAAACGTAATCCAACGTTAATAGCAACGGGATAAATGAGTTCAACTGTAAGGTTGACATTATCACCCGGCATAACCATTTCCCTTCCTTCCGGCAGGATTATTTCACCGGTAACGTCAAGAGTTCTGATATAGAACTGTGGACGGTATTTATTATGGAACGGAGTATGGCGTCCACCCTCTTCTTTCTTCAGAACGTAAACCTCTGCCTTAAATTTGGTATGCGGAGTTATCGAACCAGGTTTAGCCAGAACCATACCTCTTTTGATTTCCTTCTTATCGATACCTCTGAGAAGCAGACCAACGTTATCACCAGCTTCACCTCTATCGAGGATCTTTCTGAACATTTCAACACCTGTACATACAGTTTTCTTCTTTGCACCAAGGCCTACAATTTCGAGTTCATCGCCTGTCTGAACCACACCTGTCTCAATACGACCTGTTGCAACTGTACCACGTCCGGTAATTGAGAAGATATCCTCAACCGGAAGCAGAAACGGTTTGTCAATGTCGCGCTGAGGAATAGGTATATATTCATCAACGGCATTCATAAGTTCAAGTACTTTTTCTTCCCACTTCGGTTCACCGTTCATGGCTCCGAGTGCCGAACCTCTGATAACAGGGCAATGGTCGCCGTCGTATTTGTAGAAATTAAGAAGTTCACGTACTTCCATTTCAACGAGGTCGAGAAGCTCTTCATCCTGAACAAGGTCAACCTTATTGAGGAAAACTACTATAGCGGGCACATTAACCTGATGTGCGAGAAGGATATGCTCACGTGTCTGTGGCATTGGACCATCATCAGCTGCAACAACAAGTATTGCACCGTCCATCTGTGCAGCACCGGTAATCATGTTCTTAATATAGTCTGCATGACCGGGACAGTCGACGTGTGCATAGTGCCTCTTCTCGGTCTGATACTCAACGTGAGCAGTATTGATTGTTATACCCCTTTCTGTTTCTTCCGGAGCATTATCAATCTGATCGAAAGTCTTTACTTCTGCAAGCCCTTTCTTGTTGAGCACCCTTGTAATGGCCGAAGTAAGAGTTGTTTTACCATGGTCGATGTGGCCAATAGTACCAATATTTACGTGCGGTTTTGTCCTTTCAAATTTTTCCTTAGCCATAATTTAAGCTTTAAGTTAAAGTTAATATGAATTTTATATCTGTTATTACTCTTGTTTTCTATTGAGCCGGAGAGGGGAATTGAACCCCTGACCCCTTCCTTACCAAGGAAGTGCTCTACCCCTGAGCTACTCTGGCCTCAAAAATAGAGCGGGAGACGGAATTCGAATCCGCGACCCTCAGCTTGGAAGGCTGATGCTCTGCCAACTGAGCTACTCCCGCAATTTTTCCTGATAAGGCTCAGCCGTTTCCTGTACAGCTGATTCTCTGTATCGTGTGGGGAGAGCAGGATTCGAACCTACGAAGGCAATAGCCAGCAGATTTACAGTCTGCCCCAGTTGACCGCTTTGGTATCTCCCCTGCTGATAACAGAGTCTTTACCTCTGTATGTCTCACTGTATCCACCTATCAGGAGCCGATGAAGGGATTCGAACCCCCGACCTGCTGATTACAAATCAGCTGCTCTGACCAACTGAGCTACATCGGCATTTTAAAGAACTTCTTTCAGGTTGGTTTTACCCCCTGAAAATCGGTTTGCAAATGTATGAAATTTAATTGTTATTTAACAAAATTATTGAAAATATTTTTATAGTTTTATAAACTAAATCCCTTTCATCTTTTCTTTCTGCTTGACTATCTGCTTTTTAATGGCATCAACCGCCAGATCAGTTGCCTCTTCAAATGTCTTGCTCTGCTTCTTTGCAAACAACGGCCCTCCCGGATATTCAATCTTTATTTCAGCTATCTTGTTCTCCTTCTCCTGGTCATTATCAAGCCGTAAATATACCTCAGCACTTACAATACCTTCACTGAAATGATTAAGCTTCTCTATTTTCTGATTTACAAACTGAATGAGCCTCTTGTCAGCATCAAACCTGACTGAATGAATCTTGATATTCATAAATACCTCCTTGCTTTTTAAGCCCTTGGATGAGCACGTTTATAAATTTCCTTTAATTTCTCAAATGTATTATGTGTATAAACCTGTGTGGCTGAGAGATTCGCATGACCAAGGAACTCCTTAATAGAATTAAGATCCGCCCCCCGGTTCAACATATGCGTTGCAAATGTATGACGCAATACATGCGGACTCTTCTTCTCAATAGTCGTCACCAGCGACAGGTATGACTTTACAATATTATAAACAATCTTATCATACATCCTTTTACCGGAGTCAGTCAGGAAAAGCCATTCTTCACACCCGCTGCTGAATTCTTCTTCCCTCTTCTTCAGATATTCCTTAAGCCTTTCAGAAAACGACGGCAGAATGGGAATTATCCTCTGTTTATTCCTTTTGCCTGTAACCTTTACTGTATTATTCATCAAATCAACATCATCACACCTGAGTCCCGTCAGTTCAGCCCTTCTCATCCCGGTAGTATACAACATCTCAATTATATTACGGTTCCTGATACCCTTGAAATCATCACCAAAATCAAAACTGTCAAGCAACGTCTTTAATGCTTCCTCATCCACAAAAACAGGCAACGACTTTTTTCGCTTCGGCAAAACCACCTTTTCAAGTGGGTTCCTGTCAACCATCCCCTGCTTCACCATGTACCGGTAAAACCCCCTGAGGCATGAAATCTTCCTGTGTACCGATACCGCCGTAAAACCTTTATCCATCATGTCCACTATCCACGCACGCACATCCTGCGAAGTCACTTCAGACAGAACACCTGAGTGACCAACCGACCCAAGAAACTCCAGAAACTTGTCAAGATCATTTTCGTACGACGATAGTGTGTGAGGAGAATATCGCTTCTCAGACTTAAGATATTGTAAAAATGATTCCTTGTAATTCATGAAGGAACCAGAATGAATTTTTAATCGATGTGCAGCGAAAATTCTACTCCTCGCGCTGCTGTAGCTTCTGAATGTAAATAGCCCTCTTAATTTGCTCCCTGCGACGATCTGAAGGTTTAACATAAGCCTGACGGGCTCTCAACTCACGAATAATCCCCGTCTTTTCAAATTTTCTCTTAAACTTCTTTAAAGCTCTGTCAATGTTTTTACCATCTTTTATCGGTACAATAATCATAATTACTCCTTTTGAATTGAGCCGCAAAAATAATTAAAAATTAACTTTTTTCAAAATATTTTATCCATTTTTATTTGATCCCATGTAAATATTGCTTGTCATGCCCGTTCAACTCTGTTATCTGATTAAATATAATAAATTTTCCCGAAAAACCCAACCTTTTACAAAATAATATTAAAAAGTCCTGAAAACATTTCATTACCAGAGGCATACAACTAAAATCCTTCTGAAAAATCAATGTAATACTTTAACTTCCTTGCTTTTTCTCTGCTGAAAATATTTTTATCTACCAGATCATTAACCGATTTGAAAATATATCCGCTTCCCCTTAGCTCAGTTATTGCATCTGCCTCATCTTTTGAAATATAAGGATGCCGAAGAGATCTGTCAAAACCAGGTATATTTATGAATATCTTTCTGACTGCTGAAGTATCTGCCGTCAACACCGGAAGAAGCTTCCTGCAAAGTGAGTCGGTTATCCCATAAACCTCACCGAGCTGGCTGGTTGACACAAACCCTCCCAGAAAGTTTCGGTATTTAATTATTCTCGAAGCAAGCACCGGACCTATTCCCGGCAACCTCACCAGTTCCACAGAATCGGCGAGATTAAGGTCTATCATTGCTTTCCCGGAGCCCACTCCCTGAGAGGTTTTAAAATTTTTCCCTGGCTGACCGGGCTCTATAGACTGATCCTCCCGACGTGCCGAATCAGAAGAATCTGCTGGCAGCAAACTATTGACGGAAAGAGTGAAATATTCAAGAGGAACCTTTCTCGCAGGAGCAGCAAACCTGACAATTATTACAAGAAATATAAGAACGGAAAGAAGCAGAGTGGCTCTTCTCTCACTGCGACTCATACCAAAAAAGTCTCTTATAAACCTCATTTTCTAAAACAGAAATGCAGCGTCATACTGAATGCAATATAATAAATTCCGGAGATATTACAGCTTTAAAAGAAAAATCCTTAACAGATTCAACAAAAAAATTCAGAAAGGATAGCCTATAGCTATCACAAGTGCCATATTATTGCCTGTACCCGACTGGCGGGTTAACAGCCACCTGTCGCTTCCCGTGTATTTCGGATCACGGAATTTAAACCCCAGATCTGCTCTTAAAAGCACAAATTTCAGATCGAAGCGCATTCCGAAGCCGGTGCCGATAGCAATGTCATCGTAAAATTTGTTTAAGTTAAACTTCGCCCCTGGGCGGTCAGGGTCTTCCCTGATAGCCCATATATTGCCGGCATCAACAAATACCGCCCCTTCGAGAATCCAGAAAAGCTTAAAGCGGTATTCAACATTTGCTTCGAGCTTTATATCCCCTGTCTGGTTAATGTACTTCGACTCAGGAGGAGAATAAGAACCCGGACCCAGCGATCTTACCTGCCATCCTCTGACGCCATTGGCACCTCCTTCAAAATATTGCTTTTCAAAAGGCATAGCAAGAGAATTTTTAAACGGAATGCCGGCACCAGCAAAGCCCCTAAAGACAATTGAACTTATGTCGTTTATAATTCTGGTATACCTTATATCTATATCACCTTTCACAAACTGTGCAAAAGGTTGTCCGAATATGTTGTAATGAGAATATACTGAGTCAGTAACAGGTTTTACACCAGCAAGTTTCATGGCGGTACGCAGAATATTTCCAGAGGATTCAACATTGATTCTCATAAACCAGTTGTCCCTCGACCTTCTTATATTCTGTCTGCTGAAAATATACGAATAACTGCCACCGGCTATAAGTACGTCCTTGTAGCTGTTTATGAGGTACGACGACTTTTCTATCACATTTCTGTAATACTCTTCCTCAATAGAAGGAATTTTGACAAAGTTCATCTGCACCGGATATACTATATGGGTCCGGTAGGCATCCTGGTTCCACTGGTACCCGAATGAGGCATTTGCAATGGTTCGTGTGTAGACAGGAAGATTCTGATAGTTATATGCTGCCTGTATTGTGGTTGAAGGAGTATATTTTCTGATGAAATTTTCGCTTTCAAGGAAAGGCAGAAAGAATTTAGGGAGCCGCAGACTTGTTTCAACGCCAAACTCCTGGGTGCTCTTTATCCCGGTGGTAGTCTGGGAGAAAGTCTCATAAGCCCCTTTGAGTTTAAGGTTAAACTGCTCAGCACCATGGAACAGGTTTCTGTTCTGATAAATAAAATTAAGTGCCCCTCCAAGGTTCCCTCCAGAGTTTGTACCTTCAAGCTCTACCGAAAATGACTGCCTGCTTACCGGAGTCAGCTGAATAATACAGTCAAGATACCTGTAGTCACCTCCTTCGGGCATTTCCTCCACTTCATTATAAAGAATATTTACCAGCCTGTAAGTTCTAAGTGACATCAGCCTTGCATGTGTCCTTTCAGTGCTGGTTTGGTTGAAAGTGTAACCCGGACGAAGATAAAGTGACTGAATCAGCAGATCATAGTTTATTAAAGGTCTCTTCTGGGCGGTAACAAAAAAGTATCCCCTGTAATCAATAGTGTCGAGCCTTTTCTGGTACTCTTCAGCGCCTGCAAGAAAATCACGCGGGTTGTAATCAGGATAGATATATATGTTCCTCAGCTTGTACTGCATATGAGGAACAAGAACAGGTTTGTTACCGTGCCCTATCCTCATAAAGTTTCTTATTCCATATATTATATCTACCTGCCTTCCTGGAATTGTACTGTCAACCCGGAAATAAATATGCTCAGCTGAAAAATTATAGAAACCGTGATCACGTATAAAACGCTCCTGTCTCGACCTTTCAGCCTGAAGAGTCTCGACATCATAAGGTTTTCCCCGCTCAATTAAACACGCAGTCGAATCAAAGTAGACTATCTTAGCAATTGTTGTATCCTCTACTTCGTAGGTAATGTTATGTATAGTATATGGTCTGTTAAGAATTATGTCGTAATAAACTTTGGTTTGTTTTTTTGCGGTTTCGATTGTTTCTGAAACCCTGCTGTCGAAATAGCCTTTTGATATAAGATATGCCCTTATTTGCTCCACCGACTTATCAACAGCGCTCCTGTCAAATATAACTGGCTCTTCTCCAATATTCCTCAACCAGTTATGAGGCCATCTTTCTTTTTTTATATTAGAAAGATTATATAACCCAAGATGAAAACGGGCGCCAAATATTCTCTTATTTGGTTTCTGACGTATATATGGAAATATTTCACTTTTCTTTATACTTTCGTTATTGATTTTTACATAATTCCTATCAAGTAGTGTTTCTCCTGAAGGAACATATTTTGCAGGATTGCAAGCAATTACAAAAATTAAAAGTAACACCCACGCTATTCTGGGTTTAATAAAATTCTTACTTTTATCGGAAATTATATACTTCAAGATTCGGTCAGATAGTGATTTTACAAATATATCTAATAATACTTCAAAATAAAGCGTTAAATGCTCAGTAAAAACAAACAGAAGTTTATCATATCTCTTCAGAAGAAAAAGGCAAGGGAGGAAACAGGGATGTTTGTTATTGAGGGTGACAAGATGGTGAAGGAGTTCATGGCTGCCGGAGCCGAAATTGTCATGCTGATTGCAAAACCTGAATATATCGCAGGTCTGGGTAAAAAGCAAATGATCAAAGATTACGAAGTAATCCCGGTTACTTTTGATGAACTGAGAAAGGTCAGTACCATGAAGAGTCCTCACAATGCTCTGGCAGTAGTAAAGATGCCTGATAAAGAATTTCATGCCGATACCATACTTGATGACCTTTCTGTTGCTCTCGACACAATACAGGATCCTGGAAATCTGGGTACCATTATACGGGCTGCGGCCTGGTTCGGGATAAAGAACATTGTTTGCTCTGAGAATAGTGTGGACGTTTACAATCCGAAAGTTGTTCAGGCCACTATGGGCGCCCTGCTGAATGTAAATGTACTTTACAGGAATCTTGATGAATTTCTGGATTATGCCCGAAAGAAAGGTGCAGACGTTTTCGGCACCTACCTTGACGGTTGCCCTATTTATGAGCATCCTCTGGGGAAAAAAGGAATCATACTTCTGGGAAACGAATCGAAGGGCATATCTGAAAACCTTACCCCTTATGTAACTGCAAGACTTACCATTCCGGCTTTCAAAACTTTACAATACGGTGTAGAATCGCTAAATGCAGGAATGGCAGCATCAATAGTCTTTTACGAATTCAGAAGAAGAAAACAAGAGCAATCTGATTAATCTGTCATCATGGTTTTATCCTGGATGAAATGGCTTCGGCAACTCTTATACCATCGACGGCTGATGATACAATACCTCCAGCATAGCCTGCTCCTTCACCACAGGGATAAAGACCTGAAATTCTGATATGTTCAAGAGTATTTTCATTTCTCAGGATTCTGACCGGTGAAGAAGTTCTCGACTCAACTGCCATAACAACAGCTTCGTTGGTAAGGAAACCTTTCATTACTTTTCCGAAATATCTGAAACCATTCTGAAGCCTGCTGATTATGAAGGGTGGCAGTAACTCGTGTACAGCTGATGAAGTAACTCCTGGAAAATACGACACTTCCGGCAACGACGAAGAGAACTTCCCCTCAACAAAATCTGCAAGTCTCTGTGCCGGTGCCTTTTGTGTTCTACCTCCATACTCCCAGGTCTTCCTTTCGATTTCTCCCTGAAACATTACGCCAGCCATTGCTTCATACTTCATATATTCAGAAAGGTCTTCGGCCTTAACTTCCACCACAATGCCCGAATTTGAAAACTTTGAATTCCTTGATGAAGGCGACATGCCGTTCAAAACCACCTCGTTTCCGGATGTTGCAGAAGGAATAACAAATCCACCCGGACACATGCAGAACGAATAAACACCCCTGCCATCAATCTGACGTACAAGACTATAAGATGCAGCAGGAAGATACCTGACCGCTTGTGTACCGTGATACTGAATATTATCAATGAGTAATCGGGGATGCTCAACTCTTACCCCCACTGCAAACTGTTTGAACTGCATTTCAATCTTTCTCCTCAAAAGAATTTCATAGATATCCCTTGCCGAATGGCCCGTTGCGAGTATAACATGGTTCGACATCAGTTTGCTTCCGTCACGGATTGTAACACCTGCAATTTTGTTATCCTTAATAATAAAATCTTTTACAGCTGTCTGGAAGAGAATGGTGCCTCCAGCATCGGTTATGGATTTTCTGATTTTCTGCACAATGCCTGGCAGCTTATCTGAACCAATATGTGGATGGGACTCATAAAGTATGTTCCGGTTTGCTCCGTGATAACACAGAAGTTCAAATACCCTCAGGTTATTTCCTCTCTTGTGCGAACGTGTATAGAGTTTGCCGTCGGAAAATGTCCCTGCCCCTCCTTCTCCGAAACAATAATTGCTGTCGGGGTTTACAGAGTGCTCCCTGCTAATTCTTGCAATATCCCGCTTTCTAAGGGAGACGTCATTACCACGTTCAAGCACAACAGGTTTGATCCCCAGTTCGATCAGCCGGAGTGCCGCCAAGAGTCCGGCAGGGCCTGATCCCACAATTATCACTTCGGGTTTTCCGGTTACGTTCCGGGGTCTGAAAGGTGTTATTTCGGGTGCCAGTAAGTCTGTACCTGTGGCAATCAGTACTTTGAAATGTACCCTTATGTTCTTTCTTCTCGCGTCAATTGAGCGGTGGATTATTCTCCATTCACTTATATCCTGCAGAGGCACTCCGGCTGTCCGTGCTGCAAGCTTCTTTACTTTATCCACATCAGCCGAGGATTCAGGATCAAGTGTCAGTGCAACTTCTCTGACCACAGTTATTCAAAATGAAATGATAAAACCCAGATCTGTGAACGCATCTTTTCAATGGCCCTTGCATACTGAGGATAACCCGGGGCAGGCTCATGAACAAGTACATCGCGCAGGCCGTTCGAAAGTTTAAGCTCAACCGATAGCTTAAAGTATGGCAGATAAAAATCGAGACCCGGGCCAAATTCAAAATAGAGATCCGAACGTTTTATTCTAAGGTAAATAGGTTTTTCTTCGTCATACTCCTTCTTCCCTGCAAGGTCGTAACGGTAATTTATTCCACCAATTACATAAGGCCTTACATTATTCAGCCTTTCTCCTTTGAACTTCAGAAGAATAGGGAATTCAATGAATGAGGATTCGAGTCGTTGCCTCTCATTTTCAAGAACCCTGTTTTTATAGAATCTGACGTTTCGCTGTCCAAATGCCACTCCGGGAAGAAACCTTATGTCGAAATATTCAGCCGGTCGTATATCAGTCACTATCTGAATATTTATCCCGGGATTAAGTATTGAAACTTCAGGATAGAGTGAATCCGATTCAAGATATTTCTGGGAAGGCGTAATGACAAAATCCATAGTATTGAAACCGAGGCAGAACCCAAAATGCAAAAACTTATCATCGTACCACGATACATTTTTCGGTTTTGCCTTCTGACCGAAGAGAGATGAGAACGATGACAGTAATACAAAAACAACTAATAATCTGAAAATTACCCTGTTCACACGAACTAAAATAATATCTGAGATTTTATTATGAAACATATATAAAACTGTAGGGCTGTAAAAATATTGCATTTTTTCTTAAAACCAGATATTTGTTTTGTTCAACAAGATCTTATTGCTCTATTTTTAATCCCCTGTAAAATGTTACAATACCCCGTGTGAATGAGGTATAATGAATATCCGAAAAACCTGCTTCATTCATCATTCTGACAAAATCTTCCTCTGGAGGAAAATTATATACCGATTCGGGCAGATATTTATATGCAGAAGGGTCTCCTGAGATCATTTTTCCGACTAAAGGAAGTATCCTGAAAAAATATAGTTCATATATCTTTCCGAATATTTTTCCTGCAGGTTTTGTAAATTCCAGAATCATCACCATACCTCCATTTTTTAGTACTCTTGACATTTCTTTCAGTCCCTTCATTCTGTCGCCAAAATTTCTTACTCCAAAGGCGCACATAACAAGGTCGAATTGTTTGTCATCAAAAGGAAGGTTTTCGGAATCACCCCGCAGGAGTTCAATTTTATGGGTAAGACCCTTCTTGCTGAGCTTGTCCCTTCCTGTGTCAAGCATTTTTTCCGAAATATCTATGCCTGTAATTTTAACCGGGTTAAGTTTTGCAGCTTCTATCGAAAAATCACCCGTACCACATGCAACATCAAGTATATATGTTGGTTTAAGATATTCACTGATAATTCTTATTGCCTTTCTCCGCCAGTAAATATCAGCACCAAATGATAATAAACGGTTTAGAAAATCATAATGCTTTGCAATCGAATCAAACATTGATTCGACTTCCTTATTATTGGCATCTGGGGTATCTTTCACATGTATGTGGTTTACAAATAATTGAATATAAATATTATCGCTTGTTATTAATTCTCATTTTAAATTTTGGCCGTATTTTAAAAGCCTCTTTTTGTTTTCACCACTGAATCCCTTAAGAGAGAACTTATTGATATAAAATCTTTTAGCTTTAAAATTTTTTTATTCTTTCATAATACACATCTTTTCAGGCAGCCCCGGTTCATCAGCTTTTCTGAAATGAAACAGGTTGACAAAAATATGAAAAATGTTAACCTAAAACATGATAAGACATCATATAAGCTCCTCTTTGCATTTCCTGTAAGATAATTATGACCCTGTCACATCCTAAAACAGGTTTACAATTAAATAGAAAATACCAGCCCCCCTCCCAGGGGGGTTGGGGGGTTGCCCCCCTCCCAGAGGGGTTGCCCCCCTCCCAGGGGGGTTGGGGGGTGAGCACATATTCAATATATATGTCAGACATTCGCTTCACATTTATTCGTATTTTTATGCCGTATTATTAAACAGATGAGTCATGAATAAAATAATAATGATAACAGGTGCCACAGCCGGTTTTGGCAGGGCAACAGCAAAGAAATTCGCAGAAAACGGGTATAATGTAATAATTACCGGCAGAAGAACGGAACGGCTCGATGAGGTAAAAAAAGAGCTTGGAAAAAATAAAGGTATAAAAGTTCTGACCCTTAATTTCGACGTAAGAAAAAGGTATGAAGTTGAGGACATTATAAATGAAATGCCTGATGAATGGATGAATATAGATATTCTGGTGAACAATGCCGGACTTGCTGTTGGACTCGATCCGATTGACAGAGGCAACATTGATGACTGGGACAGGATGGTTGATACCAATATCAAGGGTATACTTTATGTTACAAGGGCGGTGGTTCCCTTTATGGTTGCCCGGAAAACGGGTCATATTTTCAATATTTCATCCATTGCAGGAAAGGAGGAATATGAAAACGGCAATGTGTATTGTGCTACAAAACATGCGGTTGATTCCTTATCGAGGTCGATGAGGATTGACCTTTTGAAACATAATATAAAAGTCACAAATATTGCACCCGGGATGGCTGAGACAGAATTCTCTTTGGTAAGGTTCAAGGACGACAGAAAGAGGGCAAAGGAAGTGTACCGTGGTGTCGACCCTCTTACTGCTGAAGACATTGCAGATGTAATCTACTGGTGTGCAACCCGGCCCCCGCATGTTTGCATAAACGATATCACCATAACACCTCTGCAACAGGCTAATGTGCACCATATCAACAGAAGACAATAGGGAGCCTTTTGGACAAGCCAGATGTCATTGATTCATAAATCCTTGTTCTTCAAGAACTTTGAGTAACATTCTGGAAAAATAGACATTGTCTTCCTTTTTATATCTCACATCTGTAAAGACCTGTGCCAGGGTTTCCTTGTTATTTTCTTTTATGTATTGCAATGAATCGGCTCTTTGTTCTTTCTCGAGATAGATTCTATCTATATCCTCTGCAGAATAATCGTGGTAGGTTTCATGATGGATTACTGCATCAAGAGGCAGACGGTCGACCTGCTCTGGAATCTCTGCAGGCCAACCCAGTGTTATTGTTGTAACAGGCACCACTCCTTCGGGCAGTTTAAGAACCTCAATAATCTTATGTGCCATATATGTTGTAGTTCCAAGGTAGCATATTCCCAGACCCGAAGACTCAGCTGCTATGCAAACAGTCTGGGCCACAAGAAGAGCATCAATAGCTGCTGTGAGGAATGAAAGAAAATTATCATAGCCTGGCTCTGCCTTTCTCATTCGGCACCATTTATTGAATCTGTTGAAGTCGGCGCAGAAAGTGAGAAGCACCGGTGCCTCTGTAACCATTTTCTGGTTGAAATGCAAAGGCAGAAGTTGCTTTTTGATTTCATCATCGCGAGTAACTATTATGCTGTAAACCTGCATATTACCTGTTGTGGATGCCCGTATACCTGCAGCAAGAATTTTATTCAGTAATGCATCATCTACATCCTTCTCAGAATATTTCCTGATGGTCCTTCTATTTATTAGAATTTCAAATATCTTATCCATGCTTCATTCTTTTTTGTTTGACTGTAAAATATTCCCTGTTAATTGAAAATGTGTGTAAAGATAAGAAGTAAATAATTACGCAAATGCCGATTACCGATTACCGGTTACCCTTTTACCTCTAGCCGGTTCCTCCCTGAGCATGAAGGAAGCAGGATAACCTTATGTTACTGGCTCTTCAGGATTCGTTACTGGCAACTTAGAACCGTTTTGTATAGCCGTGGCAATAAGGCAGTTTACCTGTTTTAAAATAATAATCCTGGTGATAATCTTCGGCTTCGTAGAATTCTGATGCTTTTGTGATGCGGGTTGCAACATTCAGCCCTTTGCTTTTCAGTATACCTATATATTTCTCGGCCAGTGTCTTTTGTTCACTGTTCAGCCAGAATATTTCTGAGCGGTATTGTTCTCCCACATCCGGTCCCTGCCTGTTAACCTGGGTGGGGTCGTGTATTTCAAGGAAAAGTTTCAGAAGCTTTTCGTATGATGTTTTGCGGGTATCGTAAATTACCTTCACGGCCTCTGCGTGTCCGGTCTTTCCGGTGCATACTTCCCGGTATGAAGGATTTTTAACATGTCCTCCGGTATATCCTGATGTAACAGACACAACACCAGGTTCTTTCTGAAGGAAATATTCTACTCCCCAGAAACACCCACCTGCGAATATTGCTGTACCATACCTTCCTGGCTCAAGTTTTGTAGGAACAAAATCGAGTGAAAGAGAGTTCACACAATGACGGGTGTTGCGCGGAGTAAATCCCTCACCCGTAAATACATGACCAAGGTGCCCCCCGCAATAGCTGCAGGTAATTTCAGTTCGCCTGCCATCGGGGTCAGGCTTGCGTGTAACTGCCCCGGGTATTTCGGCATCGAAGCTCGGCCAGCCGCAATGTGCGTCAAACTTGCTGTCGGAGTAAAACAACGCCGACCCACATTGTTTGCAAATATATGTACCAGTTGCAAAGAGTTTCTCGTATTTTCCCGAAAAAGGAGGTTCTGTTCCTTTTCCGAGTATCACAGCCGACTCTGCAGGCAACAATTCGTTCAAAGGAGGCTGTTTCTGGGCAAAATTCTCAGAGCTCATAATGACAAGAATCAGTAATAGTAAAATTTTATTTATCTGAATAAACATTTTAAACATGCTTCTCATCTAACAACAATTTCCTGTGCAAATGGTTCACCAGAAACACAATAAAAATAAGCATGATACGTTTGGTTATTACCCTGAACTGAAAATAAAAAACAGATTTTGAACAGTTAAATATTAAAATTGTTATAACAGTACTTGTTTTTAACATTAAAAACTTATTTTTGTCATAGAAATTTTAACCAGAATTATAACATGAAAAGACTTGTTTTTATTCTGCTTCTGGCTACTGTGATTGTTGTTGCAACAAGTTCGTGCACAAAAAAGACATGTCCTGCCTATAGCAAAGCAGTGACTGAGAATACAGAGCTGAGAAGGGGTTGAAACACCCTCTTATCATAATTTCACCTTTCGGGAAAACTGTAATGAGGAAGCTGTACATATCAGCATTGTTTGTGTTGTTTTTCGGATCTCAACTTTCCGGTCAGGGTGAAATTGATGAACAGGCAAGGATCGTCTTCCGCAATGAGTTCACATTTGGTCTTATTTTAAGTACTGACGGTTACGGGATAAGTTACAGGGAGGGAAAGAGGCTGGATTATTTCAACAGAAGGCTTCTTGAGTTCGATATGGTTACCCTCAAGCATCCTAAAGAAGTCAGGCTTACCAATCCTGCCTATCAGACTCCGGGTTCATTTATCTTTGGCAAAAAAAATTCTGTAGTTGTTTTCAGGGGTGGTATTGGACATCAGAAAGAGATCTTTGAAAAGGGAGATCTGGGAGGAGTAGCTGTGAGGTATTTTTACACTGCGGGGCCCGTTATTGCCTTTTACAAGCCTATTTATTACAAAATTCTCAAGTTTGTAAGTTCTTACGAGGCTGAGATCATTGAAGAAAAATTTGATGTCAGGAAGCATGATCCCACGATGATTTATGGGAAATGTTCTTTTTTCAGAGGCATAGAAGAAGGCAAGTTCCTGCCGGGTCTTTACGGCAAAGCTGGTTTCAACTTTGAATACAGCAGGCAGGAAAAAGTAATTCATGCCATTGAAATCGGAGCCCAGATAGATGCATTTCCCAAAGCTATTCCAATAATGGATGTGGCTAAAAACAAGGCTGTATATTTCTCCCTCTTTGCCAGTTACCGTTTCGGGATGATAATAGATCCTCTGAATCCTGAAGCAAACAAATTGTCAAATATTTTCAGGGTAAGACGGTAGTAATTCAATTTATCACATACGGTTTGCCAGATAAATTTTTTTTTCTATTTTTGGCAGTTCATTGTATTAACCATTAAAATTTATTGATATGTCGAAAATTAAAGTTGCAATTAATGGATTTGGAAGAATAGGGCGCAATGTTTTTAAAATCGCTCTTGAAAGAGACAATATTGAAATAGTAGGTATCAATGATGTAACAGATACCAAAACTCTGGCTCATTTGCTGAAGTACGACTCAACACAGGGCAAATTTGAAGGAGTCACCTGTGATGATGAAAATATTATTGTTCACGGCAAGAAATACAGGGTGACGGCTGAAAAAAATCCTGCTGTTATTCCATGGGTTGAAAAGCCGGATGTAGTAATTGAATCGACTGGCGTTTTCACATCAAAGGAGAGTCCTAAGGGAGGTTATGGGGACCATCTGAAAAATGGCGCAAAGAAGGTCATTCTTACTGTACCGGCAAAAGATGAAATAGATGCAATGATAATTATCGGTGTCAATGAGAATGATCTCAAACCCGAGCATAAGTGTATATCAAACGCATCGTGCACTACCAACTGCCTTGCCCCTGTTGTTAAGGTCCTGAACGACAATTTCGGAATCGAGATGGGTTATATGACAACCATACACTCATATACCAATGACCAGAGGATCCTTGATCTTCCTCACAAAGATCTGAGACGTGCCCGCGCTGCAGCCGTATCACAGATTCCCACCACAACAGGTGCTGCCAAGTCAATCGGTAAAATTATACCTGAACTCAAAGGCAAACTCGACGGTGTGGCAGTAAGAGTACCCACCCCGACAGGTTCTCTGGTTGATCTGGTTGCTGTTCTCAAGAGAGAAGTTACGAAGGACGAGATCAATGCTGCAATGAAGAAAGCAGCCGAAGGACCGATGAAAGGCATTCTCGAATATACAGAAGATCCTATTGTATCATGTGATGTTATCCATAACCCTGCCTCATCAATATTTGATGCACTCAGCACAATGGTAAATGGCAAGATGGTTAAGGTGTTCTCATGGTACGACAACGAGTGGGGTTATTCGTGCCGCGTTGTGGATCTCATTCCACTTGTAATGAAATAGCAGGCACGGGAATAAATCTTGTTTTCATGAAAAAGGGGCTTCTGAAAAAGCCCCTTTTTATTTTTGCCTCAAACAATTTCTGTTTATCCTGCAAGTCTCTCAGAAATTAAGTCCGGATTCTCAACCTGGAAATTTTCACTTATCGCTTCTTTATCATAAAAGCTGACTGAAAGGAAGCTCTAACCTTCACGACTATTCAAATTATCATTTCAATTGTGAGGGGTATTCCTGCAGCATCGCGATAATGTTCACCAAGCTCCAGCATAGCCTCATCATCTTCTTCGTACAGCCATTTGATGTTAATTTTCTTCCCGGAATCGATAAAGAATGAAAGTTTCCGAAGAATTTCATAGAGGTATTTCGAAGATCCGCTATTGATGTATTCCAGCATAATATCAACATCGAGCGAATCATTTTTTTCAAAATGGCTGGTAATCCACTCGTCAAGTTTCCTGAAAATAAGTTCAGGATTTTCCGGAATAGAACGGCCCTTTAATTCCAGTTTATTTATTGCAGGATAATAATATATTCTCGGACAGTTCTTAAGTTCTTCCTGAATGACTAATTTTTCCATATAGAAAAATATTTTAATTATTCATATCTGAGAGCTTCAATCGGGTCTATATTAGCCGCCTTCACAGCTGGCGCGTAACCCGATGCAATCCCAACAATAAAACAAACTACAATTCCTGTTCCAACCCAGAACCATGGAATAACAAAACTGGATTTCAGCATTGAAGATACAACATTTCCGATAATTACACCCAGAATTATGCCAAAAAATCCACCCATCTGTCCTATCAATATTGATTCGAAGAGGAACTGGTTTTTAATTGTTGAGGGTTTTGCTCCTACTGCCTTCCGGGTACCTATCTCGCGTGTACGTTCAGTTACCGAGACAAGCATAATATTCATAAGTCCGACAGAAGCACCAAAGAGGGTTATTATACCAATAAGTGTTGCTGCCAGAGTAACATACCTGATGTTCTGAAGAAGCAGTGTAACTATGTTGTCGCTTCTTGTAATATTAAAGTCTGATTCATCCCTCGGATTAAGATTGCGTACAATTCTGAATACGGCTTCTGCAGCACCTGCAACAACTTCGAGGTTGGCAGGTTTGTGAGGCATCACGGTAATACTGAATGTCATATTGGGCCTTGAAAAATACTGCCTTGCCGTTGTGACTGGCATCAAGCACACATTATCACTACTTACTGCACTGGCACCCCTCGACTTCAGTACACCTATAACCCTCAGGTTCATGCCGGCAACATTTATCTCCGTTCCCACAGGGTCGATTCCTGCCGGATAAAGGCTCCTGACTATTTCAGACCCTATCACAACATAATGCCGCGCCATCCTGACTTCTTCCTGCGAAAAGTTTCTGCCCGATTCAATTTCATAACCCGAAACAGTCAGGTAGTCTTCGTCAACACCCACAAGCGACACATTGGGGTTAGTCTTCTCCGATCCATATTTTACAGTTGCCATCCCCGAAGCATTATAAGAAATTGACACCCAGGCAGGTTCATCAAATCTTCTTTTGAACTCTTCTGCTTCCCGGTATGAAATCCTTGAATAGTTCCTTGCCCTGTAACTCGAACTCCCTATCTGAATGTTCATCCCTCTCGATGATATCGTGAATGAATTAGCCCCCATCATTGTGAACTGCTCAGTGAGAGAGGTTTTAATGGCATCAATGGCGGTAAGTATACCAATAAGAGCCATAATACCGAATGCAATAATGCAGACAGTTAAGATAGTTCTTACCCGGTTTGACTTTATTGCTCGCACCGCAATCCTTAAATTCTCCCTGAAAATACTGAATCTGAACATAATACCGGGTTTAGCTAATTGACCAACAGATTTAGAGCTAAAAATACAAAATTTTCAACTAGATACAAAAAGCTGTTCAACTAAAAAATATTTAACAAATTAGTTGAAAAACTAAAAAATTCGTTATATTTTTGTACTGGTTAATAATCAAAAAATTAAAATCATGAGATTAACAAGAGCAGAAGAAGAAGTTATGCAGGTACTCTGGAAAATTAAAAAGGGATTTGTTAAAGATATCCTGGAACATTTCCCGGAACCTAAACCTGCCTATACTACAGTCAGCACTATAATAAGAATCCTTCAGGACAAAGGATATGTGACCCACAAGGCACATGGCCGCTCACATGAATACTTCCCTCAGATATCAAAAGAGGAATATACAAAAACTCATATTAAAAATTTTGTACATGACTACTTCTCCAGATCTTTCAAAAACCTTATAAGTTTTCTTATTGAATCAAAAAGCATATCATTAAAAGAGATGGAGGAAAGCATTAAAATCATGCAGAATGAGGTTAAAAGACGCAAGAAAAAACAAAGGAAATAAACCTATAAAATGCTGCAGTAGCTCAATTTTTTTACCTGAAAAAACAAAAAGCCTTCCCGTTTTTTAAAGCAGGAAGGTTTTTGTTTTTCATACTCACTGGAAAAAACTAATTTTGCATCGTTACAGAATTCACAAAATGAAATTATCAGACAGAATTTCGCGTTTTGCACAGCTGGGGGATATACTCAGGGAGGCACTGGAAGGCAGGGGAAAGTATGCCGGAAAAATTGAGAATCTTATCAGCCGCCAGCAGTTCATAAATCCATGGTTTACACCGGAAAACGTCAGAATGGCTCTCAAAGCCATTTCTGCCAATCTCACCGAAGAAAAACTGAAGGAGTGGACCGGAAGATATCCGGAGCTAAATATGAACTATTCACCTATTAATGTAGGAGTTATCATGGCAGGTAATATTCCACTGGTGGGCTTTCATGATTTCCTTTCGGTTCTTATCACAGGCAACAGAGTTATTGCACGCACAAGTTCGAAAGATCCCGAGCTGCCGGTTGCTATAGCCGAAATATTATACGATATCAGTGATGAATTCAGGGAACTGATCGAATTCAGTGATGGTATTATTAAAGGATTCGATGCTGTGATTGCAACCGGAAGCAATAACACATCGAGATATTTTGAATATTATTTCGGGAAATATCACAGTCTCATAAGGAAAAACCGTAATAGTGTTGCCATTATTACAGGCAATGAGGATGAAAGTGAGCTCGAAAAGCTAGGTGAGGATATTTTTTCATATTTCGGACTTGGCTGCAGAAACGTTTCAAAGATTTTTATTCCTGAATATTTTGATGTTGATTCTTTAAAAAAATACTGGGAAAAATATTCCGGACTCATTAACCACACAAAATACGGTAACAATTATGATTACTACAAAGCTGTATATCTTGTAAACAAAGAGGCTTTCACCGACAGCGGTTTCTATCTGATGAAAGAAGACCCGGCCTATGCATCACCTGTCTCTGTAATTTATTATGAATATTATAGAAGAGATGAAGATTTTTCTTTTCTTTTCGACTCTGACAAAGAGAAAATACAGTGCATTGTGGGAAGGGGTCTGATTGATTTTGGAAAAACTCAATGGCCTGAATTGTGGGATTATGCTGATGACATTGATATAATTGAATTTATTTTAAAAAAAAATCTGGGAGAGGCATTGTAAAAACAAAAAAATATTATATTGCACCGCCTCAATTAGCAAAGAGTTATGGTTTATAAATTTGTTGTACTATCGGATGAAGATGACTCATTTGTAAGGGAGTTTGAATTGCTCGATCGCCAGACTCTGCTCGATTTTCATAATATTCTTCAGGAAGAGCTGGAGTTTGACAAATCGCAGATGGCTTCTTTTTATCTGGCATCGAACAACTGGGAAAAAGAAGAAGAATTCACCCTCATTGACATGGGTGCAGGTTCTTCTACCATGGAAGATGCAGTTCTTGAAGAGATAATTTATAAAAAGAATCAGAAATTGCTTTACGTCTTCGATTTCTTTAATGAAAGGGCGCTTTTCATCGAGTATGTGGGTGATGCAAAGGAAGTTGAAGGCAGGCAGTATCCTGTTTGCACCAATTCCAAAGGCTTACCGCCCAAACAAATCGTCTTCGGAACTGGTTCAAGGAGAAACCTGAGCCCTCTTACCATTGATGACGAGGAAGAAGAGGAAGACATTGACGTGGATGATGTATTTTTCAACGGCGACGAGGATGAAGGACTGGGTGATTTCGAAAGCTTCGACCAGGCAGAGGAAGAGGAATAGACCTCTTCAATTCCTTGATACTTCATGCAAAACACTCTTATTGTGGTCGTTGGCCCGACAGGTGTCGGGAAAACAGAACTCTCAATTGACCTAGCCGGACATTTCAAAACTGAAATCATCTCCTGTGATTCCCGGCAGTTTTACAGGGAGATGGTTATTGGCACGTCAGCGCCTACCGAAGAGCAGCTGAGCAAAGTAAGGCATCATTTTGTACGATTCCTTTCCGTAACAGATTACTATAGCGCCAGCATGTACGAAAGGGATGTGCTTAAGCTGCTTCCGGAGCTTTTTTCCCGGAATCCTCTGGTTATCCTGACTGGCGGCTCAGGCTTATACGTCGACGCCGTATGTACTGGCATAGACGATATACCTGATGTTGACCCTGCCGCAAGGGAAAAGTACTGGAACCTTTACCGGCGGGAAGGTATTGAAAGCTTGAGAATAGCACTCAAGTTACTGGATCCTGATTATTACAGGATAGTTGACCTGAAAAACCACAAAAGGATTATAAGGGCACTGGAAATATGTGAGACCACAGGAAGGCCATATTCTTCATTTTTAAAAAAGGAAAAGCGTCGAAGAGATTTCAGAATTATAAAAATAGGGTTGGAACGGCCACGTGACGAGCTCTACACCAGGATCAATGAAAGGGTTGACAGAATGATCGGAGAAGGACTTGTGGAAGAAGCACGTAATCTTTTGAAATACAGACATTTGAATGCCCTTCAAACACTCGGCTATAAAGAACTGTTCGAATATTTTGACGGAAAAATAACATTAGAAACTGCAATCAGTCTGATTAAGCGCAACAGCCGGAGGTACGCAAAAAGGCAAATTACATGGTGGGCAAGGGATAAAGAAATCAGATGGTTCAATCCTTTACAGAAAGATGATATAATAATGTATACTGAAACAGAAGTCCTCAGGCAAAATCAATGTACAGGCTGAAGATTTTTAAGCTTATAAATGGTTCCGACCGGGTCGTCTGAACTGAAAACTGTATTTCCTGCCACCAGAACATTTACACCTTTCCCTACAAGTTTTGCAGCATTTGAAAGGTCTACTCCCCCATCCACCTGTATCATTACATTATATCCCGATTCATCTATCATTTTTCTCATTTCTTTGATTTTGTTCCAGCTCTCTTCGATAAATGTCTGTCCTCCATAACCAGGGTTAACAGTCATAATAAGGACCATATCAATATATGGTAGAATATTCCTGAGCAGGAAAACAGGGTTATGAGGGTTCAGGGCCACACCGGCTTTCATTCCGAGCGCTCTTATTTCAGTTACGGTTCGCTGGAGGTGGGTACATGCCTCATAATGGACTGTAAGTATGTCGGCTCCTGCTTTTCTGAACTGGTGCAGGTAACGTTCGGCATCTGCTATCATCAGGTGTACATCGAGAGGTTTTGTTGCGATTCTTTTTACACTTTCCAGTACAGGAAAGCCGAATGAAATATTTGGTACATAGACACCATCCATTATGTCGAGGTGTATCCAGTCGGCAACGCTGCTGTTGAGCATCTTTATTTCCTTTTCAAGGTTGCCAAAATCGGCTGTCAATATTGAAGGGGAAACAAGGTGTGTCATAGAGATAGGTTTAAGGCAGTAAATTTGGCAAACAATTTTGAAAAATCATCAGCCCAGGTATGTTTTTAGAATCTTACAGCGGGTTGTATACTGGATTTTCTTTATTGCTTTTTCTTTTATCTGCCTCACTCTTTCGCGTGTAAGTTTCATCACCTCTCCTATTTCCTCGAGGGTATAAGGATGTTTCATATTTATTCCGAAGTAAAGTTTAAGGACTTTTGCTTCGCGCGGCGACAGGGTACTCAGTGCTCTTTCGATTTCGAAGGACAGGGATTCGTTGATAAGGTTTTTGTCGGGGCTAAGAGAGTCGTTATTTTGTATGATGTCGTACATTGTGTTCTCTTCGTCGGGGCTGATAGGGGCATCCATGCTTATAGCCCTTCCGTTTGTTTTAAGGGCGTCTTTAACCTCATCTGGAGCCATCTCGAGCATATCGGCAATCTCCTGGTCGGATGGTTCTCTCTCATACTTCTGTTCGAGCCTGGCGAATGCCTTGTTAATTCTGTTGAGCGAACCTATCTTATTCACAGGCAGCCTTATGATACGTGCCTGTTCAGCAAGAGCCTGCAGTATAGACTGGCGTATCCACCATACTGCATAGGAAATGAACTTAAAGCCCCTTGTCTCATCAAACCTCTGGGCTGCTTTCATCAGTCCGAGGTTGCCTTCGTTTATCAGGTCGGGCAAAGTCATACCCTGGTTCTGGTACTGTTTGGCAACTGAAACAACAAACCTCAGATTCGCCTTCACCAGTGTTGCAAGGGCATCATTATCTCCTGATTTGATACGCCTTGCCAGATTTACCTCATCCTCGGGTGACAATAAATCGACCTTTCCTATCTCCTGAAGGTATTTATCAAGAGATGGTGTATCACGATTTGTGACCTGTTTTGATATTTTGAGCTGACGCATATACAGGTCAAAGGAATAAATAAAAAAATGAAAAACCAGCCAGAGGTTACAATTTTAATAAAAAAAATATTCTTCATCAATACAAGTTCTGATAATATTTTTTTCAATAAAAAAATTTTACTAATTTTGTCACGTCGTTGCCGTTGATAACATCAACTTCACAAGACAAGCATTTACTTTTTGATTTAAATTTGGAAATTTATAAGCAATTTTATTTAATATTGCACGTGTTTTTAAATAATATTCTTTCGGGTTTATTGGTCTTCTCTGAACCCGGATCATCGCATGGAAATTAAAAAATCAATTTTACACATCGCAGAAGCAGATTATGTATGACATTCTTGAACTAAGTAAAAAGCTGGTTCCCGAATTAAGGGAAATAGCCAAATCTCTAAACATTAAAAGAGTTGAATCATTAAAAAAGCAGGATCTTATTTATAAGATACTGGACCAGCAGGCATTGAAATCAATCGAAGACAAGCCGTTGCCAAAAACTGAAGCTGCTGAGGAAAAGGATTCAGTGTCGAAAACCGAGCCTTCGTCAAGACGTGGGAAAAGGCCTCGTTTTATCAAGAGTGCGGGAAATTCGCGGGAATCAATCATCACTGTTACTCCCGATGGGCTTACCAGATCTGAAATGGGCACCAAAGAGTGGCATGATAACCGCAGTACTGAGGATAAGTCTGACGAAGCCGGAAGGAAGAAGAAGCAGAAGTATGAGTTATTCGAAGCTCCGGAAATAATAATTCCTAAATCAGAATTACATCAGAAGAGAAGAGAAGAAGAGCCTTATAGGAAAGAAGAAGCTCCGGTTGAGAAAACTAAGGAGAAGGAACTTCTGGATGATTCTCTTCTTTCGATGCCTAATGGAGAGCTTCTTGATGAGGAACTCAAAGCTGAAATAGAGGCTTCGGAAAAAGAACTTTCAGCCGAGAGAGCTTTGAGTGAAGAAGTCATTACAGCTCCTGAACCCAGGGAGAAAGAAGAGAAAAAAGAAAGGTTCTATGATTTCGAAGGAGTTATCTATACAACGGGGGTTCTTGAAATAATGCCTGATGGTTATGGGTTTCTGAGGTCGGCCGATTACAATTACCTCAGTTCACCCGACGATGTATATGTTTCACAGTCGCAGATAAAACTTTTTGGCCTCAAAACCGGCGACACTGTAACCGGATCCATAAGACCGCCCAGGGAAGGTGAAAAGTATTTTCCGCTAATCAAAATTGAAGAAATAAATGGCCGAAGTCCGGATTACATAAGAGACAGAGTTCCTTTCGATTATCTCACTCCGCTCTTCCCCAATGAAAAATTCACCCTTTGCACACCCGGTGAAGGTTCTCTTTCGGTGAGAATAATTGACATGTTCTGTCCGATAGGCAAAGGACAGAGGGGCCTGATAGTAGCCCAGCCAAAAACAGGAAAAACCATTCTCCTTCAGGAGATTGCAAACGCCATTGCCAAATATCATCCTGAGGTGTATCTGATAATTCTGCTTGTTGACGAAAGGCCTGAGGAGGTTACAGATATGGCTAGAAATGTAAAGGCAGAAGTTATTGCATCAACTTTTGATGAGCCGGCAGAAAGGCACTGCAGGGTTGCAAATATTGTACTGGAGAAAGCAAAGAGGCTTGTGGAGTGCGGGCATGATGTGGTAATTCTCCTTGATTCCATCACCAGGCTGGCAAGGGCATTCAACACCATTGCCCCTGCATCGGGCAAGGTGCTGTCGGGTGGTGTAGATTCTAACGCACTGCATAAACCAAAGAGGTTTTTTGGTGCCGCTCGCAACATAGAAAACGGAGGCTCGCTTACAATTATCGCAACAGCCCTCATCGACACAGGTTCAAAGATGGACGAAGTTATCTTTGAGGAATTCAAGGGCACCGGTAATATGGAGCTTCAACTCGACCGCAAGCTTGCCAACAGAAGGATATTCCCGGCAATCGATATTCCGGCTTCCAGTACCAGAAGGGAAGATTTGCTTCTCAACAAAACAATACTGCAGAAGATATGGGTTCTTCGCAACTACCTCAGCGACATGAACTCGGTGGAAGCTATGGAATTTCTGCGCGACAGACTGGCTCAGACAAAGTCGAACGAGGAATTTCTTTTCTCGATGAATGGTAGTTAAATAAAATTAAAATTCCTGTTTTCTTGCTGTCAGTTTATAACTTTGCATCTGAAACTAAATCTTTAAAAATAACCAGGTAACTAAATAAAAAATGAAAACGAAAAAATTTATAGTATGTGACGGTAACCAGGCTGCATCGCACATAGCATATATGTTCAGTGAAGTGGCCTGTATTTATCCCATTACACCATCGTCGACAATGGCTGAATATGTTGACGAGTGGGCAGCTTCGGGGTTGAAGAACATGTTCGGCGAAACAGTCAAAGTAGTCGAAATGCAATCGGAGGCAGGAGCTGCCGGTGCTGTTCACGGTACCCTTCAGTCGGGTGCCCTCTGTACAACATTCACTGCTTCGCAGGGTTTGTTGCTGATGATACCCAATATGTACAAGATTGCTGCTGAGCTTCTGCCGGGCGTTTTTCACGTTAGTGCCCGTACTGTGGCTGCCCATGCACTTTCAATATTTGGAGATCACAGCGATATCTACGCAACACGCCAGACAGGCTTTGCAATGCTTGCAAGCGGAAGTGTTCAGGAAATTATGGACCTTGCCGGTGTTGCCCACCTCTCAGCAATAAAATCCAGAATTCCTTTCCTCCATTTCTTCGACGGTTTCCGTACCTCAGCTGAAGTTCAGAAGATAGAGCTTCTGGAAATGGAAGATCTTAAAAAACTTGTTGATTGGGATGCACTTGCAGCATTCAGAAACAACGCACTAAATCCGGAGAAGCCTGTAACAAGAGGAACTGCACAGAACCCTGATATTTTCTTCCAGGCAAAAGAATCTATAAACAGATACTATGAGCCTGTTGCCGACATCGTTGCCGGATATATGGCTGAAATATCGAAGCTTACAGGCAGAACATATAAACCTTTTGACTATTACGGACATCCGGAAGCCGACAGGATAATTATTGCAATGGGTTCTGTAACTGACACAACAAAAGAAACTATCGATTACCTCACTGCAAAAGGTGAAAAAGTTGGTTTGATAGCAGTTCATCTTTACAGACCCTTCTCGGCAAAATATTTCTTCGATGTACTACCCAAAACTGTAAAAGTTATTTCTGTTCTCGACCGAACCAAAGAACCTGGGGCACTCGGAGATCCTTTATACCTTGATGTAAAATCGCTCTTTTACGACAGTGAGTTACAACCGTTAATCCTTGCTGGCCGTTACGGACTCAGCTCGAAAGACACAACACCTGCTATGATTCTTTCGGTATTTGAAAACATGAAACTGAAAGAGCCGAAGAATCATTTTACAATTGGTATTATTGATGACGTTACCCATACATCACTCCCACTGCTGCCCGATATAGATGTTGATTATCCCGGAACCTATTCCGCAAAATTCTTCGGTATCGGTGCAGACGGTACAGTAGGCGCCAACAAAAACTCTATCAAGATTATCGGTGAGACCACTGACAAATACTGCCAGGCATATTTTGCTTACGACTCGAAAAAATCAGGTGGACTGACAGTATCACATCTACGTTTTGGGGATAAGCCGATTCGTTCGCCTTATTATGTAAACAATCCTGATTTTGTTGCTTGCCATGTGCCTGCATATCTGAACAAATACGATATGCTCAAAGGTCTGAAGAAAGGCGGCACGTTCCTGTTTAACTCGATATGGGATGTTGAAGAGACAAAGCGTCGCCTACCCGATCATATGAAAAAGTATCTTGCTGAAAACAAGATCAACTTCTACATAATCAACGCAACTGCCATTGCAGATGAACTTGGACTGGGAACCCGTACCAACACTATAATGCAGTCAGCTTTCTTTAAGGTTTCAAATGTAATACCTTACGAGAAAGCTGTTAAAGAGATGAAGGATGCAGTTAAAAAAACTTATGGCCGAAAAGGAGAGGATATTGTAAAACAGAACTATGATGCTATTGACAGGGGTGGAGAAGTGATAAAGGTTGATATTCCTGCAGAATGGGCTGACATTAAGATTGAACAGAAACCTGATACCAGGGATGTTCCTGAATTTATCAAGAAGATATTTGACCCCATAAACCGCATGAAGGGAGATGAGGTTCCGGTAAGTGCCTTTATTGGTCGTGAAGACGGCACCTTCCCTCCAGGGACCACTGCTTATGAAAAACGTGGCGTGGCAGTACATGTACCTGAGTGGCAGCCGGAGAACTGCATACAATGCAACCAGTGTTCGTATGTATGTCCACATGCAGCTATCAGGCCTTTCCTCCTTACTGAAGAAGAAGCTGCAAAAGCTCCGGAAGGAACGAAAGTCCTTCAGGCCATCCCCGGATCACTGAAAGCTTACAAATTCAGAATACAGGTTAGTGTTTACGATTGTGTGGGATGCGGTAACTGTGCTGATGTATGTCCTGCCAAAACCAAGGCTCTTGTAATGAAACCTTTCGAAACACAGCTTGCCGAAGCAGAGCGCTGGACTTACATGCATGAGAAAGTGGGGTACAAGGATAATGTTGTTGATAAGTTCCTCAACGTTAAGAACAGTCAGTTTGCACAACCACTCTTTGAATTTTCGGGAGCATGCGCAGGCTGTGGTGAAACTCCATACATAAAACTTATAACCCAGCTATTTGGAGACAGAATGACCATTGCAAACGCAACAGGTTGTTCGTCAATCTACGGAGGTTCAGCTCCTTCCACACCTTATACTGTAAACAAAAACGGTCACGGACCGGCATGGGCTAATTCACTCTTTGAAGATAATGCCGAATACGGATTTGGAATGGCACTTGGAACAAATAAGCTAAGGGAGCGTATAGCAAGGAAGATGGAAGAAGCCCTAAGCAATGGCAGGGTTAATTCCGAAACAAAAGCGGCATTCGAAGAATGGCTCGCCTCCAGAAACAATGCAGAAGCTTCAAAGGTTGCATCGGCGAAGGTTGTGGAAGCGTGTGAAAAGGACGGCTCCGAGGTTGCCAGAGAGATACTGAGTCTCAAACAATACCTTGTCAAGAAATCTCACTGGATAATCGGTGGTGATGGCTGGGCTTATGATATAGGTTTTGGCGGACTCGACCATGTACTCGCCCAGGGTGAGGATGTAAACTTACTTGTACTCGATACAGAGGTTTATTCCAACACAGGCGGACAGGCATCCAAATCAACCCCTGCAGCAGCTGTTGCAAAATTTGCCGCAGCAGGTAAAAAGATCAGGAAAAAAGACCTCGGTCTGATGGCAATAAGTTATGGTTATGTTTATGTTGCACAGGTTGCCATGGGTGCAAACAACGCACAGCTGCTTAAAGCTGTTAAGGAAGCTGAGGCATATCCGGGTCCATCCCTGATTATTGCATATGCTCCATGTATAAACCATGGACTAAAGTACGGAATGGGCAAGTCGCAGGAACAGGAAGAGAGAGCTGTTAAGGCCGGTTACTGGCATCTGTACAGATACAATCCTCTGCTTGAAGCTGAAGGGAAGAATCCTTTCATCCTCGATTCGAAGGAACCCGACTGGTCACTCTTCCAGGAATTCCTGCATTCGGAAGTACGTTATACTGCCCTGCTTAAGACGAACCCGAAAGAAGCCGAGGCTCTGTTCAAAGCAGCCGAGGAAAATGCAAAATGGAGATACAAAACCTATAAACGTCTTGCAGAGATGCAATATCCACAACAGTAGTTTTACTATTTAATGCTAAAATAGACAACAAGGGGGGCAACCCCCTTTTGTTTTTATTTTTATCTTTGCACTTGATTTCCAATGGGACGAATACTTGCTATAGATTATGGAAAGAAACGCGTGGGTCTAGCAGTTACAGATCCTATGCGGATAATTGCTTCACCACTCGAAACAGTTCCGGTAAACGAAGTTGAGAACTTTCTCTCTGACTATTTCAAAAAAGAAACTGTTGATGAAATTGTTATCGGTTACCCGTTACAAATGAACAATGAGCCCAGTGAAGCTGTTAAATATATCGAACCGTTCATCAGAAGAATGAGAAAGCTCTACCCGGATAAAACAATTTATCTGGCTGATGAGAGATTCACTTCGGTGATAGGTCAGCAGACACTGATTGAAGGTGGTGTGAAGAAAAAAAGGAGGATGGATAAATCACTGGTCGATAAAATTAGTGCTTCACTTATCCTTCAATCGTTTCTGGAGAAAAGGTCTTTTCTTAACAGTAAAAAATAACAAAATGATATATCCGGTTGTTGTTTACGGACATCCCGTTTTAAAGAAAGTTGCCGCGGAAGTAGAGAGGAATTACCCTGAACTGAAGCAGCTAATCGATGACATGTTTGAAACAATGTACGCTGCTGAGGGAGTGGGGCTTGCAGCTCCCCAGATTGGAAAATCAATCAGGGTATTTGTTATTGATGGTGCCCCTCTGGCAGAAGATGAACCTGAATTTGCAAATTTCAAGAGAGTATTTATAAATCCGAAAATAATTGAGAAAGACGGGGAACTTGTACCAATGAACGAGGGGTGCCTGAGCATACCGAATATTCGTGAAGAAGTAAAGAGAGAATCACACATCAGAGTTCAGTATTACGACGAAAACTGGGAATTCCACGATGAAACTTTTGAAGGGTATAAGGCAAGAGTCTTCCTGCATGAATATGATCATCTCGACGGAATACTTTTTGTGGAAAAGATTAATCCACTGAGAAAAAGACTGATAAAGGGTAAACTTAACGATATCAGCAAAGGAAAATTCGAAGCCGACTACAAAACTATCGTATATACACCACGAAAGAAATAGTTTTTTATTATCTTTATGCAGTCTCATTAGCTGCATATCGTGCTTTTCAAGGAGATACCCTTTTTGCGGATATTTATCCCTTACTGCCTGGGCATTGCAGCCAGTTTTTGCGCAGAAGGAATCGGCATTAAAATAATGCTTCTTCTTTCTGTCTTTTTAATCATACCACTGTTAATCAGCTACTTCACAATTAAATCATACAATAACACGGCGTTTGGAGCAATCCTCACTGCTGCATTGTTTCTTTCGGGCGTTATTCTTGCTGTAAATGAAAGAAGAAGCCTTTCCACACTCGAACAGAAAGAACAATTGTTTTGTTCAGTTGTACTTGATTTTCCCGAAGAAAAAGAAAATTCGTTCCTGATAAAATCAAAGCTGAAGTATATCTGGAGCGATAGTGTGAAAAAGAGGATAGAAGGTTCAATAATTCTTTACCATAGCAAAAATAGCCAGCTGACAAAACTGATGCCCGGAGATATTATTATGTTCAGGACCACGCCTCTGGAAATAAGAAACAAAGGAAATCCGTATGAATTTGATTACAGGTTTTATATGGAATCAAAGGGATTCAGGTATTACGGATTCATTCAGAAAGATGATATTATATATTATGGATCACCATCACGAAGGACACTCAGAGAAAAAGCGCTCATTTTCCGTGAGCAGATCATTAACATGTACCAGGAAAAAGGTGCCCGGGGTAAAAGGCTTGCACTGGCCGCTGCAATAACCCTTGGAGAGAAAAGTATGCTCGGCGATGATGAAAAAGAACATTTTTCCAGAGCCGGTGTAATGCATATTATGGCAGTTTCAGGGCTTCACGCAGGTGTACTCAGTCTGTTCATTTTCAATATATTATTCTTTTTAAAAGGAAAACTTAAAATTCTCAGGGTATTTTTTACAATAGCCACATTATGGTTTTTTGCCTTTACAACAGGTTTATCTCCTTCAGTTATGAGGGCTTCCCTGATGTTTTCATTCCTTCATACCGGTCAGCTTCTTAACAGAAAAATCAATCCGTTAAACTCCCTGCTGGCATCAGCTTTTATTCTTTCAGTAATAAATCCTCTGGTTATTTTCGATCCGGCATTTCAGCTTTCGTATGTTGCAGTATTTTTTATAATACTTTTCTACAGAGACTTTTATAATACATTGACTTTCAATAATTTCATGTCCGACAGGATATGGCAACTTATTTCGGTGTCATTTGTTGCCCAGGCAGGAACACTACCACTGACACTGGCAATGTTCAACCGTTTTTCGCTTATTTTTCTTTTATCGAATATTTTAATTGTTCCTCTGGCTGCAGTAATAATAATATCGGGTTTTCTGGCTGTTATTACAGCTCCTGTAGGATTTGTCGCATCGATTTTTGTAACAGTGATGGACAGAACCTCATTTCTTGCAGGATATCTTACTGAAAAGACTTCAATGCTTCCTTTCTCATCACTTGAAAACACTGGAATAACGGTACCCGAAAGCATTCTTCTTATCATAGCACTAGCAATTTTTCTTAATTACTTGCTTTCAGAAAAAAAGAAAAGTGTTGTATTACCACTTGCAGCTTTTCTGGCTCTAATTGTTACAGTTACAACAAAGAAGGTAATTTCAGGTTTCAAAAATGAACTGATAGTTTATAATACTCAGTCAGTTCCTGTTGCAGGGATAAAGAACGGTAATACACTGAATCTTTTTTGCATGGGGGAAAAAGTGCCAGGTGAAGCATTACGACACAGTGCAATCATGGGTTTACATGTGAAAACTATTGATGTAAGAGGTAAAATGCCTTTTTTAATCAGAGCCGGAGGTAAAAATATTTTGATATCTGATAGTTACCCGGCAGAAAATGCTGTAAAAAAATCTGATATAGTGATTTACACAGGCTTAAGACCTCTATTTTTATCTGAAAGTGCAAAACCAGATAATATTATATTAACTTCGGCATATCCTGGCAGGGTGTTTGAAAACAAGGTCAGGAATAACAGGGTCAACGGCTTATGGTTTATAAAAAGCCAGGGGTGCTTCAGAATGAAGCTGAAAAGAGAATAAATATTCAAACAAACTTGAGTATTAAATATTTTATATCTTATTTTGTGGTGATTTTTCAATAATTCTTTTTATGAGAATTATAATTGCAGGTGCCGGTGAGGTTGGAACCCATCTGGCCAAGATGTTGTCGAATGAAAATCATGAAATCCTCATTATTGATCCTGATGAGGAAAGGCTGAAGCCCATTGATTCAACACTTGATGTATTAACTTTGCATGGATCAGCTACTTCTGTCAGCCTCCTTCAGAATGCAATGAAGAAAAAGACTGATCTGTTCATTGCTGTAACTCATTCTGAAGACACCAATATTACGGCTTCTATTCTTGCCAGGAGGCTGGGAGCAATAAAAACTATTGCAAGGATTGACAATCTGGAGTATCTCAACCGGGAGAACGAAGAGTTTTTCAAGTCATTGGGTATTGATTCGTTAATATATCCCGAGTTGATAGCTGCCAGAGAGGTACTGATGCTTCTTCATGAAACCGGGACGACTGACTTTATGGAATTCTCTGGTGGGCAGCTTGTTATGTATGTTCAGAAACTGGATGAGAAGGCTCCGATACTGAATAAAAGTCTCAAAGAGATTGCCAAACTTTACAAAACAGATCAGTACAGGGCAATTGCAATAAAAAGAAACGAAAAAACCATCATTCCGAGTGCTGAAGAAGTGTTTCAACCTGGCGATGTTGTGTATCTGATTTCGACACGTGAAGGCATAGACGAGATGATGAAAACATCGGGTAAAGAAAGTTTTGAGGCTAAGAGCATAATGATAGTGGGAGGAAGCAGAATCGGGAAGCATGTAGCATTGCACATGCAGAAAACCAGTGCTGTCAAACTAATTGATTCGGACTATGAAAAGTGCCAGGCACTTGCAGAACTTCTTGAGCAAACTCTGATTATCAATGGCGATTGCCGCGATGCAGACCTTCTGAGCCGGGAGGGAATAGGCAACATGGACTGCTTTGTGGCAGTAACAGGAAACTCCGAAACAAATATTCTTTCGTGTCTTCTTGCAAAGAAGATGGGGGTAAAGAAAACCATCGCCGAAGTTGAAAACACTGAATATATCCATCTGGCTGAGAATATAGGAATAGACACCATAATTAACAAGAAGATAGCGGCTGCCAGCAGGATTTTCAGATATACAACAAATCCCAATGTAACACAGGTTAAATACATTGCAGGTGCAGAAGGAGAAGTTGTTGAATTCATCGTTCCGGTAAATGCAAGAATAACAAAGGGTACACTCCGCAGTATAGATTTCCCCGACGAAGCAATTGTTGGAGGAGGAACAAGGGATGGAGTACCATTCATAGCTACAGGTGATACTATTATTAAAGCCAACGATAGGGTTGTAGTATTCACGCTTCCTTCGGCGTTTGAAAAGGTCTCTAAATTTTTTATCTGATCGTGTATGATCAATTTCAGGATCATAGCACGGATATATGGCTTAATGCTAATTTTCGAGGGAATAATGATGCTTGCCGCTGCAGGCATATCTTATTTTCTTAAAGACCCAGCAGCCTCATCGCTTCTTTTTTCAGGATTAATTACAATTACAGCTGGTGTTTTCGTTTATACACCAGTAAAAGGGGATGAACAACTCTACAGCAATCGTGAAGGCTTTCTTATAATAACAGGGACATTTCTGATTTACATCATCACCGGCATGCTCCCCTACCTGCTCAGCGGAACAATAAAGAATATAACTGATGCATTTTTCGAATCAGCTTCAGGTTTTACGACTACAGGAGCTACCATTCTGAACAGTATCGATTCACTACCCAGGGGAATAGTTTTATGGCGAAGCCTTACCCAGTGGATTGGTGGACTGGGAATAATTTTTCTGTCGCTGTATGTCCTGCCTGTATTCAAGGACAATATCATTCAGCTTTCAACCACAGATTTTTCAGGTCAGCCTCAGGATAAAATCTACCCCCGGTGGGTCGACACTGCTAAAAGGCTGATTTCATTATATATTATTCTTACCATTCTTGAGGCTCTTTTTCTGGCAGCCGGAGGAATGAACCTGTTCGACGCAGCCTGCATCTCGTTAAGCACACTCTCTACCGGTGGTTTTTCTCCGCATAACTACAGTCTGACACTACTCACAGCACCGTATGCAAAAATTGTTATCACCCTTTTTATGTTTCTGGGCGGAACCAATATGGCTATCATTTATTATCTGTATAAAAGAAATTTACAGAAGATTAAAGAGAACCGCGAGTTCATTTATTATCTTGTCCTATCTCTGGCATTCTGTCTGGTAGTATCGGGGCTTTTGATGGTTCAGAAACACCCTTTCTCCGAATCGGTCATAAACGGCTCTTTCCATGTGATATCAATAATAACCACAACAGGTTTTTACACAAACGATTATACCCAATGGGGTAATTTCATACTGCTGCTGTTGTTTATTCTGATGTTTACAGGCGGTACAGTGGGTTCTGCAAGCGGAGGAATAAAAATTGCAAGACTGATGACACTGGGTATAAATACCAGAATGGAAATCAAAAGGCTCATACATCCCGATGCCTACCTGCCTGTAAGAATTAACCGTAAAATTATTCCACAGGAAATAGTTTACAACATACTTGTATTTGTAACAATCTATTTTATAATAATTTGCAGCAGTGCATTCATTTTTTCCCTGATGAATTATGACATAATAACTTCTTTCAGTACTGCAGCATCAATTCTGGCCAATATAGGGCCAGCAATTGGAGAATTTGGGCCATTAACCACCTACTCCTCCCTTCCTGTAGCAGGCAAGTGGTTTATGTCGTTTCTGATGATACTAGGCCGACTTGAAATGCTTGCAGTAATGGTGCTTTTTGCAAGAAGCTTTTTCAGGAAATAATTGACTTTCTAAAATTCAAGAGTTCCCAGACCCTGCCTTACTATTACCGGTTCTTCGCCTGTGCAATCCACAACAGTTGAAGGTTCATTGTTTCCGTAACCACCGTTTATCACAAGATCAACCATGTCCCTGTATCTTTCATAAATCAGTTCAGGGTCAGTGGTATATTCAATTATTTCATTACGATCATGAATTGATGTGGTTATAAGTGGTCTGCCCAGTTCCCTCACAATTTCAAGGATAATGTTATTTTTTGGTATCCTGATTCCTACAGTTTTCTTTCTGTTTCTGAACATTTTGGGAATCTGGTTATTTGCCTTGACAATAAATGTAAATGGGCCCGGGAGGTTTCTTTTCAAAAGCTTGAAGATATTGTTATCCTTTATTATGGTGTACTCGCTCAGTTGACTCATGTCATGAAAAATTAATGACATGTCAGGGTTTTTGGGGTCAGTTCCCTTAAACCTTGCAATTTTCTCAATTGCATGAGTTGCTTTTATATCGCATCCCATGGCATAAACAGTATCGGTGGGGCAGATAATAACTCCGCCCTTTTCAAGAACTTCCACCACTTTGCGGATCTGTCTGGTACCGGGATTCTCAGGATGAATTTTTAACAACATAGCGACTACTTTTTTCAAATATACAAAATGAGAAGTAATAATTCACCTTTTTCAGACGGGTATAAGGTTAAAAACTATCAAAACACAAAGGCCATGGAATAAACTTAAAAAGGGTAAGTTACTTATATCGCACCGCTACAACCGCCTACCCTTGCTACCTTCCGGTCCTGGGGGAGTTCAGCAGGAGCTGGTCGTATAAGACTTACCCTGTGCAAAATTAATAAAATTTATGCACAGGGCAAATGATGTTAAAATTGGTTTTTTAAATTATATTTGTTTGTAAGTCAAACCTAATAATTTATTTCATGGAAGAAAAAATTTCCGTCTGGAAAGCAAACCTTACTAATGGTTTAATATTCGGGCTGATATACATTGTATATACTCTGATAATGTATTTTCTGGACCTTTCACTTAACAGGACTCAGGGTTATATTTTTCTCGCAGCCGAAGTGATAATACTCTATTTAATGGTAAAATCATACCGCGACAGTTATCTCCACGGGTACATAAAGTACGGTCAGAGTGTTGGTGCTGGTGTAGTGATTTTTCTGTACTTTTCTGTCATCGCTGCCCTATTTACGTATATTCTTTACAAATTCATCGACCCCGGGCTAATTGACAAACAGCTTGAAATGGCTGAAGAGATGCTTGCCCGCCGTGGTATGAGCCAGGAAATGATTGACACCAGCATGAACATACAGAAAAAGATATTGGTTCCAGAGTTTATCGCCCCGGCAAGCATAATCAACAACATGCTCCTTGGTACAATTATGTCGCTGCTGGTTAGCATTTTTACAAGGAAAGAAGGTAATCCCCTGATTGACATCCCAGAAAATTAATTTAAACAGATGGATCTGTCTGTTGTCATACCTGTATATAACGAAGAGGAATCGTTGCCTGAGCTGGCAGAATGGATTGTAAGAGTTTGCCGCAATTCAGGTTTTACCTATGAGATAATTTTCATTGACGATGGAAGCAGTGATTCATCATGGAAAGTTATCGGCGATCTGTGCAGGTCGAACAATAATATTAAAGGTGTAAGTTTCAGAAGGAATTATGGGAAGGCGGCGGCTCTGCACACCGGGTTCGGGCTTGCTTCAGGCGATGTTGTGATTACCATGGACTCAGACCTGCAGGATAGTCCGGACGAAATTCCTGAGTTATACCGAATGGTAAAGGAAGAAGGTTATGACCTTGTTTCGGGATGGAAGAAGAAAAGATATGATCCGTTTGTCAAAAGAGTTACAAGCAGATTCTACAACTTTACGGCAAAAGTATGGTCGGGTATCAGACTGCATGATTTCAACTGTGGGTTAAAGGCTTACAGGAATGAGGTTATAAAAAGTATTGAGGTCTTTGGGGAGATGCATCGCTATATTCCTATTCTTGTGAAAGAAGCAGGATTTAAGAAGATCGGTGAGAAGGTTGTGCAGCACCGGCCAAGAAAATATGGAACAACAAAATATGGTCTCGACAGGTTCATCAAAGGGTACCTTGACCTGTTGACTATAGGCTTTATCACCAGGTTCGGCAAGAGTCCGATGCATCTTTTCGGTTTACTTGGCACGCTGATGTTTCTGGCAGGCTTTTTAATGGCAGGATACCTCGGAGGCAGGAAACTCTGGTATGTTTCGCACAATATGAGAGCTCCTCTGGTAACCGATAGTGCCTGGTTCTATATTGCACTTACAGTGATGGTTATAGGTACGCTGCTGTTTTTGACCGGGTTTATTGGTGAGCTTGTGAACAGAAATTCACCCGAAAGAAATAAATATTTGCTGAAAGACAAAATAAATGCCTGAATATCAGCCAACAGGCGGAAGTTCCTCACCTGCCCTGTAATAATCTTCCGGAATACCTATGTCGATAAAATAGGCATCTGAAACATATCCGGTAATCAGATTGTCAGAAATTTTTTTCTCGAGCACGTCTTTTTCGAGTGAAAATTTTTCTCCAGGGGCGTTCTCTTCAAACCATTTTTTATTCACAACATAAATGCCTCCGTTTATTAAGCCCCCTCTATTTGCAGTTTTTTCGCCGAATGCCACTATTCTGTTTTCCTGAAGAATTACTGTACCGTAGCGAGCGGCATTTTTTACCGGATGCAGGGCAACTGACATAACTGAGCCGGTGGAATTAAAAAAAAACTCAAAATCATGAAAATTAACTTCAAAATAAGTGTCGCCGTTAAGAAGAAAAAAATTTTCTCCTTTAATTTTTTGTAATGCCATTAACACGGCCCCTCCTGTTCCGAGTGGTTCGGCTTCAACAGAGTATTCAATATTGAGGTTTTTATACCTAAAGTCAAAGAAGGATGATATTTTTTCGTGTTTATATCCAGTGGCAAGGACAACTTTTTCAACGCCTTGTTTTTCAATTAAATCAAAAAGCCATGTAAGAAATGGTTGTCCTCTTACTGGGGCCATGGGTTTTGGTAAATCGTCAACCACTCCACGCAGCCGTGTTCCGAGTCCTCCTGCAAGTATTACGGCTTCTTTGATCATTGATCATTATTCAGATAGTCCAGGTTTCGAGTCCGCGCTTGGTAAATTCGTACTTCTGCTCATGTCCACCGAATTGTTTAAGAGCCCGGATAACGTTATATCTTGTATTACGGGGGCAATAGAAGAACATATATCCTCCCCCTCCTGCCCCGCTTATTTTACCTCCGGTAGCTCCTGCTTTGAGGGCTGTATCATAAATTGTGTCGATGTGGGGGTTTGTTATTCCGCCCGCCATCTTCTTCTTATAATTCCATGAGTTGTCGAGTAATTCTCCCAGAGAGTCAAGTTCCCCCTTCAGCAATGCTTCTTTCATACTAATAGCCAGCTCCTTAAGCATGTGCATTGCTTCCACCGATTCGGAAACGCCTTCTTTAACATTCCGTTGCTGGTTTTCGATGATGCTTGAGGATATTCTGCTTGTTTCGGTATAATAGAGTACTATGTTGTTGGAGAGTTCGTTCAGGATCTGTTCTTTAATGCGGAGGGGGTTTACAATAACTTTGTCGTTTTTATAGAATTCCATAAAGTTTACTCCGCCGAAAGTTGCAGCATACTGGTCCTGTTTCCCTCCTGCCATTCCGAGGTCGTTACGTTCGATATCGCAGGCGAGCCAGGCAAGGTCATATTCTCCGAGGGGAAGCCGGAACCATTCGGCAAATGCTCCAAGTACTGCTACAACCAGTGTGGAGGAGGAACCCAAACCGGACCCCGGAGGTGCATCAACATAAGCAGAAAGCCTGAAAGGTTGTGGTGAAAGCCTGAATTCCCTGATAATCCTGTTGTATACACCCTTTATCAGGTCCATATTACCATCAGGTTCGAGCCGCTCAGTCAGAGGGTACCTGAGTTCAAGATTCTTATCTTCAAGTCTGAGAGTAATTTCTCCATTATCCCCCGGTTCTATTGAGGCATATGCATAAAGATTTATTGATGCATTAAGGATAGCTCCTCCAAATATGTCGGAATATGGTGATACATCAGTTCCACCTCCGGCAAGGCCTAACCTGAGGGGGGCTTTACTTCTTACTATCATCTTCAGAAATTTTTCTGTAAATATCTAAAATTACTGCTGTCATTTTATCCCATGAATATTTTTTCTTTTCCTCTCTGATGTAACTGGTAAAGTCAATAGAATTTCTCTCAGAATAGAAACGGGTTATAGCATCGGCAATTTCAATCGGGTCGGGTTCAACAACATATCCGCATTTTCCACCGGGAACAATTTCCTTCAATCCTCCCACCTTAGTTACTATCATGGGTATTTCAAAGTGGTATGCTATCTGGGTTACTCCGCTCTGTGTGGCACTTTTGTAAGGTTGAACTACCAGATCGCAGGCAGAAAAGAACAGTGCCACTTCATCGTCATTTATAAACCTGTTGAACAGAAAAATATCATTTTGCAGTTTTTCTTCTTCAATGAGTTTTCTATAAGGCTTTTCGTCTTCATAAAACTCGCCAGCAACTATCAGTTTTGTCTCAGTGTATTCTTCTCGCACCCATTTGAAAGCTTTTATAAGGATGTCCAGACCCTTGTAAGGTCTTACAAAACCAAAAAATAGGATATAATTGAAAGAGGGATCCAATCCGAGCCGGGTAAGTGCTTCCTTTTTTTCTATTTTCTGGCCGAAGTTATCGAATAGCGGATGTGGTGTCAGATACACCGGTATATTGCTCCGAAACTTCAGCAGGTCGGTTTTTACCGTTTCTGACATCACAATAGCACCGTCAACAGATTTAACGAAATAATTAGTTAAGAATGTGTCGCCCGGACGTTTTTCGTGTGGTATAACATTATCGAAGATTGCAATGATTTTTGTATGCCGGTTCGACTTTGCCATGCGTGCTATGGTTCCGAAACATGGTGCCATAAATGGCAGCCAGTATTTGAAAATGAGGATATCAGGCCTGGTCTTCTTGATTTTCAAGCCATTAATTATCCATGTAAACGGATTGACAGAACTCATCCTTCTTTCTATTTTAAGGTCAGAAGGAGCCGGAGCTGATGAAAACTGTGATTTACCCGGGAAAAGAAATGAAGGGTATTGTGTCGTAAAAGTTATTATGGATACGTCATGACCTTCAGACTGAAACTGACGTGCAAGGCGTTCGTTGTATGCTGCCAGTCCGCCCCTGAATGGATAAGCAGTACCTGCAATAATGATTTTCATAGCATAAAAATACAAAACTCTGCTTACCCTGAGTGATAATTGGATGAAAAATTGCTAAAATCCAGGGCAGGTCATATTATTGGTTTTCACCACTGAATAATTATCATAAAGAAGGCCCGGTAATTTTGCCTGTCCAATAACATGCTATGGGACACAATAAAAGCAGATAAAAAATCAATGAGTATGTATAAATGTGCCCTTCAGAATGTTATTTCTGGTAAACTCAAATATTGAGCAACAATTTCAGTTACCGGAATTCACATTATTGTATTTCTCTTTAAATCTCCTGGTAAGTTGTTTATGTTTATTATCAAGGCTTATATTTCTTCCTGTGATGAATGCAAGTTCCACGTTGTTGGTTTTCATGTCGAGAAGGTCGCCTGTCGACACCACTATGTTGGCATCCTTACCAGGTTCAAGGGAGCCTGTAACATCATCTATACCAAGTATTTTCGCATTATTGAGTGTGACAGTTTGCAATGCTTCTTCTTTTGTAAGGCCATAAGCAACTGTTTGTCCAGCTGCAAAAGGCAGGTTGCCATAAGCCATTGAGGAATATGTAAGGCCTGTAAGTATGCCTTCCTTCATAAACATTGCAGCCAATTTGAAGGGCATTCTCACGTCGCTATGCTCGTATAATGGGAGGCTAAGAGGGTTAGCCACAATAACGGGTATATTGTTCTCTTTCAGGAAATCTTTCACTTCCCATGCTGATTCGGTTGCATTTGCAAGAACTATCTTTTTCACTCCATAGCGTTTAGCAAACGAAACTGCCGCAATAATTCCTTTTGCATCCTGGGCGTTGATAAAGAGTGTCTTCGAACCGTTAAAGAGTCCTCTCATTGCTTCAAGCCTGAGGTTTGTCTTTTCAGGTTTTTCAACTGCTGCATAAGCCACTGCATCGGTAAATATTTTTTCCAGCTGTTCAACACTTCTTTCGTATGACGACTGGGCTGATGCTGCTGTTGTTTGCGCTTCTGTTACAAATGCCTGCCGGCCTGTTGCTTCAGCTCTTCTGGGCCAGCCAAGTATGAGGCCATTATCAGGCCGGTATGCAGCATCTTTCCAGTTCCATGCATCGAGCTGTACAACACTTGCCGTACCGGGAAGAAGTGTTCCCTGTGGGGTTATCTGTGCAATAAGGGTTCCATTGGAGCGTATCACCGGAATAACGTGTGAATCGGTATTATAGGCAACAATTGCCCTTACGTTGGGGTTCAGGTCACCCAGCTCCCTGCTGTCGACAGTAACGTCAACTCCGCTTATCTCTACCAAGCCGAGAGTTGTATTTGGCAGAATAAGTCCGGGATAAACATGTTTTCCTGTCACGTCAATCACTTCATAGTCACGTCTGTCGAGCCTGCTGTCAGATGCTTTACCGACAAATGTAATTTTACCTGCCGAAAAAGCTATAATGCCGTTCTCAATTACTTCGCCGGTTCCTGTATGGATGGTACCACCGGTAAGCATAACCGGTTTTTTCTGCGGTGGTGCCACAACTGGACTCTGAGCTCTTGCCTGAAAAATGCAAGCTATTGCTATTGAGATTATTACAGAAAATATAACTTTTGTTTTCATCGTCTCGGAAAATTAGAGGTTGCTGATTGTGATGGCTGCTGTGATTCTCTGAGAATGTTTGAAATGATTCTGTTTCTGTCATTTGCAATTTGTTCTCTGATCCGGGCGTCAATATCTTCGTCGAAATATATTACACCATCTACCATTGTTTTATTTGCCCGGGCGTATATTGAAAGCGGGTTATCTGTCCACAAAACCAGGTCAGCGTCTTTACCGACTTTTATACTTCCCATACGGTGGTCGAGATGGAGTATTTTAGCCGGGTTGAGTGTTACAAGTTTAAGTGCTTCTTCTTCAGGTATGTTTCCGTATTTGATTACTTTGGCGGCTTCCTGATTAAGTCTTCTACCCATCTCGGCGTCGTCGGAATGGAGGCAGGTAAGGATACCCTGGCTGAGGAGCATCGGGGCATTATATGTTGTGCCTTCATACACTTCGTATTTATAATCCCACCAGTCGGAGAACACAGAAGCAGCTGCCCCATGTTCCTTAATCTGGTCTGCTATTTTGTAGCCTTCATTAAAGTGGATAAGAGTATTCACTTTTACGCCGAATTCCTGGGCAAGGTTCATAATCATTGCACCTTCCGACTGCACATAGGTGTGGCACACTATAAAACTTCTGCCTTCAAGCACATCGACCAGTGCATCGAGTTCAAGGTCGCGGCGCGGTGGTATTTTCCCAACCCTTTCTGAAGGTTTGAGAGCATTCCAGGTCCTCCATTCCCTGTTATAGTCAACAGCCCGCTGATAGGCATCACGTATAATCTGTTCCACCCCCATCCTGGTATTGGGATAGCGGGTAGTGGTACGCTTAACATTTTCTCCGAGTGCATGTTTCAGGAAGCCTACCTGTCCTTCAACTTTGAGTTCTTCGGCAGGTCTGCCCCACCGGTGTTTGATTATAACCGATTGTCCACCAATGGGATTTGCAGAACCGTGCAGAATATGTGCAGCTGTTACGCCGCCTGCCAGTTGGCGATAGATTGAAATATCCTCGGGATCAATTACATCGCTGCAACGTACCTCTGAAGTAATTGCCTGTCCCATCTCATTTGTGGCATCGAGGGCGATATGTGAATGTTCGTCGATTATTCCCGGTGTAAGATGCATTCCTGTTGCGTCTATGACTTTTGCTCCGGGAGCAGAAAGGTTCCTGCCAATTGCAGCAATTTTGCCTCCCTTAACAAGAACATCCGTATTTTTAAGTATGCCTTCCTTTTCATTCGTCCACACTGTTGCATTGCGGAACAGAACATCCTCCTGCTCTGGAGGTTCTATCCATCCATAGGGAGAAAACGGATAAGGAACAGGTCCGGGTTTTATCACAGGTGGTGAGGGCCTTTTCTGTCTGGTATCAGGTTCAAAATCCCTGCTTACGAATGTTGCCTTCCAGTTGACCCATTTTCCGTTGTCGAGCTGACCCTTTCCGGTCAGGTCGTTTCCGGATATGTATCCTGGCAGCCTGTAACGTATTTTCTGTCGTTCAAAGGTTATGCTAACAAGGTCTTTTTCAAGCGTAAAAGTTGCTCCCCTTATTTCAGTAGTGTCATATAGAAGCTTAACTGCAGGTTTGTCAAATGTCCCTGAAAGAACCATTTTATATTTTTCTCCATCGACCTGCAGGTCGTAAGTTCCTCTCAGGTCCTTTAGCCGGAGGTCAACAAACCTGTAAGGGACACCCTGCACCCAGTGCTCGTAGATTACGCAGTCGTCGCTGAAAATGTTGCCTGATGTAATCAGGAAGTTTGCAATCATATTTTTCTTTATAGCACCCACAAGGTCGGCTGCTCCGATTAATGAAGCCGGGGTATATGTCAGAGCTTTGAGAGCCTCTGTTTCAGGTAATCCGTATTTAATTGCCTTTCTGAGGTTTGCAAGAAATGATGAGCGCTGGCGGAGGTCTGCCGATGTAATGGTGAAGGGTATACCTGTTGAAGCAATCATAGAAAGGTTCGACGGAGCAAGTTCGTAGTGTTTAAGGGTTGTGTAAGCCACCCTTGCCGCATCATAAGGATCCTTTACATCGGGGGCTTCGGGGAAGTTGACAGGTATAATAAGTTTCATACCTGTTTTCTTTACATCGCTGAGTGCCTGGTATTCGTCGCCTGCACCTTTAATTATATAGTTAATGCCGAATTCTTTTGCTATCCTGTCTGCCCGCATTATTTCAAGTTTATTTCTTACCTCCATCACCTGTGGCAACGAAAGGTTTGCAAGGTAAGCTTCGATATCCTCATCGTGCAGGTAGCCGGGTGGAAGTTGTTTATACCACTGGGCGTCGTAATTAAACTGTCGCAGGAGGGCTATAATACCGAAGAGGGAAGCCGGGTAGAGGTCGGACGAGCGTCCCCGGTTAAATGAGTAGTTGGCTGTTGCACGGTTTTTGAGCATCACACTATTTGCTTTACCGTCGCCCGTTGTCACAAGGGCTGATGTTCCTCTAGCAAGGCCATCGGCTTTGAAAGTTACAACGGCGCCGAACCCGGCCTGCCGGTATTCTCCTGCAGAGCGTGAGTCGGGTATAAACTCATCTGCAACGTTAAATGAAGCTTTGATGCCTTCATTCCAGTAATCAGCCACACGGGCTTCAGGTTCAGGCTGCTGTGCCGCCTGCCTTCCGGTTTGCTGTTGAACCGCAACCAGCCTTGCCATCTGTGAAGCATCACCAGAGGTTGTCTGCTGTACCCTGATGCCATAGTTGGGAGCATACACATCCACAAAGGATGGATAGACAGTTTTTCCCGTAAGGTCGATTATTACTGTGCCGGGAGGAAATGAAAGGTTTTTACCTACGGAAATTATCCTTCCCTCCGACACAAGGAAATCAGTATTTTCCATAGTAGTCTGATAATCAACCACTACTTTTGCATTTCTGAATCCGTAAACTTCCGGCCTTCTGTCGCTTACCCCTACAACAGGAGCATAATCCTGCTGGGAATTGACTGCAATAGATATAAGCCAGAACAGGAAGAGCAGTTTAATTCGCATAACAATTCAATTTTAAAGAGATCTCAGGTTTGTTTTTAAAAATATTAAGATCAGGTTACTCAGGGCTAAAGATATAAACATAGATGTTCGGTTATTCATTTACAGAGTTAAAAAGAATTAAAGTTTTTTGGCCGGGTAACCATGTCGGCAAGATAAACTATTGATTTAAATGAGATACCCGAATGAAGAGAAAGGCCTTTTTCGCATGTTCTGCTGGTTGAATATATATTACGGATAATGATATCTGATGTTTCAGATTTCCGAGTGCGTATCGGTCAGGTTCCGTATTAAAGAATCTTTAAAGATTATCAGGCCTGTAGGCGACGCTGGCACGGCCATATGAGCAAAGCATGGCGTTACCGGCGAATGACTTATACTCTTTTGCCTGGCAGGTGCCGTCGAGAATGCTTTTAACACATGCAGCCTGATCGTTGATGAAATCGGAAGAGACTGGAGTGCCGTGACCCGGCAATAGTGTTGTGAATTCATTCAGCCGTTTCTGCTGTTTCTGAAGCGTCTCTAAATATTTGTGCAGCGGCAGGCAGTTCTGAAGGAAAAGCCATACCAGAATATTGTTATTGTCGCCGCTGAAAAGCAGTTTGTTTTCAATATCGAGCAGGCATATGCTTCCAGGAGTGTGTCCAGGTGTTTCCATTACCTGTATGCGCCGGCCTCCAAGGTTGAAAGTGCGTCCTTCCGTCACAGGAATGTATTTTGTGTCGTAAGGGGTCCCTTTGTATTTCTCCTCTTCGCGTGGCTCGCTCCCCTGGGTCATGTTTCCTGCTGAACGTGCTCTTGCCTCAGGCTGGTTAAACTGCTTTGCTGCCAGAATATCGGCTGGATGCATAAAGACCTTTTCAAACTGGTAGTTTGCACCTGAATGGTCGGGATGGCCGTGGGTATTTACTACAATCAGCGGTTTGTCAGTAATCTTTTTCACCGTTGCAGCAAGGTCAGCAACACCCAGACCTGTATCGACCAGCAGGGCACTGTCTTTTCCAACAACAAGGTACATATTATCGGCACCATGGTCGCCAATTATCCAGACTCCTTTGCTGTATTCCTTTACTGAAAACCACGGTTCTGTCTGGTTGATACGTTCTGTTCCGGGTTTATTCCCGATGCCGGCGGTAATTAATGCCACCGGCATAAGGAAAATCAGTATAACAAAAGGTATGAAATTTGCCCTTTTCATGGCTTCAGTTCATTTATTTTCACCTTTGGTGCAAGTGCCATGCTTTCCTTCTTCACAGTAATGTTCTTTGGAAGAGTGAACTGTCCGGTGAGCCTTATGTCGGCCGAAGAGGCACCAACCTTAACTGTATATTTTCCTGCATCAGCAATCCATGAAGATGTAGCTTCATCGAATGATGCCAGCGACATCTGGTCAAGGACAAATGTAAGTGTCTGTGATTCACCCGGCTGAAGCAAGCGTGTCTTTGCAAATCCTTTGAGTTCGCTTTCAGGTTTATGCAGCCTTACGGCTGGTGCCGACAGATAGAGCTGGACAACCTCTTTTCCAGCAACGTTACCAGTGTTCTTGACATTCACCGTTACAGTAAGGCTTTTGTTAAATGTGTTTGAACTCAGCTTAAGGTTTGAGTATTCAAATGTTGTATAGGAGAGTCCGTAGCCAAACTCATAAGAGACAGGAACTTTGAAGGTGTTATAGTATCTGTATCCCACATAGATACCTTCCTCGTAAGTAACTTCTGATGCACGCGGACGCATAAATGCTGAGATCATGTCCTGTTCTCCCTGTTGCTGCTGAGGCTGAGTCTGTTCAATGACTTTACCCGGAAAGTTCTTTGCTGAAGGCACATCTTCGTATTTTACCGGGAATGTAGAGGCAAGCTTTCCTGAAGGATTGACTTTTCCAGTGAGAATATCGGCTATGGAGTTACCTGTTTCCTGACCGCCCTGCCATGCCAGCAGTATAGCATCAGGATAGTTTTTCCAGCTGGCTGTTTCTATTACGCCTCCCACATTGAGAATAACGACAACCTTTTTGTTTTTAGAGTGGTAAATCTCCGAAACGGTTTTTATAAGGTCAACCTCAGCATCGGTGAGATAGAAATCGCCCTTTTCGGCCTGGCGGTCACGACCTTCACCTGAGTTTCTTCCAATCGTTATCAGGGCAGCATCGGTTACGTTTACCATACTGTTAACAAGATCTGCATTGACAGCCAGTTCGGGAACAGGGATTGTTCCCATCATAAACCCGCGGCTTCTCGGTCTGCCTTCTTTAGCAGCCTTAAGGTATGCATCGTACATGTTCATAAGGTTGTCATTCAGGGTGTAACCTGCATTACGCAGTCCTTCTACAAGAGAAACACTGTATGCTTCATTCACATCGCCGCTTCCTGTTCCGCCGGTAATAATTTCATATGAAGTATTTCCGAAGGCTGCAAGTTTTTTGATCTCAGATGAAAATGGAAGGGCGCCACCGTCATTTTTCAGAAGGACCATTCCCTCCGTTGCAGCCTGGCGAGTGACCAGTGCGTTGGCTTTGAGATCGGGTTTGTTGGAAAATTTGTAGCCCTTAAATCTTGGCGTCTGAAGTATAATATTGAGAATCCTTTCAACATTTCTGTCGAGCACCTGTTCGCTGAGTTTACCCGATTTCACCGCTTCGAGGATAGCCTGCGACTGATTTGGGTTCCCGGGCATCAGAAGGTCGTTACCGGCTAACATCATGGCAACAGCATCTCTGCCGCCAAACCAGTCGGTCATTACAAAGCCTTTGAAACCCCAGTCATTCCTGAGAACCTTTGTTATAAGGTCGTAATTTTCCGGTGCATAAGTTCCATTGATAAGGTTGTATGAAGACATTATGGTCCATGGCTGGGCTTCATTGACGGCAATGCCGAAGCCTTTAAGGTATATTTCGCGTAATGCCCGCTGGCTTACAATTGTATTGAGAGAATTTCGATTCGTCTCAGCGTTGTTAGCAGCATAATGTTTTGCAGAGGTACCAACACCATTTGACTGAATGCCTTTGATAATTGCTGCTGCCATTTTACCAGTCACAAGCGGGTCTTCGGAGTAATATTCAAAGTTTCTTCCGCACAGTGGGTTTCTGTGGATATTCATTCCCGGGCCAAGGATAATATCCACACCATATTCAAGCACTTCCTTTCCCATTGCCTGACCCACTTTGTTAACGAGGTCGACATCCCATGTTGATGCCAGAAGTGTTGCTACGGGGAAAGCTGTGCAATAATAGGTATTGGGGTCGTTTGGACGGGTAGGGCTGATTCTCAGTCCGGCCGGGCCGTCAGCAACCACTATTGAAGGAATTCCAAGCCGGGGAACTGCATGTGTAGAACCCGCAGCACCCGGGACAATGTCCTGTGTTTCACCTATCACCGGAGCTTGCTGCTGTTGCTGCTGTGGCCGTTGCTGTTGCCCCTGTCCTCCCGTTGGAGGAGCACCTGGCATCCTCATGCCTGCTCCAACAACAATTGAAACCTTTTCTTCAAGAGTCATGGAAGAAACCACCTTCTTCACCGGGTCTTTACCCAGCTGTGGAAGCTGCTGTGCAAATCCATCAAAAAATATTACAACTGCAACTAATAATACAATAAGTTTTCTGTTCATAATAATCTGATTTTTAATATTTTATATGTTATTAATTATCAAAAAATTACTTATATTGCAAATTTAAGCATCTTTTAAATACCGCTTGCCCTATTTTTTAAATCTACTACCTCTCCTGTTTTCGACCTCACTTTTTCAATACCCTCTATCCCCGTAGCAGGGGAGAATTATCTGGTTGGGCTACAGGGAAGGCTCCTCTTCTTTAGTGTTGCCAGGAAGGGCAAAATTATATAAAGTCCGGTTGATTTATTTGAACAGCAGTGGTGCAAATTCTGAAAGGTATATTCTCCAGTTTGCCCATGTATGGCCTCCGGTGCTTTCGCGGTAAACATATTTGAAGTTATTTTTATCCAGGAAATTACGGAAGTTTATCACGCTTTGATACAGAAAATCATCTTTTCCGCATCCAATCCAGTAGAGTTTGTAGCCGCTCTTTTGAAGGGCAATCAGTTTGCTTTCCCTTTCTTTCTCGAGCTCTTCAACATTCTGGTCTCTCTGTCTCAGGTTCATGAGTCCCATGCTGAAAACGCCTATATAACCGAACATTCCGGGATTATCGAATGTGATAGTCTGGGTATGGGCACCTCCCATTGAAAGTCCGGCAATTGCAGTATTGTCTCTTCCTGTAAGTACTCTGTAATTCTTTTCAATGTATGGTTTTACATCCTTTACCAGATGTTCTTCAAACTTTCCGGCATATCTCTGATATGCTTCGAGGCTCTGCATGTCCTGTGCCGGTACAGGTGGCACCTCGTTCTGAGCGCCAGCCTGGTTAGCATTACCGTTTGTCATGACCACAATCATAGGTTTTGCCTTACCCTGTGCGATAAGGTTATCGAGTATCTGTGCGGCGCGGCCCATGTTTGTCCATGCATCCTCATCACCTCCGGCACCATGCAGGAGATAAAAGACCGGGTATTTCCCCTTTCCTGTCTCATAACCAGCTGGAGTATAAACATACATTCTGCGTTCCATCCCAAGGACAGACGATTTATACCACACCTTCGACACATTTCCGTGGGGAACATCATGTTTATGAATGTACAGATCCGATTCCGGACCCGGTACGATAAAGAAATTCTGGTAACGTGCTCCATCTCGCCTTACAAGAACATTATTCGGGTCAATTGCCGTTACACCGTCAACTATGAAAGAATAACCATATAGTTCAGGCTTTAGCGGACCAACTGTCAGTGAAAAAAGACCTGTATCATTTTTAACCATAGCTTCTGATGCGCCGAATCCGCTCTGCCATTCACCAGTGACAACCACCGTTGTGGCATTTCTTGCATACAATCTGAAAGTCACCTTATTGTCAGGGTGAATTTCAGGTGATATGATTCTTGCGGGAGCCCGCATCTGTGGCCTTGCAGCTGGTGCAGCAGGACGATCCTGGGCCCCGCTGTTCAATACTGCAATAAAAATTGTAAAAAACGTTACGAGTGCCGGTTTAAAGTTTTTCATATGCAAATTATTTTATAAATTATTGATAAATAGATTTTTATTAACTCTTTGCTATGCCCCCAACATTATGCAGGGTGAAAAAGGTGATGATTAAATTTAATAAGTTTCAATTTAAGACATGTCTGGTGTTATACTGGCAAAGCTTTTCTGGCTTCGCGGTCGGGGTCGTTTTTCACCTCGCTAACATCGTCGAGCACCATTACCTCGCCATTTTCCGGGGTGTATCTCGGCCAGTGCGGTAGTCCGCCGCCGTCGGGATTGCCTGTGCGCATAAACTGCAGGAGTGCTCCTGACATCTTCTCTGAGAGCTTTCTGGGACGTGGTCCTCCGCCTGTATGTGTCAGCATCAGGTCGGTGTTATAGAACCAGAAGCATATGTCGGAGCAGTGGAATGCCCGTAAACGTCCGTCGAAGAGGGGTGGCTGCCAGCAGAACCATGCCACATAAACCGGAGCGGGCTGCTTCGATTTGGCATTTGCCAGTGTAACAACACTCTGGCGTATACTCATCACCATTGACCATATCTCGACGGGCTTCTTATCGGGAAAAGCCTTTGCATAGGCTTCAACAACCTCTTTTGCCTTCTCACCGTAGCCCGAGCTGAAGCCTGCCCTCTGCTTCACCCTTTCAACCACCTCATCGAGTGTTATATTCTCAAGTGAGGCATCATCGCGGCTTGGAGATATCTCGTTAAGAGTAGAACAAATAATCATAGGTATGTCCGATGCAAGTGGTGTAGCTTCGGGGTGGTATGGATGCTGGGGTAGAATGACTCCGTCGACGCATGGATTAAACCCTCTTCTCATACCTCCGGATGCAGGAGCCGATTCGGCTGCCAGTTTTGTGGCAGCACGATTTGCAAGCTGATAATATTCCTGCCATGGCATCTCATGCAGTTTGCCGATTTCTTCAGGTTTTAACCCTGCTTCCTTCAGTATGTATTCGCCAAGTTTTTCGGAATAATCTTTATCGCCCGACATCACACCTGCACCGCTCAGTACAACGGCTTTATGGAAAAGACCTTTTGCTGCTGGCATGGCTGTGAGTGTAGTTACCTTGGCACCACCTCCCGATTGTCCCATAATTGTTACATTACCAGGGTCGCCTCCAAAGTTTTCGATATTATCGCGTACCCATTCAAGTGCAGCAACTATATCAAGCATTCCGACATTACCAGAAGCAGCATACTTTTCGCCACCTACTGCAGCAAAATTTGAAAAGCCCATAGGTCCAAGCCTGTGATTTATTGAAACAAAGACCACATCACCTTTCCGGCAAAAGTTTTCGCCATTATAGCCATCCTGTTCTATGCCGTTACCAGTGGTAAAGCCTCCTCCGTGGAGCCATACCAGTACAGGACGTTTCTTTCCGTCGTTGATTGCAGGGGTGAAAACATTCAGTCTCAGGCAATCCTCGCTCACATCATCGTAGTTCCAGTGGTCGACGAATGACTGGTAACGGTTGGCATATCTCCTTTCCATGTTTTGCGGTGCAGAATTTCCCCACCACACTGCAGGAAAGACATCGTCCCATGGCTTAGGTTTCTGCGGTGGCATAAACCTGTTGGGACCTGAAGTATCGGCTCCATAAGGGATACCCAGGAAATAATAGATACCTCTCAGTATATAGCCTTTTACTTTACCGTATTTTGTTTCGGTAACAGCTATGTTATCGCCAATAAACAGAACCTGTTCATTATAGCTGACTGGCACATCCTTTGCGGGTTTGCATCCTGATGCAAGAAGAGGGGCTCCAATTGCCATGCCAGCACCTCCTGCACCGGTGATTATGAGAAAATTTCGCCTTGTCGTCTTCATGCTATAATATTTTTTATTTCATGAAACTATATTGTAATAACTCTTGAACAGAAATTACTACATCGTATTTCACTTCCTGTATTTTGCTGTTCTTTCGTCGTTTATTACACCTTTCCAGTTCAATCCAAAACCAAATTTGTAAGTATTGCCTTCAGCATCGGTATAACATTTCATGTCGTGAGGTACATCTTCAAACTGTTCTTCAACCGTCTTCATATCTGCCGGCATATTAAAAGGCAAAAGAGCTGATGGTTCGGCTTTACCGGAAATAATATCGAGAATTGCCTGATTCTGGACTGCAAAATGAAGCAGGATTGCATCACAAATATTCTCCATTTCAGCAAGTACAAACGGATTGGAGGTATTAACTACAAGGATTAATGGTTTGTTTCCAATGGCTTTACGTGTGTCTCTTACCAGTTTCAGGTCGCCCGAGTTAGTTGCGATAACTGTCTTCCCCCTGTAGGTACGGTTGGTGAAGTTTTCAAACGGACTTCCACCTGCTATACTTACCGGACGTGCGTGAACTGCAGTATATTTCTCATACTGAAGTGTTATCGGTACATATCCTGTACCTCCTTTTGCAAGTTCATCGGGGTTGAAACCCGATCCCCCCCTTGGACTGTCAATCACTACTATTGCAGCATCGGCCTCAGCTGGATTATCAGTAAGTTCAAAATAACGGCCTGCTATATCAGGGGCTAATCCGTCAACGATTCTTTCCTGAGCAGGTCCTCCGAAGAAGCCGCCCCCTCCCGAAACCTTGCGTTTGGGTATGTAAACTTTGACCTTTTCTTTTAAAGGAAGAACGTTATTTTTATTTTTCAGCATCACAATTGATTTAAGCTGAGCCTCATAACCCGCTTTCATAAACTCCGGATTTCCGACTATCTTTTTAGTTTCTTCCGGATCCAGATACGGGTTCTCAAACAATCCTACCCTGAAAATATTTTTGAGCAGTCTTACGGCAGACTCCTCGAATCTTTTACGCATAAACTCCTCACCATGCTCTTTTACACCCATATTATAGGCGTCTAATACAGGACCTTTATCATTGTTACCGCCGAACTGGTCTATACCTGCCATGATAGCTTTGTAATGTCTTTCGCTTACTGTCAGTTTTTCGACGCCCCATGGTTTACCCTGAAACTGGTAGACTCCCTCAACTTCGCCTGTGATTCCCCAGTCGCTGCAAACAACGCCGTCGAAATTATATTTTTTTCTTAGCAGGTCTGTTATTACGAATTTGCTGTAAGAGTTTCCGACATTCTCATGGTAAACGGTGTCGATATTATATGAGATTGTATAATAAGGCATAACTGCTGAAGCCATACCAGTGGGTCCGTTAAGTTTGAATGCTCCTTCAACAAAAGGTTTCAGGTGATCTTTAAGGTTATTACCGGGGTAGACTGCATATGCGCCATATCCGAAATGGCCGTCTCTTCCTCCTTCTTCGGGTCCGCCAGAAGGCCAGTGTTTGACCATGGCATTAACCGAGCGGTAACCCCAGCCTCCTGAGATCTCGTAGGCCGAGTCGGAAGTCTGGAAGCCGTCGACATATGCTCTTGCCATATCAGTGGCAAGGTCGGGGTCTTCGCCCATTGTTCCGTTGAAGCGGCCCCAGCGGGGTTCTGTAGCAAGGTCAATCTGGGGTGAGAGGGCTGTGGTTATTCCAAGTGCACGGTATTCTGTTGAGGCAATTTTCCCGAATTGCAGCATCAGGTTGGGATCAAATGTAGCAGCAAGGCCCAGAGTATTTGGCCACATGGAAATATTGCCTCCGGCACCCAGGTTGAATTCTGCCGTTGCCTCTGTGCCGTGGCGCGGATCGGAACTGGTATTTATTGGAATACCCATTCCAAGACCTTCAACAAATGCCTGGGCATTGTTATTCCATTGTGCTGCGACTTCAGGGCTCTGTACTCTTGTAATCAACACATGCCTTACATTATCATCCTCAAGAAATTTCTTCTGCTGGTCGGTAAGGTCGGAAGCTTTTGCTCCGCTTTTACTGAACGGCTGGCCGTTGTAAGTGGCTCCCATTCTGCCACCTTCGCCAGCAGGGATAGACTGATGGCTGCTGTAGAGCATCAGTCCGGCGATCTGTTCAACCGACAGCTTCGAGGCAAGGTCTTTTGCCCTTTCGTCTGACGAAAGGCGCCAGTCTTCATATGCATCGAGTTTTCCGTTACGGTTGAGATCCTTGAAAGCATATCCACCAGATGTTATGATACTTACACCTGACGATTTTGAATAACCCAGCACCGGACCCTTTTTGTTATGAACCAGTACATAACCTTCTTTTGGCTCTTCAGTCCATTTTTTTACACATCCCGAAAGAAATACCATGCCGGGGAAAGTACTAATAATAATAATAAAGGGGGAGAATAATTT